>PVBE011659721.1_pt1 | contig 22556 bp, 17 predicted proteins | sample 1631181 | NCBI WGS metagenome assembly PVBE01 (sample SAMN08397723, study PRJNA350692) | Marine metagenome, whole genome shotgun sequencing project. | isolation source: water | place: Pacific Ocean | collected 2012-04 | reverse complement strand
GTCAAGCCGGGCAAGGACAAGGCGCCGGGCAAGGACAAGACGCCGCCGAAGCAGGACACCGGCAAGCCGTGCACGCCGCCCACGCCGCCCAAGCCGAGCTACGTCGACACCTGCAAGCTGCGCCACGACCAGGGCAACAAGACCGATCTGCCCACGGGCAAGACCCCGGCCGGTACGGCGGCGGTGACCGTGCGCCTGCAGACCCAGGCTGGCGACGTGCAGAAGGTCTACCTGCGGGTGCACAACGGCCTGACCCGCGAGCTGGCCATGACCAAGCAGTCCTCGGCCGGGGGCGTGGATCTGTGGCGCGTGACCCTGGGGGCCTCGGCGCGGCCGGTCTACTACCGCTTCCGCCTCGTGGACGGCGGCGCCACCCTGTACCTCACCCGCGCGGGGCACACGGCCGCCAAGCCGTCCGGCAAGAGCGACTTTTGGCTGGCGCCCGTGGCCCCGGGCAAGACCGTGCACTACAAGACCACCTTCACCAAGCCCCAGCTCCGTGTGCGCTCGGGCTCGACCTACGTCACCAAGGCCATGGTCTCCGCCGTGGGCCGCTTCGGCGCCACCGGCGTGGGCGCGGCGGGCAAGGAGCTGTTGTTCCACATCCGCGACGCGGCCACCAACAAGGAGGACCACCCTCCCGGCGGCGGCGACTACCGCCTGCCTGCCGACGTGGGCGAGGCCTGGCTGGAGCTGGGCACGGTGTTCGACGTGCCGCCCGAGCTGGCCAAGCTGGGCATCATCGACAGCCACACCCACCCCTACGACAAAAAGAGCGGCAAGCTGTACCTCGACTCCAAGCCGCTGACCACCGAGCTGCCCAAGCGCGGCATCAAGCGGGCGCTGAGCATGGTGCCCGGCTCGCTGTCCTCCCAGAAGGCGTACATGAAGGCGTTGCACAAGGCCCACCGCTGGATCGTGCCCCTGGTCTGGGTCTCGCCGTCGAGCCACTCGGTGGCCGGGGTGGAGGACCTGCTCAAGAACCACGGCTTCAAGGGCCTCAAGCTCCACCCGACGGTGCACGGCTTCAAGGCCGACACCAAGGCCCTGGACCCCTTCATGGTTCTGGCCGCCAAGTACCGCGTGCCGGTGCAGATCCACAGCGCCACCGACTCCAACTCCTGGCCCTCGCGCATCGTCAGCCTGGCCAAGCGCCACCCCACGGTGCCGGTGGTGATGATCCACTCCGAGCTGGGCAAGACCAACAAGACCGGCACCCTCAACCAGATCAAGGGGGTGAAGAACATCTACGCCGAGACCTCCTGGACCAACCCCGAGTCGATCCTCCAGGGCATGAAGACTCTGGACTCCAGCCGCACGCTCTTTGGCACCGACGCCACGGTGGACGGCTACCAGCATTTCACCAAAAAGAGCATCGCCAACCCCTACGGCCAGTACGTCTACACCGTGCCGGCGGTCATGGCCCAGGTGAAGCAGAAGGCCCACCCCGGCGCCTGGGCCAACTGGGCCTACCTCACCACCATCCGCCTCTACGCCTGGCGCTTCCGCCCCGATCCCGACCTCTATGACACCGACGGCGACGGCCAGGCCGACGTGGTGGACGGCGACGACGACAACGACGGCAAGGCCGACGGCGTGGATTCGGCGCCGAAGAATCCGGGGAAGTAGGGGCGGGGTTACGGTCAGGTAGGGCGGGGGCTTGTCCCCCGCCTCGACCCTACTTTTGTGTTTTCTTCTCCTTGCCCGGCCTGATGCAGCGGGACTCTCCCGCGGGCACCGTTACCTCGAGCTTGAACGCGGGGAGCAACGAAAAGTCGGGGTCGCGCCAGACCGTGGTGGTGATGGCCTTTTTTTCGCTGTTGTGCAGCCAGACGCGCTCTCTGCCCTTGCGGGTGTCGGTGAGCTGAATGTACAGGCGCCGGTCCGAGGCCTGGACGGGGTGGCCGATGAACACGTCCCGGGCGCCGAGCTCGGTGTCGAGCTGCAGCATGCCGGCGCCGGCGCTGACGGGGAAGCGGCGCTGCTCGTCTTTCAGGGTGCGCCGCTGGCGGCCGGCGGAGACGTGGTCGCGGCCGGGCCTCCACAGCGGCACCAAAAACTGCCCCTGTCCCCGGTACCAGAGCAGGGCGTCCCAGCGCCCGTTGAGGCCGGTGAGCCGCACCGGCAGGTCCAGGGGGAGCTTGGCCCGGGAGACGCGGCCGGAGAAGGCGCCCCGGCTGGCGGCCAGCTTGAGCACCAGGCGCCGGGAGGTCACCTTGCCCCGCCGGGCCTGGACCCGGTAGGCGGTGGCGCCGCTCGCGCCGAGGCCCATCTTGCTGATCAGGTCGGTGATGAAGCCGGCCCCGGTGGTGCCGGCCGCGCCGAGGCCACCGTTGACGGCGAGGTAGCTGAAGGTCAGGGCCCGGCCTGCTTTGAGCCGCTGGCCCGGGCGCCCGCCGAGCAGCCACATGCCGCCGCCCCGGGCGTGGCGCCAGACGTGGACCCGCAGGCCTTTTTGCAGGGGCACGTAGGCCACGCTGCCGCCGGGCGCCGGTGACAGCGCCGCGAAGCCGCCCCTGGCCGGTCGCGCCTCCAGGGCGGCCACACCACCGGCCAGCGAGCGCCGGGTCACCTTGCCGCCTGCGCCGGTCACGTCCAGCCGGAGGAACCCCGGCGACGCGGTGTGCAGCAGCGGCAGCCCGCGGTTGTTGTGGGAGGTGATGATCAGGTCGCGCCGCGGCGTGATGGTGGCCTTGATCAGATCCACAACCACGCCGTCCGGGTGGGGCCGATAGCGGGTGACCCGCACCCGGTAGAGGAGGTTCTTGTTCGGCCGCCACGGCTCGACCACGGCCAGGTTCCAGTTGCTGGTGGCGCCGCGCGGATAGTGGCCGGTGGCGCTGTACTCCACCACCGAGCCGAAGCGGCTGGCCACCCGCACGTCCTGGCGCACGGCCGGCCGGGCGGAGTCGTCCAGCTCGCGCTGGCCCAACGTGGCGTGATGCACCATGAGCCGCGGCAGGGGCCGCAGCTGAGTGAGCCGCACGTAGTCCTCCACGCCGCGCAGGGGCGTGATGGCGCTGGTCGCCCACTTGCCCCCGTGGATCGTGTTGAAGTTGTCGGCGCCGGAGACGAAGGAGTACTCCTGCACCGCGTGGAGCCGGGACCAGCTGATGGCCCGCCCGCCGGCCGCGTCGGTGACCTCGAGCAGCGGCGCCCGCTGGCGGTCGTGGAAGCCGTCGATGACCCGACCGAGGCGCTTGCCCCGGGCGGTGATGCGGTAGCGCCGCGAGGGCCCGTGGCGCAGCTCCACCTGCGCGAGGCCCGCCGCCGCCGACACGAGCAGGTGGGTGCGGTGGCGCTGGCGGCCCGGCTGGGCCAGGTCGATGACCGCGGCGTTGATGGTGCGGAAGTCCTCGATGATCGGCCCCGAGGAGACGAAGGCCGGGAAGTAGTGCAGCCGCCGGCCCTTGACCACGGCCCCCAGGGGCCCGGTGATGGCGGCCACCGGATCGCTGGCGCGCCACCAGCGCACGTAGGTCTGCATCAGGCCCGGCCCGCGGGCGGCCTTCACCGCGGCCGGCGAGCGGGAGAGGTGCAGCGCCAGGGGGAAGAGGTTGTAGCCCATGGCCTGCAGGGTGCGGTAGTGGGCCGACGAGTCGTCCACTCGCTTGCCGCCGACGTAGCTGTACACGGCGAAGCCCTTGAAGTTGCCCAGCAGCCAGGGCTTCTTCGGGTTGCTCGCCGAGCGCACCACGGCCAGGGGCTGGAAGCCGAGGCCGCGGAAGAAGACGTTGTTGTACGTCACCCGGCCCGGCGCCTTCTTGCTCAGCCACGCCTTGTCGGGCCAGCGCACCCGTGGGCCGAAGACCACGTGGGCGTTGCCCGCCTCGTCGCGGTAGTGGAACCCGGGCACGGCCTGGAAGGTGGGCGTGGAGCCGGCGCGGCAGGCCTGTATCAGCCGCCGGGTCTTGGCGGCGTCCATGCGCGAGAGCTCCTCGGTGAAGGCCACGAACTGGTAGCCCGCCGCCCGCGCGGCGCGGATCATTTGCGCTGGCGAGGCGCTGCCCAGGGACAGGTCGCTCTGGGCGCCGACGAGGCCGACGTAGTGCTGGGGCAGCTCCGCGCCCCGCGGGCGGATGCGGTCCCAGGCCAGGGGCTTGGCCGCTGCAGGCGCGGGCGCCGGGGGCTCGATGACCTCCGGCCCCGCGGCCCGGGGCGTGGAGCGGCCGAGCCAGCGCAGCAGCTGCTCCAGCAGCGCCAGGCCGCGGCTGCGACGGGCGCCCGCCGCGCCGTCCATGACCTGCCCGCGCCACTGGCGGTGATAGCCATCCTGCCAGAGGCAAGTCGAGGCGGTGGGCCACAGGGCCAGGCGGCCACGGCCGGCCTGACGCACGGCCAGCAGCGGCGGCGACCGCCGGTAGCTGCCGCCGTCATCGACCACCCGGCTCGGGGCGCCCCCGCTGCGGCCGCGCACGCTGCGGGCCGTGGCCTCGCCGCGGACCAGCACGCGCCAGCGCCGGCTGACCTTCACCGGCTGGGTGTAGTTGTGCCAGGCGTTGCGCGCCACGGGGTAAAAGAGCCCCCCCACCCCCCGGGTGACACGGTGGCGGGCCAGGCTGTCGGTCCAGCCCAGGGGCGTGCGGACCCGCTGGATCCGGTGCAAGCGGGCCGGCGGCTCCGTGACCTGCTCTCGCAGCACGCGCCCGCCGTAGCGCCGCAGCCAGCGGTTGAGGCGCGCCTCCTGGCGTCCCATGCCCCAGGCAGGCGCGTGGAGGTACAGCAGGCCGCCGCCCCGGGCCACGTGACGATGAAGCAGCGCCATCTTTCGGCGCACCATCTGCTCCACCGCCGGCCGCTGCCCCTGAAGCGGCGCGCCGAGCAGCACCACCACCTGGTAACGCCGCAGCAGCTTGTCGTCCAGGGCCGGGCCGTAGACGGCCTCATCCACCGTGATGCCCCGGCGGGCCAGCTCTCGCTGCAGCCGGGCGTCCGGCTTGACCCACCGGAGGGAGCGGTCCGGCGCGCGCCGATCCGCGCTGACGTGGTAGCCCAGGGCCAGCACGCGCAGGGGCCTGGCGCTGGCAGGCCCCGCCAACAGGAGCAGGCAACATATGAGCGGAGCGAACGAGCGCATGATCACGACAGCTTTCAGTATACCAGCACCGGGTCCAACGGGCGTGCAGGTCGCTGCCGGCCTGTTGCCGATCCCGCCACGGTGGTAGCATGGGGCATGCTCACGAGCTCACGAGATTCAAATGAACCCCGATCTTGCGCTTCGCACGCTGCAGGTCGCGTCGCTGATAACGATCCTGCTCTTCTCCTCCGCGGCGCGCGCCGACGCTGATCGGCTCTACCAGGAGAGCCTGATCCGCGCACGGCTGGGTGACTTTGGCGTGGCGCTCAAGCTGCTGCGCAAGGCGCGGCGGAAGGCTCGCGGCGAGCTGCTGGCCAAGGTGCACCTGCAGACCGGCGTCGTCCTGGTGGTGGTCCGCAAGAAGAAGAAGGCCCGGCGCTCGTTTCGCCGCGCCCTACAGCTGGACCCCACCCTGACCCTGGACCCTGCCCTGGTAAAGGGCTCCGCGGTGCGCCTCTTCAACAAGGTGCGGGCCAGGCTAAAGGGTACCCTGAACGTCACCGCAGATCACAAGGGCGCCGAGGTGTCGCTGGGGGGCAAGCCTTTGGGCCGCGCGCCGCTGACCGCGCCGGTGGTCATTGGACGATACGAGCTGGTGATCCAGACCCCGGACCGGCTCCACCGCCACAGCGCGTCGGTGGTCATCAAGAGCGGCGAGCAGTTGGCGGTCAACGCCAGGCTGGCCTTCGTGGGCGGGCGGATCACCGTCATCAGCCTGCCGTCGGGGGCCGAGGTCACCATCGACGGCAAGGTGACGGGCAAGACCCCGCTCAAGAACCTGGCGCTCACCGCGGGCGAGCACCGGCTGACGGTGGCCCTGGACGGCCGCAAACAGCACACCCAGGCGCTGACGCTCCAGCCGGGCAAGGCGATTACCGTGGCGGCCACCCTTGAGCCCCTGGCGTCGTCGCCCCCGACCCCGCCCCCGGCCCCGGCGTCCGCGCCGGCGGCGCCTCCGACCCGCCCGCCCGGCGTCACCCCGTCCACGACGTCGCCTCCGTCCACTCCCACGCCGTCGCGGCGCTTCCCGCTCTGGACCGTGGTCACGGGCGGCGCGGCCCTGGCCTGCGTGGGGCTGGGGCTGGGCATGGGCGCCGCGGCGTCCAGCACCTACGACGAATACGAGGCGACCCTGGATCAGACCCGCTACGACGAGCTTCGCGCCGACATCGAGACCTACGACGCGGTGATGGTGGCTTCGTTCGCCGCGGCGGGGGCTCTGGCCGTCACCTCCGCGGTGCTCTACCTCCTGGTGGAGCGGCGGCCGGCTGGCCCGGGCACGGAGGCGCCGCGCGCCCGGGTGACGCCGCTCATTGCCCCAACCTCGGCGGGCCTGCGCGTTGACTTCTGACCAACGGTGACACCATGAACCCCAGCAGACAGATTCTCTCCCTCCTGGCGGCGCTGGCCGCCGCGCTGTCTCTCGGCGCGTGCTCTCGGCGCGTGCCACCCGTCCCTGGACGACGTGCCCCGGCCGTGCGGCACGGCCGGCCAGACCTGCCCTGGGGGACAGGTCTGCGTGAAGAACCGCTGCGTGGCCGGCGCGGGCGAGGACACGGGCGCGCCGGACCGCGGCCCCCGGCTCGACAGGGGCGCGCCCGAGGCGGGCAAGCCGGACGCGGGCACGCCCGACGCCTCCACCGATGGACCGCTGCCAGACCAGGCCGCGGTCAAGCCGGACCAGGCCGTTGTCAAACCGGACCTGGTGACCAAACCGGACCTGGTGGCCAAGGCGGACCTGGTGGCCAAGGCGGACCTGGTGGCCAAGCCGGACCTGGTGGTCAAGCCGGATCTGCCCTCGTCGGACAAGGGGCCGACCTCCAGGCTGCTGCACGGCACGTTCAGTTCCATGGCGCCCCTGGACCCCGGGGCGGGCAAGGGCAAGATCCGCGAGCTGAGCTTCGTCCAGGGGGACCTCCTCTGTAACACCACGGTCGGTGTCTGCGTCACCGGGGGGATCGCGCCATGACAAAGATCAAGCGACACCCTGCGCTGCTCGGCGCCCTGGCCTGCCTGGCCTGCCTGGTGGCCTGGGCCGGCTACATGGTCGGCACGGCCACCGCCGCCGGCGACCTCACGCCGGGCCCCCTCTTTTACAAGGGGTACATGACCGACACCAGCGGCGCCCCGATCACGGGCAAACAGAACGTCGAGATCAAGGTCTGGTCATCCAAGGGGGTCGGCGAGTTTTGCAGCACGTCGAAGCTGTCCGTGCCGGTGGACAAGGGCCACTTCAAGATCGCGCTCAAGAGCCAGTGCGCAGTGCTCTTGCACACCTACACCGCCCCCTGGGTCGAGGTCTTCGTCGCCGGCAAATCCCTCGGCCTGAGCAAGCTCGGAGCGGCGCCCTCGGCGGCGCGCGTGGCCGGCCTGAGCGAGCAGAGCTGCCCGGTGGGCTATACGGCCTCCAGTGCCGGGGGTGTGGTGCTCTGCAAACGCGGCGCCGACGAGCTGGTCAAGGTGGCCGACTTCTGGATCGACCGCTACGAGGCCGCCGTGGTGACCAAGGCCACCTTCAACGACGGCGACTGCCAGGGCAAGTGGGACCAGTACGGCACCGCATCGGACAACTACGATCCTGACTTTCCCGACAACGGCGCCTGGAAACAGGAGCGCATCGCCTGCTCCGTGGTGAGTCGGGCGCCCTCGGTCCACCTCTCCTGGTTTCAGGCCCAGCAAGCGTGTCTGCTGGCGGGCAAGCGGCTCTGCACCCACGCCGAGTGGATGACCGCGGCCCTGGGGACCCCGGACAGCGCCGTCTGCAACTTCAACAGCAGCGGGCCCACGGCGCCCAAGAGCACCTCGGCCTGCGTCTCCAATCGGGGCGTCGTCAACATGCCGGGCAACGCCTGGGAGTGGGTGGCCGAGTGGCGCCACGCCGGCAGCCCCTTCACGGGCTTCACGGCGGGCAAGGGGGTCAGCGCCTGGCCCTCCAGCGCCTACGGCGGCGACGCCACCTACAACTTCAACGGCACGGTCTACATCTCCGGTGCCTACGGCCCGTCGCTGCCCACGGCGGTACACGCCGGCGGCGCCTTCATGCACAAGGCCGAGTCCGGCACATACACCATGGGCTACAGCGGCGCGCCGTCCATTGCCAACCTCATGACCGGCGTCCGCTGCTGCCGGAACTGAAAGGAGGCGGAAGATGAGTATCAAGAACAGACGCCGCCTGCTGATGGGGATGCTCGCCGCAGCCGCTGGCCTGGGCCTGGCGGCCGCCGCCACCCTGAGCCACCGCGGCGCGCGGGCCGGCGTCCCGACCAAGGACGCGCTCTTTTACTCCGGGGTGATGGTGGACAAGGCCAACGCCCTGATCACGGTGCCCCGCACCGTCGGCCTGACCCTGTGGGACGCCGAGACCAAGGGCAACAAGCGCTGCACCACCGCGCCCAAGATCGTCCCCTTCACCAAGGGGCGCTTCCGCCTCGCGCTGTCGGACGCGTGCGTCAAGGCCGTGACCCAGGACCTCACCCTCTGGGTGCAGCTCAGCGACAACGGCGCGCTGCTGCCGCGGGTGAGGATCGGCACGGTGCCCTTCGCCCTGACCGCTGGCAGCGCGGGCGGCCGCCGCTGTCCCCGCCGGTACCAGGACTTCAAGCTCTCCGCGGGGTCGCCGCTTTGCGCCCAGGCCAACAACGTCATGGTGCAGGTGGGTGACTTTTGGATCGACAAGTACGAGATGAGCGTGGTGGACCAGGCGACCTGGAACAAGGGCGCGTGCAACAAGGCCACCTGGAAGCAGTACGGCATCACCTCGGGGGACATGGCCTCGGCGGGCTTCGCCAACAGCGGCGCGAGCACCACCAAGCTCTACGCCTGCTCGGTGGCGGGCAAGACGCCGTCGATCTACATGACCTGGTTCCAGGCCCAGCAGGCCTGCGCCAACGCGGGCAAGCAGCTGTGCACCAACGCCCAGTGGCAGGCGGCCGCGGCCGGCACGCCGGACGACAACGTGAGCTGCAACGTGGACAGCAAGGCGCTGCACGCCACCGGCAAGAACTCCGCCTGCGTGTCGAAGCACGGGGCCATGGACTTGGTGGGCAACGTCTGGGAGTGGACCGCCGACTGGGGCCAGGCCGGCATGAGCTGGATGGGGTCCAGCATGGGCCTCAGCACTGCCGTGTGGCCCTCTTCCTACGGCGATGGCAAGGACGCCATGATGAACGTCGACAGCACCACCCAGGATCACAACTCCCTGATCACCAGGAACTGGGCCGCGGGGCTGCCGGCGGCCTACGTCCGCGGCGGGAACTCCGGCCGGGGTAAGGACTGCGGGGTCTTCGCCCTGAGCCTGTGGCTCGGCCCCTCCATGCCGGCGGCGCTGGGCGCCCGCTGCTGCGTCAACAACGGGAGGACCGGACCATGACCACGCCGAAGAACAGGTGGAAGCTCGTCATGGGCGCGGCGCTGGCGCTGGGGCTGCTCTTCGTGGCGGCCGGGCTGGTGGGCCGCCTCACCGGCGCGGCCCGGGCCGCGGGGCCGCCTTCCACGGATCCGCTGCAGCTCTCCATGCTGCTGGTAGACAAAAACGGCACGCCCCTGGGCGGCGGGCCCCACATCGTGAACATGGAGCTGCACACCAGCAACCCGCCGGTGGGGACAGCGGCCTGCACCTTCTCCTGGTCCCAGGTCAAGCCGGTGCTCGGCCGCTACCGAGGGGCCCTGACGTCCTGTGTCCAGCAGACCGCGCTGACCCACTCCGACCTCTGGCTGAAGATCACGGTCAACGGCGTGCTCATGGGCACCACGCGCATCAGCGCGCTGCCCCACGCCCTGGAGGCCAGCGTGGCCAGCGAGCGGCTCTGCCCGCCGGGCTACCTGACGGCGCTGGCCGCCGGCAAGACCATTTGCAAGCGCGGCGCCGACGAGGTGGTGCGCGTGGGCGCCTACTGGGTCGACCGTTACGAGATCAGCGTGGTGGACGCGGCGACCTATGAAAAGGGCCGCTGCGACGGCGCCTGGACCCAGTTCGGCGCCACAAAAGATGACTACACCAGCGACTTCCCGGACAGCGGCGCCTGGAAGAAGCGGCGCTATGCCTGCTCGGTGGGCGGCAAGACCCCGTCGCGCCACATGACCTGGTTCCAGGCCCAGCAGGCCTGCGTCGCCGCGGGCAAGCACCTGTGCACCAACGCCCAGTGGCAGGGAGCCGCGGCCGGCACGCCGGACACCTCCTGCAACGTCAGCGGCAGCGCAATGCTGCTCACCGGCGCCATGAGCGGCTGCGTCTCCAAATGGGGGGCCATGGACATGGCGGGCAACGCCTGGGAGTGGGTGGCCTGGTGGGACCAGGCGGGCACCCGGTGGCTGAGCACCAAGACAGACGAGGCTACCCCCTGGCCCAAGGGGTACGGCGACGGCGCCGACGTGATCCTTGGCCTGGACGGCAGCGCCGACGACGGCAGCGGGATCCGCCAAAAGGGGCTGCCAGCCGCCGCCACCCGGGGCGGCGCCCACGGGGGCGGGGCACAGGCCGGGGTCTACGCCGTGTCCCTGGACCGGGCGCCCACCTACAGCGGCGCCAGCGTCGGCGTACGCTGCTGCCTCCGCTGAGGGGGCTCCGAATCGCTCACGGCGGGCCCTCCCTCCTTCCCCCCGCCTGTTCATCCATGATAGATTTCAAGGACCTCATGCTCCCCAAGGCCCCAGATGCGGTGCTGGACCCAGGTGGTCGACCCAACGTCGGCACGTTCCGCGGCGTGCCCCGGGACCTGTCGTTGGCCCGCCTCTGCACCGTGCCGCGGCTGACCCGCACCGCCGGGCAGAAGCGCTGGATCTACGTCGGCGTCTTTTCGCCGGAGCTGATGGTCGGCGGCTGCGTGGTGGACCTGACCTACCTCGCCAGCGGCTTCGCCTTCGCCTTCCGCACCGGCGACGGTGAGCTGCTGGACCACCACCACATGGGCCCGCGCTTGCGGCGGGTGGTGCCCGACGACCCCACGGCCGGCGGGGCCCGCTTCGCCCTGCCCCGGGCGCGCGTGGAGGTGCGCAACGCGCTGGCCTCCGGAGAGCGACGCCTGGAGGTGCGCATGGGCGCCGGCCGCAAGCGCCTGCGCGTGAGCCTCACGGTGGAGGACGACGGCCGCGCCGTGGAGCCGCTGTGCGCCATCACCGACCTGCCGGGCGGCCGGGCCAGCTTCACCCACAAGGTGGTGGGGCTGCCGGTGCACGGCGAGGTGACCATGGGCGGACGCCGCATGGAGGTCTCCGGCGCCCTGGCCGTGGTGGACTACACCCACTGCCTGCCCGAGCGCCACACCACGTGGTACTGGGCCTGCGCCGCCGGCGAGACCACCGACGGCCGGCGCCTCGGCCTGAACCTGGTCCAGGGCTGGAACCTGGACCGCCCCGCCGAGAACGCCGCCTGGATCGACGGCAAGCTGGTCGCCCTGGGGCCGGTGACCTTCCACGCGGGCGCGGACAAATGGCTGCTGGAGGGCGACGGCCTGCGCGTGCGGTTCCAACCGCTGGGTGAGCGCCGTCAGGACGTGGACCTCAAGCTCATCGCCTCTCGTTACACGCAGCCCTTCGGCCGCTTCGAGGGCGAGCTGACCGCGGGCGGCGAGACCCTGCGCTTCGAGCGGCTGTGGGGCGTGACCGAGGACCACGAGGCGGCCTGGTGAGTCGCCGGGGCCCGATAACCTCCGCGGTCCTGCTGGTCGCGCTGTTGCTGGCGCCTCCGGCCGCGGCAGAGAAGCTGGCGCCGACCTACATCATCGAGGCGGTCGAGATCCGCGGCAACACCAAGACCAAGGAGCACATCATCCGCCGGGCCCTGCGGGTCTCGGCCGGCATGCGCCTCTCCGTGGACGACCCGCGCTTCGAGGTCTCTCGTTACCGGCTGCTGTCGCTGGGCTTTTTCTCCGACGTACGGCTCAAGCTGGAGAAGGGCACCAGCCGGGGCAAGGTGAACCTGGTGGTGAGCGTGGAGGAGCGGGGGACCATCCTGCTCACCGACATCTTCTTTGGCTCCAGCGAGGCCACCACCGCCTGGGGCGGCCTCGGCATCGCCGAGAACAACTTCCTCGGCCGGGGCATCGGGCTCCACGGGGCCTTCGTCATCGGCTCCGAGCCCGAGGTGGGCGACAGCTCGGTGCAGGCCGCCTTCCGCCTGGGCGTGCGCACGCCGCGGCTGGCCGGCGGGCCCGTGTCGGCCCACGCCACCTTCAACTATCTGGCGGGCAGCGACTTCTTCCGCACCTCGGGGCGCCACAGCTCGTCCAACCCGGAGCACTTCATCGCCGTGCCCTACAAGCGGGTGGGGGCGGTGCTCGGCGTGGGCTTCGACCTCGGCCGCTACACCCAGATGTACCTCGACTACCGCGGCGAGTGGATCAACGCCGACGTGCCGCCGGGGGCAGTGCGCATGGACCAGAGCGGCGTGGGCCATCCCGTGACCTTCGGCATCAGCGACGGCGACAGCGTGCTGTCGCTGGTGGCGGTGACCGTCGAGCGCGACACTCGCTCGGACCCGGTGCTGCCCCAGCGCGGCAACCTGCTGTCGCTCACCGGCGAGTTCTCCTCGGGCCTCATCGGCTCGGGCTACGACTACTTCAAGCTCAAGGCCCTCTACCGCCAGTACCTGCCCCTGACCTGGGGCCACGTGCTGTCGTTCAACGTGGGCGGCGGCGTAGTCTTCGGCAAGGCGCCATTTTTCGAAAAGTTCTTCGTCGGCGACTTCAACGACCTGGTGCCGAGCCGGGCCCTGGGGCTCAACTTCTCCACCCTGCCGTCGCGGGACATCTTCGGCACGGCCATCAGCTCCAAGCGCTACGAGGAGTTCGCCGTGCGCGCCTCGATGGAGTACATCGTGCCCTGGTTCCGCGGGGGCAAGTTCTTCTACGGCGGCGACTTCTTCGTCGACGTGGGCCTGATCATGCTCACCTCGCGCAAGGAGCTGCAGGTGCGAGACCAGGACCTGTCGGGCTCCATCCCCATCGACATGACCCTGGACGCCGGGCTGCGCCTGGACACGCGGGTGGGCGTCTTCCGCCTCTCCATAGGAAACGGCCTTGGGCGCATCCCGTTTTAGGCTCCGCGCCAGCCCGCTGCGCTCGGTGCCTCCTCTGTGGGCTCTGTGCGCGCTGTGGTTAATCATCCTGGCGCTGGCTCCATCCTCCGCCGAGGCCCAACAGCGCGTGGTCTACAAAAAGGGGCTGTTCCACCAGCGGGGCAAGGTGCTGACGCTCACCGTCGGCTTCCGCGAGATGTTCGACCGCAAGCTGCGCAAGCGCCTGCGCAACGGCTTCGCCACCACAGTGGTCATGCGCGTCTACCTCTTCGAGCAGAAGGGCGAGCGCAACGTGGCCTTTTCTGCGCGCACGCTCAAGGCGGTCTACGACCTGTGGGACGAGCGCTACCGCGTGCAGATGGACGAGCCCGGCCGCACGCGCTTTCGGCGCTCCCGTAGCCAGCGCTACGTCGTGAACCGCCTGACCAGCGTCTGGCGTTTCCCCATCGCCAACCTCTCCTCGGTGACCAAGAACAAGCCGTACTTCGTGGCCATCATCGCCGAGGTCAACCCCATCAGCGACGCCCTGCTGGCCGAGGTGCGCCGCTGGCTGCGCAACCCGCGGCGCCACAGCCGCATCGGCGAGTCCAGCTTCTTCGGCTCCTTCGTCAGCATCTTCATCAACAACAAGATCCGACGGGCGGAGAAGACCTTCCGCCTGCGCACGCAGCCGTTCATCGTCCCCAAGTGAGGCGCGGATGAGCCGCTTCGAGATCAAGATCGTCGCCGCGCTGCTGCTCATCGCGGTGATCCCGCTGGTGGCTTCGGTGCTGCTGGTGGGCCAGGTGATCCGCGTGTCGGACGGCGTGGCCGAGGGGCAGACCCGGCGCCTGGTGGGCCCGCTGGAGGACTCGGCCGCGGCGTACCGCCAGCTTTTCGAGACGCTCAAGACGTCGTTCAAGCTGCGGGCCGAGCTGCTCAGCCGCGACCCCGACCTGCAGCTGGCCCTGGAGCAGCGGGACCTGGCGGCCGCCACCCAGCGGTTGCAGAAGCTGCTGGGCAAGACCCGGGCCCTGGGCCGCGTGGAGGTGCGGGACGCCAGGGGCAAGGTCGTGGCCCGGGCCTTCAAGAAGACCGCCTTCGGCGGCACCAAGTACCGCGACCTGGAGCTGGACCTGCCGCTGACCAAAGGCCACGTGATGCGCGTCATCTTCTTCACCCCGCGCAAGCCCTTCGACGACTTCGCCCGGCTGGACAAGGCCCGCCGCACTGCGCTGCAGATGACCTACCTGCGGGACGAGCTGTCCACCTACTACACCACGGTGTTTTTGATCATCTTCGGCGCGGTGCTGCTGCTGACCACCATCATCGGGCTGGTCATCGCCCGACGCACCACTCGCCGGGTGGCGGTGCTGGCCGGCGCCACGCGCAAGGTCGCCGAGGGCGACCTGGAGACCCGGGTGGAGCTGACCTCTCGCGACGAGCTCGGCGACCTGGCCACGGCGTTCAACGAGATGGTGCAGCAGATTCGCGCCAGCCGCGAGCGCATCACCTACCTGGAGAAAATTGGCGCCTGGCAGGAGATCGCCCGGCGCCTGGCCCACGAGATCAAAAACCCGCTGACGCCGATTCAGCTGGCGGTGCAGCAGGTGCACCGCAAGTACCAGGGCGACGACGAGCGGTTCGCCCGCATGCTGGACGACGCCAGGGACATCGTCACCGAGGAGGTGGACGGGCTGCGGCGCCTGGTGCAGGCCTTCTCCGCCTTCGCCAAGCTGCCCACGGTGCAGCCCGAGGCCGTGGAGGTCAACGCCCTGGTGGACGACTTCCTCAAGAGCCGGTCGGAGATGCAGCAGACTGCGAACCTGGGCTGGGAGCCCGCCGAGGCCGGCATCGAGGTGCAGGTGGACCGCATGCTGATCAAAAACGCCCTGTTCAACCTGGTGGAGAACGCCATCATGGCCGCCGATGAGGCGGGCAGCGCGGAGGACTTGCAGGTGAGCCTGACCACCAGGCACGAGCCCGACCGCGGCCGCCTGGCCCTCATCGTGGAAGACAACGGCCCGGGCATGGCCGCCGAGGTCGCGGCCCGCGTCTTCGACCCCTACTACACCACCAAGGAGAAGGGCACCGGCCTCGGCCTGGCCATCGTCAAGAAGATCATCCTGGAGCACGGCGGCTCCATCGAGGTGGAGTCGGACGAGGGGCAGGGCGCGCGGTTCACCATCTGGTTGCCATTGGCAGGTGAGGAGGAGGGCGCCAAACCGAAAAAGCCGAAGCCGAAAAAGTAGGATGGCCTGCCTGTTGACGAAGAGTACCGTCAGCAGCATGTCCCCAACTCGACGTCGACCCCGGATCCACTATCCTTAAAAGATGGCCTGTTCGTCCTGGAAATACGTGCCCTTGGCCGCGGGTGTCCACGATCGTCGCTGCGGGCGGTCTAAGGAAAGACACCAGCGACAGGAGCCAGCCGTGAGGACAGGGCATACCGGCGCAGCCGCCGAGCAGCGAGGAGCAGGCATGAGGAGCGAGACCCGCCAGGGGACCCGGGCCGTGGTGGGGTGGCTGGAGCGGGTGGACGTGCTGAGTCGGGCGTCCCGGGAGAGCCTCTCACGGGTGGCCCGGGTGGCCCGGATCCACGAGGTGGGCCCGGGGCACGCCATCTGCCGTCAGGGCGAGGAGCCCGAGGCGATGTGGGTGGTGCTGGACGGGCAGGTGCGGCTGGAGCAGGACGGCGAGGAGATCGACACCCTCGGCCCCGGGCAGGCCGTGGGCGCCTGGTCCCTGCTGGAGCCCGCGCCCAACATCGCCTCGGTCACGGCGGTGGAGCGCTGCCGGCTGCTGAGGGTGGCCTGCACCTCCTATCGTCAGCTGGACGGCCGCGACGACATCGAGCGCTCCATCCGGGGTGTGATCCGGGAGCGGCTGCTGGCCCTGGCCGGAGCGGGAGGGTAGGCCATGGCCCCTGACGCCACCTTGACCCTGCTGCCCATGGGGCCCGCAGAGGAGCGGGGGCCCTGCTGGAGCAGGTGCGCGAGGGGCGGCAGGGCGCCTTCGAGGCGCTGTACCGACACTACGCCGGTCGTGTGCTGCGGTTGGCGGACCAGATGCTCGGCGGCCGGGCCGCCGCGGACGACGCGGCCCAGGAGACCTTCATCCGGGTATTCCGCGGGGTGCACCGGTTCCGGGGAGACTCGGGGCTCGGTACCTGGATCCACCGCATCGCGGTCAACGTCTGCCTCAGCGAGCTGACACGGCGCGGCCGGCGCCAGCAGGCCCGGGCCGAGGGACGGGCGGAGCGAGCTGCGCGGCCGTCGCGGGCCGATCCCGAGGCGGCCCGGGCGGCCGCCCTGGACCTGCGGCCCCTGTTGGCGGAGCTGGAGCCGGTCAAGCGCGTCACCTTTTACCTGCACCACGTGGAGGGCTGCTCCGCGGCGGAGGTGGCCCGGATCCTGGGCCACGGACGGCAGGCGGTGCTCAAGCGGCTGCAACGAACCCGCCGGGAGCTGGTGCTCGCGGTCACCGGCGCCGGGGCGCCCGGACGAGACGAGGAGCGGCAGGCCAATGATGGATGAGAACATCGCCATGCCCGATGACTGCACGCCGGACCTGGTCATGGACCACGCCGCGGGCGAGCTGGATCACGCCGCGGCCCACCGGGTGGAGCGCCACCTGGAGAGCTGCGCCGCCTGTCGCCGCACCCTGGCCGCGGCCCTGGCCCTGGACGACGCCCTGACCCGGGCCAGGCCCCCGGCCGTGGACCCGGACCGCCAGGACGCGGTGTGGGCGCGGGTGGCGGACGCGGCCGAGTCGTCGGCCCGCCGCACGGAGCGCCGGGCAGCCTGGCGCACGGTGCTGGCCAGCCCGGCGGCGCGACTCGGCGCCCTGGCCGCCGCCGCCGCGGTGCTGGTGGCCCTGGCCATCTGGCCAGCCGAAGCGCCGGAGCTGCCCGAGCAGACCGTGTCCTCGGTCCCCAACTCCCCAGCCCCCCAGGTCCCCAGATCCCCGGCCCCCAGGATCCCCGGGATCCCAGGTCCCCAGGTCCCCAGTCCCACTGCTTCCCAGGTCCCCAGTCCCCCGGTCCCCACGGTGGTGAAACGGACCAAAAGAGCCAGGCCAGCCCCTGCCCGCCGCGTTGCCACCCTGCCCCGGGGCGCCCGGCGCCTGGCCTGTGGCGCAGTGCTACTGACCCGCGACGGCGACGCGCGCACCACGACAAACAGCCGCGCCAGGGCCGAGGTGCGGCTCACCAGCGGGCGGGTGGACCTGCGCGTGCCGCGGCTGCCGCGAGGGGCCACGGTGCAGGTCAAGACCCCGGACGCCACGGTGCTGGTGCGCGGTACCCGCTTCTCCGTGGCCCGGGCCCATGGCGCCACGACGGTGTCAGTGCAGCAGGGCAAGGTGTGGGTCGAGCCGGTGGGCCGCAACCGCGCGCGCCTGGAGCTCACCGCCGGCCAGCGCCGGATCGTGCCCGGCCAGGCGGCCTACCTCAAGCAGCTGCTGCGGCAGATGGAGCAAGCCATCGACGACGGCCAGTTCGCCACGGCGGTCAAGCGGGGGCGGCGCTACCTGGAGGTGACCTCCAGGCCCGTCGCCTCCGTGGGCGTGCGTCTGCGCCTGGCCGGCGCCCTGGCCCGGCTGGGCAAGGTGGACCGCGCCGAGGCCCTCTACCGCAAGGTGTCCCGGGGCAAGGGCCCGCTGGTAGCCCGGGAGAACGCCCTGGCCCTGCTGGCCGGCCTGCAGCAGCGGCAGCGTCGCCCCCGCGCCGCTCTGGCCACCTGGTCCGAGCTGCTGCGCCGCTTCCCCCGGGGGGCCCACGCCCGGGAGGCCCGGCTGCGGCTGGTGCGGGCCACCTGCAAGCAGACCAGCAAGGAGGCCCGCCGCCTGCGCCGGCAGCTGCGCCGCTGCTGCGCCGGCGATCCTTCCGTGGCCTCCATGCTGCTGGCCTGCACGCCCGGGGGAGGCGATGCCCCTCCACGGTAAGCTCGGATCCTTTTGGCTGGCCCTCTGCCTGGTGCTGCCCTGCAGCCCCGCCGCCGCCGATCCGCTGGTCTGGGTGCCGCCGGTGCAGGACACCGCGGCCAGCGCCCCGGACATGAACCTCACCGTGGCCATGCGCCGGGCCGCGGCGCTCTCCTCGCCCAGGGGGTGGCCCTGGCGCCAGGGCCAGCCTGACCACCGGCGCTGCGACGCGGGCTGCAAGGTGATCCGCATCAAGGGCAGCGCCAGCCCGGCGCCCGCCTACACCCTGCGCCGGGTGGACCTGCCCCTGGGCCCCGGCGCCCGCACCCGCCTCTCACTCCCCGCCCACACCCCGACCCAGCAGGTGGCCGAGGCCCTGGTGGTCAAGATCTCGTTTTTGCTGGCCGACGTGGACCCGCCCCCCCGGCCCTGGCGTCCGCCGCCGCCGCGGGTGGTGCGCGAGATGCCGCCCCCCGAGGCGCCCCCCCGCCACTGGCTGAGCCTCGGCCCGGCCATGACCCTGGGCCTGGACAGCGCCTACTTCACCTTCGGCGTGGAGGTGGGCGGCACCTTCGGCCTGGCCGGCCCCTTTGCCCTGCGCGCGGCCGTGGGCTACCAGACCGTGGGCACCGGCGGCGGCCCCCGCGGGGACGTGGAGTACAGCGCCCTGCCCGTACACCTGATGCTGGGTGCGTGGTTCGCCGGCTCTCGCTGGAGCGCCGGCGCCTTCGGCGGCCTGACGATCACCGCCCTGTGGCTGGAGCTGGACAACGACACCATGCCGAGCACCAGCGAGGTGGCCGTGGGCATCGGCTTCGAGGGCCGCGCCGCCCTGCGGCTGGTCAGCTCCCTCTGGCTCGGCGCCTCCCTGCGCGCCGGCATCCTCCCCGGCGAGGTGGACGTCACCGTGGACGAGGAGCTGCTCTATCTGATGCCCAACGCCACGCTCTCTTTGGCCCTGGACCTCTCCTGGTCCTTTTAAAGCGTCCTATTCGGAGTCGTGGTCGAGCATCTGCCGCAGCCGCGCGATGCGGGCGCCCGCCTCTCCTCCCCCGTCGTCGACGACCCCGTCGAGGAGCTGCTGGGCCACCGCCACGTGCGCCTCGGCCAGCGCCATGGCCAGCTCCGCCGGTGGGACGCGAGGCCGGTCCGAGGCGGAGCCCTCGCAGACGACGATGACCGAGCGGGCGGCCCCCTGCTCGATGGCGTCCAGCAACACGTTCGTCTCGCTGGCCAACCCGGCGCGGGCCACGGGCACAGCTTCGGTCGGCGCCGTGTCGTCGTCCTCCGCGGTCTCCCCCACGAAGCGCTCCTCCACGATATCCATCTCCGCGGTCTTCAGCTCCACGGTGCGCAGGGCGTGCCGCACCTGCTCGGTGGTCTCGGCGTCAACGTCGGGGATGGTGTCCAGCATCTGGAATTCGTCCACCACGACGCAGGGCATGCGGGTGGTTTTCTTCTCCCCGTCTTCGTCCTCCATCAGGGCGGACTCCTGCTGCCAGCGGGAGTCAGGGTGCGGCTGTGAGAGGCCGAGGATCTCGTCCAGGGGCCGCTGGTCCACCTGTGTCTTCAACCGCAACAGGTCGGAAGCCAGGTCTCCCTCGAGCTCCAGAGGGTCCACGTCCAGCGGGTCCACGATGACCTTGGGCAGCGCGTCGGTGTCGTCTTTTTTGTCGTCCCGCTTATCGGACATGGAAAAAGAATAGGAACCGCCGGGAAAAAAGGCAATGGGCAGCGCCCGCGGTCATTGCACCTTCACCCCGAGGTAGGCCGGCAGGGTGCCCACCGCCGCCTCCAGCGTGACCCGGGCCAGGGCCTGGTCCTTGCGGGCCCGGGCCAGGGCGCTGCGCGCCATGCCGAGCTCGAGCTGGACCCGCAGCACGTAGTAGCTGTTGCACAGGCCGCTTTTGAACTTCTTGTCGGCCGCGGCCAGGTTCGCTCCGGTCAGCTTCAGCCGCTCCTCCACCGCCTGGATGCGTCGGGTGGCCGACTGCAGCCGCTGGTGGGCCGCCCGGACCTCCATGGCCACCGCCCGCCGGTGCCGGCGCAGCGCCACCTTGAGGCGCTCCTGCTTCAGCCTCGCCCGCTGCGCCTGCTGTCGCCGTACGTCGCCGCTGACCGGCAGCTCCATGGACAGGCCCAGCTGCATGAACGGCACCTTGGCCGAGAAGACCTGCCCCCAGGCCGTGCCGTGGCCGCCACGCATGGCCTCCACCGGCGCCAGGCAGCTCGAGCTGGACACGTCGCAGGTCACCTTGCCGGACAGAGACTCGAGGCCGCCCTTGACCATCAGGTCCAGCCTGGGCCAGGCGCTGTTTTCAACCGCGGCCAGGGAGATGGCCCCGGACTTGACCACCAGGGCCGCGGCCCGCAGGCGCGGACGCTTGCGCTGCGCCTGCTCCACCAGCGTTCGCAGCGGCCGGTCCACGGTGGCCGCGGGCGCAGGCTGGGTGGGGACGATGGAGGCGTCCAGCCCCACGGCCCCCGCACCGCGCTTGCGGTCGGAATAGATCAGCCCCAACAGCGCGGTCTCCGTGGCCTGCACCCGCTGCTGGGCGACCAGCACCGCCTCCCGCCGCATGGCCACGGCGGCCTTGGCCTCCACCAGCTCCAGCGGCGACATGGTCCCCGCGTCCACCCTGGCCCTGATCCGGCCTTGTAGATCCCGGGCCAGGCCCAGCGAGCCCTCGAGGGTGGCGAGGTTGGCCCGCCGGTCCACCAGGGTCCAGTAGCGGGTCGCCACCCGGAGCAGCAAGGCGTCGACCCGGGCCCGGTGCCGCTGCTGGCTCACGCGCAGGTCCACCCGCGCCGCCCGCAGCGGCCCGAGGTTGGTGGTCAGGCCCCAGCCCCGCAGCAGCGGCTGGGTCACGGTCAGGGTCAGCGCGTTGATGTGCTGGGGGGACAGCAGCGTGCCCGACATGTCGGTCCAGAGCACCTCGGAGGAGAGCGCCAGGTCGTAGGTCGCGCCGATGGGCAGCAGGCCGGAGACGCCGGCGCCGTAGCCGAAGGTGGTCTGGTCGTAGAGCCCGTCGGAGTCAGAGTAGGCGTACGGCGTGGCGCCAACCCCGCGGCGGAAGCTCAACGAGGAGCTGATCACGGGGAAGAACGCCCCGCGGGCTGCGCCGATGGTCAGGCGCGCTTGCTGCCGCCGGAGGCGAGAGACCTGCAACCCCGGGCTGGCCTCCAGGGCCAGGCGGATGCACTGCTTGAGGGTGAGCCGGTGCGCCTTGGCTTGCGCCTGCCCCGGCGCGAGCAGCGTCGAGAGGATGATCATCGTCATTACCCTGAGCTTGGTCGCCCTGGACATGGCTGCCTCCTGGTCTGGTGGGTGCGTCCGCTACGGCGCGCGTCACGGTTCGCCTTCACTGCCGAAGCGTACTAGGCTAACATCAACGCCTGGCGAAGAGATACCTCTACTCTGGTACCCGACCCTGGCAAAGGCCCCTCCCATGAGGCAACCACTGCTCCAACGAATCGCGCGCTTGCTCGGCGTCCTCCTGGCGCTGGCCGGCCTGGGCGGTGGGGCCTACTGGCTGCACACCAACCGGGCAGATCTCCGGCCGGACGGCAAGGCGGAGCCCGCCCCGGAGCCCACCGGTGAGGTCCGCGGCGCCGACGGCCCCGGGGCCTTCGTCGGCGCGGTGGTGGCCCACCACACCGTGGACCTGTCGGCCAAGTATGGCGGCCTGCTCGAGCGCGTGCACGTCCGCCTGGGGGACACCGTGGTGAGCAAGCAGAAGATCGCCACCCTGGACGACGCCTCGGTCAAGCACGAGATCTCCCGGGCAAAGGCTGCGCTGGCCGCCGCCCGGGCCAGCAGCCGCAAGGCAGCCATCCAGGCCAAGGCGGCCAAGAACCGCTATCGGCGGCGCGTCAAGGCCGCGGGCACCTTCTCCAAGGAGGTCCTCTCGACGGCGCGCAGCCAGGCCGAGCTGGCCCGGGTGCGGCGCGCCGAGGCCATGGCCGGCGTGGCCCAGGGCGCGGCCACCATCAGCAACCTCAACGAGAAGCTGCAGAGCGCCGTCATCCGCGCGCCCTTCGCCGGCAAGGTGGCCGCCATCTACCAAAAGCCGGGCACCAACGTGGGCGCGGGCCAGCCCATCGTGCGGTTGATCACCGCCAACGACATGTGGGTCCGTTTTGCCGTGCCCAGGAAGGACCTGGCCCAGGTCAAGGTGCACGGCGCCGTGACGGTGAAGGTCCAGGTGGTGGGCGCCAACCTCCAGGGCGTGATCAAGCACGTCGCGCCCGAGATCGACCCTGCCTCTCAGATGATCTTCGTCGAGGCCCAGCTGGTGGTGCCGAAGCGCTGGAGCGGCCGCATCCCGGCCGGGGCCATGGCCCGCATCTCCATGGCCGACAAGTAGACAGCCACGGTACGTAGCGGCGCTAAACGGGCAATCATGATTCACTATCACCGCGCCATCGCCACCGCAAAAGCGGGCTACGGGCTTCTGGCTCCAGGCTACGAGGCCGGTTTTCGCCCGTTTCGCAGCCGCGGACAGGTACAGTTCTGTCGACAGTCCGCTCGCCTCCGTATCAAGGATGTCGAGCCAGCAGGAG
>PVBE010497507.1_pt1 | contig 22559 bp, 17 predicted proteins | sample 1631181 | NCBI WGS metagenome assembly PVBE01 (sample SAMN08397723, study PRJNA350692) | Marine metagenome, whole genome shotgun sequencing project. | isolation source: water | place: Pacific Ocean | collected 2012-04 | reverse complement strand
GTCTGGCGGGCTCCACGCGGTCGCTCCATCCTCACGAGTTGGAGCCGCGACGGGTCGTTCGTGCTGCGTCACGAGTCCGAGAACAACAACCCCACGAGCGTGCTCGTCTACGACCTCGAAGGACGTTTCCTGTGGTCCGACGAGACCGTGGCGCTCGCCTGGGGCGGGGATGGTGATCCTCAGCTTGCGCGCTCGAGGTGGTCTGTTTTGCTTTTGACTGCGGGGGGCAGCGGCTCTTCTTCGCCGAGGTCGGCCGCAAGAACGAGGTCGTCATGAGCGTCTTGCGGATGCGCGTGCATGACGTGGGCACCCGGACTCTACGCGGCGTCACGCAGGGCGACAATCCCGGGGCGGGCAGCCCGTCATATCCCTGAATTGCCCGAACGCCGGCTAAATCCGGCATGGCGGATCTCCACCCAAAGCCGTTTCGTACTCGCCAGCCTTGAAGGATCCGCGCCCTTCTTTGCAGGCCGCGCGCGCTTTTTCTTCGGCCGTTTGCACCTGCCCAGAGGCGCTCGAGGCGAGGAACAGCAAGGGGATCAGCAGGCGCATGCCCCTACGTACGGTAGATTCACGTACTAGCCGGAATGAATCTAGTGGCCACCTTCATTCGTATCTATTGACAGCTGTTCACGAGTTTTCGGGGGCCCAGGCCATGTTGAGTCGACTTTTCAACCGAACGCCGCAGCGCGACCACGCTGAATTCCAGGCTGTCGCCGTGCCTCAGGCAGACGCGCTCTACGGTGCCGCGCTGCGCATGACGCGCGAGCCGGCCGCCGCGGAAGATCTCGTCCAGGAGACCCTCCTGCGTGCCTACCGCTTCTGGCACAAGTACCAGCAGGGCACGAACATCAAGGCGTGGCTGTTCCGCATCCAGACCAACATCTTCATCAACCGGTACCGGAAGAAACAGACCGAGCAGAAGGTCATGGACGATCGGCAGATCGACGACCTCCTGCACCGTTTCGCCGCGCAGGAGTCGACGTTCATTCCACCGGACACGCGCGAAGACTTCCTCAAGGAAGTCATCGGCGACGAGGTCCTGGCGGCGCTCGACGAGCTGCCGTTCGAGTTCCGGATGACTGTGTTGCTCGCCGACATGCACGACCTGTCGTACAAGGAGATCGCTGAGGTTCTGGATTGCCCGGTGGGGACGGTGATGAGCCGCCTGCACCGGGCGCGGAAGCTGCTCCAGGCACGGCTGTTCGCCTACGCGGTCGAGCGCGGTGTAATCCACGCCCCCGAGGGGGTCACGGCCGACAACGTGGCGAGCATGGATGCGTTCCGTCGCCGTCGTAAGAAGGTGGCGAACTGAACATGGAGACCTGTTCACGATGAGCCGGATCGACTGCGACGACTTCCGGAAGTTCATCGACCCCTACCTCGATGGCGAGTTCGACGCCGGTGAGCGTGCGGCGTTCGACGCCCACCTCGCCGCGTGTTCGGACTGCCGGTGCCATTACGAGCAGAAGGCGTGGTTCATCAACGCCGTCCGCCCTTGTCTGCGCCGCCCCGAGCCCATGCCCGAGGCCGCGCATCAACGTTTGCACGCCCGGTTGCGGACAGCACAACAGCCCGAGCGGAGGCGCCGTTTGGTTCGACGCCTTGCGCCCGTGCCTATGCTGGCCGCGGCCGGGGCGGTGCTTTTGTTCGTGACCCCGCTCACGGGGTTTGCGCCCGCGGTGGTCGAGGACGCGGTCGACCAGCACTGTCAGAAGATGCCGGTCGAGGTCCCCACCGACGAAGCCAACCAGGCCGACGAGTGGTTCAGCGGCAAGGTCCCGTTCTCGATGGACACGCCGCGATTCCGCGACGACCGCGCGATGCTCCTCGGCGGCCGCCTCAGCCACGTTCGCAACGGTGAGCGCAATCGCCGCGCCGCCTACCTCGTCTACGGGGTCGGCGAGCACAAGGTGAGCGTGCTCGTCTTCGACGGTCGCGAGCTCGGCCTCTCCGAGCGCGGCGAGCTGCGCCACGTGAAGGGCCACCCGGTCCGCGTCCATGGCGCTCGCGGCTACCGCGTCGCGCTCTACCAGCGCGGGCAGCTCGCCTACGCGGTCACCTCCGACCTGCCCGAGCCGGAGATGCTGAAGCTCATCGGGACCTCTCTCTAAAGGGCCCGCCAGGAGCTGCTACTTGCAGTCGCCGCCGCTGCAGGTGTTGGTGCAGTTGGCGCCGGTCTCGCACGAGCGGGCGCACCGCCCACCCGAGCACGTGTTGTCGCAGTTCGCGCCCGCCGCGCAAGTCTGGGTGCAGCCGCCTCCGGAGCAGGTGAACTTGCAGTTGGCGCCGGCCGAGCAGACGTGGTTGCAGCTGCCGCCCGAGCACGTGGCCTTGCCGTTGGCGCCCGCTGAGATGTTCACCGCGCAGCCGCCGTCCGCGCACTTGAACTTGCAGATGTCCCCCGCCGCGCATGTCGCTGCCTTCGCGGCCACGGCCTTCCCGGTGGGCACGCCGGTCGCGGCCTCCTTGGCGGCCTTGCCCGCCTCCTTTGCAGCCTTGCCGGCGGCCTTCGCGGCCTGACCGGCAGCCTTCGCGGCTTGTCCGGCGGCCTTGGCGGCCTGTCCGGCCTGCTTCATCGCGTCATCCACGTCTTGAGCGGACACGGCGAGGGGGAAGAGGAAGGCCATAGCCAGAGCGCCAATCAGAGAAGCGGACCGAGCACGAGTCGGGCCACGCTGGCAGGGGCAAGGCGCGAGGAGGAGGCGTGCCGAGGCACGTCGACGACGAGTAACGCCGCCCCTGTCTGCGTGGCTCGTCGCGGGCGACGGGAGCTTTTTTGATTGGTGCTCTAGCAGTCGAGTCGTCCTCGGGCGCTCCAAAATGGGGTACGGGGTCGACGCCTGTACGGAGGCGATATTCACCCGCGGGCCCGCGTGGCGCCACGTGTTTGCCTGCCATCGCGCCTCTGGAATAGGGTCGCCGTCATGCTGGAGCGTAGAGCGCTGCTGGTCGGGGTGCAGACTTACCTCGACGACGCGCTGCCGCAGCGGCCGGGCACGCTGGCGGCGATGCGGCAGCTCGCGGCGCGTCTGGTGGCTGGAGGTTGGACCGTCGAGGTCTTGCTCGACGACGAGCCACGCGACGCCAGCCGGCCACTCCTCGCCAATGTGCTCGCCCAGCTCGCCTGGATCGAAGACGCGGACGACGCGTTGGTGGTGCTCTCCGGCGCCTCGCGCGACGGCGCGTTCCTGCCCCGGGACGCGCGCAGCGCCTTTCTGGACCGCACCACATTGCCGCTGACCGAGCTCGCCTCTACGTTGCCGTCCCACGCGGCGGCGCTGGTGGATCTCGCCAGTGATCCCGGGCCGTTCGAGCATCTGAGGTGGGCCGTCGGCGCCCGTGATGAGACGCTCTTCGGGAGCCGCGGCCCGACCCGCTTCCTGCGTGCTCTGGTGCGCGCCGCTTCGGGCGAGGCCGGCGGCGAAGACGGCCTCGACTCCGGGCAGCTCGCGGCGTTCCTCGAAGCGCATACGCCCCAGCGGGAGGGTGAGACGCCGTCGCCCTGGAAGTCCGGTGACCAGGACGCGCCGCTGCTGCCCCCGACCACCGACGCCGGTCAACGCTGCAGCGCATGCGGGGTGACGGTGGGTGACCCGACGGCGACGTTCTGCCCGTCGTGCGGCGCCGGCCTCCACCTCCACCAGACCCTCGATGGAGGGCGCTACGTCCTCGTCAAGCCGCTGGGCGAAGGTGGGATGGGCCAGGTCTTTCTCGCCGAAGACACGCGGCTGAAGGTGCGCCGCGCGCTGAAGCTGCTGTCGCTGCCGCCCGGCCTGCCCGAAGAGGAGGCCGAGAAGCTGCGTGCCCGCATGGTCCAGGAGGCCCGCGCTGCGCAGGCGCTGGCAGACCAGACCCACCACGTCGTGCGCGTCTTCGACGTCGGCTACTCGCCCGAGCGGGCCGAGCCGTTCCTGGTGATGGAACTGCTCGAAGGCGTCACGCTCAGCGACCGGCTCGCCCAGGGCCGCATGGCCGCGCAGGACGCGCTCACCTTCGGTCGGACCATCGCCTCGACCCTCGCCGTCGCCCACAACCAGGGCATCGTCCACCGCGACCTCAAGCCCGACAACGTGATGCTCGTCGAGCGCGGTGGGCAGCCGGATTTCGTGAAGCTGCTCGACTTCGGCCTCGTGAAGATGGACCAGGCCGAGGTCACCACGGCCTCGGGCCGCATGATGGGCACGCTGCAGTACATGCCGCCCGAGCAGCTCAAGGGGCAGAAGGTCGACGCGCGCGCGGACGTCTTCTCCTTTGGCGCGGTGCTCTACGAGGTGCTCAGCGGACGCCGCGCGAACCCCGGACGGACCCAGCAGGAGATCTTCGGCGTCTTGCTCGACACGGGGGTCCGTCCGCTCGCTGAGCTGTGCCCGGGGCTGCCGAAGTCCCTGTGTCACCTGGTCGACCGCTGCTTGTCGCTGGACCGGACGTTGCGGCCAGCCCACGCCGGCGAGGTGCTCGCGGAGTTGGAGCAGGTCGACCCGGTCCCGTCGGGGTACGCGCCCACCATCCCGACCGGCGAGGCGTACCCGGCAGTGGCGGAGATGGATCCGCAGGAGCGAGCGTCGTCCAGCAGCCTCGCGGTCGGCGAGCTGAGCCTGCCCGAGGATGTGGCGCCGGTCGCTCCCGGGAGCGGCCGCGCGATGTGGGTGGGCCTCGCGCTGGCGGTCGGCGGCGCTGCGCTCGCCGCGATGCTGTGGCCGGGCGACGACCCGACGCCGCGCGCCGCCGACGCGGCCTTCGTCTCCGCGAACCCCGTGCTCGCGGACGCCGCCGTCTTGCCCGTGCTCGCGGTGGACGCTGCGCCCAAGCGAGTCACCGCGAGCCCGGGACCGGTGACCGTGCCCGACACGCTCCCCGCGAAGCCGGTCGCCACCGCGCATCGCGAGGGCGACCGCGTCGTCTATCGCGGCGGCACGTACGCCGATCGCTTCGCGGCATGGGCGCGCGACGCCACCGCCGCGAAGTGGGAAACCGCGGCGCCGGCCGTTCGGCGCTGGTTGGCCGAGGTCGTGCCGCACGCGGCCGCGAAGAACGCTGCCGACGGCACGCTCGTGACACCCGCCCCAAATGCAGCCGCTCGGCCCAAGAGGCGGGTGCTTCGCGGCGTCGGTCGCCTGCTCGAAGCGAAGGGTCGGCAACCCGTCTTCGTCGAGCGGGCCGGTTGTGGCGGGGCCGCACCGGGTGACCGCCTGGTCACGGCGCGATGGGAAACGCCCGGATACGGTAGCGGCCGTTGCCGCGGTGATCTCTGCGTGCGAAAGCTGGCACACGCGCTGCAAACAGCCCTCAAGGATGGGGAGACGTTGCATGTGGACATTGTCGTCTTCCGGGATGGGGTGAATGCGGGTACCCGCAACCTTCGCTGTAGCGTTCGTCCTTAGCGCGGCCGGTCCCGCGCAGGGGACGCCGTGCAAGGCCGACGGCCTGCCCGACGCGGTCTCGAGCCTCGCCAAGAGGCTCGAGACGCGCGACCGGGGCGCGCTCGCGACCGTCGCGCAAGACGCCGCGCGGATCGCTGCGTCTCAGGACGCTCCGGCGGCCCGCGCCTGCGCCCACTACCAGGCCGCGGCGGCGCATTTCTTCCTGTCGACCCACAAAGCCGACCGCAGGCGTCACGCAGCCGACGCCGTTCGTCACCTGCTGGCGGCGGTCGCGCTGGCCCCCGCGCCGATGCAGGGCCGTCAGCCGACGGCGCGGCTTCGGAAGTCGTGGGAGCGGCTCGGCCGGGTCGAAGGCTGGCTGACGAAGTCCACACGACCGGTGGAGGTGACCCTCGACCCGATGGGTGAGGTGATGCTCGAGCCGGGTGATCCGAAGGAGTGGGTGGCGGCGTGCGGCGACACCCCGAGCTGCCGAAGCGCGGCGCGCTTTCGTCTGCCCAAGCGCGCGCTCTCCGTGAGGCTGCGCCCCGGACGCTACCGCGTGACCGTGACCACTGCGTGTGGTGATCGCAGCGAGACCGTCGACGTGAAGGCCGGCGCGCTCGCGTTGCCGAAGGCGCCGGGCTGCGCGTGTCAGCTGCACGTGCGCGACGGCAAGGCGGCACTCAGCGACGTCGAGGTGCTCGGCCCCGGAGGCGTGACCCTCGAGGCAAAGAAGCTGTCGTCGGACCTGGCGGCGGTCACGGTGTCGGCGCCGGGCTACCTGCCTGTCGGCGTGTCACTGCCCGCGGCAGGTGGCCAGATCAAGGTCCAGCTCGAGCGCTGCCCCGTCGAGTTACAGGTCTTCAGCGAGCCCGCTGGCGCGACGATCACCGGCGACGGACCCGCGCCGTGGGGGCCGCGCGTGATCACGGCCAAGGCTCCCGGATTCGCCGAGCTGAAGACGACGATCGAGGTGCCGCGTCCGAAGACCTGTCGCGAAGCGCGGCACAGTGCGCGGGTGGTGTTGCCGCGCACTGTGGTGGTCACCGCCATCGCGGAGGGCGCGCCGGTGCAGGCTGCGCGCCTCACCATCGACGGCGAAGACGTCGGGACCGAACGCTTCGCGCGCCCGCCCGGCCGATACAATTACCAGGCTTGGCACCCGGTCCACGGCGCCACGATGGGGGCGGTGGAGGTGCCTGATTGCGGCGGCGAGACCTGCGGCCCGGTGGCGCTCGGCATCGAGTTCCGGGTGGTCAAGCCGGCCGACGAGCCGAAACGAGGCGCGTCGCGTTGGGCCTACGTGCTGATGGGGCTCGGCGGGCTGTCGATGGGCGGCGGGCTGGTCTCGGGGGCCGCGGCCTTCAACACGCAGGACCAGATCGACGGTTATGGGGCGCGGAGCGACAACGCCCGGCCCATCGACGACCTGGTCGAGCGGCGCAACACGCAGGCGGCGCTGGCGGACGGCCTCGTCATCGGCGGCGCAGCCGCGTTCTCGGTCGGCTTCATCCTCTACCTGGCGACGACGGATTGATGCGCTACGTCCTCCCAACCCTGGTCCTGCTCACGAGCGGCTGCCTCGACATCATCGGCGGTGGTGACGGCAGTGAGTGCGAGCAGCACGGGGACTGCCCTTCCCCGGAGGTCTGTCACGTGAAGCGCGGTCGCTGCCTCGAGTTCGACGGCAGCGTCAGGACGGATATGCGGGTGCGCTCGCGCGACGCGAGGGTGCGCCAGGACATGGCGGCGCTTCCGCCCGACGCTGGAGCGGACGTGCAGCCCGACGCTGCAGTGGACCGTGGGCCGGACGCGGCGCCGGACCAAGGTGTGCCCGTCGAGGGGACCTATGGCGAGACCGCGGACTGCTTCTTTGGCGAGGGTGCCAACACCTTCATCGAGATGTCGAACGGCTCCACCCACGTGCCGCGGAGCCTGTGCACCTCGCACGTGCTCGCCTGGACGGCCGAGCGCGACGGTGAGGTGAAGCTGCTGTTCCACACCGGAGACGACCTCACCGAGCAGCCGACGGTCGGGCCGACAGTCATCCCGGACACCCGCATCATCGCGGAGCAGGACGTGCTGCTGATGGCCGCGCCCCACCCGCGCCACGGGGTGCCGAACATCCAGCGCGTAGATCTCGCGCGCGAGGACGCCGAGTTCCTGCAACCGCGAAACGCGCAGCAGTCCCAGCCGGCACGCACGTCCGGGCTCTCGGCGTTCGTGGAGCACGGCGACACGGTGCGCCACGTCCGGCTGCAGTTCGACGACCCCCTCGAGGGCGACATCGACTGCATCCGCGGAGGCCGCCACCAATGGGGCGTGCGTCTCGGCGCCGATTGGGTGGCCTTCTTCGAACGCGAGCGCACGAGCCGCCGGACCGACCTGGTGCTCACCCGAGGTCAACGTTGCGCTGGCGCTGACAGGGTGCTTTTGCCGCTTCCCGGCCGCATCGCCGACGACGCGACGCTCGCGGCCGCGGGTGGCCAGCTGTTCTGGATCGCGACCGACCCGAACACCCGGCTTCGCGGCCTTTGGACTCTCGATCGCGCCAACCTGGGCGCAGGGCCGCGCCCGGCGGATCTGCCGGCGCTGGAGACGATCAACCCGGTCGACGTCGCAGGCCGCGGCGACTGGCTCGCGGTAGTGAGCTACCGGCCCGGCGGGTATCGACTCGACGTCTTCAACCTTCCGGCGGGCGAGCAGCGCCTGCTTCCGAACAGCGCGGCCAACGCGTTGCAGCCGACGTTCTCCGACAGCTACCTGCTCTGGGCCGAGCAGTCTGCCGCTTCGCCGTGGGAGGTGCGCTTTGCGCGGCTGGCGGACCTGTAGCGCGTTGAGCCTGTTGTTGGGCGTGTGCGTGTGCGCGTGCGACTCGGGGGACGGCTTGGGCGACGGGGGCTTTGACTACGACCCGCGACCCGACCGGCGACGCCCGCGCGACGACGTGGGCGTGGAGCGCGACCACGGGACGGACGCCGACGTCGGGGGCGGCTGTCCGGGCGGCAGGTACCTCCTCGGGGCGGCGTGCCTGGACCGGTGCACGTACATCGAAGCTGCGGGGTGCACCGATCGCGATGGCGACTGCTATCCGAAGGACTGCCCGGACCTGCCGTTCGATTGTGATGACACCCGGCCGGGTTCCCGCCCCGGAGGCGTCGAGGTCTGCGACGGCTCCGACAATGACTGCGACGACCAGATCGACGAGGGCTTCGGGGTCGGCGCGAACTGCGCGGGGTGCGGTGGGGACGGCAAAATGGAGTGTCATGTCGATGACCAGGCGGCGGTCGCCTGCTCGACCAACCTGGGCCAATCGGACAGCCCCGACCCGGCCACCCTCGAAGAGCTCTGCAATGAAGCCGACGACGACTGCGACGGTGCCACGGACGAGTCCTGCCGATACGACCTCCCCGAAGCGGCCCGGACGCAGCCCCTCGTCTGCGGCGAGCGTGTGCTGTGGGTCGAGGAGGGCGCGCTCGTCGAGGTGACGGAGGCGGGGGTATCGACCGTTCGACCCGCCCCGGTGGCGCACCCTGCTTGCGACGGAGACGAGCTTGCCTGGCTCGATCCCGGCGACGGGTGTGCCGAGCAAAGCGGCGTGACGGTCTGCACACGCGGCCATTTATGGGTGCTCGCTGGCGAGGAGCCGCGCGACGTCACCGGGCTCGCCGTGGTCGGTCCGCCGATGCTGTCGGGCGGACATGTCTACTGGCACGCGCTGGTGGGGGACGCCCCCGTTCTCTCGCGTCAGCTGGCGGCGGGCGGCGGGGTCGAGACGCTCTTCGAGGCGGTCTCCGCGAGCGATCCGACGGCGCCCGTCGAGGGCCGCATGGTGGCGAGGTTCTGGACCGGTGGTGAAGCCGAGGTGGCGGCCCGCGACATCGAGACGGGCCAGGGCAACCCCTTGCTCGCCCCCGAAGGCGCTCCGGGCGCGCCGGTCGCGAATGACGCGTGGGTGGTCTGGCCGGCGGGGGAGGCCTCCTCGTTGTGGGTGGTCGACCGCACCGCACCTCGCAACGGCTTCCAGCTGACGATGCGAGACGGACCACAACGCGCTCCGCGTCTCGACGGCGACCGTCTGGTGTGGCTCGACGAGAGCACCTCACCGTCGACGCTGCGCAGCTTCGACCTGCGCACGGGTGTGGTCGACGCCGTGGCGCAGGGCGAGATCGCCACCGACGGCTACGCGCTCGGGGCGGGCGTGGTGGTGTGGATCGACGGGACGTCCGTGCGGCGGCACCGGTGGGCTCCATGAGGTGGGGATTGCTGATGGTCGCGCTCGTCCTGGGCGCGTGCGCGGACTCGGCTGCCGAGGGTGGGTTCGCGACGCCGCCCGACTTCGACGTCGACCGGGAGTTCTACGTGCCCCCCCCCGATATGGACGTGGGCGAGTGCGACGGGCGCATCGCGTGGCAGGGGCGATGCATCCCGCATCCGCCGCTCGAGCGGCTCGAGCTGTGCGAATACCTCGTCGAGATCGGCGCCGACTGCGAAGACGTCGACGGCGATTGTTACGTGGGGCCCTGCGCGGTGGAGCTGCCGCCGCCCGTCAAGGAGGTGGTCGAGGATTGCGACGACCACCGACCAGATGTGCGCCCAGGCGGCACCGAGGTCTGCGACGGCGCTGACAACGACTGCAACGGTACGCGCGACGACGGCTTCGGCATCGGCGACCCGTGCGAGGCCTGCGGTGAGCCCGGCAAGGTCGAGTGCGCGGTGGACGGCCCTGGCACCGCGTGCAACACGGCGCCCGGGCAGGCTGAGGGCCCCGACCCGGCCACCCTCGAAGAGCTCTGCAACGGGGAGGACGACGACTGCGACGAGGTGGAGGACGAGGGCTGCCGGCTGGACCTCCCGGTGGGCGAGCGCTGGCGACCGGTGGTCTGCGGTGAGGACGAGTTGCTGATCGTCGAAGACGGCGCCGTCGTCTCGCTGACCCGCACGGAGTCCGGCACGTATGCGCCCGAGGTGCTCGACGAGGGTCCCACGGCCTTCCCGACCTGCGGCGAAGGTGGCCGGGCCTGGCTCCAGGTGAGCGCGCCGTGCGCCGCGCCCCCGGGCGGACCGCTCCGTTGTCCGCGGGCCCATCTGTTGCTCGACAACGGCCGCGACGTGACCGGGCTCGCCGAGCTCGGGCCTCCGGTGGTCGGCGGCGGCATGGTGTGGTGGCACGCGATTGTCGGCGACGCTCCGGTGGTGCAGCGAACGCCGATCGATGGCGGCAGCGTCGAGTCGCCGTACGAAGCCGAGGCGCTGAGCGATCCGACGCCGCCGGTCGGCGGGCTGGTGGCGATGCGCGCCTGGACTGGCGGCGAGGCCGAGGTCGTCGTGCGCCGCATCGAGGACGGCTCGGGGCTGACGGTGCTCAATCGCGGTCACGCAGCGGGGCCGCCGACGCTGAGCGAGAGCTGGGTGGTGTGGCCGGTGGGCGACGCGGGGCATTCGCTCTGGGCGGTGCCGCTCGCCGCGCCCCGAGACGGCTTCCAGCTCACGGCGCGCGACGGTCCGCAGCGAGCGCCGCGTCTCGACGGCCAACTACTCGTCTGGCTCGACGACGGCACCCAGCCGCCGACGCTGCGCAGCTTCGACCTGTCGGTCGGCATCGAGGGCGTGGTCGCGCAAGGCGACATCGGGGCCGAGGACTACGCGGTCGGTGGCGGCGTCGTGACGTGGATCGAAGCCGGCGAGCGGGTCTACCGCGCGGTGCTCTCGCAGAGCGGGGTGTCGCCGTAGAGGGTGCAGACGGTCTCGATGTCCGCCTCGGTGGGCGTCTCGCCGCCACCGTTCATCGCGCTGATGGTCTCCTTCGGCGGGCTGGCCAGACCGACCGCGCGGCCCATGCTCCACAGCAGGTCACCCAGGTCGTCGTCTCCGTCCGGCGGGTCGGCGAGCCACACCTCGACGCGCCAGAGCCGACCGGTCTTGGCGCCGAAGCGGGTGGTGACGGCGGCGTCCACCTCCGCAGAAGGGTCGAGCTGGAAGTAGACCGCGCGCTCGTCACCGCTGGGTTCGCCGCCCACCAGCGGAGCGAAGCAGAGCTGGCTGCAGCTGATGTCGTTCCAGACATCGATCGCGGCCTGCAGCTCGGCGGCCCGATGTTCGAGCGCGGGGTCGAATCGCGTGGGCACACACTCGCCCGGGAGGTGCCAATGGAGCACCAGTCCGCTGTCGCTGTGGGACAGCGGGACCGCGAGCGCCGGCTCCTCGGCCTCGCAGGCCGTGCCTTGCAGAGCTTCGGGCTCGGACGCCTCCAGCGGGTCTTCGGTCATGCAGCCGGCGGCGACGAGTACGATGAGTGGCAGGTTGCGCATTTTGCTCTCTCCGTATCCCCAATCATGGATCAGACCCCACTCGGTAGGGTAGCTGACTCACGCGCGCGCGGTTGACTCGAGGAACAAGCGCGTCCTAACGTGCGCGCGATCTGCCTCGGAGGGAGACCCATGTCGCTTCGTTCGCTGCTGGCGTGCGCCGTGCTGATGTGCGGTGGAGCTGCGTTCGCACACGGTGGGCTGGTCGGCGCCGGCCCGATTGAATTGGAGGCCGCGCGCACCATCGTGGTGCGACATAGCGACCAGGTTCAGTTCGTCAGTCAGATGCGTTACGTCGGCGCCCCCGACCAGCTGGTCTGGCTCATCGCCATCCCCAACTTCAACGAGCCCGTGGACGACGGCGTCCGCGTCGAGGCGTTCGGCCAGCCGGGCTTCGACGAGCTCGACGACGTCACGCGGCCGCTCCTCGAAGGGCAGTGCGACGACGCACCCAACGGCCAGCAGGCCGAGGTCACTCAGGCGCCCGCCTGGGGCCCGCCTCCGCCGATGGCGCTGCCTTCCCGCATCTACAACGCGGTCGAGGTGGCCAACGGTGATCTCGTCAACTACCTCGCGGGCCTCGACATCCCGGTCGACGAGGCGACGCAGGCCGTGATCGACGCGATGGTCGACCAGAACTTCATGTTCGTGGCCGTGCGCATCACCGCCGCCGACCTGGGCGTCAACAAGGTCGACCCGACGGTGAGCATCACCTACCCGCTGGCGCTCGGTGACGAGCCGCGCATCGCCCTGATGCCGAGCTCGCTGAATGCCAACGCGGGGCCGGCTGACATGATCTTCTGGACGATGGGCGCGCAGCGCATGCGCGCGAACCTCAACACGGCCGAGCTCGATTCGGCCGGGATCGCGTTCACCGCCCCCGGCGTCTCGAACAACTACAACGCCGCGTTCGACGCGTTCGTCGGCGGGAACCAGACGCAGACCTTCGTGACCGAGTTCGCCGATGGTCTCGACAACTTCAACACACCGGCCCTCACGGGTCTGGTCGCCGACAGCGGCGCGATCTTCCTGACGCGCATGCGGGTGCGGATGAGTGCCGCGGCGCTGCGGGCCAACAAGACCGTGTCGCTGCGCGGCATGGGCATGGGCCCGGTGGCGCGCATGCTCGCGGTGGCCGGTTTCCAATGCGGCGGTGAGATGCCCGACCCCGACATGGGGGTGGGTCCCGAGACTGACGGCGGCGAGATGCCCGAAGACGACGGCGGCGTGACGCCTCCGGACGACGGCGGCAATGCCGGCACGGACGGCGGCGGCGTCGTGATGTCCGACGGAGGTAAGGGCGGCGGCGGTGGCGGCAGTGCGCCGCTCTGCAGCACGCGACCGGGCACCCGGGGTTGGCCGCTCCTCTTCCTCCTGCTCCTCCTTCCCATTCGCACGCGGCGTCGCTGAGACGCAGTCGCTTGCACTGAACCTGAAAAACGAAGGTCATCCATGACCGAGACCGAGCAGCATGAAGGCGGCCTGGTCCTGGGGGCGTGGCGCCCCGAGGTCCACCAGGCACTCCTCGACGTCATCAACAAGTACGGGATCAACAGCGAAGGGTACGACCCGGCGCGGCCCCCGCTGGTTGCGTTGGATTGCGACGAGACCCTCATCCACAACGACCTGGGTGAGGCGATGATGCGGTTCATGATCACGCGGCGTCGGCTGAAGACCGACCGCGGGTTCTGGTACCTCATCCCCGACAACCTCGGGCGCGACGCGATCCAGGCGGCGTACAAGGCCGTCGCTGGCCGGGCCGACTCGGAGGTCCGCGACACCGCGGCGTTCCGGCGATATCGCGCGGGCATGCTCAACGCTTACGAGTGGGTCCGAGAGAACGAGGGCCTCGAGGCCGCGTATCTTTTCGCGGCGCGGATGCTGCGCGGGCTGCACGAGCGGACCGTGGCGGACCTCGTCGTAGAGGTGCTCGACTACGAGCTCGGGCGTCCGTTGGGCCAGGAGGAGGTGCCGCCTGGGCCTCCGTTCGCGGGCATGGTCGTGCCGACCGGCGTGCGCGTCTACCGCGAGATGCTCAACCTCATCCAGATGCTGAAGACCTATGGCTTCGACACCTGGATCGTGACGAGCTCGAACGCTCAGATCGTGCGCGGCCTGTCGAAGTGGCTGCGCCTCACCGAAGAGGGTGAGCCGCTCATCGCCGAGGACCACGTGCTCGGCATCGAGCTGACGACGCAGTCCGGCTGCTACACGGACAAGCCCAACGAGCCCATCCCTGCGGGCGAGGGCAAGCTCGAGGTCTTCCTCGACTCCGCGGGTCGCAGCCCCGTGCTCGCCATCGGCGACTCGATGAACGACTTCGAGATGCTCGAGAATTGCGAGGGTCTGGCGATCGTCATCGACCGCGGCGACGAAGACCTCGCGGACAAGGCGGACGACATGGAGTGGATGCTCCAGCCGCCGCTGTCCGTCTGAGCAGGGCTCAGCCCGTCTGAGTTCAGCCCTCTCCTGGGCTGGGCTCAGGGCTTCTTCTTGCCCGTGAGCACGCCGTAGATGATGCCGCCTGCCGTGATGTACGGCAGGTAGAGCAGCGACGCCACGAAGGCGAGCGCGCCGGTCGCGAAGAAGGCGGTGAAGAAGCCGCCGAGCTTGTGACCGAAGTTGATCTCGACGCCCATGCCGCCGCCGAGCTGCTCGAAGACGATGCTGGTGGCCATCCCGATCGCCTGGAATGGGTTGGCGGCGATGGTCGCGAGCAGGTCGACGCCCATCGCCTTCATCCCGACGTAACTCAGCAGCAGCGTGCCCGCGAGGATGGACGGCTTCAGGATGGCCCAGAAGGCGGCGTAGATCATCGCGACGGAGGCAACGACGAGGCCGACGAGCGTGGCGCCGTGCAGCTTCGTGAGCTCGAGCAGCCGCTTGAGGGTCTCACCGGGACCGGACTTCTCGTTGTAGACCACGGGGATATACAGGGCGAGCGTGTAGCCCAGCAGGACTGCGACCACGCCCGCGGCGAGCGCCGACACGATCGTGATGCCGGAGGCGGCGCCCCAGACGATGGGGCCGGCGTACGGGATGCGTCCGATTACGCCCACGAGACCGTGGAAGGCTGCGACGGCGGCGATGACGGCGACAAAGGCCAGAGGTGTGCCGAAGACGCTCTGGATCCACTTCTGCATCCACTCCACGCCGGCCTTGATCGACGAGCTGCGCTGCTCGATCACCGTCTGGTGGCAGACGAAGCCCATCACCGAGGTGACGACCAGCACGGCGGCGATGAGCGCGAGCCAGGCGATCACCCCGAAGGCGGTCCCGAGGTGGCTCCAGACCTTGTCGGCGAGCAGCGCGCCGAGCCAGTTGACGATGCCGAAGGCGAGCACGCCGGCCCACAGCACGACGGTCGTGAAGGCCACGCGGTGGAGGTCGGTGACACCGAGGAAGGCGCGCGGCAGGTCGCGCCAGGTGTAGACCCCCTCGGCCGTCGGCTTGAAGCCAGGGAACGCGAGGCCCTCGGGCACTTCGGTCTCGGCCTCCTGCTCGATTGCGGAGACCTGCTCGAAGGTGCGCACGCCTGCGTCGGCCACGTCCCGCGCGGCGCCCGCGGCGGCCCCGGCGACCTTGCCGAAGATGTCACTCGCCGCAGCAGCGGGCGGTTCGGCCTCCGGGACGGGGCTGACAGCGGCGTCCGGGTCCTCGATGGGCGCGGGCGGATCCGAGTCGGCCATCGGTTTCGGCATGGTCCGCGGCTTGGTGTCGCCCTCCGGCTTCGGAGGCGGCGCCGGCCACCCTGCGGGCCGGGGCGGAGGTCGCGATTCCTGCTCTTTGCGCCCGAAGCTCGGTGCACCGCCGGCCATCCCCGACATCGGCGCGTTCACCGATGGGCGCGGCGCAGGCCCACTCCCGGAGATCGGCTCGAGGTCACCCGCTTGGAGCGTCGGCTTGGGCTCCGACTCTGGCTCGGGTGCGGACGCCGGAGGGCTGGCGCCGGGCGGATCCAGCGTGATGTGCGTCGCACACGAGGTGCATGCGACGACGATGCCATCAGCTGGAATCTGGTCGTCAGGGAAGGCGTGCGGAGCGTCGCAGGCCGGACAGTTGAACTCCATCGGGACTACCCAACCGGATGCGGGGCCCCAAGGTGTCATCGGCGCGCTGCGTGCGCAACCGCGCGGGGACTACTTCAGCTTGCCGCGCTTGAGGTTGTTGTTGTCCGCCAGGTCATTGCACTTCAGCTCGGCTACGTACGGCTTCCTCTTCTTGTTGTTGTCGTAGCGCACCTCGACCTTCTTCGAAGCGCCCACCGCGAGGCCGTTGACCGGGATCTCCTTCACCTTGCGGCCGTCGATCTTGATGACCGCCTTGCACTTCCCGGCCTTCACGGGGCCGCGGTTGGTCACCTCGAGGCGCAGGATGGTCTGCGAGCCGCGCCGCTCCGTCTCGGGCCGGCCCTTGAAGAGCAGATCGCCCTTGTTGAGCTTGATGGTGTGCTTGCACTTGGGGCGCGTCGCGCACTCGACGACGGTCACTACGACCTCGCCGCGGCGCAGGTTCTTGTTGCGGATGTCGATGGTGGCCGCGTTGACGAAACCGTCACGACCGGCGGAGAACTTCGCGTCCTTCTCCCACAGCCGGTAGACGCGCTTGCCGTCGACGAACTCGACGCGCACCTTGTGGCGCGCCTGCCCCTGGCCGGGCTTGTGCAGCTTCAGCGAGAGCTCGACCTCGTTGCGGTTGACCTTGGTGATGGTGACATCCTTGATCGTCAGGTTGTTCGGACCCTTGCTCTTGGTCTTCTTCTTCGTCACGCCTTTGCGCGCGCCCTTCTTGAGCTTCATCTGCGCATGGGCGGGACCAATAATGAGCGCGGCTCCGATGGCGAGTAGGAGGGTCTTTTTCATGACAGGGGTTCCTCTGGGCAGGGGGATCGCACAACGCACGTCGAGGCAGTGACGTACAAGTAGCGGTCCTATTCAACAGAATCGTGAATCTCTGAGCCGGGTCGGGTCAGAAGGTGACTTTGGTCCACGTGACGGAGCCGTCGGCGGCGACCGACACCTTCATCCAATGCCGGCTCGTCCCCTTCGTGGTCTCGAGCTCGGCGCCGGCGCCGCCGCTGTAGATCGTCGGGACGCCCGCGATGTCGCGTTCGTCGAACAGTCCGAGGTGGCTCGAGAAGAGGCCGGCGACGTCGTGCCTTCGCAGGGCCGCGGTCACCCGCGCGGCTTCGCGGCGATGCTTGAACCCGGCGCCGCGGCCGCCGAATGGCTCGAATGGCGGGACATGGGTGAACACCAGCCGCGCCGTGCTCGGGGGCTCGCCGGTCCACCACAGGGGGGCGTCGACGGGCAACCAGTCGTCGAGGGCATCGAGGGTTTCGGGCGTGAGCGTGAAGTCGGCTGAGTCGAGGACCATGAGCCGCACGGGGCCGGCGTCGAAGGCGAAGGTGGAGCGGCCGATGATGCGGATGAACGAGGCGGCGGCGGTGTCGACGACGTCGCGGTCGCCGAGGGTCGCGAACCACGGCACGCCGAGCCCAGGGCCCTCGGTCCCGTCGTACATCTCGGCCGCGAGGCGCAGCTGGCTGGTGGTGCCTTCAGAGGTGAGGTCGCCGGTCACGATGGCGAAGGCCATGCCGTCGGCGTCGGCGCGGACGGACTCGATGAGGGTCGCCCGGGCACTCACGTGGCCGGCGTTATTGCCCCAGACGGCGAAGTGGAACGGTGGCGCCAGCTCCGTGCGCAGCCGGTGGCGTACGACCAGAGCGGCGTTGCCGAGGTCGCCCGACGCGTCGGTGTCGAGGGCTGCGCAGGCGCCGTCGCTCGGCTCGATCTCGGTCGCGCCTTCTTCCTGCAGGTCGGCGCGCGGCACGATCGCCAGTCGCCGGCTGCGGGCGGTGAGCACGGTCCACGCGACCGCGCCGTCGGTCGTCTCGGTGGTGGTGAACGGCAGCTCGGCTTCGAGCGGCGTGCGCGTCGCGTCGTGCGGGTCGCCCTGGAAGTTCGCGTCGTCGGCGATCGCGCTCTCGGCGCCGAGCAGCGTTCGATAGGTGGCCGTGAAGTCAGCAGGCAGGTGGCTGACCTCGAGACGCACGCCCTGCGGCTCGCACCCGCGGTCGAGCACCTCGACCCGGACGTCGAGTGATTGGGCGCGCACGCGGACCCGTGGCAGCTCGCCAGAAGGCGTCTCGAAGTCGACGACGGCGCCGCCGAACACTCGGACCACCAGCTTGCCGGTGTTCGCCGTGCCGTCGAAGAGGTCGACCTCGGTCGCGGCCTCGTTGAGCAGCTGCCGCTCGGACTCGGGGTCGTCGCAGGCGCCCAGCACGAGCGGCATGCACACGGCGAGGAAGAGCGCCCTCACAACCCGTAGCCCAGGCCGAGCCACATGGCCCAGCCGTCACCACCGGTGAAGCGGACGTCGATGTCGATGTCGTCGCTGTAGCGGTGCGTGAGCGAGGCCTCGAACAAACCGAAGCCGGTGTCGACGGGCGCGATGTCGAAGGTGGGGTCCTGGCGCACGAGGAAGGACAAGTGCGTGCGCCGGCCGCTGTTGAGCGCGAAGCCCACGTCGAGCAGGAAGTACGGGTCGTTGAAGTCGCTCGACGCAAACAGCGAGGGTACGCGATTGGTGGAGTCGGCGAATTGGTAGAACTCGGCTCCGCCGCCTATCCGGCTGACCAGGTACAAGTTGCGCAAGCTGCGGATCACGAGCCCGAGGTCTGCCTTCCAGGCGACGTAGCCGGCCGCGCCCCACGACGCCAGGCCGTAGGTCTTCACCTCGTCGCGCCGGAGGCGCCCGCCCACCGCCACGTGGTTGTGCGGGTTGTCGCCGCGGAACACGCGCAGCCCCAGGTCCATCTCGCCGCGCCGCGTGTCGAGGTCGGCCTCGATGTCGATGGACGGGCGTACGTAGATCAGGCCGGTGTCGAAGTCGAAGATGGTCACCAGGTGGTGCCGAAACGGGGTGAGCGGGTCGGAGGTGAAGCGGTAGCCCAGCGAGAACATCCTGCCCTCGGTGCGGGACGAGTCGTCGTCGAAGGACGATGACCCTTTGAAGCTGCCGATGATGTCGGCTGCCCACGACCCCATGAAGAGCAGGCCGCCCGCGTAGGTGAGTAGCCGGCGTGGGGCGCCCAGCTCGCCGCTGTCGTTGGTCGCGGCCCCGAGCAGCTCGCTGCTGACCACCAGGACCACCCCGGCCAGCTCGGCGATGAGCAGCCGCGCCGCCGTGGGGGTGTCGCCCACGTACCAATGGCCCGCGCCGTGCACGATCACTCCGGGAAAGACGGCCAGCAACCCGCCCGCCAGCGACCCCGCGGGCTCTTCCTCGGGACGCGGCTCGTAGCCCTCGGCCAACGCCTCCGCGACCGGCCCCTCGGGCGGCGACACCTGTTCGGCGGCTGTCGTCTCCTCTTGAGCGACGGCGGGCGCGGCGAGCAACACGAGCGCGAGCACCCTCATGGAGCCAGCCTGCGCGCGAGCGCGGTGTACCGGCGCAAGCCGTCCTCGTTGCGAACGGCGCGTCGCAACGCCTTCGGCTGCGCGACCAGCACGACCAGCTGCTTGCCTCGGGTGAGCGCGGTGTAGAGCAGGTTGCGCTGCAGCATCACCCAATGCTCGGTGACCAGCGGCATCACCACCGCCGGGTACTCGCTCCCCTGCGACTTGTGTACCGAGCACGCGTAGGCGAGCACCAGGCGGTCGGTGGCCTCCGGCGCGATCGACACCAACCGCCCCTCGAAGCGAACCAGCAACCCGCCGCCCTCGACGCCTTGGACGCGCCCGATGTCGCCGTTGAAGACCTCGCGGTCATAGTCGTTCTTGACCTGCATGACCTTGTCGCCGACCCGGAATTGACGGGCGCCGCGACTCCACGCCGCGCCGTCCGGGTTGAGCCGCGCCTGCAATCGCTCGTTGAGCCGCAGGGCCCCGCACGCCCCGCGGTGCATCGGGGCGAGCACCTGCACATCGTCGACGGCGTCGTGGCCGAACTTCGCCGGGATGCGCTCGGCCACGAGCGTCTCGACCAGCTCCGCCGCGCGCGCCGCGTCGTCGTTCACCTCGACGATGTAGAAGTCGCTCTCGACGCCGCGCGGCGTGGCCTCCGGCGCGTGGCCGGACAACACCGCGTGGGCGCTGGTCACGATCTGGCTGTGCTGCGCCTGCCGGAAGATCTCCGTCAGCCGCGCCGTGGGCACCACGCCGCTCGCGATGAGGTCGCCGAGCACGTTGCCGGCGCCCACCGACGGGAGCTGGTCTGCGTCGCCGACCAGCACGAGCCTCATGCCGGGCTCGAGGGCCCGAAGCAGCGCCACGAGCAGCTTCAAGTCGACCATCGAGGCCTCGTCGACGACGACCGCGGACGCCTCGAGTGGGGTCTCCTCGTCGCGGCGGAAACCGTCGTCGATCGGGCTGTACTCGAGCAGCCGGTGGAGCGTGCACGCGTCCTTGCCGGTCGCGTCCGCCATGCGCCGCGCGGCCCGGCCCGTCGGGGCGGCGAGCAGCACCTGACCGTCGGAGGCGCCGAGGCGGTGCAGAAGCGCGCGCACGATCGTCGTCTTGCCCGTGCCGGGCCCGCCGGTGAGCACGAAGACCGGGGACTCGCCCGCCTGGCCCACGGCTTCGCGCTGAGCGTCGGCGAGGTTCATGCCGGTCGCCGCCTCGAAGACCGTCAGGTCGCCGGGGAGCGGCAGCACGGGCGCGACCATCAACGCGGCGATGCGCTCGGCGGCCTCCTGCTCGAGCCCGTGGATGTCGCGCAGGTACAGCCCTTCGTCGTCGACCACGCGGCCCTCGGCGACCAGCGACTCGAGGGCGGCCTCGGCGGGGGACGACTCGCCCAGCAGCCTGGTCGCCCGCTCGAGCAGCACCTCGCTCGGCAGGAAGACGTGTCCCTCGTCGAGCGCGGCGCCGAGCAGGTGGAGCAACCCCGCGGCTGCGCGGAGTGGGTCGTCGTCCTCGAAGCCGATGCGCCGGGCGATGGCGTCGGCCGTGGCGAAGCCGACCCCGCGAACCTCCTCGGCCAGCCGGTACGGGTTGTCGCGCACGCGGGTGATGGCCGCCTCGCCGTGCAGCTGCCACACGCGCGTCGCGAGCCGCGCCGAGAGGCCCTGGCCCTGGAGAAAGACCATCGCGTCGCGCTGGCTGCGCCGCTCGAGGAAGGCTCCGCGCAGCTCACCGCTGCGCTCGATCCCGATGCCCTCGACCTCGGTGAGGCGGTCCGGCTCGTCGTCGATGACGCGCAGCGTGTCCTCGCCAAAGTGGGCGACGAGGCGCTCGGCCATGCCGCGCCCGACCCCTTTGATATTGGCCGAGACCAGGTAGCGCTCGATCCCTTCGGCGGAGTGCGGGAGCAGCGGCTGCGCCACCTCGGCCTGGAATTGGCTGCCGAACTTCGGGTGCAGCGCCGTGCGGCCCAGCAGCCGCACCGCCTCTCCGGCGCGCAGGCCCCCGAGCGCGCCGACCGCGCGCACGGGACCCCCTCCCTTCGGGCGGACCACGGCGACGCAGAACGACTCGTCGTCGTTGACCCAGACGAAGCGCTCGAGCACGCCCTCGAGGGTCTCGGTGTCGGGGTCTGGCGGCATAGGGGGCATATATCGCACGCAAGGGATCCTTCGGACTACGCGCGCGGTTGTTGCGTCGAAAGTCGAGTCGAGACGAAAAGGGGGGGACGAGACCTGGAGAGACACGAATGCGATGGATGGCGTGGACGTTGGCGGGGTTGCTGGTCGCCTGCACGGGCGGCGGCGGGGGCAGCACTCCGGAGCCCGACGCCGGTGACGTGGGGGACGGCGGCTTGGGCGGTGGAGGCGGTGAACCTCCGGCCGGCTGGCTGGGCGAGGACACGCCCAAGACCCTGGCCTACGCGATATCGTACGACCGCATGGTCGCGCTCGCGCGGGCGCCTGGCTTCGTGCGCGAGAACATGGGCGACGCCGCCGCCTACCTGGGGAGCGACGCGACGAGCCCGACGCGCGGCGACGAGATGTCGAGCCTCTACTACGAGACCGACGGGTTCGCGCCGGCGGTGGAGCGCGCCACCGACCGACGCGCCGACCTGGAGGACCGGGAGGCGGGGGGCCGCATCGCGTCGAAGGTCGCGACGGCGCTGACGGTCGGGTTCGCTGCCGAGATGGCGTCCGGCCGTCGTGGCAGCGCTCGCTGGCACGCGCTCACGGCGGCGCGCGCGCTCGACTATTACCTGCTGCTGGACGTCCACAAGGGTCTGGCCGAGCGGTCGGCCGCCGGATTCGACCGGGCGTGGGCCCTGCTCTGGCGCGGAGATGCGCCGCACGCGCTCGGCGGGCGCATCATCGCGGCCGACCGGGCGTGCGGGACCTCGTATCTGGCGGACGTGCGCGCGAAGCTCGAAGGGGTGCGCGAGCCGTTCGCCGCGGCGCTCGAAGAGCACGGCTTGCCCGACGCCCTGGACCGGCTGGTCATCGAGGAAGGCCAGAGCCCGGAGTACGACGCGATGATCCCCGAGGTCGACGCGCTGCTCGTGAAGGGCCTGGGCACCGCGATGCTGCTCATGTTGCGTGGCGAGCCCGACGCCAACCTCCAGGCGGAGGCGCTCGCCGCCTACACCGCGCTGTCGCCCAGCGTGCGGCTCGCTTCGTCGCCCGCGGATGGCTCGATCGGTGGGGCGCTCGACGCGATGAACCCGGCGGACATCGATCTGGCCGGGGTGGTCTCGACGCTCGAGGAACAGCTGGGCGTGGCCTGCGCGGCCGAATAGGACTGTGAGACGCGGGCCTTAGGGTTTGTCCAAGAATAAACAGGCTGACTTGCGCCGCGAGCGTGGGTCAGATTCGTTCGCGACGACCGAGCGCAACCGCAGGCGTACCAGAGGTACGTCGAGGATTGGGCGACCGAGCCGCGGGCGAAGATGGCGTGCGCTCGTGGATGCGAGGCGCCTG
>PVBE012001443.1_pt1 | contig 22560 bp, 17 predicted proteins | sample 1631181 | NCBI WGS metagenome assembly PVBE01 (sample SAMN08397723, study PRJNA350692) | Marine metagenome, whole genome shotgun sequencing project. | isolation source: water | place: Pacific Ocean | collected 2012-04 | reverse complement strand
CTGGTCCGTCGGGGCGGACCCCATAGAAGAGCATGAAGGTGGGCCACTTTTACACCGCCACCGCCAGTGTTCATGGCCGCCGAGGGGGTACATCTTTACACCGCCGTTTACAGCCACCGAGCTTTCCTTTCAGGACACGGTTTTCTTCGATCAAATAGTCGATCACCTTCTCCAGATGCCGGTTCACCCAGCCAGATAAGGTGTTGAGGAGGAATTCCCAGGGCTGCAGGGCTCTGTTCATGAGGGCGGATTCTAACCTCTTGTGAGTAGAATGGGAGGCAGAATCCTGGCATCAAAAGGTCTTTTAGAAAAGGGAGTTAGGATTCAGATGAATATTTGGACAGGTCACCATTCCGCCCTGTCGATTAATTCCTTCTTCCGCGTTATGGCTTCCGCCAAATTCGCCAGGGACCTTCCAGCCATATAGTCGAGAATCTGATCCCTTAGGGGTTTCCAGGTATCATGGAGAGGACAAGGTGCGGTATCCGTGCACTCGGCCAATCCTATCGCGCACCGCATGAAACCATCCTCTCCATCGATGGCGGTGACGACCTCAAGCAGGGATATTTCCTTGGGAGGTCTAGCGAGACCAAATCCGCCCTTGGGTCCCTTTACTGAAACAAGAATACCGGAACGCGCCAATTGCTGAAGCAATTTCGCTAAAAAGGGCGCCGGCAACCCTTCGGCTTCTGCAATTTCCTGAGTCCGTATCAACTCGGAATCACTATTCACCGTGATGTAAGTCAGAGCCCGAAGCGCATACTCACAAGGACGCGAATAAATCATTTTTCCTTCCTAAGATTTATCGGTCAGAAAATGTCTCTTAGCGGATCACCCCAAATGGTCCATTAGGTTCCGAGCCTCCACATGAGTAGGTGCCTCCGACAGCCCCTCCCACTCGTCGTCAAATTTAGATGCACGAGCGTTTCACCGAATCGGATACGCTCATGATTGCGAGATATCCTCCGGCCGGAATAGACACTCAGGCGCTGCGGGCCCGTTCCCCGGATGAGAAGCTCCCTCCGGAATGAAGGCTCCTACATTCTCCCGCACCTGGGCGATTGCCTCCTCGGCCAGGGCCAATGTTATGATTTGACGGCCCTGGGCGCGGGCTTCGGCCTCGACGCGCCCCCGGGTCATCGTGCGGGGAAATCCCTCGGGCACCCTCTCCAGGCGGGCCTCGGCCTCTTCGGTCCAGCGAAGGGGCTCATCTTCGTGTTCGGTCGGTGGCGAGGAAGGCGCGGTCTTCCGTCCGGACGCTGCCTCTCCGGGAAGCGTGTCCTCTTGCCCTTCGTCTGGGGAGGGCGCGGATGGAACCTCCTGCGGCAGGTGGGCTGGGTTGACGCTTTCCTTAATCAGAGGCCGGGCAAACTCGAGGCTTATGGTGGAAACCTTCTTGAGCCGGGCCGCCTTCTCGATGCGCTCTTTTGCTCGGCGGCGCTCAAAGGCGTCCCCTACGCCATCGAGGGCGTCCCCCGCCGCCTTGGTCCACCGGAGCCGCCGGCCATCGAAAGTCTCCTCCTCTATGAACCCACCCTGCGCGCGTAAAACCTCATCCTCCACCCCGCGATCCACTTTTTGAAAGGCCTCCGCCCCCGCCCCGCAAACCGGGCAGCGTACGGGGTCATCGGCCCTGGCGGTGTAACCGCAATCGGAGCAGATATGGCGGATGTCGAGATCGCGCCGGAGGTGATCTTCCGCCATCGCCTTCGCCATCCGCTCCATGACCTTTTGGGCGCCCATCGGCATGAAGGTTTCCATCGCCTCATCGATCATCTTATTCGTTACGACCGAGTGGCCCTGCTCAATCGCATAGCGCAGAACACCGGTCCGCGCCATGCCGCGTACAAAAGCGGGGACCCGCTCCATGCGTTCCAGCGCCTCATCCGTCCAGGCCACGGCCTCGTCAGCGCGGATTTCCATGGGAGGATTAAAAGTGCGCGCCGTGAGCAATACGTTGCAAGGGGCGAGCCTGAGCAGGTTTTCGGTGTTGGATCCCATGTCGCCCTCATCCACCGCATGTACACCCACTCGGCCAAGGCACAAGAGCCAGGGCTTGACCTCGCGGCAGTAGGTGAGGATCTTCTCGAACGCCTTGCCGTCCAGGAGGGTGGTCTTAAGCTCCATGCCCTCCTCCTCGGCCAGCCGCTTGGCCACTTCGAGGTGGCCCTGGTAGATTTTCGCGAGACCCGTGTCGATGAGCTCTTCGTGGAGCTTTTCCTGCTCCTTGAAGCGGAATGTTTTTGCCGCTTTTTCGTTCAAAACGTTCACGATAGCCGAGAAAATGGTGTAGTGGAGATAGGGATCGAAGGCGGCCACCGCCTCCACGGGCCGGTCAAGCGCGCGGCCCAGGGCAAGCGCCTGCTTCAAGGCAGCGAAGGACTGCGGGCTTCCGTCGATCCCCGCCACGATGGGCCTACGCTCGTCCTTTTTTTCGAGATCGCGCACAATCCAAAAGTCGGTCTGCGCCCCGCGGATGACACGCTCGGCGACCCCGCCAACCTGGGTTTCCCGGCCCGCACCCATGCCGAGAGCCCCCATAACCACAAGGTCGTAGCGGCTTTGGGAGAAGTCTTCGAGAAGCATTTTGTAGTGCTTTCCGTCAAAAATCTTCCTCTCGAAGGGGATGTTCGCCTCCTCGCAGCGGCGCTCCAGGACGTCCAAATAGGAGTCCGAGATAAGACGGAGGCCGAGCGTGATGAGCGAATCATGGACCTCTCGCTGGTGCTCGAGTTCTTCTTCTTGTCGATATTTTTCAGGAAGGGTGTACTCCATCTGCTTGAAACGCATGTCATGGAGCTTCGCAGCGTAGACATGGCAACCCACCAAATGGGCACCAAAAGTAGAGGCCAAGCGAAGGGCGTGATCCATGGCGCGGTTCGAGTGGGCCGAGTTATCTACAGGCACGCAAATGGTTCGGTACATTGAAATGAGCCCTCCTTTCGGGAAATACATACCGGAGAGGCCGGATTCGGGAAGCCTCGCGAAGCCTTTTCTAACGTCTCTACTTCTCCTTAAATTCGAATTTAACGCTTACCGAACCGGCCGAAGAAACCGTGACCTGCTTGGCGATCTCGACGGGCGCGGCGTATTCGTAGAATGCGGGTTTGCCGTCTTTCTTGAGTGCCTTGGTGATCTTCCAACCCTCGTGCCAGGCCTTCAGGGTGTACTTGCCGGGTGGCACACCTTTGATTGTGAACCGGCCCTCCGCGTCGGTCAGAGCGTAGTAGGGATGATTCACCACCCAGATGTAAGCGCTCATCCATGCGTGGCCCGCGTCGCACCGCATCCAAATGATACCCGCGCGCTTGAGCCGCCTCTTGATGGTGAGCCCCTTCCGCGGGAAGGGCAGATTGTAGGAAGCTTTGCCGAACATGTGGATGTTGTGGAGGACCTCGTCGCCCGTCGTCATGGCGAGCTTGGCGCGCCGAGGGACGATGAGAACATGAGGGGTATACTCGCAGTTCTTCTGGTCGAGCAAAACGGGTTTTTTGGGCCGCACCAGCTTGCGGCCCTGCCGGATGTCGGCGAGGTAGACTACCGTGTTCTTCACTCCCTTGCTTTGAGAGTGAATGAGTAGCCTGGGCGAGGCCTTCTTTCCCGTCTTCCCCGCATCGCACACCTCGGTGTTCTTTAGAACAGGAAAAGACGGCACCTTCGGGATGCCCCCACCCCAAATCACGCTACCGGTGATGGTTCCGCCGTTCTTTACCTTGATGGCCTTATACGCCGCATCCGCCGACGGAGTCAGGAAAACCGCCAGTGAGACGAGAAAAGCAACCGCCAACGACAGTCTCATTAAATTACCCTCCTTTTATGATTCGCCCCGTGGCGCAGAGTGCGCCGCCGCGTTCTCTCATTTTCCCTCGCCCGCGCCCGGCTGGGCGGGGGCGGCGCCCGAGGAGGGAGCCTTCAGTAACTTCAGGAAATCGGCCAGGTTCTGCAGCTGCGCGACCGTCATGCTCTCCGCGAACTCAGGCATCTTGCTCTTGCCGTCTTTTGTGGTGTATCCCTTACCTCCCACGATCACCGCGTTCGGGTTCACGATGGACTCAATGAGGTACTCCCGCGTCTGGATATCTCCGATACCGGTGAGATCGGGCCCCACGCCCCCTTCCTCTTCATCCTTTGAGACGGGGAATTTCACGCCGGCAACCTTGTGGCATTTAAAACACTCCATCTCCTCGAAGGTGTCCTTGCCGTCCTCGGGATCTCCCTCGGGAAACCGGATGCTGGGCGCCATGGACGCCGCAGCCAAATCCCGCGATTTCCCCTTATATGGGGCTTGGGCTCTGGCTACCTGCTGGAGTTCCTTCGCTCCCACCTCGATGCCGCTTTCGCTCAGGAGGTAGCTGATGACGGCTGCGATCTCCTCGTCCGAGAGGGCGATGGGAGGCAGGTGAATGGGTGTCATCAGCTTGGAGAAGCCGGGCACGATAAAGACATCGGGCTCGTAGATCGACTCTACGATGTACTGGACGGCGCTCATGCCGGGCTTGCGCTTGGCGGACCGCACCTCGATAGGCTCCGTGAAGGCGTCTTTCACCCCCAGGTTTGGCCCGCGCTCGGCGCTGCCCCGGCTCCCCAGGCTGTGGCAGGTGGAGCATTTGCCCTTGTTCCAGAATAGCGCTTCTCCCGCCTCGGGGGAGATCTCCCCGCTCGGCCGCATCGTCCCGCCACCACCCGAGATCTCGGTCAATACAACGGAGACGTAGATGAACGCGCCGATCCAGATCAGGGAAAACAGGCTGACCTTCAACAGAGTCTTCCCCATGGGCGCTATCCCTCCTCACCTCTCCCGGCGCCGGAGCCCGAATGCCCATTCCGTCGTCCGCGGACCCGCCGAACCAGAAAACCCTCGAAAGCCAGCCCGACAAGCCCGCCCAGGAGGGCGTAGAGGTAGACGCCGATAGGCGTCTCGGTATCGAGCTGCACGTAGTGCCAGCTCGAGACGCTTCGCCGCATGCCGAACTCTCCATTTCTCCCGTCCCAGGCGTGGAGCACAAAGGGAACCCGCATGCCGGGGGCGAATTGGACGTCCGTTTTTAGGTTGGGCGTTTGGAGCGGCCGAACGATCACCACCTGCCACTGGCCCGCGGAAAATGAAGCCTGGCTGCGCACATGGTGCTCCCGGGCGGGCTTATTGGCCGGAGGCCGGCTAAACCCCTTGCCCACCTGCTCCAATACGGTCCGGCCCCCGTGGTCGGCCGGGTTCTTCTGCCAGTCCGCTCGCCACTCCCAAAGATCAACAGCCGAGCGCGCCCCACCCAGGAAGAAGTAGGGCTTGCGGGGCCCCGCGGGTGGTTTCGCCGGAAACTGGAGGGCGATGGCGTCGCGTGCGGTCCGAAGGGCGAGTTGATCCTTGACGGAGACGAAGCTGTCGCGCTGAGGCGCGAGGAACCGCTTCGGCACTTTGTGGGATTCATTCTTGAAGCGATCGAACCAAGAGATGCGAAAAGCGATCGATCGCCCGTCGTGGAGCGCCCGCACCGTCGCCCGATCGACAGAGGGATTGGGCCAGCGCGGCCGGACGATGAGTTGGCCGCTCAGAGGGACCTCAAGGCGGTCGGCCTCGTCCCAGCGGGGATCATCGGGGCGGAGGGGAATTTTACCCTCGGCGCTCCGGGCGGTGAGGACCACCTTCCCGCCTAGGGCTTCCTCCGCCTGGAGAGAGGACACGTAGTAGGCCAGGGCCCAACGTTCTCGCTCGTTGAGCGAGTCGGAGTATCCCGGCATGGGAGTTCCGTTGAGGCCGGTCGAGAGGGTTCGAAAGACCTCCTCTAGCGAGGGGCCCCAGTTCTTGTAGCGCCAGCCCGCCGCCAGGTTCGCCGGCATGATGGGAGCGTCCCAGTCGTCCTTCTGGGTGCCTGCCTCCTCGCCGTCCCCCCTACCCTCGGGGCCATGACACTTGACGCAGGCCCCCCGCGCCTCATCGATGTAGATCTTCCGCCCGAGCTGGATCAGCTCGGAGCTCTCGGCCGGGGGGGGGCCTTGTTTGATGAGCTCCTCGTAGGGGTTGAACTCGGGGTCGGCGAAGTCCTCGAAGAAGCTCTTGATGTAGAAGACCACCTGCCAAAGCTCGTCCTCGGGCAGGCGGAATGTCCCCTCCCCCCAGGCCGGCATGCCGGTGCCGGGTGCGCCAAGCGAGACGGTGCGGAAAATATCCTCGTCCGTAGGGCTCTCGCCCGTCTTTGTCGTGCGAAATTTATAGAGGCCCTTCGTGAAGTCCCGGGGCCGGGGGTGGAGGTAGTCGGCGACGGGGCCGTTTCCGTCCCCCTTCTCCCCGTGGCAGAAACCGCAACGCTTCTCGTAGACCACTTTCCCCTTGGCCACAAGCTCGGGAGTGGCCTTTGGCTTGCGCTCCCTCAGCTCGGAGTTCCCGTAGCCGGCCGGGACGGCCAGCGCCGGTACAGACCCGAGGGCGAGAATCGCGCCGAGGAGGAGCGCAAGGGCGCCCGCCATCCGCCTGCGTCCGCTCTCGCTAGTCATGGAACTTCTCCGGCTTCCGGGGCTCCACGCCCGCCGTGGCGTACTCGGCGAGGATGATCTTCCATATCTCCTCATCCGTGAGGTCTTCCTTCCAGGGCGGCATGGCGCTGTCCCAGGGGCTCGCCGTCACGGGGAGACCGATCCCGCCCTCCTTGATGCGCCAGAAGAGATAGCCCTCCACCAGGGTGGCGATGGTGCCCAGGTCGGTGAAGTTGGCCGGCTTGAGGCGGAATCCCGCCGCGTGGGGGCCCTCGCCGTCGGCCTTGGTGCCGTGGCAGGGCCGGCAGTTCTTCTGGTAGAGAACGCGCCCCTCCCGGGTGTGGCGCGCCAGGAGGCGGCGCCTCCCTTGCTGAAGGCTGAGCCCCGCGAGCTTTTCCTCTTGCATGAACTTTTGCACCAGGGCGTCGGAGGGTTTGCGGAAGGGGTTTTGGAATTTTTCGAACTTTTTGGGAATGGTAGGGTGCTGAATCCGGCTCTCAACCGGTGCCTCACTCGCCGGGGCGAGGCCGCGGTAGACGAAAAAAGCGGTGAAGAGGGGAATAGCGGTGAACACGGCCAATCGTGTTGCCCGAAGGACCCTACCCCCTTCCGCCGCCCCAAGGAGCACCAGGATGGGCTCCATGAACTCGCTCTTGAGCTCCTCACTCGAAAAGGCGTAGACAAGAATGCCCGAGAGAACGAGCAACATGTACATAAAGATCGCGCTAGCCGGCATTGGGAGGGGGGTCTTGGCATCCACCACCCACTGCGCAAAGTGAGGGAAGAGGAATCGCAGGGCCAGATAGCTCCCCACGAATACGGCCGCCGACCACCAGAACACCCCCGCTCGCCTGCCGCTCCAGCTCATTGACCCATCCCTCCAACAGGTTCCGCTCCACGACCCTGGGCAGCGGCGTGAGAGCTTTCTTCACCCAGGGTGCCCAGCCAGAAAACAAAGGTCATGAGCACCAGGTAGAGGACGGTGATACCGCCCACCACCCAAGCCATATGCGCCATCGTCGGCGTGAAGGCCCCCGCGGAGGTGTCCCGCAGGACGCCGAAAATATGCCAGTCCTCCCGCAACCCCGAGCGGATGAATCCCATCAATCCCATGAGAAGCACGACGCTCACACAAAGGAGGATCAGCGCGTATTGCGCCCGCACCGGGCCCCTCCCCCACCGAATCCCGCCGACCTCCTCCGCCCCCCGAAAGAGGTAGATGTCCACGGTCGTCACGAAGATGAGCGCGGTCAGTACGATGAGCACCTGGACCACCGCGATCTCGCGGAGGAACGGGTTGGCCTTCTCGAGCACAACGAAGCCGTATGGCCCCAGAAAAAAGGCGGCGGAAAAGACCGCGCTCCCGAGGTAGAGAAACTGGGCCGCCACGCCGCGGTCGCGGTAGGTCATGAGCGCGCAGACCGCCAGCAAGATGACGTGACCAATCATGAGATAGGCGGGGATGAGAAAGTACACGCGGCGGTCAGGCGAAAGCTCCATGTCGCGCGGATCGAGCGTGAAGAGCACGGCGGTGAACCAGACCAATAGCAGGGCCGATACCGCCGCCGCCGCCCCCACCACCACCTTGCCCCGAAGGCCGTGTTCGGCGAAGGGGAGACGCTCGCCCTTGTTCCCCCGGCGGTAGAGAAGGAAACTCAAATAGGTGGATAGAATGATAAAATTCACCGCCGCGTTCTTCGCGGGCATGAGACCCAAATACTTCAGGACCGGATGATATTGGCCCCCCATGAGGACTTGCTCGGTCGAGCTCAGCGGGAGGTTGTGGGGCGTGAGCCAGACGGCGAAACAGAGGATAAGGACGAGGTTGAGCCACTTGATGAAACCCTGGTAGCGCTCGGCCCCCGGGATGCGCTCCATCCCGTTCCAGAGGTAAAAATTGGCCCCGATGAAGAGCATCCCAATCAGTATGGCCTGGATGATGAAGGTCCAGCTGAAGGCGCCGCCCATCATGTTATTGCCCATGACGGGACTGAAGCTGTACATCTCCCGCCCCAGCCAGTAGCCCGCAAAAGGCAGCGGGATCAGGGCGCTCATCCCCACGAAGTTGCCCACATAGCCCATCCAGTCGTAATGGGCCCGCTCCTCCTGGCGCTCCGAACCCAGGAACTTAATCGCGGCGTAGGCCCCCACGATGAAGCCCCCGAAGGCGACGTTGGCGATGAGGCGGTGCACGTTCAGAGGCATCCAGAGCGGGTTCGCGATCGCCGCCCAGGCGGTGCCGACAAACCGGCTCGTCTCGGGGTCGATCCCCGTGGGAGTCATCATGTAGGTCACCCACGCGTTGGAGATGGCCATGATCAAGATGCCCGTCAGGTTCAGCACGAGCCCGAAGCTCATGTGGAGCCGCTTCTTCGGCCCCCCCTGCAGCCGATCCCAAGAGTAGTAATAAAGGTAAAGCGAGAAGGCCTCGGCGAAGAAGAGAAGGGAGTAGATGTACATCGAGCCGTGGAAGACGCCGCCCATGAAGTTCATAAAGCGCGGATAGAGGCCGAAAAGCAGAAAGACAAAGAGCCCCCCGAGAGAGGCCGTGGTGGCGAAGGCGGCCGAGAGGAGCCTGGTGAATTCATGTGCAAGGCGATCATACCGCTGGTCGCCGGTCCGGTGCCCGATGTACTCGGTGATGAGGGCGAAGAGGGGGACCCCGAGCACGAAGGCCCCGAACATCAGGTGAAGCTGTGCCACCACCCAGACGGTGGTGCGGGAATCGAAACCGAAGAAACTCCGGTATTCCGCGGCGGCCCCCGCCTGAGCCAGCGCGGGAATCGGCAGGAGAGCCAGGAGGACCAGCGAGGCCGCCAGGATCCAGCGCCCAGCAACCCATCGCTCGGTCCCAAGGCCCGGGAGATGCGCGCTCATTGTCCCCCCCCGAGGCGATCCCGGACGAAGCCGGGCATGAGGCTCCGCGGGAGAAGCGCCTCGCGGGCCTCCTTCATCAGATCGGCCGTGACGGAGGAAACGCCCCGCTCCCGCGCATAATCCTCCACGCTTTTCGCCACCATCCCCCGTGCGAAGGAAGGGATGCGCGAGAGGCGCTCCCGGGCCTCTACCGTCCAGGGGAAACCCCTCTCGACCTCGAGCCCGAACCGCCCTTCCTCGGAAAAGCGCACCAAAGGCACATCGCCCGGGGGCTCATAGGCGCAAGCGGGGTCCTCCGCCATCACGTCTCCCGTCGCCGCGTAGGCCCGGCACCGGCACCCACCGCACACCTCGCGGAACTCGCACCGTCCGCACCTTCCCTTGAGTTCGCCTGAGCGATAATGGCTGAGGAGTGAAGAGGAGCGCCAAATCTCCCCAAAAGGCTTATCGCGTAAATTTCCTGCCGAAAGCGAAACGTAGGGGCAGGGCGTCACCTCGCCCGAAGGACCGATCCGGCAATACTCCCGCCCCGCGGGGCAACCGCCGTTGGCGTAATCAGATAGAAGAGGCGAAGCAGGATCGGCCTCGTAGACAACCCGGCGGAAATGCGGGGCGCATTTCGCCCGGATGAGGAGATCATCTCCCTCGCGGGTCCTTTCGCCAGGACCTTCACCGTTGCCATTCACCCCCTGGACCCGCGCCAGGAAGCGCAACGCCTCCTCGCAACGGGGAGCGGGCAATTCGCTAAAACCCTCGCCCCGGCCCGTTCGAACGAGGAAGAAGACATTCAAAACCTGGGCGCCCCGTTCCCGGGCAAAATCCACCATGGCGGGCAACTCCTCCGCGTTCCATTCCATGGCCGAGAAATGGAGGGAAAAGGGAAGGCCCGCCTCCTCCAGCAGGCGCATGGCCCGCACCGCCTTCTCCCAACCGCCGGGGAGACCGCGGAATTGGTCGTGCCGCTCTGGATCGACCGAGTCCAGGCTCACGCTCGCCCCCTGAATACCCGAAGCCTTCATTCGCTCAGCCACTCGCCCGTCGAGCAGGACACCGTTGGTCCCAAGGACCACTGTGAACCCTCGTTTCGACGCATTTTCAGCGATGTCGAAAAGGTCATGCCGCACAAGGGGCTCCCCTCCCGTCAGGATGAGAAACGCGTTGGGGTTCACCTCGGCCATCTGGTCCACCACCCCGAGACACTCATCCCGGCTGAATTCCGCCGAGCGGTCCGCCCCGGGGAAGGCGCTCATGTAGCAGTGGGCGCAACGCTGGTTGCAGCGCTTGGTCAGGTTCCAGCTGATTGCCTGGACACGCCTCTCGGCGGTTTCTGCCATCCTTTCCTCTCCCGGAAGGAACACCTCCATCCCGGACCATCCCCTCAACGAGCTTCGCCCTCCCCCGCTAATCCGGAGGCTGGGACGAAACCTCCAAGGCCGCGGCGAAAACCGAAGAAGTGACACAACCGAGCCCTTGCTCTTGCGCAAAGGCGGCGACTTTCTCAAGGGTGCTCCGGCGCTTCTCGACATCCTCGATTCCGCGCCACTCCTCGACCGCCTCCCGCGACCAGTCGACTGTCGCATCCGCCTCCGCCCGCCCCGCTTCCCCGCGAGGAACCGCGGTTGGGGGCCTCACCTGCCGGGAGCGCATCATTTTCCGGGCCGGGGCGGGAATCATCGTTTCGAACAAAGCCTCGAGCAGAGCGGGTGTCACGACGGTCTGCTTGCGATTGTGGGCCTCTGCTTCAACCTTTTGTCTGACCATGGGCCGGACAAAAGAAGGCACCTTCTCGATTCGGGCCTCGGCCTCCGGGGTCCAGAGGATGCCCCGCTCCGGCGCGCCCTCGAAGTAATCGCGGAACTTCGCCATGATCTCCTCGCTCCGCTCCGATCGCTGGGCCAGGAAGGCCTGAATGTCCTCGATAACCTCGAGCTTGCGCGCGTTGCGCCTCAGCTTCTGCTTGGCCACCTCGAACGCCCCCGGATGAAGCTCCTCGAATCCCATCCGCTTCATGCTCCGCGTCACCCTCAGCATCGACTCATCCCGAATCTGGGTGAGGAAATCCGAGGTGATGAGGGGTTGCTCCAGCTCGGAGGCGCGCTTGGCCATCAATTTGTAGATGCCCGGCCGAACGAAATCGGGAGCGTCCTCGATACGCCGGAGCGCCGTCGTGCTCCAGAGGGTTTCATCCCGTTCCGGCGGCGGCGAAAGAGATCCCATCTCGATCAACCCATCTAAAGAGAAGCAAAGGAACCCACTTTCATCCGCCGGCCTCACTCTCGGTGAGGCTTCCTCGCATAAGTGCGCAGGCCATATCGGAGGCCTCGAAGGGAATGGAGCCCCCACCAGCCATAGGGTCGGCGAAGGCAATCTCCCTCTTTTTCCAATGACACGCCTTTTACCTCTACCACCTGTACCGGGCGTGAAACGGACTCATCAAGAAGAGCAAGACGGTTGAGAAAGCCGGTGCAGTCTCGATTCTTGTCCGCCCTTTCATGACTGTCCTTCCTTCTTACTTGTACTCATCCGATACCGTTGGGTTTTCCAAGATCGCGACCGTGTAGAGGATGTAGGAAGATGAGGGGCCTATTCTAGATTCAGTAGGTTCCACCCCGTCACTCCCTTTTGGCCATCGCGGTCCCCTTTGGAGCCATCCCAGACAGCGAAGGTGATGGGGAACTGCCCCCCGCTTTTAAGCTGCACATCGAACAACCCTTTTGAGCGAAGCTCTCTAACGAAGACAACCTTCCACCTCCCTGCCACGTAGAGGCCCCGGCCCTTCACGTCTTGATCTCCCTGCGGCTGAGCGGTGAGAGTTCCAAACCCCACCGCGTTGAGATCCTCTACGGCCGAAGGCCTCATGGGGATAGAGAGGGGGTTGCCCGCACCCCAGCCGGTAATGAAGACCGGGTCATGTGCGGCGGCCGATGTGATGGGGAGGTGACTCGGATTCTCGACGTCCTTCGGATACCTAACCGCCTCCAGCAGATAATCGTCGGAGACCATGTTTGGATAGGCGGTTTCGATATCCTGGAATCCGGCGAGATCCATTTGTCTGTCGAGCCGCCAGTACCAGATGTTGACGGGCCTGCCTTTCTCCCCCATGGCAAAAAGAGGCTGCTCGGAAATGGGCAGATCCGGGGAGAGTGAGAACATGATGGCTGCTGAATCGGTGAAGTCCTTGTGGCGGAGAAACTTCGAGTTGACCTCCCAATCCTCCCACTCGAGCAAAAAGGCGATCTTCCTCCCATCGTGGAGGGCCCTTACTGAAATCGCATCAGCCGCCTCCCGCCTTTGCCAGAGATGCATAAAGGGGATCGTCGTCTCGGGTACCCTACGCCACAAGGGGTCCAAAGCATCCCTTGGAACGGCGCCTGAGACCCTCTTCGCCACAACTGTCCCGGTCGTCGGCTGCACAGCCACCTTTGGGCCTGCCAGCGACTTGACGTAATGAACCAAGGCCCAGCGCTCGGTTTCTTCCAGCAGATCTTCGTAGGTGGGCATGGGGGTTCCGTCCATCCCGGTGGTAAGTCGGAGGTAGACATCGGAAGGCTTACCGCCCCCTTTGTAGATGCCACGGGTAAAGTCGTTAGGCAGAATAGGGAAGCCCCAATCATCGAACAGTTGTTTCGCCGAAGGGCCATCCCCCCTTCCCTCAAAACCGTGGCACTCCCAACACTTCATCTTTTTGTAAAGCTCTTTACCCTTTACCAAAGTCTGAGAGGTTGTTGGAGGCTCTGGCGGTACCTGGATGACCCTTTCCAGGTCTTCTTCCTCAATTTCTGCAAGCTTCTTGATAAAGGCCACAAGCCCCCACCGCTCCCCCTCGGACAGGTAGGAGAAATTGGGCATGGCGGAACCTGGTATCCCATTATTGATTGTTCGGAAGATATCCTGGTCGGTTGGAGGAGAACCACCCGGGGTGGAGCGGATTTTAAAGAGCCCATTTGTGAAGTTTCGAGGCTTTGGGAAGAGGAAATCGGCAGCTCGGCCATCTCCCCTTCCTTCCGCTCCATGACAGACAGCACACTGCTTATCGTATAGGGCCTCTCCCTGCTTCAGAAGCTCAGGCGTCAACTTGGGGGGGGCAGCACCCTGAGCCGAGGCCCCGACGAAGAGCGAACACAAGACGAACGCTATTCCGCCACAGATTCTTCCCATGACAATCCCTCCGTTGGCAAACAATAATCCTGGACTCCGCAGGAGAAGCAATTCTCTTCCGGCTCCAAGGGGGTTGGTGTCAAACTCTCTACTACCAATAGGGGCTTTACCCCGAACGCTTCGACCTCGAAAGCCAGAAACAACTCCGTCAGCAGGGCAAGCTTTTGGTAAAAACCACCTTTCGCCTCAAGACGCTTGGTGAAAAGCGGCACCCACGTGCACAGATGATCGTTCAAGAACTTCCTCTGGGCCTCCTGGCAGACCTCGTCTTTATCCTCCGAACCAGAGGTCAAAGCGTAAGCCTGCTTGAAAGCCAAGAACGCCATGAACTCCAGCTCAGTGGCGATGTGGTCGAGCCGCTCCTTAACCTGGTCCGAGATCTCCAGACCGAAAGCCCGATAAAAGCCGGCGATATCGCCTAAGTTCTGGGTCTGCTGAAAGACGTGGGCACCCCCGTACTGGGTCTCATAGGGCGGGCACTCCGTCGAGATCGTGTGGCCGAAGACCCTTACATATTCCTCTTCAAGAGCCACGGGGTCCCTCAGACAGCCCCTTAGGGATTCGATGGCCTCCGTGAGGCCGTCGGAGTTTCCGAGGAGGGCTACGGCGTCCTTTACCCCCTCCCAGTTTAGGTCAGAGAAGATCTCCTCATCCGGGTATAAAAAAAGAGGCGAGAGGAAACTATAAACATGGCTCCTCACCAGTGCGCGATTGGAAGTCTCTTCCGGATCCATCGTCCTTCCCCCTAAATGGAGTTTTGGTGCTTCTCGGGCCTGACGTGTAGTGGCTCCTGGACGGAAAGACTTACAACTTCCTTGCCGTTCTTGTCGAAGCCGATGACCGTGTCGTTGTACATCTCCCACTTTTTCCCGTTGATGGTTTTCTCGAAGATCTTCGGCCCTTCCTTGATCTCATACCGAAAGATGATCTTCTGCTGAGCCCGGAAAAGCTGCAAAACGGCCAGAAGCTCCCTAGAGGGGGCCGCGTACCTTTCAATGGCCTCATCCACCCCGGGCCCGAACATTTGTCTTAAGTATGGGCGAGGCGCCCACCTCGGAGGGATGTAGTAGCCATTCGCCTCGGTCCCGAACTGTGGATACAAAGGGAGAGCTACTTTTTCTACCTTGACCATGAAATAGAGTGGGTTATAGCGATCCTCCGCCCAGTCGCCGGTCTTTTCGTCGATCTTGGCCAAGCCCTGCATCCGAATCTTCCCCACGCACGAGCTCATACAACGAGTCTCGATGGGGGCCCCATCGGGGGTAATATGGGGGTCTTTGCCCTCGATCCTGGGATAGCAGGCGATGCATTTCTCCGTGACCCTTGTGGTCCCCCTGAACATCGGCTTCTTGTAAGGACAGGCCTCGACACATTTTCTGTAGCCCCGGCAACGATTCTGGTCGATCAAAACGATCCCATCCTCCGGCCTTTTGTAAATGGCCTTTCTGGGACAAGCGGCGAGGCAGGCCGGGTAAGTGCAGTGATTGCAGATCCGTTGGAGATAGAAAAACCAGGTTTTATGCTCGGGCAGCTCCGCCGAATCGCCCCACTTGCCCACGGCTCCTTCGGGGCCTGCGGCCGTGTCTTCATAAATATTGGGGTAGCGCCACTCCTCGTCGGTAGGGATGTAGCCGATAGCTCGTTGATGCCCTTTAGGACCGTAGCGTTTGATGGCCGCCTCAAATATGGTGACCCCATCGAAGGCGCCGTAGGGGCGCTTGTTCCCATCCTTCTGTGCAGTATCCCAGACCTGTCCACCGGCATTGGCCTCTTCCAAAAGTTTCAGTGTCTTCATATCCCAGGACTGGGGGTAGCCCCCATAGGGCTTGGTCTCGACGTTGTTCCACCACATGTACTCCTGGCCCTTGGAGAAGGTCCATGTGGACTTACAGGCCATGGTGCAGGTCTGGCATGCGATACAGCGGTTGGTGTTGAACACAAAGGCGAACTGACTCCTGGGATGGGCCTCCTCGTAGGGATAGGCCATCTTCCTTCCGAGTTGCCAATTGTAAACCTTATGCCAATTTGCCATCGCTCTTCGCCTCCTCAGAACTCGGTTTCTTAAGCTCGTCTTGACCAAGCCAGCAGGATATGTCCTCGCCTTTGTAATATCCCCATCTCTGCCTCAGAGTTGCGATGAGGCGGTGGACATACATTTCACCCTTCTCTTGGTAGACCCTGTGGGTGGCCTGGTAAAAGGGATCTCGGAAGAGGCGAAGTAGACTTTCATCGTCCCAGCCGCCCCGGATGTACTCCTCCACCAAGCACTCCGCCATCTGATCGAGATCCCCTCCAGGGAGCGACACACCTACCAGCTCCATGGGGTCATTGGCGTCAAACTTTTTCTTAATCATCTTGCACCCTCATGTCTTTACTAATTTTCCCTGAAGGTACAGCTTCATGAAGTCGCTTTCATTCGCTGGGCTGGACCCCGTTCTGGCCGGCTTCCAAACGCCCTTTCCGCCCAAGCCACCGTGCTCAGCTTTGGCGATCCTGATCAGCGTCTCCTTGGGGACCGAGTTGATAGCGTGGTTATCCGACTCGAAGCCAAAAGTAAAAGCCATTTCCACCTTCTTCTTATGGAAGAGGGAATCGGTCTGGTGCATGGGCATGAGCCAGGAAATGGTGACACTCTGCTGAGAGCCGTAACGGAAGCTGGCCTGATAGCCCGTGGGGGAGAGAGCCCTGCCATCGGATCTCTCCTCATGCGCCTTGACCGACCGCTCTGTGGAGATGAAAGAGGCGTGCTTCATCATCGTGAAGTGGTAAGGAAAGGAGGGATTGTATTTGACCCGGAGCATCAGACGGGAGACCTTGTAGTAGAAATCACTAGGTTTGACGCCTATATAGGGGCGATTGGCCGGGTCGGCGTCTACATAGACGTAGTCCCCGTCGTTAATGCCCAGGTCCTTAGCGGCCTGGGGGTTCATGTTGATCTGCCAGTCATTCACGCCAGGTTGCCTTTTATCCATGCGGTAGGGGTCCCCGAAATTCTGGCTCCAGATCCAGTTCCAGTCCGTAACAGCCCATTGGGAATGGACAGTGTGGCGGCTCTTAGGAGTAGAGCATAAGAACCGGAAGCCCTTCTCCCACAATGGATTCATGGTTTCCTTCACCTTGGACCAGGGGAGTTTGTTGTTAGCCACATGCCTTGACTCCCAGTCTAATCCGTTCCCTCGCAGAAGCATCTCCGGGGTGAAGCCGAAGTTGTCGGGCCTGATGAAGGGGTTGGTGCTCACGATGACATTGGGCATATAGGGCGTAGCCTCCGGCCCCTCCCGGTGGACAACAAAATTCTCACCGTGCGCGATGGCCTCTGGAATATCGCAGTAGGCGTTGAGCCTCCCAGTGTCTGTGTAGAAGGGGATGTTCTCGCCGACCTGCTCCCAGAAGGGTATCCGAGGATAGGTCCTGAAGAGCATCAAACTGCTGCCAGGTTCTCCGTATTTTCCGGCCAGGATGTCGCTCACTTCATAGCCTCGGCCGGTGGTGCTCCCGCTCACCAAGCGGTGGATGTAGACCTCCGTCTTCTTCTCCAGGGCGAATTTCCAGTAGTCTTTGAAGCGTTTGTCGCCTGTCAACTCAGCCAGTTTCTCGGCGACGGTAGCCATGATCAGCGTATCATCACGGGTGTCGTACAGGGGCTTGATCCCTCCCTTCCATATCTGGAGAAAGGGGTTGGAGCAGGAGGAAGTAACCTCATGGGTCTCGAACTCCATCCAGGAGTTGGCGGGCAGGACCACGTCGGCATACTCGGCGCTCCCCGTCATCTCGACATCCTGGGTGACGATCATGTCAATCTTGGGGTTGGTATTCTTGATAAGGTGATAGGCCCACTTGGCGTTGTTGATAAGGTTCACATTGGTGAACCATACCGACTTGCTTGGTGTCGGCAAATGGGTCTTGCCGGTGAACAGCTTTCGGCCGTACTTGGGGGTACGGACGATCAGGGGCTTTTCTCCGTGTGCCCAGTAGCCTACCTCCTCCCCCCTGGCGTAGGACCTTACTGGGACCTCCTTCGCATCGGCGGCCGGGTCGAGGTTAGGGTTGAAGGGATCCTCTGCGACCCACCCTTTGAAGCCAGGTCCGCTCCACTCGGAGGCCTGGAAATTGGCTGCCTTGTAATTACCGGCCCACGTGTGGGAGCCGGAGCCGGGCACGCCGATGCTCCCAACCAGCATCAGGGGTAGGTAGGTAGCGCGGTTGTGGAGGGTAGCGTGGAAGTAGTGGTTGATTCCCTCCCCGTAGTGGACGGCGATGGGGTAGGCTTCGCGGGGCTTCCCCAGAAAGTCGGGGTCCCAGAATCTCCTGCCGAAATCCGCGGCCAGCTGCTTCAGAAGCTTCTTGGGGGCGCTGGTGATCTCGGAAACGGTCTCCAGGCCGTAGTCCCGCAGGTGGACTTTGTACATCTCCCAGAGGGTAAACACCTCCACCTGAGAGCCGTCCACCAGTTTCACATTGCCCTTCCACCCCAACTCGGGATCGATCCCTTTGGCCGTGAGTTGCTCTCCCACAGCATCCCGCGTGACGGCTTTAACGGAACCCGTCTTCTTGTCAAAAACCACGAAATCCCCCAGACGCCTGTACTGCTCCTCCTTCAGCCCCTGGATAGCAAAAGAGGGCCCGTCCTTGGAGAGGCCGGGCTTATAGTCGGGGAAGACCTCGTGGGCCCCAAGCCTCTTCAAAGTGTCGGCGCGAACGAGGATGGGGAAGTCGGTAAACTTCTTGACGAAGTCGTAGTCAACCCAGCCTTTGTCCATCAGAGTTTTCGTTACGTATAAGAATATGGAGGTGTCTGAAAGACCGGGGCGGACTGGGATAAAGTAGTCTGCCTTGCTGGCCGGCGGGTTATACTCGGGCGCGATGACCGCGATGCGCCCACCTCGTTCCATCATCTCAACGAAAAAGTGGGCCTCCGGCATCTTGTTCTCGATCATGTTTTTGCCAACGTGGACGGTAAACTTGGTATTTCGGTAGTCGTTGAGGTCTATGTCGGAGGTCTGGAGACCGTGGACGAAGGGGTGTCCCGGGGCCTGGTCGCCATGCCAGGTGTAGTTGGACCATTTTCGACCGCCCAGCGCCTTTTCTGGGCCCACGCCGCGCACATGGTCGTCGACAAGAGCCATCATATTCGAGAAGCGGTAAAGCCCGTACTTGCCGATGACGCCCAGAAGTCCCATCCCACCGCGGAACTTCATCGTCCTGGTTCCCGCTCCCCCCCAGTATTCCAGCATCTCGGGGGGATACCCGTCCGCCTGAAGACGACGCTTGCCCTTTTCCCCGCTATAAGTTTTTGCGACGCTGATTAAGCCATTGCTCAGGTAGGTGCTGACCTCATCCCAGGAGGCGCGTACAAACTCGTCTGTCCCCCGGCTGGTGAACTTGTATTTCGTCCGAAGCTCAGGATTATCGCTTAAGGAAGGAAAACCATCATCGGCCCACCTTTTCCAGCCCTTGCGGATCATGGGGTACTTCAGTCGGTAAGAGCCATAGACTCTTCTGTGAAAGGTATAACCCTTCAGGCACATCCTGGGGTTCCAATGGTGGGAGGCGTGGTTGCCATAGATGTCCTTGATCCTATGATTGTCGTAGTTCTGCTCGAGGCGCATCACCACGCCGTTTCTCACGAAGGCCCGCACCCGGCAGGCGTGGGTGTCATTTGGGGAGCAGACGTAAGTAAAGGTCCCATCGGACCGATACTGATCATGATAGATCTCCTCCCAGTTCCTAACGGGATAGGTTTCCAACGGATTTGCGACCTCGGTGGCAGGCCTGAGCGTCCGAAAGGCAAAGGCATTCTCAGCAAAGACCAGCCCAGTTCCTGCTGCCGCAATCCCTAAAAATTTCCTCCTCGTCAGATCCACGTCTCATCCCCTCCATTCCTTGGCCTGGCTTTCCGGTTTAGCGAATCTCCCTCTCCCTGGGTCCGCTCCGGGAATGTGGCCATAGCACACAAAAAGTACTTCCTCCTCTTGGCCAGGACCCTGCGACCTGGCCGCAAACGCGGTGAGGCGAACTCTCTTCAGGTCCTCCCGTCTATTCGATCCGCAGCTTGTACCAGGTGGTGACGGACTTCTGGCCGTCGCGGTCGCGGTGGCTGCCGTCCCAAACGGCGAAGGCGATCGGGTGGACCGTTCCGGGAAGGAGCTTGGCGTCGTTCTCCTCGGCGCTCCTGAGGGTGCGGGTGAAGACGACGCGCCAGCGGCCTTTCTCCCACCGGCCCGAGCCGACCACGTTTTGTCCCTCCGGCCCCTGCGGATCCAGGGTCCCGAAGCCGGCGGCGTTGATGTCCATTATCGCGCGGGCCCGGCCCGGCGTGGTGGTCGGGTTGCCGGCCGCCCAAGCCGCGATGAAGAGCCGCTTCGTCATCCGCGCGGAGGGGATCCTCTGATGTCCAATCTGCCTTTGCTGGTAGGCGACCCCCGTGAAGGGATAATCGTCCACCACCATGCCCGGATACTTCGCCTCGAGGCCGGCAGGCTTGCGTCCGAGTGTCGCGTTCCAGTACCAGATATTCACCAGGTTGTCGGGAGCACCCATGACGAAAAGGGGTGGATCCTTTTCGCGGATGGAAAACTGCACCGCAGCGGCGTCCACGAAAGACTCGCCGGTGAGGATCTTCCTGTCGGGGGTGGCGTCGGCCCATTCGAGGCGGAAAGAGATCTCCCTCTCGCTGTGGATGGCCCGGACTTCCACCTCTAGGGACGGTCGCCCGTCGTTGAAGAGCTGCATCATCGGAATCACGGTAGGAACGACCCGGGTCCATCGGACGTCATTCGGTGACGTGGGAACATTTTGGATCCTCCGTGCCGGAATGACCCCCGTACCGGGCTGCCAAAAATCACGCCCTTTGGAGGACTGACGGACAAAATGGGCCAGCGCGATCAGATCGTTCGGCTCGACAGTATCCGAGTAGGAGGGCATGGGCGTCCCTTCCATCCCCGTCAGGATGCGCGTTGCGATGGAGCGAATATCCCCCCCTCCCTTGAAAACGCCCCGCGTGTAGTCTCTCGCCCGAATAGGCCGCCCCTTGTAATCCTTGAGCGAGGAGGCGCTGGGCCCGTCGCCCTTCCCTTTCTCGCCGTGGCATTTCGCGCACTCGTACTTTTTGAAGGCGGCCTTCCCCTTGGCGATCCATTCCTTCGATACGGGCGGAAATTTGGGGAGCTCGACGAATTCCTCTGCAGCGTCCTCGAACCCGGCCAGGGAGAGCACGTACTCGGCGACCGCCCGCCGGTCGCTCTCACCCAAAGAGACAAAGCTCGGCATGGTCGAGCCCGGTAGGCCGAGGGTCAGGGTCCGGACGATATCAGAGCGGTTGGGAGGTTCCCCGGGAAGCGTGGTGCGGATCTTGAACATCTTCGAGGTTAAATCCCGCGGCCTCGGAAAGAGGAGGTAGGCACCTTCGCCGTCTCCTTTGCCGGAGGGCCCGTGGCAGACTGCGCATTCGCGCGCGTAGACGATCGTGCCGCGAGAGACGAGCTGAGGAACGAGCTTTAACTTCGCGGCTCCGACCGATGCATAGGAACCAAAGAAACCTATGGACATGAAAATCGCTGCGACAAAGAATTTTAGGACCATGATCCATCCCACTCAGTTGGAATACGGAACGGTTCTATCCTCTTCTTGCCATCCTAAGGAGGCCCGCTCTTCAGCTGCCGAGGGGAGAAGTTCCCCGCATGAAACATCGGGCACCACACCTTCTTCCGTCTTAAGCCCTATCTTTTCGGCCTCGATGAAATCGGAGAGCAATCGGGCCGCGGCGGCGTAGCGGAAGCACGCCGCCAGACGGGTATAGATGCGGCCCCTCGCCAGCGAGATCATCCTCTCGGAGACGTTCGGGGAGTTCATAACGCCCCTCCTCAAAAGCTGTTCAGCCGCCCGGTCGACCGTCTCCTCATCAAGGCTCGGAAACAGAGCCCGAAACTCCGCGGCCCTCCGCTCGCGCACGCCCTCGGGGAGCTTGGTCTTCCTCTCGGGCCTGCCGTCCACGGACAGATCCCAGAGAGTACGGTACCGATCGCGGAAGAGAAGCTCCTCTTGAAGTACATCAATCAACAGGGAATTGGCCACGGGTTGACATCCACCGATTCAGAGGAAGAAATGTTTACCCCCTCCGTTTCGTCAGTAACGGTGCAACACTCAGATAACAGAACCTCGGGAGGGGGCAGGATCTCCATTTCCTCGGGCATGGGTTTGCCCCTTTTTTCCTCCAAATTGTTCAAATCCGCGAAGTTCCGCCAAAAAGAGAGGGAGAAGATACCCTTGTTCTCCCCCCCCATCTCTCGTCTTTGCTTTGTGGCGATGACGATGTCGTGCAGATTGGTCTCGAAAAAGTCGTCCAGTCTCGCCTTCAGGAGTTTCCAGCGCTCGTGGAGGTGACAAGGTTTCTCCTCCGAGCAATCACGAAACCCACAGGCAAAGTCCTCGAAAGGCCCCCTTCCCCCGATAGCGGACGCGATCCTCCCTAGGGATACCTCCTTGGGGGGAATTGCCATGCGGTATCCACCGCCAGGACCCCTGCTGGATTTGATGATGCCGCCCCTCGAGAGCGCGCGAAGGGCCTTGGCAACGGTCGGCTTTGAGATCCCGGTGGCTAAGGCCAAATCTCGCCCCGTGTGGATATCCTTCCTATCCACCGCCATGTGGGAGAGGAGGCAAAGCGCGGTACTGGCAGGTTTCGAGTAGATGGGCATAAGTCGCCCCCATCACAGGAAAGAAGAATCTCATTAAGGATAATCATATGTCTCAATCCTGAATATATACTTCTGCCATTTACTTGCAAGCAAAAAATTGATATTTAAGGATATATTTATGATTCTATCTTAAAATCTGCTTTCATTGTCATTTCCCGCAGCCGCAGGGTTGATACTTTAAGATAAACATATATATTTATCTTAGAATATATATTCCCCTTACTGTCTCCCCGCATCCGCAAGTTCGGTATAATAAGTTTAGCATATATATTTATCTTAATATACTTTTTGTAAAGGGCAGTCTAAAATCGTACCAGCAGGGCGGCATAAAAGTGTACCACCGGGTATGAGAAGAAGGGGG
>PVBE010253734.1_pt1 | contig 22565 bp, 21 predicted proteins | sample 1631181 | NCBI WGS metagenome assembly PVBE01 (sample SAMN08397723, study PRJNA350692) | Marine metagenome, whole genome shotgun sequencing project. | isolation source: water | place: Pacific Ocean | collected 2012-04 | reverse complement strand
GCGATCCGGATTGTTCCGCAGCGACACCGAGCATGAAGCCGGGCTGGTCGACGAAGTTCACGATCGGGACGTTGAAGGTGTCGCAGAGGTCGACGAACTTCGTCAGCTTGTCGGCGCCGTCACCATCCAGCGCACCACCGGCGTGCATCGGGTCGTTCGCGATCACTCCCACGGGCCGGCCATCGAGGCGCGCGAAGCAGGTCACGAGTCCGGGACCGAAGGAGCGGCGCATTTCGAAGATGCTGTCGCGATCGAGGATCGCCGTCAGCATCTGCCTCACGTCGTGCGGCCGGCGGCGGTCGCGAGGAACCAGCGAAAGCAGCTCCTCCTCGCGGCGGTCGACAGGGTCATCGCTGGGCTCGATCGGCGGCAGCTTCCACACGTTGTCGGGCAGGTACGAGAGGAAGCGAGTGATCTGGCGGAACGCATCAGCCTCGTCCTCGGCTTCGTTATCGACGGCGCCACTCCCGTGCACGTGGATGTGCGAGCCGCCCAGCTCCTCGCGATCGATTGTCAGTCCCAGTCCGCGCTGCACGACGGGCGGACCGGCAGCGAACAACTGCGACTGCCCGCGGATCATGATCGTGAAGTGGGTGGTGATCGCCTGTGCCGCGCCACGGCCAGCGACGGAGCCCATGGCAGCCGCGGCGACGGGTACGGTGGCGAGCAGCTCAGCAAGAATCGGCCAGGTGGCGTTGCTGGGGACGTAGGTGCGACCGATGCTTTCGATCGTGGTCACGCTCCCACCGCCGCCGGTGCCGTCGACCAGGCGCACGATTGGGATTTTCAGCGCGAGTGCCATCCGCTCAGCGTGCACTCCCTTGCCGCCAACGGCTCCATCCGCCGCGCCTCCGCGCACCGTGAAGTCGTCCCCGCCGACGACAATCGTGCGGCCGCCGATCCGCCCGGTCCCCATCACGAAGTTGGAGGGGATGAAGTCCTTCAATTCACCGTCCTCGTAGTGGGCGTTGCCCGCCAGCACGCCGCGCTCACGGAAGGAGCCCTCGTCCAGCAGCAGCTCCAGACGCTCGCGAACAGTCAACCGGCCACGGTCGTGGTGGCGCTTCACCCGCTCCTCGCCGCCAAGGTTGTAGGCAAGCTGCTTGCGCCGTTCGAGCTCTTCGATCTCTGACTGCCACGTCATGGCAACTCCCTCTGTGAATCGGTGATGTGAATCCCTCGTTGGTTCCGAGCCCTGTTGCTGTGACTCAGGCGGTTCGCCGGACAAGTGGCGCTACGGGCGCAGTTCGCGCTACTCCCGACCGCATCATACTGACCTCAGTTCGCGTCGCGGCAGGGTAGAGGGCGTCGACGGCGGACGAACCCGCACCCGCCTCGAACGTCGCGAACGTCGTGCGCTCCGAGAGCCTCAGACCCAGAATCTGATGATCCTCGCGCGACCTGCTTGCCCGGCACCGGGGGTATCGCTCGCTGAAGTTGCGTACCATCGCCAGTGATGAGTGAGAGCGTCGCCATCTCCGCGCTGGTTGAGCGTGACTGGGCGCTCCTTCGGGAGCTGCGGCTTCGTGCGCTATCGGACGCGCCCGACTGCTTTGGCCCCACGGTCGAAAGCGCGCTGGCACAGCCTGAGACGTACTGGCGCAGCTGGGCGGGTGGGCGGTCAGGACGGATCCAGGCCTGGGGAGCCATCGACGCCGGGGAGCCGGTGGGGCTCGTGTCGGGCGGCGCGAACGCGAGCCGGGTAGGGCACTTCGGCGCGCTGTGGCTCGACCCGGGGTATCGGCGGAACGGTCTGGGCCGTCTGCTCACCGAGACTGTTTGTGATTGGATGGAGTCCCGAGGCTGCACTCGCCTTGAGCTTGAGGTGACCGAAGATAACCCCGCCGAGCACCTCTATCGCAGCATGGGTTTCGCCCGCACCGGCGCTCGCCAACCACTCCGAGAGGGCTCGGCGTTGTTCGAGGTGACGATGGCGCGAGAGCGTCCGCAGGGGCCGTCGGCTGGCCTGCGGAGCGGGTGACAGTGGCGAAGGGCCGCCTCGCTCGCTGGTGCGACAGGTATCATTCCGGTCGTTCACAGTGCAGGCATTAGAACGAGGGTCTTTCCGATGGTCACACCCACAGAGGTCGAGCATGTCCTCGCGCATCACGATCCTGAGCACGCCTCGAACCAGGGGAGTCTGATCAGGCTGGCGAACGGCGAGCTGATGCTCGGATTCAACCAGGAGCGAGGGCTGCGGCACTCGGACAGCGGCCAGTCCTGCTTCATCCGCTCTTCCGACGGCGGCCGATCGTGGGACCCATGGTCCGTTCACGTTGTCTGGCCATGGACCGAGCACGGCGGCAACTGGGATTGTGCGTTCGCTCAGATCTCCGACGGATCAATTCTGATGCACACCCGCGTTTGCAGCTTCATCGCCCCTAGCGCGCTGAAAGACGGCGCGGACCAGACGCTGGGAGCACCTCCACCCGGCCGCGCTGAACGCCTGAAACGGCAGACCGGCTACGCGATCCTCCGCTCTGAAGACCTTGGTGAGAGTTGGAGTGATCCCGTGCCCGTGAATACCGCTCCGATTGCCTCGGAAGGGCTGATGCCCTACTCGGTGGGAGGCTCGGGGGCGGGGCACATCGTCGAGTTGCCGGACGGCGGGCTGCTGCTGCCTCTGCACGGATCAATTGGCCGCGAGTTCCAGCCACGCGAGGGCGAGACGTTACGCTGCTTCGTGTTGCGATCTGACGACAGCGGCTCGAACTGGGAGTACTGGGCGACGGTCGCCTACGACCCCGGTCATGTCCTCGGCTGGGCCGAACAGGGCCTGACGCGCCTCCTGAGCGGAAAACTGATCTCGATGATGCGGACCAGCGTGAAGCCGAGCCGCAACGACAACATGTGGGTGACGAGTTCCGATGACGACGGCGCGAGCTGGACCGCGCCGCGGCGCACTGCCCTGTGGGGATTCCCGCCCGATCTGATCCCGCTACAGGACGGCCGGGTGCTTGCCGTCTACGGGTACCGCAGGGAGCCGGACGGCGTCCGCGGCTGCGTCTCCGACGACGGGCTCAACTGGGACGCCGAGAACGAGTTCGTGATTCGTGAAGGAGGATTCGCCGACCCCACGATCTCCCAGTACTGGCACACGGGATACCCGAGCGTCGTGCAGCTCGAAGACGGCACGATTGTCTGCGCTTATCACGAGTACGTTCCGAATGGCGGCGAGCCGATTCAAGCGATGTGGACGACACGCTTCCGTATCTAGCGCCTTCCTACGTTCGCCAGACAACGGTTGACGATCGGGAATCGGAGAGCAGAAGACAGAACGACGAGTCTGCGTGTTCAGGTCGATGGGCTCTAGGCACGGACCGGCGCGAGTAGCAGCATCAAAGCGTCCAGATCGGGCGATCCGGAAAGCGGGAGAGTCGCTGAGAGGCGGGGCCAATGGGTGCACTGGATGGGAACGTTGCGTTGATCACCGGCGCGGGCCGCGGGATGGGCCGCGCCTACGCGCTCGCGATGGCCGCAGAGGGCGCAAGGGTGGTGGTCAACAACCGCACGCTCTCGCTCGCCGAGGAGGTTGTCGCGGAAATCGAGACCGCAGGCGGAACCGCCACGCCAAATGGCGGCGATGTCGTGTCGTGGCAGGCCGCCGGCGAGATGGTGCAGCAAGCGATCGACGAGTACGGGCAGCTCGACGTGCTCGTAAACAACGCCGGCGTCCTTCGAGATCGGATGTCGTTCAACATGAGCGAAGACGAGTGGGACGAAGTGATCGCCGTCCATCTCAAGGGCACCTTCAACACCGGCCGCCACGCGATGACCCACATGCGCGAGCGTCAGTCTGGCGTGATCATCAACACGACGTCCGGCCAGCAATACGGCGGCGTCGGCCAGTCGAACTACGGTGCTGCCAAGGGCGGTACCGCCAGCCTCACCTTCACCTGGGCGCTGGAGCTGGCGCGCTCCGGCGTGCGGGTGAACTGCATCTGGCCGCGGGCGCGGACCCGCATGACCCTCAGCACGCCCGCCGCAAAGGAACGCGGGCTGCCCGACTCCTTCGGTGATCCGGATCAGGTAGCACCGCTGGTTGTCTACCTGGCGAGTGACGACGCGGACTGGATCACCGGCCAGGTCGTGGGCATCCAGTACGACCGAATCTGGCTGATCGAGCACCCGAAGGACGGAGCCGAGGCGTTCAAGGACGGTGGCTGGAGTGTCGACGACCTGCGAGATCAGTTTCGGTCGACGATCGGACGCGACTTGGAACCTCTCGGGCAACGTCCCCGCGGCTACCTTTGGTACGACGGCGTGAACCCGCGCGACGATTGAACAAGCCACACTCCGCCCATGGCGTTGAGGCTCTCGGGGTCGTTCATGGTGATGACGACCACTCCGTTGTCCGTCGTTTCCACAATCAGCATCTCGTACGCCACCGTGCGCCCCTTTCGTCGCGTCACCATGACCCGACCCGGGTTGGGTCCGAGGGTCAACCCCCTGGTCGCGGTGATCACCGCATACTAGTGCCGCGACGTGGCGCGTCAATCGAGGCGCCGCCGCGCTCGTTCAAGGTCGGGACTGGACTGGCTGGCCCAAAGAACCCGAAACGCAGCTCATAGTGGGCGGACGGAGGCAGGTGTGAATTCCGATCAGCGGCCGGACCTGATCATCGCCGAGTGGATGGAGTACGTGGACGGGGGCGATCTGCTCAGACTTCTCGGCTCCAGCTGCGAGGACTGTGAGACTCGCATCTTCCCCCGCGCGGACACCTGCCCGCAGTGCAGTGGGCGCCACGTCGTCGACATCTCGCTCGGCCCCGATGCCGAGCTCTACTCGTTCACCGCGATGCCGATCCGCGGCGAAGGCGACGCCACGGTCGTGGGCCAGGCCCGATTCGAAGGCGGCTCCGTGGTGCGCGGCTACATCGACGCCGATGCAGGCGCGATGCCGTCGATCGGCGACAGCGTGGAAGTTGTGCCGCTCCTCCTCCCGGCTGCGGGCGACTTTGAAGCTGCCACGACATTCGCATTTCGATTGAAGGAGGAAGCAGGTGCGTGAAGTCGCCGTTGTCGGTGTTGGGATGACGCGGTTCGGGCAGTATCCGGACCAGCCGTACGTTGAACATGGAGTCGAAGCCACCCGCAGCGCGCTGGATGACGCCGGCCTGGAGTGGAACGACATCCAGTACATGTACTGCGGTGCGGCGAACGTCGGCATGACGCCGGGCAATCGTGTGGCTGCCGAATTGGGCGCGACCGGCATCCCGGTCGTGAACGTTGAGAACGCCTCCGCCAGCGGCTCGTCGGCATTCCGCGAGGCCTACTTCGCGGTCGCCGATGAGCGCTGCGACATCGCGATCGCGGTCGGCGTCGGCAAGATGGGGCGCATCGGGGGCGGGGGCGGTGGCAGCCAGAACGAGCGGCTCGCGGCTCGCGCGACCGGTCCGTCGCCGCCGGTGGCCGCTTTCGCCATGCGCGCGCAACGCTGGATGGCAAAGTACGGGACAGACCCGAGGGTCTTTGCTCAGGTCGCCGTGAAGAACCACTATCACGGATCGTTGAACCCATACGCGCAGTTCCAGGATGTCTTCACGCTCGAGGAGGTGCTCGCTTCTCGCGTGATCGCCGAACCGCTGCACATGCTGGAGTGCTGCCCGACGGGCGATGGAGGCGCGGCCGCGATCGTGGCCACGCCCGCCGTCGCGGCGCGGCTCGGTCGACATCAGGTCGTCCGGGTCACTGCCTCGGCCTTCGCGGGCATCCGCCACCAGGACGATCCGCCGATGACCGTGACGGCCTCGCAAGACGCCTACGAACAGGCTGGCATCGGACCCGGCGACCTCGACATGGTCCAACTGCACGATGCGTTCAGCATTGAAGAGCTCGAGTACTACGCGGAGCTCGGCATCTGCGAGCCGGACGAGGCTGAGCGGCTGGTGATCGATGGCGACACAGCCCTCGGCGGCCGTATCCCCTTCAACACGGACGGCGGACTGATCTCGCGGGGGCATCCGCTCGGCCCGACGGGCCTCGCGCAGGTCTGGGAGACGACATTGCAGCTCCGCGGGGATGCCGGTCCACGACAGATCGAGGGCGCGAGCAACGGCCTACTCCAGATGATCGGCGCGGGAGGCGTCTGCCTGGTTCACATTCTCCAGCGGTAACCTCCCAGTGAAGGCACGAGACCATCCGCGTCGTGGGCGGCGCACCGGCATTCTGGAGGGCATCAATGTCTGACGTTACCCAGTTCGTGGAGGAGCATGCTAGGCGGACGCCGGTCACGGTCGAGACCGAGGTGCTGGTCGTGGGCGGTGGTTCGGCCGGCGTGGCCGCAGCGGTGGCGGCGGCTCGGAACGGCGCCGACGTGACGCTGGTCGAGCGGTACAGCTACCTCGGTGGCCTCGCGACGGGCGGGCTGATCATCCTGCTGCTGACGATGGACGATGGCCGCGGTCAGCGGGTGATCGGCGGGCTCGCACAGGAGGTCGTGGATCGTATCCAGAGGCGCGGTGGTGCGTGGCATCCGCCCTCGGCTGACTGGGGGAGCACGGACGAGGCACTTGTCAAACAGAGCCGGTTGTGGGGACTCGTCAACGGACACGGGCCTCACAACGTGCGCTATTCCGTGGCCTACGATCCGGAGGAGATGAAGTTCGCCTTCGAACAGATGCTGAAGGACGCCGGCGTGCGCTTGATCTATAACGCCTGGACATGCGATCCACTCGTCGACGGGGACCGCCTCACGGGCGCGACCTTCCAGTCGAAGTCCGGCCGATTCGCGATCACGGCAGATGTCGTCATCGACACATGCGGCGACGGCGACGTCTTCGCGGCGGCCGGCTGCGAGCACGCGACCGAGACGGTCGCTCCCTGGCTATGGTTCACGATGGGCGGCGTTCAGGATGTGGCTGCGGCCGCCGAGGCTGCCCGCTGTTTCCAGACCATCGGCGAGGGCCATGTGCTGTTGCCGTGGGGTGCCACGGAGCGCATCTCGCGAATGATCGATGCTACGAAGCCGGAGGACATCACGTTCGCGTTGCTTGAGTGCCGCGAACTGGTGATGGAGGAGATCGACCGGCTGCGGCGCGACGTTCCGCAGTTTCGCGACGCCTACATCACCCACATCGCCGATCAACTCGGCGTCACGGAGAGCCGGCGGCTCGTCGGCGAGTACGTGCTGACCCGCGAGGAGATGGACCGTCCGCACGACGATGACATCGCGGTCACCGGTCACTGGACGAAGTACGGCGCGCTCTATCACATCCCCTACGGATCGCTGCTCGCGAGGGAGTACCAGAACCTGCTCACCGCAGGGCGCAGCATCTCGGTCGACCATCGCGTGCATCACGCCACGAAGGAGATCCCCGCCTGCATGGCGACCGGCGAGGCGGCCGGGACCGCTGCCGCGATGTCGCTCTCGCTGGGCGGCACGCTCAAGCAGGTCGACATCACTGCACTACAGCGGCGCCTTGTCGAGCGCGGCGCCATCGTCGCGGCGTAGGGCCAGCTAAAACGCGACTCCGGCCTGCCGTAGCTTCTCGATCTCCTCCGGCCCGCGACCGATCGATGCGAGAATCTCGTCGGTCTGACGGCCCACCGGTTGCGCCGGTCGCTGCATCTCCATTGGTGTCCGATCGAACCTGATCGGGTAGCCGAGCGTCTTGACGGGTCCGACCCATGGGTCTTCGTACTCGATCATCGTCTGATTTTCTCGGTGGTGCGGGTCGTCGAACAGCTCAAGCATGTTGAGCACGCGGCCACAGGCCACCGAGCAGGAGTCGAGGTACTCGATCCATTCGTCGGTCGTCTTCGAGCGGAAGAGCTCTTCAGCTCGCGGCAGCATGGCGGCGGCCCGTTCCTGCCCCTCCGCCGACTCGAGGTCGACGACTGGTTCGAAGCGCGGATCGCCGAGTGCAAGCGCGGCATTCAGGCGCTGCTGCTGCCTGAGATTGAGGCACCCGATTGCGATGAAACTGTCTGCGGTCGTGTAGCTGCGGTAGTAGACGTTGATCCCCAGCCCGCCTGCGCCCTGGCTCAGTGCGGTTGGCAATCCACCGATGCCGGTCGCCGTCGCCTCCTGTGTCTGCGCGAATGTCGCACCCGACTTTGCCATCTCGCTTGCTCCGTCGATCAGAGCCTCACGCCACTCTCGGTCGTCGCGCTCGATCGCCACCAGCCGCAGGATGCCGTTCAGCGTGACGCTGTGCAGCAGTGAAGTGTTGACCTCCTGCCCCTCGCCGGTCTCACGACAGTGATAGAGAGCGGAGACGACGCCGAGCGCGCCCAGGCACATCCCCGTTACATCGCCGATCGGCGAGCCCTGCGGCGCCGGCAGCGCCGGGTCGTTGTACCGGGGGACCATCGATCCGCCGCCGGCCTGGGCGATGATGTCGAAGCCGACGCGATGCTCGTCCGGCCCGGTGTACCCGAAGGCACTGACGCCGCAGTAGACGATCGAAGGGTTGATCGCTTCGATGCGCGCGTAGTCCATGCCCAGTTGCTCGGCTACTCCGTAGCGGTAGTTCTGGTAGAACACGTCGGCGCGCTCAGCCAGGTCGTACACGACCTGGCGACTCGCTCTTAGTGAGGTCCAGGCTGATGCTGCGCTTGCTGCGCAGGAAGGTGAGCCCGGCTCGCATCCGTCCCTCGCTGTCGGCCGCATAGGTCGGAAGCTCCACCGGCGGTGGCTCGACATGGATAACGTCCGCCCCCATGTCGCCAAGCAGCATCGTGCCGCCCGGGCCGACGAGCTGCTGTGTGACGTCCAGCACCGTGACGCCTGAGAGTGGTCCTGCCATCGTTCAACCTCCTTCGCCCGGCACCCCGAGTCTCGAGGCGTGACGAATCCGACCCATGGTCCGAAGTCCCCTTGGGTCTAGACCATGGTGTACCCGCCGCTGACGCTCAGCGTCTGTCCTGTGATCCACTCGGCGCGGTCCGAGACGAGGAACGTCGTGGCGTTGGCGATGTCCTGGGGCATGCCCAGCCGCTGCAGTCCGCGTCCGATCGGGTAGACACGCAACATCTGGTTCAGCCGCGCCTTCGCGTCATCATCGCCGGAGGCCGCGGCCTCGACCAGGTTTCCGGTCGCCGGTGTCGCGGTGGCTCCGGGGGAGACACAGTTGACGTTGATCCGGAAGCGCCCGTTCTCTTTGGCGACCGCCTTGCTGAAGGCGACGACGCCCCCCTTTGCCATCGCGTAGACATGGAGGCGCGGCTCACCGGTCCGTCCTGCGTCGGAGATGATGCTCACGATCTTGCCGTAGTTCTGCTCGATCATTGGGCGAAGCACCGCGTTCGTGCAGTTGAGGACGCCGTACGTGATAACGCCCATTGTACGGTCCCACTGCGCGCGATCGGTGTCGACGAAGTATCCGCCTCCACCGCCCTCCTCGCCGGGCGCCCGTGCCGGGATTCCCGCGTTATTCACCAGGATGTCGACCCGTCCCCACTCTTCGATCACCCGGGCGACCATCGTGCCAACCTGCTCGCGGTCGGTCACGTCGGCCTGTACGGCGATTGCCGTGCCGCCTGCGTCGCGAATAGTTGTCACGGTCTCTTCTGCCCGCTCCTCGAAGTAGTCGTTCACGGCAACGAGCGCGCCGTCCTCGGCAAGAGTCTTGCAGATTGCTTCGCCGATCCCGCGGCCACCACCCGTGACGATCGCAGCCTTGCCATCAAGCATCAGGTCCATTCGCGAGTCCTCCCTCGTTGCCCCTTCTCTCTGCTCAACCCGTCGAGGTCTGTCTGCTGGCCCGAGCGCAGCAGTCTCCGAGCCGCTAGAGCGCACCGCCTTCGCGGAGCCGCTCGATATCCGCACCGCCGTGCCCCAGCTCTCGCAGGATCACGTCCGTATGCTGGCCTAGCTGCGGCGCTGGCGACGGCTCGCGCGCCTGGGTTTCCGCGAATTTCAACGGGTGTGCCACGTACCACTGCCGGTCGCTCCCGTCGCCGCCAGAGACGAACATCTCCCGCGCTCGGTTGTGTGGGTCCTCGACTACTTCAGATAGCGAAAGCACCGGGCCGGTCGCGACGTTCGCTGCTGCCAGCAGCTCCACCCAGTGATCACGCGAGTCATGCGCGAGCCTGTCGGCGATGATCTCCCGCAATTCGTCGCGCCGCGCGCGTCGTTCGCCGCCCCTGAGCTCGCTGAGGTCAGGCCGTCCGAGCTGCTCGCAGAGAGGGCGCCAGAAGTGATCCTCGTGGGCGATCGAGAGGCTGATGTACTTTCCGTCGCCGCAGAGGAACACGCCGTACGCCGGCTCGCGGCTGCCGGCGCGTTGCTCCACACCGTTGAGCACGGGCTCCAGGGAGGTCCCCATCCACGACAGCAGCCCATCGGACATCGAGACGTCGACGTACTCCCCAGTGCCGCTGCGTTCTCGATGCAGCAGCGCCCCAACGATGCCGACGGTGGCGAACATCGCTGAAGAGAGATCGCCGATGGCGAGCGGTGAGCTGTAGTTGCGCGCATCGGTCTCGATCGAGCTCGCCAACAGTCCGGCAAGTGCCTGGTAGCTCAGATCATGACCCGCTCGGCTGCGGTACGGTCCGTCTTGCCCGAACCCCGAGATCGAACAGTAGACGAGCTGCGGAAATCGCTCGCGTACTTCGTTCTGCCCGAAGCCCAGGCGCTCCATCACGCCCGGCCGGAAGCCCTCGACCACCACGTCGGCGGTCTCCAGCAGCTCCCAGAAGATCGCCATGCCGTCGTCGTTCTTGAGGTTGAGGGTAATACTGCGCTTGCCGCGGTTGAGAGCCGAGAAAAACGACCCCAGACCGTCAGCCCCTCGCGCCGGATCGCCGCCATCCGGCTGCTCGACCAGGACCACGTCCGCGCCGAGATCGCTCAGCAGCATGGTGCAGTAGGGGCCGGGGTACTGCTGGGCGAGGCTGATAACCGTGATGCCCGAGAGAAGACCGGCCATGCGACTCCTTACGCTGTAGGAAGCTCGCTAGCGCGTTGCCGCAATGGTGACCAAACGGTCGATTCAAATGCGGAAGGACGAGAAATCGCCTGCATGCTAGGTATCGCGACAGAGTCCTGTCAAGGAAATTGACGGCAAGCCCGCAGTCCTGCCAATCTCCGACGGAAAGCGGGGTGAAGTTGTGGACTTCGAGACGATTCTCTTTGACGTGACTGACGAGATCGCGACCATCACCATCAATCGACCCGAGCGCGCGAACACGATCTCCCCGGGCCTTACCGCGGACATCACGGCCGCGGTGGACGAAATCGCTGCTGACGAAGGCGTCCGCGCGGTGATCCTCACGGGCGCCGGGCGTCACTTCTGCGGTGGCGCCGACCTGCGCGCGATGGGCGGGGGCGGGCGCCGCTCCGGAATCCCCGGTCGCAACCTGTTCTCACAATTCGAGGCGCTGCGACAGCCGGTGATCGCCGCCATCAACGGCGCTGCGATGGGTGGGGGTTGCGAGCTGGCCCTGGCCTGCGACATTCGGGTGATGGCACTGGAAGCACAGATCGGGACGCCGGAGATCAAATTCGGCGCGCTGCCCGCCGGTGGCGGCACCCAGCGACTGGCGCGCATGATTGGCGTCGGCAACGCGAAAGAGCTGGTCATGACCGGCGAACCGATCTCCGCCGAACGCGCGTTGCAGATCGGCCTCATCAACTCGGCGGTCCCCGGCGACCAGTTGATGGACGAGGCGCGGCGCTACGCCGGCATCTTCGTCCAGCGGGCTCCGTTCGCCCTGGCGACCGCGAAGCAGCTGGTCCTGAAGAGCGTGGACGTCGAGCTGCAGACCGGTCTCATGATGGAGTCGAACGCGATCTGCGCCATGGCGACTCCCGAGGAGCGCGGGCAGGAACGCGAACGGGCGGCTGCAACCCAGGACACCTACGCGCGCATTTTTGCGAAGAGCGACGATTGACGGGATCGGTTCCTCACACCAGGTAGCGACGGAGGCAGTGATCGCCGCGCTGCCCGGAGAGCAGTGAGGCAGGCCGGTTCCGCCGGGCCCCTACTGATGGAGTAGCGCCCGGGCCACGACCTGGTACTTCTGGACCTCCGTGGGACCTTCGTAGACCCGCATCGCGCGAATGCGATTGTACCAGTGCGCGAGCGGCAGCTCTGTCGTCACACCGTAGCCGCCGTGCACCTGGATCGCCCGGTCCACGACGCGCGCAACCATTTCGCTGCCGAGCAGCTTCACCAGTCCCGCCTCTACGCGGACGTCCTCGCCCTTGTCGTTCTTGGCGGCCGCGTCGAAGACGACGAGCCGGGTGGTGTGGATGTCGATATAGGAATCGACCAGCATCCCCTGAATCGCCTGCTTCGCTGCGAGCGGTTCACCGAAGAGCACGCGCTCCTTCGAGTAGTTGTGCATCATGTCGTAGCAGCGAGCGGCAATGCCCGTCGCCTGCGCGCCAATGTTCATCCGCGCACCGGTGAGGCCGTGCTGCGCGAGCCGAAAACCCATCCCGACCTCGCCGAGCACCTGTGAGTGTGGCACAACGCAGTCATCGAACTGCAGCTCCCATGGCCCGACGAACCCGTCATTGTGCGCGGCGCGCATGACCGGGATCTGCCGGATGATGTTGAAGCCCGGCGTGTCCTTGTCGACGAGGAACGCTGTGACCCCGCCGTGCTGTCGCTTCTCCTTGTCGGTGACGGCGATGACGACCCCGAAGTCCGCCTCGCCGGCCCCCGTGATGAAGATCTTCGAGCCGTTGATCACCCAGTTGTCGCCATCGCGCACGGCGGTGGTCTCCATCCGGTTGCCGGGATCCGAGCCACCGCTCGGCTCAGTCTGCGCGAAGAAGGAACGCTTCTCCCCCCGCAGCGTGGGCATCAGGTACTTCTCCTTTTGCTCATCGTTGGAGTTCAGCAAGAAGCCGGCGCGGCCCCCGAATGGGATCGTGATCAAGCAGCGGCTGTTCTCTTCCGTGATGACGACGTTGTCGATCGTGCTGAGCGCCGCGCCGCCGTACTCCTCTGGTAGGTCGAGACCCCACAGGCCCTGCTCCTTCGCGGCCGCCGTCATCTCGTCGCGTTCCTCGTCGGTGATCGTTTCGCCGCGCAGAAACTTCGCCTCTAACGGCATCGCGTAACGTTCCACGAGCTGACGTACGAGTCGTTGCACGCCCAGGGTTTCGTCCGATAACGACAGATCCATTTCTTCCTCCGCTGCAATGGTCCAATTCGAGCTCGTCGCCCGCGGTCCCTTCAGCCAACCTGTGTTTCGCCGCTATGCACCGGGACATCTGCGTCACCGGTCATCAGCGTCGCGGCGAGGTCACGGCTGTCCGATGGCAGTCGCGCGAAGCGTGTCGCGTGGCGGCCGACGTGGTCGACGGCGTGGGCATCACTGCCGGCTACCGGCACGCCCTTCATCGCGGCAGCAAGCTCGGAGGCCAGCCGGTTCTCGCTCGCCGTGCACCCGTTGTTCAGAACCTCGACCGCGTTCACGAGTCCCGCCGCCTGCCGAGCCGCTTCAGCGACCGGATCAACGCCGGCCCCGTCTCCGGCACGCAGCCAGTGGTAGGGAGAGTCGAAGTATGCCCTGAAGGGGTGAGCGAGGACCAATACGGCGCCGGCCGCGTGTGCCTCCTCGGCAAGATCATCGATACACCTCGCCCGCGGGAATCGCTCGAGCCCGACAGCCAGCACATGACCGATCTCGGTCACGACCTCCGCGCCTGGGTAGACACGGAACTCTGGCGTCGACCACCGCGCGACTTCATCCTCTGACCAGAGTCGGTAGTGCTCAGTGACCGCCACACCGGCCAGGCCTCGGGCTCGGGCATGCTCGATCATCCGGGCCGGTTCGATCGTGCTGTCGAGCGAGCCTTGGCGCGTGTGGACATGGAGGTCGACGAGGAACGCGCTCGCAGGCGCCATTCGCTGCTCACGATCATGGGCGTTGACACTGAGTCGCACTATACCCTGAGCTCGTGGACCGGCATGGGGGTTGCAGCCTGGTCACGACCGGACGTCAACGAGGGCAGCTCGCACTCCGCGGGTGTCGACTGATCCGGCTTGGAAGTAACGTCTCCGTGTTCCCCCGGCTAGTCAGTCAGCGCTGAGACTCTGAGAGCCCGACAGAATCTGAGCATCAGATTCGGCTCTCGGAGCTGCCCGCCGCGGGAGGCGCGCTGAGGCGTGGATGGTGGCGCAGTCCCGGACCTTCAGCACTGTCTGACCCTACGGCATCTCGGATGCAATCTCGCCATCGGCCGTGCCGCTGAGCGAGTCTGAGAGCGGTCGCCAGCCTGACGCGGGCGAGGAAGGGGGCCGAATGGCGTCACCATACGAAGACATCCGCGTGCTCGACTTTACTCAGCTTGAACAGGGACCGGCCGCCACACAGGTGCTGGCGGATTTCGGTGCCGACGTGATCAAGGTGGAGCGCATCGACGACGGCGAGATCGGTCGCAGGCAGCAGCCGCAGGTGAGCGGTATGAGCTACTTCTTCCTGGCCGACAACCGCAACAAGCGCAGCCTGAGCCTGGACCTCACGAAGCCGGAGGGCCGGGAAGTGATCGACATGCTGGTGCGAACTTCTGACATCGTCGCGTCCAACTTCCGCCCCGGTGTCATGGAGCGGCTGGGACTCGGGTACGAGCGACTTCGCGAGATCAATCCTCAGGTCATCTGGGCTGCCGCATCCGGCTACGGTCTGACCGGCCCGTACGAGCGACGAATCGGACAAGATCTGCTGGCCCAGGCAATGGGAGGGCTGATGTCGATGACCGGCGAGGAGGGCGGCCCGCCGACGGCGACCGGCACCTGGATCGCCGACTACCTGGGAGCAATGCTCTTTGCGCAGGGGATGATGCTCGCGCTGGCCGCGCGCGCGAAGACCGGGCGCGGCCAGGTTGTGGACTCCAACCTCCTGAACGGCGTGATCGCCAGCCACCTCCAGGAGAACGCGGCGGTGCTGAATTCCGGCCAGACATACCCGCGACCCGAACCAGGCACGGGCCATTCCGGGAGCGGCCCCATGTATGCGACCTATGAGTGCAAGGACGGCAAGCATTACGCCCTGATGGGGGCATTGATCAGCGATGCCCTGGATCGAGTGAGCCTCGCGCTCGAGATCGAGCCTTCGCTTGCGGAAGATCCCCGCTGGCGGAACGCGAGCCGGAGCGCCGAAACGGGGCGGGAGTTGAGGATCGTGCTGGAACGGGCGTTCAAGAGGTTCACGCGAGACGAGGTCGAAGCGCAGTTCGCCGAACATGGTCTCCCGCCCGGCTCCGTGTACGAACTGGACGAGGTGTTTGAGGACCCGCAGGTGATCCACAACGAGATGGTCCTAGAGGCGGAGCATCCGGCCTACGGCGCCGTCAAGCTGACGGGATTCCCGGTGAAATTGAGCGACACCCCGGCCACGCTTCGCATCTCGCCGCCCACCGTGGGCCAGCACAACGAGGAGGTCCTGACAGAGTTCGGCTACAGCGATGACGAGATCCAGGCGCTGCAGGGAGCCGGCGTTGTCGGCTCCGAGAACCTGAAGCAGCCCGGTGAGACCGCCGCCGGCTAGGTCTGCGCTGTCGCACCGGCTGAACAGCCCACGCAGCGGGTATTCGGCCCTCGAGGTGCGCCGGCGGGACCGCAACACCAACCGCTTACCGCCCCGCTTGCCCCGGTACGGTGAGCGCGATTCGGGGAATCCGCGTGCCTGAGTCCGTCTGGTGGGACGAGGAGTTCGATGTCGTCATCGCGGGCGGGGGTGGCGCCGGCCTGATCGCCGCCGTAGAGGCTGCCGAGGTGGACGCACAGGTCTTGCTCGTCGAGAAGCAGGCGGACGTCGGTGCGGGCGCGACGGGCATGTCGATCGGCTCGATCAGCGCCGCCGGCACCGACCTCCAGCGCGCTGCAGGCATCGAGGGCGACACCATCGATGCTCACTACCAGGATCTATTGCTCTTTGCGGGCGGACGGGAATCGGACTTCGATCTCAACCTGTCGCGGTTGATGGTTGAGCACGCGCCGGGCGTTGTTGCGCGCCTGACGGAGCTGGGCGTCGAGTTCTCAGGACCGCACCCGGAGCCGCCACATCGTGTCTACCGTATGCACAACGCGGTGCCGAGTTCGCAGGCCTACGTTGACGTGCTGCGCAAGGCGGCCGAGCAGCGCGGCGTCACGATCCGAACGGAGATGGTGTTTGATGAACTTGAGCGCGACGGCGGTCATGGCGTCTCTCGCATCCTGTTGCGGCATGATCGGCGAGGCGAGACGCGCGCGGTGCGGGTTCGCAAAGCCGTGGTGTTGGCCGCCGGCGACTTCAGCGCCAACGACGAACTGGCGCGGCGGTACGGGCGGCCGCCGGAAGTGAGCGCGGTCCAGGCGCTGCAACCGAACGCCACCGGCGATGGCATTACGATCGCCATGGGCATCGGCGCGGGCACCGCTGGACTCGACCGCGGTGGCGGTCCGGCCTTTCGGACGGTGCTCCCGCCTTACTCAGCCCCGGACCGCCGGCTGTTCGTCGAGGGCGCGATTCTCGTCAACCGGCTCGGCCAGCGCTTCGCGAACGAGCTCGACCAGCCTGCTGCAGCAGCCGCCGATCAGCCGGCCCAGCAAGCGTTCCTGATCTTCGACGGGCGGCTCGCGGAGCGGATCGCGACTTCGGATCAGGACCGGCCGCCTTCGCGCGACGGCTGGTACCGGGAAGACCGCCCGTTCCTGTCCACGTTCCCGGGTGTTGCCTACGCCTACCTCGATGACTATCGGAATGCGGACTACCTGTTCGAAGCGGAGTCGATTGCCGGCCTCGCGAAGCGGACTGGATTGCCGCCGGCTGAGTTCGAGGCGGAGATCGAACGGTTCAGCGCATCGGCGACGGCTGGTCGCGACGAGCGATGGGGACGCCAATCTATGGGGTCCGGGATCGTTCGGCCGCCGTTTTTCGCGATCGGACCGCTGAAGCCGATCATCAACTTTTCGGCCGGCGGTCTGCGGGTGGACCGTGAAATGCGCGTGCTCGACGAAGAGGGCGGGGTGATCCCGCGACTGTACTCGTGCGGCGCGAACGCGGAGGCACGTGTGTTTCTTGGCGGGCACGGCCATCATCTCGCGTGGGCCTTCGGCAGCGGACGCATTGCCGGTCGTAATGCGGCGCAGGAGCCCCTGATAGGAGACTGACGATGGCGATGCCTGAGCGCGTGGCGGTGATTGATGTCAGTCACTGGCACTCAACCTTCGACGCGTCGTACCTGCAGATCTTGACCGACCTTGAACGCGATATCGTTGGGGTCTCCGACCGCAACGAAGCGATCGCCAGCGACCGCGCTGCCCGGTTCGACAGCCGTCCCTTCACCAACTACCGCGAGATGATCGAGGCGACCGCACCGCAGTTCGTGATCGCGCTGGGCAAGCACAGCGACATGCCGGAAACGTTCCGCCACTTGGTTGATACGGAGATCCCGTTCGTGATGGAGAAGCCCTGGGGTACCGATGCTGAGACGGTGTCGGGCCTCGCTGACCTTGCCGAGGAGCGGGGCGCATGGGCGGCTGTGCCGTTCTTCACTCGCTACTCCCATTGGGCCGTGACCGCGAAGCAGATGATCGCTGACGGTGATCTGGGACGGATCTCGCACATCGTCTTCCGAATGATCCGGCCGACGATGCAGCGCTACGTGGAGTGGGACTCGCCGTGGATGGACGAGCTGGCGTCGACGGGCGGCGGTGCGCTCCTCAACCTCGGTGGGCATGGCTTCGACGTAGCCCGTTTCATCACCGGTGAGGAGCCAGAGGTGGTGTCGGCTGTCACGAGCCACGCGGTGCACGGGAAGGAGGTGGAGGAATACGCACTGGTCACCATGCGTACACCGAGCGGCGTGATCTTCCACAACGAAGTCGGGTACACGATGCCGACGTGGCCCGCCAACCAGACCGATGGCGAGCAGAAGGTTGCCGGCGAGCACGGCCTGCTGCGGCAGGTGCCCGAGGGATTGTGGCTGCAGGCGCCGGAGCGAGACGAGGTCATTCCCACGCCCACCGGCTGGCGGGCCGGATTCGGTGAGGCGATTCGGCAGTGTCTGGAGGCTGTCGGCGATGGCCGCCCACCTCCGATCGGCGTACGCGAATGTGAGAGCGCAGTGAAGTTAATCCACGATGCCTATCGCATCGCCGGACAAAGATAGATAGCAGCAGGAGCGACCACAGTGGAAATCGAAGGCAAGGTGGCGCTGGTCTCCGGCGCCGGTTCAGGCATCGGTCGTGCCTCAGCGCAAGCGCTCGCTGCAGCGGGTGCGAAGATCGTCGTCTCTGACATCGATCCGCAAGCTGGTGAGGAGACCGTCGAGCTGATTCGCGTGGCTGGTTCGGAAGCGAGTTTCGTGCCGGCCGACGTGAGCGTGGAGTCGGATGTTGAGCGGATGGTCGGAGCGGCGGAATCGACGTTCGCCGGCCTGCATATCGTGCTCAACAACGCCGGCATCCTTGCGACGGGACCGCGCTTCCCTCACACGCCGCCAGGGCGGTTCATGCGCGTTGTCGATGTCAACCTTCGCGGAGTGCTACTCGCGACCTACTACGCGATTCCGGTGATCGAGCGCAGCGGCGGCGGCGTGATCGTGCAGACGGCTTCGTCGGCGGCTCTGACGCCGCACCCGATGCATCCGATTTACGCTGCGACGAAAGCTGGCGTCCTCAACTTCACCCGCTCCCTCACGCACCTCGAAGAGGAGTCGAACATCCGCGTGAACTGTATTTGCCCGGCCCTCGTTCGCACGAACCTTGCGGAGAACGCAGCCGAGCTGATGAGCGAAGTCGAGCGCAAGCCCTTCGTTCGGCACCGCGAGAGTGTCTCGGAGCTTCCGCACCTCAGTCCCAAGGTGGTCGCGGAGTCCGTGCTCATGCTCGTTCGGGACGAGACGCTGAACGGCAAGGCCTGTCACATCACCTCAGAGGCTGTCGAGATCCTCTAGTCGGATGCGCCGTGATACGCCGATAGAGACGAGACAGACACTGCGAGCGTGACTGCACGTATCAGAGTGGCGAGCGTGCGCGGCTAGCGGCGACGGCGGCTCCGTCGACTGCTGAAGTCTGGGCCTGTTCCTTACCTCGCTGAGTCCCGGACCTTAGACACTGTCAGGATCCTCCCATCTCCGATGCAATCGCGCCGATCGGGCGACCGTGTCGTCTGCCGCCAGCGGAAAGGGAGCCAGCAATGACCTACCGACCAGCTCGCATGAAGTTCGGAATCTTTCTCGCGCCCTTCCACAGTGTCGGCGAGAGTCCGACGCTGGCCTTTCAGCGGGACCTCGAATTGCTCGAGCACCTCGATCGTCTGGGCATCGACGAAGCGTGGATCGGCGAGCATCACACCGGGGCGCGCGAAATCATCGGCGACCCGGCGATGTTCATCGCGGCGGCGGCGGAGCGCACGAGCAGGATCATGCTTGGCACCGGCATCATCAGTCTTCCCTATCACCACCCTTTCATGGTCGCGGATCGGATGGTGCAACTGGACCAGATGACACGAGGGCGCGCGATGCTGGGCGTCGGCCCCAGCGCCCTGGTCTCCGACGCCTACATCCTGGGCATCGACCCGGTGCAGCTCCGAGAACGGACCGACGAGGCGCTGGACGTGATCATTCGGCTTCTCCAGGGCGAGACGATCACGATGGAGACCGACTGGTTCAAGATGAAGGATGCCCGGCTGCAACTGGCGAGCTACACGCAGCCCCACCTGCCGATCGGCGTGACCAGCGCCGCCACGCCGATGGGAGCGATGGCGGCTGGCCGCCATGGTGCAGCGCTGATCTCCGTCGCTGGGCCGGACGCGGAGGGGTTCGCTCGAACATGGGGCTGGGTCGAAGAAGCCGCGGCGGCCAACGGCAAAACCGCCGATCGGGGCGAGTGGCGAGTCTCCGTCACGATGCACCTCGCGGAGTCGAAAAAGCAGGCGGTCGACGACCTTCAGCGTGGTTACGTCGAACGAGCGTACCGTGGCGACCGGAAGGCTCCGGATAAGGGCATCGGGATCGGCGGTGACGCCGTAACGATTGATGAGGCAATCGAGGGTGGCAACTCGTTGATGGGGAGCCTGATCGTCGGCACTCCCGACGACGCGATCGAGGAGATCGAAGCGATCGTCGAGCGCTCGGGAGGCGTCGGTGGCATCATCAACGTCGCCCACGAATGGGCGAACTCCGAAGCGACCCTCAAAAGCTACGAGCTGCTGGCGCGCTACGTCGCGCCCCACTTCCAGAGTCAGCTGGGCGCCGTCGTCGATAGTCGCGACTGGCTTGAGGACAATCTCGAGACGCTGTTTGCCGCCGGGCCTGCTGCCCAGATCAAGGCCTTCGAAGATGCGGGCAAGGAAGTCCCGCCGAGGTTACTCGAAGCAATACGCGAGCGGGCCGAGGCCCGGGGTCGGGAAGCCGCCGACACCAGAGAGTAGGCCGGCCGGCTATGGCGCGAAGAGTTCCGTTCGGTGTTTCCAGACTCCCTCTGCCGACGCCGAATAGGCGCTGAGATTTTGACAGCCACGTTGACAGCCACGCGGGCGGTTTCACAGCCACGACGACGGACTTCCCCGGACAACGAATGCGAATTTCGAATCTAGGACGGACCGTCGTGGACGGCCGCGGACACTCCACTTCGTTCTTCGGATCTGAGGGTCGAGGGTTCGAATCCTTCCCGGCGCGCCACTACTTCAAGTTCGAAATCACCTGAAGGCGGGCCGCGGACGCTCACCTGCCTGAGCAGTTTCGACCCATCTTGGTGGAGCACACACTCGAACCATGAGCAATGAGGAGCTTCGGCAGGTCTACGGGAAGGCTCTCCGCGCCTGGCATGTGGCGTGGATGGAACGTGTGTCCTGGCACCGTGAGCACTTCTTTCCACTCAACGAGAGCGAACAGTCCGTCGTCTACGAAGAGGCGATCACCCAGCACCGCGAGCTGCGAGAGGCCGAGGAGCACCCATACGACCGCTTCCTCCAGGCGCGAGGTGTACTGAGCGAGGCGCTGGCAAGCATTGACCGAGACAAGTGACGCTTCGGTCCATCCAATATAGAACTAATGTGCTAAAATGTGTCCTCTGGTGGGGCGGCTCGAAAGGCCTCGCAGCGACAGCCGGACCCGCCGAGAACGCTCGACCTGCTGAGGCTGCCGTCCCGCCTCCTACTCCCCCCGAGGCGCGCCATGTCATACCGCGTCTCCGACGCCGAACACTATGTGCGCTGCCTCCGCGTCATCGCCGTGCTCCTACAGCGTGGCGATGAAGTGGCGTGGGAGAACGTCTCGTGGAACCCGGAGCGCGGTGTCTTCCGGCTCACGGTCAGGACGGACGAGCGATTGTTCTGGCGGACCTTCAAGGAACTGCATCCGGACTGACGTGGGGGAGCGTGGCAACTCACCGGCTAAGGCCCAACGCTAGCGATTTGGCGTTGTCGAAGGTTGCCTCCGCGTTGAGACGCCATAGGAATTGCTAACAAATGCCAACCACGACGTTTGCATCGATCGGCTGACTTTTGTTGACCTCGGCGCTGTTGAGAATTGTTGAGGTCATCGCCGGACTCGCCTCTTGATTTCTATTGATGGGTGACGTTATCGGGAGTCGGAGGCCGACCTTTCGCTTTCCTGTTTCCAGATGACAGATACTCGTGATCACTCAAGGCCCGATCCGGGCGGCTGAGCTACCTAAGGGGCAATCGTGGACTTCCGCCGGCACCGACGCACTGTTCTGTCCCTTTGGATGGTTCTGAATATCACGTGGTCGGCCGTCCTCCTCTTGAGCGACGTGCGGGCATGGACGCTGGCGGTCTGGATCGCCGGGATTATCGGTCCGATCGGTGCGCTCGCGGTTCGCAAGGACGGGCAACGCGCGGGCTGAAGGCCCCCCAGGTCCGCTTCAATCGCGATCGAAGCGAGCTAGTCGCGGTTGAGCCAGATCCCGTCGGAAGCGCGGATCACGCCCTCGTTCAGGATGTTGGCGCGCACGCCGCCGCGATGCATCAGCGCCATGCGTATGCCCGGTCGCGATGTCAGTTTTTCGAGGTAGTTGCAGGGCTCGCTCAGCCGCGTGCCACGCATCAACACATCCCCCACCCAGAACTCGCGGTCCAGCAGGTGATTGAGCGGCACGCCGGAGGTCACGATGTTGCGTCGCGTCTCGCCGCCCGCGAGCTTGATGTCGAGTTGTGTACCCCACGAGGTGATCACGCCACCATCCAAGTGCCGGATCGCTTCGATCTCGATCAGCGTAACTTCTCGCCCGCCGCCGCTCGGCTTGTCTGAGTAGTGCCCGGTACCACTGAGGTAACGGTCACCCTCCAGCCCCTGCCCGGGTATCGCACGCACCTCCGATAGCTCTTGCATCGGCGCACCGGCGCTTTCGGCGATGTAGATCGCCTCCACGTTGCCGCGCCACGTGTCGGGTCCCGCGATCGTGCGTTCGTCTTGCTCGGTCGTCATCGGCTGCTCCGCCTCTGCTATGTCCTCGCCAGTCTTACGGCGTGAGTCGGGGCGCCGTCAACGGCTGCTGGCCGCGATCGGGCTCCGCACATAACACCCCCCCCCGCCCTCGCACGTAGAGGCCCCAGGGAGGTGTGGGTGTCGAGGAAATCAAAGAGATCACGTTCGCAGGTTCAAACAATCAAAGAGTGTGCTGGTAATCAAAGTCTCGCTGCGGGGGAGTG
>PVBE010716020.1_pt1 | contig 22566 bp, 16 predicted proteins | sample 1631181 | NCBI WGS metagenome assembly PVBE01 (sample SAMN08397723, study PRJNA350692) | Marine metagenome, whole genome shotgun sequencing project. | isolation source: water | place: Pacific Ocean | collected 2012-04 | reverse complement strand
CATCAAGAGTTTCAGTTTGGACATTAGATGAAGCATATCTTCTCCCGCCTACAAAGTATTCAACAAGGTCGCCTTCGTTCACATTTGCACCTTGTACTGCACCATATGGCGTATAAGGCAATGGAGGAGGTATATCCTTTGCTGCTATTATTTCCAGAGTGGCTGAATCTGTACGCCCTGCTGCATCTGTTACGGTTAGTTTAATGGTATGGTAGCCTGCGTCTGAGTCAGTATACGCTTTTGATGCTGTGACTCCAGTGGCATCTGTTGTGCCATCGTTGTTAAGGTCCCATTCATATGTGACTATTCCTCGATTATCTGTTGAAGTAACTGCACTGGGATTGACTGTGCCAGGCAGATAAAGCTCGTTCCGGTCTATAGTTATTCTTGCAACAGGAGCTTCCAGGTCAGGCGCTTCTCCGATGGTAATACTGCCAAGGGAGTAAAGTTCTGATTCATTATTAGACATGTCTGTTAATATGACAGCGATGTCATGGCTGCCAAGACCTAGATTACTATAATCAAGGGTTACTTCTGTTGAGCCTTCGTTTGATGTAAAAGTATCTCTTAGCACACCATCAACGTAAAGCTTGCCTTCTTTTACATTTTCATTAGGTGTTACTAATGCTTCAAGATCATTCCGGTGCTGATCAGGGTCATTCGGTTCTAACCCAATAGTAGATTCTAATACATAAGGTGGAATTTCGTCAGGTTCTGCTAATACATGGATAATTACATCAGCAAAACTTGGGTTGCCTGCAGCATCTCGGTTAGTCAGTCTTGCTGTGAAAGTACCAATATCAGGATATGTATGTCGACCAGTAAGTCCTGTACCATCGGTTTGTGGACCTTCGCCTGGATTATAAGTATAATCCCATCTGGAGTCTGTTATAACACCTCCCATACCTGTAGGACTAGCTACATCATAAGAATTTCCTCCATCAAAATTGACGATTAAAGGCACAACACCAGATGTAGGGTCTGCATCAAATTTTGTGACAGGAGGATAGATATCTTGGCATGCTAATACGACTGCGGAAAAAGCAGCTGTTAAGATTAAATATTTTGCAGAATGTTTTATAATTTGACCTGTGTGCTTAATAATTTGACCTATATCTTTTAGACTTTTCATTTTTTATCACCTTTGTATTGTTTGATTACTCGATATAAAATCTTCTGAATTTGACTGTTTTATGATTGTTGTTTTTGATTGTGACTTTTGCAAAGTACTCCCCATAGTCTGTGTCTTCTGGTATTGGTAATTGAATTGTTTTATATAAACTTTCACCTCTTTTTAGATTGAAAGGTCCTATTTCTGAGGAGAGCCCAAGCTCAGGAACTGTTACTGAAACTTTGATGTTTTTTATTTTTTTAGTGTTAGTGTTCTTTAAGCTGATGCCAAAACCAAAGTCTTCTCCAGCAGCTGAATCTGTTATTGAGCCAGACTGCCTTATTGTTCCAAGTTCTAAAGGCTTACTTTTTTCTTTGTTTTTTTCTCTCTTTTCTGTTGGTTCTGGATTTGCATAATTTGTTGTGCTAGTTTGACTTTCACTATTGTAAATTTCTTCAGAGTAGCCAGGGTTTGAAAGGTCGTTGTAGATAGTGACAAGAGTAGGGTTAGGAGAATGGTCAGGTGGAGTAGTTGGTGGAGTAGTTGGTGGAGTGGTTGGTGGAGTGGTTGGTGGAGCGTCTGGTGGATTATCCTGTAATTGTTCAACTGTTATTTCTACGTCCTGTGTGTCTGTTAATTCCCCATCGGATACTGTGACTGTTACTGTGTAAGTGCCTGCGTCATCGTCTTCGGTTTGCCATTCGCCATTGTCGTCCAAAGGTGGTGTGAAGCTGAAGCTTAGTATGTCATCATCCTGGTCTGAAGCTGAGGGGTCGATTGTTATAAGGTCTCCTTCTGTTGCTGGTATGTCCTGTATGTAGTCCAAGCTAGGAGCATGATTTTCAGGTTGCGGAGGCGGTGGTGGAGGCGGTTGAGGTGGATTGTCAGTTTCTAAGGTTATGTCAACTACTATCATCAAACCTTCCCGCCATGTTGAGGTTTGTGAGGCTGTTTCCCCGTTTATTTTTATTGTTACAATTTCACCAGCTGTTCCACCTTCTTTTCCATGTGTGTCAGGATCGTCTCCCGGGATGGAGAGTCGATAATGTCCATCTTCAGTTAGGTCACTTGCATACTTTTCTCCATTGATGTAAGCGTCAATGTCAACATTGTCTGGGGCAAGCTCCCCGTTGATGGTTACTTCTCCACCTATTACATATGGAAAGACATCATATGGAAATGAAGGCGTTGCTAAAGCTAATGGTATGATTAATAACAATAGCAAACCTAAAAAGTATTTAGTTGTCTTCATTCTTACTAGGAAATAATATAATAATTAATAATCTTATGATTATTGGTCCCTTAGTTTATAGACTGTTCCATTGAATACCCATGTTACATCTTGGTTGGCTTTAATCCAGTAACCATAGCCTGGTTTCATAATCTCCAAACTATTCATGAAACTAGGTTTCTCAGGGGAGTAACTTATCCATGTGCCGTTGATGAAGGCAAACATGGTTGTGTAGGTCTCATTAACGTCTGCTAATGCTGTTGTGACTGGCTGTTCTGTTAGTGATGGGTAACTGATTAGGTTCCAATCATTTTTAAGGTTGTAGATTAACTGTGTTATAAGCCTGCCACTGAAAGTTAATGTTGCATCTTCTAAGAGATTTACCCAGTAACCTTTTTCAGGACTTATTGAGTAGATGCTGTTCAAAAATTCTGGCTCGTCTGTGTAATAACTGTCCCAGCTGTTCCCTATAGAGTCGTATGCAAATAGTGTGTTATATTTGCCTTCTATTGATGAAAGGGCAGAGCTAAAGGAGTTGTTGCTTAGTGTTAAAGGTATACTGATTAGGTTCCAGTCCTGGTTTAGTGGAGCTTGGAATTGCCATATATATTCACAGTTATAGATGTTGTTAGCAGGTGGGTTATTGTCTGAGTCTAAGCCTGTTATTGCATAACAGTCGTTGGTGTCGTTGTACCAACCGGTATAAGTGTCGTCTGGCTGACATTCATTGATGACTTCTTCCCAAATAGGTGTGCAGTAGTCGCAAGCAATACCCTGGTAGCCTAAGTGAGTGTTGTTGTTGCCATTGTTCCAAAGGTCTGAATTTAGGTTGGTTACTGCATAGCAGCTGTCATAGTCTGCATCGTATTCTGTCCTGTTTCTTTGCTGAAGCTGAGTGTCATTGATTAAGCAGCTGCCTTGATTTTCCCAAGCTGACCATGATGTGTAGGTTGGAGCAGGTGTACAGTAGTCGCATGTTTGGTTTATATGGCCAGGTCTTGCTTCTGGCAGGTCACAGTTGTTAGCGTCATAATAGTTCTTGAATTGATTGTCCGTGATGTCACAGGTTGACCAGGTGTCGTTTAGTACCCAGTCTGGAGTGCAAATAGTATCAACGATTGTTACATTAAATTTCTCAGTTGTGTTTGTTGCAATAATAGAGTTATAGATTGTATAGAAGAGCCAGGATGAATTAAGGTCTCCTGTTGCGTTGACTCTCCATGTGTGTTCACAGGTGTTGCCAGCTCTCATGTCTGGACATTGAGCTGGATTCTGATCTATGGTGTAGAATGGTGTTCCATTGTTCATTGGGATTACACCTTTTGCACTACCGCTTCTTCCAGCAGCCCAAAGAAGTGAATTAACTAATAATAAATCAGCTCCATCTGATGTTGTTGTCTCACCATAACGAAGATTTAGGCCAACAACTTTTCCACTATTAATCTCTTTTACTGCTGCTCCAATATATTCATTAGTCCAATCCATAACTCTGATTGCATTTGGAGTTATGCTAGAGGTCTGGAAATACCATCCACCATTGATATTATCTCCTCCATTCATAATTGGATGTCCAGGTTCGTAAACTGTTCCTTGGTATACAGTGCCGCTGGTATAGGAATTCTGTTGTAATATTGGATTATACTGGCCTGAGAGCCATTGTCCAGTAATGCCCCAGGTTGATAGGTGATGAGAAAATACAGTTACTACCACACCTCCGCTATTATTTACATATTCTGCTAATACGTTACCTAATGCAGTACTACTAGAATATGGATAGTTTGAATAGGTTAATACCACACTATAATTCTGTAATTGGATTAAAGTAGGTGTGCCATATTGCGCATTAAAAATAGCAACCGAATTTATATTTGAGCCACCTGCAGTTAATATTTTATTTCTTACTTCAGTGTCAACAGATGAGTCTGCGCTAACTATGAGAACATCTATTGGCTCAATAGACATTTCTTCTGGGTCTAATGTTACATCGATATCACCACATTCACCTGTTATACATCTTACTCCTGTTGAGACGTTGAAGAACTGGTTTTGATTAACATTTGTGGATTGTGTAGGATTAATTAAGTAAGGTTGTAAATGACCCCAGTTAACTAACCAGTCAAAGTGACCATCGCCTTGGATGCCCTCATGGTCAACACATGCTGCTGTTAGTTTCCAGTCGCCTGAATCTTCTATTAGTAAATCTGTGTGGTCATATGTCCACCAGCCGTTCTGTTGGGTGGCGGTACTATCAAAGAAGATGTTGTTGTCCTGGATGTTTTTCAGGTTTAGGTTAGCAGAGACTATAGAACCATTAGGGGTTGTGCAGTTTACTCTTACCTGATCTAATATGTCATTGTATTGTATGTTGGAGCATGACTGCCAGCTACTGCCATCGTTGCATTCAAGTTGGTTAATCTGAGGCAAAATAGCTCCAAGGATTGTTATGCTTACTTTGTTGGTTTCAGTTCCGTTTAAGTAATTGGAGTAGGTTGTAGGGGTATAGATTGTGAAGAAGTCCCAAGTTGTGTTTTCTTCACCTGTTGGCATAATACTCCATGTACGATCGCATTCGTCATTTGCTTTCATGTCCTGGCATGTTGTAGGGTTTTGGTCTATTGTATAGAATGGCGTGCCATTGTTCATTGGGATTATACCTTTACCAAACTCATCAAGAGCTGCTAATAAGTCTATCCTTGGGAAACTTAATCCATTGTCAGGGTCAGTTATTGGAACGCCTGTGTTCTGTAGTGCTTCTTTTATCCTATCTGGACTGGCAGCAATTTGGTTGACTCCAGAAGGGTTACTGTATTGCGAGAGTAATGCTACTGCGCCTGCAACGTGAGGTGTTGCCATTGATGTGCCTGATTTATAGCCATAACCTCCATTGAGTATTGGAGCATATATACTGCTGCCTGGAGCTAAAACGTCAAGCAAGCTTCCAGTGTTAGAAAAGCCTGAGATGACATCAGCTTTTGTTGTTGAACCAACAGATATTGCGTTTGGTGAACAGCCAGGATAAGAGATGCCATTGCTATGATATTCGTTTCCGGATGCTATTGTTACAGCTATTCCTAAGTCATGGGCTGTGGTTATGGCAGTGTCCATCCATGTAGGGCAAGTGTTTGTATTATATTGCCCACCATCGCCAATGCTCATTGTTGTTGCAACAATGTTGTACTGGTCTTTGTGCTCATTGCACCAGTCAACGCCAGCTATCATTGCATCACCATTGCAACTGCCTCCAGAACTACATACTTTTAGAGCAAGTAATCTTGCGTTAGGGGCTACTCCAGTTAAAACACCGTTTGCTGCTACTATTCCAGCAACATGTGTTCCATGAGACTGGTCGTCCATTGGGTTAGTATCACTGTTATAGAAGTCATAGCCAGATGGAACTTTGGCGCAGTGTCCATTCAAAAATTCACTTTGGGTGCAGCCTCCAAGGTCAGGGTGCGCGTAATCAATTCCTGTGTCAACAACGCATACTGTCTGCCCTTCACCAGTTATTCCCAATGAATGAAGGTCGTCTGCATTTATTAAAGGAACGCTTTCAGAAAGAACTATCCTTAACTCTTGGTTTTTGTAAACTGCTTCAACGTTAGGGTTATCCTTTAGTTTCTCTATTCCCTGTTCTGTTGCTTCTCCAGAGATTGCGTTTATTGTGTTGTATTTGTATTTTATGTCGAATTCTTCGGTTTCAAGGTTAGATAAAACAGTGTCCTGGTTTTCTTTTACTTTTGCTTTGATTTCTGGCATACTCTTTTGCGATGGTTCTTCATCTTTTAGTATGACTATTACAGAGACGGTGTCTTCTGTGTCAAGGTCTTCAATTATTTCAGTTTCTATTTTGTCACTTGCCTTATTTAGGTTTGGTTCTTCTGGTGCTGCAGATTCTGGGTCTAAAGCAGTGCTTACATTTCCACACTCACCGCCAATACATCTTACTCTGGTTGTGACATTGAAAAACTTGTTTTGCATAATGCTGATATTTTCTAGAGGTTCAATAAAATAGGATTCTAAATGACCCCAGTTAACTAACCTGTCAGCAGAACCGCTGTTTTGAGTGCTTTCATTGTCAGTGCAGATTGCTGTTAATTTCCAATCTCCTGAGTCTTCTATTAGTAAATCTGTGTTGTCATATGTCCACCAGCCGTTTTGCTGGGTGGCAGCATTGTTAAAGAATATGTTGCTGTCCTGGATGTTTTTCAGGCTTAGATTTGCAGATAGTATATAACCATCAGCATCTGTGCAGTTTACTCTTACTTGAGTTAGTGTGTCATTGTATTGTATGTTGGAGCATGACTGCCAGCTGCTGCCGTCATTGCATTCAAGCTGGTTGATTGCTGGTGGAGGATTGGTAAGAATTATTACTTTGACTGTTCTTGTTCGGTTTTCTATTAGATAAGCTGAGTAGTTTAATGGTGTATAGATAGTGAAGAAGTCCCAGGTTGTGTTGTCTTCACCAGTTGGCATAACATTCCATGTGTGCTCGCATACATCGCCTGCTATCATGTTGACGCATAATGCTGGGTTTTGGTTTGTTGTGTAGAAGGGTGTGCCATTGTTCATAGGGATTACTCCTTTGCCCATAGTTGCAGCCCATCTTACAGTTTCCTGAATCATATCTTTTATGTAAGCATTATAATTAGGAGAATCCTGATAATCCCAATTGAGTAGAACAATTCTCCCGGTTCCATATCCTTTGTCAACTATTAAAGGATTGTTTGGGTAAGAATTATGGTTTACAGTGACTACGGTTTCTGCATCAGGATCGTTTATGCCTCTTAAGTCTCGCATATAGTCTACTGGATTTGCCCCAACAGGGATGTTGGCCCAATCAATTTCAGTGGCAAGGTAGTGGTTTGGGAGAAGGATGTTTACACTTTGAGAGCCGCTAGTACCTGAACCTGATAATGTACCTGATATTGCGCCCCAGTTAGTGACAGGAATCTCATTGCTTGTCCATTCACCTACCCAGCCTCCGCCGTTCTGGATAAAGTTTAGCACATCTGCCTGGTTTAGGTTTGAATTACGAACATTTATCAGCACATCATAATTTTCAAGCGTTGCAGAATTATAAGTGCTTACCTGAGTGGCGTTTATGTCTAAAGCTTCATTAAGCACACTTGTAATCCCATTATGATTATAGACAGCAACTCTGATTGGACCTTGCGGGTCTAAAGCAGATTCAATACTGCCGCATTCTCCGCCAATACAGCTTACGCCAGTTGTGACACTGAAAGGTATGCTTTGCTTAACACTAAGGTTATTGCCAATAGGTTGAGCCATGTAAGAGCTTAAATGTCCCCAGTCAACTAACCATTGAATTATTTTATTGTCTTGTTTTATTCCGTCAACGCCTCCGTTGTCTGTACAGCTTACAGAGAGTTTCCAGTAGCCTGAGTCTTGGATAGTGATATCAGCATTGTCATAAGTCCACCAATCACCGTTCTGGACAGAAGAGCTGTTAAAGAATATGTTGTTGTCTGGAATATTTTCCAGTTTTGCATTAACGTTGGTGACAGTACCGTCAGAGTCTGTGCAATTGACTCTTACTCTTGTTAATAGGTCATTGTAGATAATGTTTGAACAGTCTTGCCAGATTGAATTGTTTTCCTGACATTCAACAGATGAAATAATAGGCAGATTGTTGCCGATTATTGTTATATTTATTTTATCAGTTTGTTTTTCTTCAATGTGGTTAGTGTATTGTGAATTATAGATTGTGAAGAATGTCCAGTTGGTTAGATGCTCACCTGTGGCGTTCACTCTCCAAGTGTGTTCACAAATGTCATTTTCCTGCATGTTGTAGCAGCTTGCTGGGTTTTGGTCTATTGTGTAGAAAGGTGTTCCATTGTTCATAGGGATGACTCCTTTCCACATGCCACTATAATAAGGAGGGTAGAATGTGACAGCTTCGCCTTTGTGTAGGTCAGGAGCATCGTTTTCTATTAATAAATAGTAGTTGTTTGTTGAGCCATGGTTTATTCCTGCTTGATTTCCCGGAGCATAGGAGCTGCTTGATTGGTTGTATTGAATCTTTATTTTTCCATCTTCATATAAGATTATTTCATAATTGAAGTTACCGATTCCACTATAATAATCAAGGTTTTTGTATTCAATAACCATCCTCTTAGGATTGTCATAATTCTTATAGAATACCTGAGTGTTAGACCTTACATACATGTCTCTGTTAAGAGGAGCAATTACTTTATAGCTGTTTGAAGGCAAACTTATAGATGTGCTGCCAGCTCCACTATTTGTGAGATGTATCCTCCCATTGGATGATACATAGGCGTTGGTGTAATTTATTCCGTAAAATTGGAATGTGAAGTTAATGGGCGCAGTTTGATAACTGTCATCAGCTGATTGGCCAATGTCCCATAAAGGTATTCCTTCACCATTGGTTATGATTTCTTCCCATTCGAAAGGGTCGCCTCCTTCTTCTGTTGAGTTTAGGGCTGTGTAATTGAATCCGTCTGGACCGTAAGGATCTAAGATTGATGTTATATTACCGCATTCTCCTCCTACGCATCTTACACCAGAGCTGAAGTTAAATAAATGGCTTCTGGATACTGGTATGTTGGTTGAGGGGGTTATTAAGTATGGCTCAAGCCTGCCAAACCTTTTGACAATGTAATAATATGCGGATGTGTTGAAAGAGTTTCCGCTTAAGTCAGTGGATTGAATATAAAGTTCCACGGTGCCGGGAGTATTCTTTTGAGGAATTGTTCCTGAGCTGGAGTTGCCAACGACTGTCATTGCCACTGGATTGAATGAGCCTGCATCGAACTGATAGTATAAGGTTGCAGCTGCTAATCCTACATTGTCCTGAAAGTTTGCATTGATTGTTATGCTTTCATTTACATCTGCAAATTGTGGAACAGTGATGCCTGCTAATGTGGGACTTTCTCCGTCTATGATGAATTTGTTTATATTGCTTTTTCTTCTTCCAGAGCTGTCGGTTACAGCTATATAGAAAGAGACTCTTGATGTGTTTTCATTTCCAGGGATTGCTGCAGAGTAGATGTCACCTGTGTTCTGCATGGTAAGGTTGTTCCATGCTGAAGTGTTGTAACGATAGAATAATCTAGCTTCAGTTATGTTAACAAATTCAGAGGTTATGTTTGCTGAGACTGTTACGTCTGTATTTACATTTGGATATTGAGGGCTTATGGTGATATCATTGAATGTTGGTGGTGGCTGCTGACTGAAATCAACTGTTGTTGTTTCTCCAAGTATAATGTTTAAAGGAGTGTTTCTGCCGTAACTTGTATAGTCGTTATTAACCCATATATACCAGTTGCCTGTGTCTATGTTTAGTGTGTGAGCTCCCTGAGTTAACCAAGGCATAAGGTAGCTGCCATTTTCATCTCCAGTGTAACGAGGGGCTTCATAGTATTCTAAGTAAAGGATAGGGTTTGGCATGCCTGTTCCATTGAGGTATGTAACAGTACCGCTGATACTTGATGATTGGGCAAGGGTAATATTAAGTAAATTTCTCTGGCCTGGAACTATAGTAAATGATGTTGAAGCTTCTCTTAGGTTAAGGTCGTGTAATGCTGTGACTCTTATGCTTGCTGTGCCTGAACCTAATCCTCTCATTGCATAGGTTCCATTAGTATTAGTGTATGAAGAAGAGCTGTAGTTGTAATTATCCTGGATTGCGTAGACTATTGCGTTGACTACTGGATTACCAGTGGGATCTTTTATCACTCCTGTCAGGTCTCCACTCATAAATTCTGAAACGTCTATGGAAAGTTTAAGACTGTTGTTTTCATCGTAGATGTTGATTGTTTCAGCGTCAAAGAAGAATGGCGTTATTAACACAAATTCCTGTGACGGTGCTTCTGGTGGAGGATAGTCTGGTATAGGTGTGTCGTTGATAACAAAATCTTCAGGAGGTGTTAAAGAACTTTCCAGTAGAGTGACAGAATCTGTTACTAAATAGGGGTCCACGAAATTAGCTGAATAAAGGCTGGTTTCAGATAATGAGATAATTTCATACCTATAAGTGCCGTCTGTGTCATTTTCGTCTGGATATGTTTCTCTAACCTCTTTATCTTCTAAGGCAAGAGAGTCATTTCCAACATGATAAATGAATGAAAGGATGTATGTTTTTATTTCTGGCTCATCTAAGTCTCCTACATCTCTCACTTCGGCTGAAGAGAATGCTGTAAGCTCAGCATTTAAGTGCGTAACAGAGACTGCATTGAAAGGAAGTTGGTTGTCTCTCATTACAGATGTTGCTGTTGACCTGTAATCATTCCTATAGGTGCATCCCATGATACAACTAGGACTGGCGTTCCATTTGGGGCAGGCGCTGTTTTTGTCGCAGTTGTCACAAGGGGCATAGGCAGGTGTAAAGTTTTGGTTATAAGGCACATATTCGTCTCCTAAGCCAAAGGCATGGCCCATTTCGTGCAGGTTGATAGCAGGGTTGTTCCTGGCTTTAACAATGAGGTCTCCACCTGTTGTGCATCTTGGCCCACTTCTGTAACCGGTCCAGTCTGTTGAATCAATTAAGGTGATTACTGTGTCCCTGTTTTTACATTCGCTTGCTAATGCTTTGGCCTTTGCTTTGTTACAGCACCAGTATGAGCTTGCCCAGGCAGGTAATCCAGAACAGTTTTGATGGCAGTTTAAGCCTGCATCGTCTAATTTGTTTACTTTCCAAACATTGAACTTGTTTTTGCTAGCGCTGAAAGGGGCGGCATTGCCGATTGCGTTCCAGTTGCTTGTTACTGCTGCTGCAAAGGTTGTGTCAAATTCTGCTTCATCAAATTCTGCAGGGACAAAGACTATATCGTATCTTGCAGCATTCCCGCTTCCAAATACTAATTGGCATGTTTTGTTGATTTTGATTTTGATTTCATCCATGTTTTCATAATTGTTATAGCTTGGCCAGCATGCTGCGCCAGCGCAGGCTCTTCCAACGATTCTCACATTGTATTCATCATCTGCATCTGTTGGAGGTTTAGGGACGGTGATGCCTTTTTGAAATTTCTTAGTTCCTGTAGTAACATAATAAGATGCCTGGCCTAATAGTTTCCAGTTTTGAGAGTCGTATTTTCCGTATATTCTAAAGTAGTACCATGGGCAGTATAGGTTTGCATAGTAGGTTATATTGAGTGTTTGACTTTTGTCTGGATATGAAGAGTCAGGACCTTTCAAGTCTAAAGTGGTTATATAACCCTGGATTGATGCATAGATTCCTATTGGCTCTACCTGGCCTTCAGCTTTTTCTACTCTGTTAAGGAAATTTGAGAGGTCTTCAAGCTTTTCTTTGGTGTTTAGCTCAGAGGAATGTAGAACTGTTCTTACGTATGGCTTTGTGTTGCCTTCAAAGACTTCACCTTCTATTGTGGATGCTTCCTGGTAGACTTTTTGAAATTCTGGAGAGGTTAGTTCGGTGTATTTATTTGAGATTAGGTTGAGATCATCAACTACTGGTGTTTCTTCAGAGTTAACTTCTATACGTGATATAGGGATTGCGTTAACATTGTAAGGAGTTGGAACAGGGTCATAAATTCCGCCTTTTGACCTGCTGTACCAACATTGATAGTTTTCGCCAACAGAGATTATGCCTACTATGGATTTTACATTGAGAGTTTGCATAACTTTGAAAGTGTCTGCATTGTTATCATAGTCTAAGATAATATTTGAGGGCTTGAAGTGAATATCAAATTCTTCAACTTCTAATGCTTGTTTTACAGCGGTTATTGACCTGCTGATTAAGTCTAATTGGTTTTCATAGCTTAATGAGTTGATGTCTTGATTGTCCCAGCCACTGATTCCTATTTCATGGCCTCGGGCATTGAAGTCTTTTATAATGTCTGGATGGTTGGATGCGAACTCGCCTGTTACAAAGATGGTTAGTGTCCAGCCTTTTTCTTCTACTATGTCCAGAACTTTGTAGACATGAACTTCATCGCCTTCTTTTTCGATGTCAAGCATTAGATTTACCATTACGGGTTTAAAGAGGTCGTCTGGTAAGGGATCAGAATATGGTATGGAGGATATGGAAGGTGTATTTGGGGGTTCTATTCCAAAGTATGAAAAGGATGGCATGTCTTCAGAAGCAACTTGCTCGCAGTTAAGGTCAGCTTCTGAGTTAACGGCGTTTTCTGCGCCAGTAAGGCTTGTTACTCCTATTATTATTAAGAGTAAAAATATTAAGCCTATTAGTTTATCACACTTTTTTTTGTTTTCTATTTGATATCACTTAGTTTTTGTTTTAATAATGATTTAGCTTCCCATCTGAATGTCTGAAACGGGAATGGATGTTACAAGACTGCTAAGGTCATCGTAGATGTCAACTCTTTCAGCATTATCAAAGTAAGGGACTAATAATACAAAGTCTATAGGATATGTTGAGAGGGATTCAGTTTCTTGGATAGGTGTTCCGTTTTCAACAAAACTTTGAGGAGGTGTTATTGCTGGTTCTTCTCCTGAAAGGGATGTTTCTATTAAAGAAGGGTCTCTGAAGTTTGCTGAGTGGAGTATTTGGTTATCTAAGGAGATTATAGTATAACTGTAGGTTCCATCTTCATAGTTTTGGTCAGGATAGCCTTGCCTGGCTTCTTTTGTGAAGAGTTCGATGGTTTTGTCTTCGTTGTATGCTAGGTCTAAGACATAGATTTTAGATGTTTTTTCTTCTAAAGGAGATTCTTTGTTTTCGAGAATAAGTGTGTCTTGTTGAAGAGATTCAGTTGGCCTTTTCTCACAGGAGGAGAGAGTAGAAATGCTGAGCATTGAGAATGCTATAGTATAAAATAACCAGTTTCTATTATACAACTTTTTTTACCCCCCAAAAATTGAATCAATTTTATATAGAAGAAATATGAGTTTAAATAGTTTTCTATGCTAAAGTATTGAAGAATTAATGTGTTAGTTATGGGTGTTACCGTCGGAATTAGTGGAAGTTAGGAGAGATGGTATTATAAAGGTATTTAAACGTTTTTAAATTCGTAAAGAAGAATAGATATAAATATAGTTTTAGATTCTATTTTATAATATGCAAGTTCCATGCATTAAGTGCAAAGGCTCTGATCCTATGAAGAATTGCGGCAGAACTTACTGCCCGATTTATGCAAAGGCTTCTAGTATGTTTAAGGTTAAGGAGAAAATAGGGAAAGATAATTTTCAGAGCAGTTCTAATACGCCGTTTGTTGGCAGATATGGTTATCCTAATATTAATGTTGGTACACTATCTCCTCCTGAGAAGGTTGATGATGACTGGTTGTATGATGCGCCGAATCATTGGGCTGCTAATGATTTTCAGATTCAGCAGATTATTGGTTATAGAGGAGCGTTGATTAATTCAAGGTTTAAAACTAATGTGAAGAAGTCTTCTAAGTTTCTGGAGATTAACCAGGAGCTTGCAATGGCTTCTAAGCCTGCTGAGGTTGAGATTAATCTGAAGGATAAGCCGAAGTTTAGAGTGAAGCTTGATGCTTTTAATCTTCCTATGGGGCCTAATGCTCAGCTTGAGAGGTTAAGGTTAGGGGAGAATCCTAAGATTCCTTCTAAAGTTGATAAGGTTGTTTCTGATTATGATTTGAAGGCTGGGGAAGGGTTAAAGATTTTGTATGAGAAAGGGTTTGATGAGAATGCGCTTTCTAAATTATTGTCTGTTGGTAATCTTGGGCTGAAGAAGGGAAGGAAGCTTGTGCCTACCAGATGGAGCATTACTGCTACTGATTCTAATTTAGGGAATGATGTTGTTAAGGAGGTTAAGCAGTTTAACGAGGGAGATTATTTGGCTTTTTTTGGTTCGTATATTGGGAATTATTATTTGATTTTGTGTTTTCCCGAGCCGTGGAGTTATGAGTTGTTTGAGACTTATATGCCTAATGCAGAGTTTAATGTTAGCGATAAGATTGAGTTTATGACAGATTATGAACCTTATAGGGGAAGGAAGAAGTATGCTGAGAATTGTGCGGGTGGGTTTTATTCGGTTAGATTGGCTATTCTTGAGAAATTAAAGAAGATGAAGAGGCAATGTTCAGTCTTAGCTTTGAGGTTTATTACAGGTGAATACTTTGCTCCGCTTGGTGTGTGGGTAACAAGGTTTGCGGCTAGGAAGGCGTTGGAGGGTAAGGGTATTGAGTTTGGTTCTAAGGAGTTGATGTTGGATTATGCAAGGTTATTGGTTAAGAGAAAGTTTGGATATGATGCTGATAATTTGCTGAGAGAGAGTGTTATGCTGAAGGAGATGAGAGAGCAGAGCAAGCTGAGCAGGTTTTTCTAAACTTTCCTAATAAAACTTAAGAATGCTGTGTGGGCTATCATATCACTTCTTGGCCTTACTTTCTTGCCGTCTATGTGCCATTCCCTTTCTAAGGCTTCCAGGGTTTTTATGTAAGTGAATTCTTTTCTTGCTTTGATTGAGTCTATTGTTTCCATTACGGATGTTATACAGGGTGAGTAGGTTACAAGGAAGCCGCCTATTTTTAAGGCGTCTGTTATGTTGTCTAATGCTTTCCAGGGTTCGGGTAGGTCAAGAATGATTACGTCTATATTTTTTTCTGTGACTTTGGAGGTGTAGATGTCTTTGTTTTTTTGCTTGATATTTTTTATGCCTAATGATTCTATGTTGTTTTTTACAAGGTCATGGAAGTCTTTTCTGATTTCATAGGTTATTACTTCTTTTGCAATGTTTGCAAGGAAGCATGCTAGTGCGCCGGAGCCTGAGCCTGCGTCAATGATTTTGGAGGTTTTTCCTATGCCGGTTTCTCCGATGATGATTCCTATGTCTTTTGGCATGATGATTTGGGCACCGCGCTTGATTTTGCTGTAGATGTCTATGAAGGAGGGGTTGAAGATTTTGAAGTCTATGCCTTTGTTTGAGGTTAGTATAGTTCCTTCTTTTGCTTTTTTGAGGTCTTCTTTTTTTATGAAACCATACTGGGTGTGGTAGTCTGCATTAAGGTCTTTTACAAAGAATCTTTTTCCTGAGTCTGTGATTAAGAGTTTTTTTATCATTGTGTTAGTTTGGAAGCTATTTGCAATAGTTTCCCCTCCTCAAGGTGGTTTGTTGTGAGCATCATGCCGATGGGCATTTTGTCTTTTGAGCCAATATTAATACTTATGTGGGGCAGGCCTGCAAGGTTAGGGCCGACTGTCATTGTGTCCATCATATAATTTTGCAAGGGTGTGAGCTTTTCCAGGTCTTTGAATTTGGGAGCTGTGATTGGCATTGTGGGTGTTATGAGGCAGTCATATTTTTTGAATGCTTTTTTGTATTCCTGAATGATTTGTGTTCTTATTTTCGTTGCCTTGATGTAGTATGCGTCCCTGAAGCCTGCCATTCTGGCGAATGTGCCTATGATGATTCTTCGCTTTGTTTCTTTGGTGAAGTTAGCGCTTCTTACTTTTGAGAAGTATTGATTAAAGTTTCCTTCAAGCTTTTCATTAGCACCGTATCTCATCCCTGAATATTTTGCAAGGTTTGTTGAAGCTTCTGAGAGTGCAATGATGTAGTATGTTGGGAGAGAATATTTTGAGGTTAATAGCAGAGAGGTTTTTTCTGTTTTTGCGCCTTGCTTTTCTAAACTTTGAATGGATTTCATGATATTTTCTTTTATTGTGTTGTCAACTCCCTGCCCGAGGGATTCTTTTATGATACCTATTTTTAATCCTTTTAAGGGTTTGGTTAAAGATAATTTGTAGTCTTCAGAGGGCTTGTTTATTGAAGTTGAGTCTCTTTTGTCATAGCCAGATAGTACGTTTAGCATTAGTGCCTGCTCTTCTATTGTTTTTGCCATTGCTCCTATTTTGTCTAGGCTGTTTGCATAGTCAATGAGGCCATATCTTGATACTCTTCCATAGGTTGGGCAGAGGCCTGTGACACCACAGAAGGATGCTGGGCATTCTATGCTGCCGCCGGTTGATTCTGCGATTGCAATGTGAGGGAAGCTTGCTTTTTGAGTTATTCCAGCACTGCCGCCTGAAGAGCCTCCACAGCTTCTTTGCTTGTCGAAAGGGTTTAGAGGAGTTTTCATTCCTAAACCTATGTTGGCGGAGAAACTGCCAAATCCAAACTCGTCCTGAGCAGTTTTTCCTATTATGATGGCTCCTTCTTTTTTTATTCGCTCAATGACGTCAGCATCAAATACTGGCTTATAGCCTGAGAGAATCTTAGAGCCTGCCCTACTTTCAACATCTTTTACACAGATGCAGTCTTTTACAGAGACAGGAAGGCCTGCTAATTTTCCTTTTGGCTCTTTTTTTATTTGTTTTGCCTGTTGTATTGCTAAGTCTTCTGAGATAACATTGAAGTAATTGTATTCCTTGTTGAGCTTTTTGCATTCTTCGATTACTTTTTTTGTGTGTTCAACTACATCAATCTCTTTGTTTTTTACTTTTTGGATAAATTCAAGGCTGTTCATGTTAATTATTCATATCAAGAAGGTGCAGATATAAAAAGATAATGTTTTATATTCAAATCTCCAACAGATTCAGCCCAATCTCTTCGCTATGTTTTCTGTCGATTCTTTCATTCCAAGGCGTAAGAATTACTTCAAGCGTTGCAGACACAACACCTTCTTTTAAATGTCCTGCGTAGGTCTGCATCTTATCATCCGCAAGCACAACATGAACATGAAGAAACAATTCTTCCTCAACAAAAGCAATGTTTCCTGTTAAAGAGCATACCTCAAGCTGCTCATCAAATGTTTTAGAGGAATATTCTTTATTATTAAGGTTATAGTGTGCAAGCTCAGCTTTGCTTATTGCTCCTATCGCAAACAAGTAACCTGAGTTAATATTATTCTCTTTGCAGAATTTTATTAATGTTTCAATTATCTTTTCACCCTTCTTTAATCTTATAAGAAATTTGTTGTTTATCTTTCGGGATTCCATAAGAAAAAGGTTAATAATAAACTATATTAATAATTTGTGCTTTAGAGTCAATGCAAAGAATGTATAGAATATTCTATTGGCTCTCCATTCATCCATCTGGTTATCTTACCTCGAGCAGCATCCTCTATTTTTTCCATTAATCTTTCTTCATATTTCCAAGCAGGAGAACTGTTACAGTCTGGAAAGCTTGTCCATAAAACCCCTGCCATTGTATTTGTAACAGGTTTCCCTTCAACAAAAGGAACATTATATGATTCTAAACATTCTTTCTGTTCATCTGAAACACCATTTCTGTTTAAGTAGCCAGCATATTCCTGTATTAACCTGCATTTATCTTCATCAAACTTAGATGAATGTCCATTACGTGTAAATTTATCATGAATTTCTATTACAATTACATCAATATATTCCTGGCTTCTGCTTCCTTTCTCAAGAATAAACTTTCCTACATAGAAATCAATACATTGTCTCAAATCCAATTCTTCCAGAGAAGCCGATTCAACAAACATAGTTTCCTCAGCTCTGGTTTCCAAATCTTTTGTTGGAGATTCCATTTTCCTCTATTTATAAACAACCTAAACTACCTTATATACATTTTCTACAAAAAAACGTTTTTTTGGTTTAAACGAGAAAGTTTATATATTTCAATAATACTCTTTTTGCATGAAAGAGGTTATCAAAGAGCTTGCAAATGAGTTCAACCTAAAAAGCAAGCACACACTTATACTTAATACATTATACGACGGTGATCTTCCTGCTCCGGAAATCTGCAGGAGAACTGAGATTCCTATTGGAAGGATTTATGATTTTCTTAATGAACTGTTGTCTTATGATCTGATTGAGAAGGTTTCAGGAAAGCCTGCGTTGTATAGCATGGCAAACCCAAGTGAGAAAATCACAAACTTTCTAAAACATAAGTTTGATAGGCTTGTTGAAAAAGAGAACAGAATTCTTGATCTTATGCAAAGAAAACAGTCAATTGAAAGCATGGAAACTATTCATAGTGGAGATGAGTTTACCTTTAAACAGATACAGCTTTTGTCTGAGTGTAAGGGAATAAGGACTGTTGTAAGGCATGGCTCTATACCTTTCCCAATTTATCCTTCTAATAGCGTAGATTTCCAGAAAGCTAGGGATGTTATTGTGAAGAACCGACCAACATTGGCGCATACAACGCATGAAATGACTTTTATGATATATAAAGCGTATAAGGATGCTTATAAGAAAGGGAAACGGTTTAGTGCAATTATTGAAAAGAGTGCTCTTGATTTTAATCTTAATATTATTAAGACAAAGTTAGGTGAACCTTTTCTTGAGAAGATGGTTGAAGGCATTAAGGAGAAGATTAAGAAGTATAATCTGAAGATTTATGTTGTTGAAGAATATGTTCCAATGCATATTTTTATTACAGAGAAAAAGGTGATGCTTTCTATTATTCATCTTGGCATTACAACAGGAGTCCTTATACAGAGTGAGGAAGTTGTGAGCCTTTACAAAGATTTTTATGATGATTTGGTGGAAAGGTCTAAGCTTATTGAGGAGTGTATATAATGACTTCTTCGATTTTACTTCACACCTGTTGCGCGCCATGCTCAACCCATGTAATAACTGAGCTGAAGAAGAATTACACTGTAACCTTGTTCTTCTATAATCCTAATGTTCATCCTGAAGAAGAATACAATAAGAGGTTAGAAGAAACTAAAAAGATTGCTAATGCTTTGGAAGCTCCTTTAATCGAAGGAAACTATGATCCTAAAAGCTGGTTCAACACAGTCAAAAGCCATGAAAAAGCCAAAGAAGGCGGAGAAAGATGCAAACTCTGCTTCAAACTAAGACTAGAAAAAACAGTAAAACTTGCAAAAGAAAAACCTTTTGATTTCTTTACAACCACATTAACAGTAAGCCCTTATAAGAACGCAGAAATCATTAGCCAAATTGGCAGAGAACTTGAAAAAAAACATAACATTAAATTCCTTTCATCAAACTTCAAGAAGAAAGACGGTTACAATAAAAGCATCCAGCTAAGCAGAAAACACAATCTTTACAGGCAGCACTACTGCGGCTGCATCTATTCTAAATAACCTTAGGTCCTTTAAAATAGCCGTCTTTCTTATGTCCCGCATTAGCCAACGCCTCCCCCTGGCTCAAAGAACCCTCAGCAACATCCTCTCTCATAACATTCTTAATTTCAACAGGCTGCAAGCTCGGCTTTGTATTACCTGTATCAACCTCATCAATCTCAGAAAAAGTATTCAAAATCTCTTTCAACTGCGGCTGAAACTCCTTCAACTCTTCCTTTGTAAGCTTCAGCCTTGCAACCTCAGCAACATGCTCTATCAACTCTTTATCAACCTTCATAAAGCCTGTTTAAGGAAAAGATTTAATAAAACTTTTGATTTCTCCTAGAAAATGATCCAAAAAATCAAAGATCTTCTTCAAATAAAAGACCACATAGATGAAATAGCAAAAGCCATAGAAAGCAACAAAGAATCCATCACCTCATTAACCAATTCCATCACCAATCTAAAATCAGAATCCTCAGAACTCAAAGAAAAGCTCAGCAATGCAATCGAAGACCAGGCCGCATTCATCTCAAACTTTAAAGAAAGCTCAGAAACCATTGAAGAACTCAAAGAAAAATTTGAAAATGAAATCAGCGACTTCAGGCTCATCAAAAACCAACTGCCAGAGAAAATCTTTGACCAACTGAAAGAAGAATTAGAGCCTCACATTGAAAGCCTAAGAACCAATGTAAAAACCTTCAACGAACTCAAGTCTGAACTGACCAAAACCTCTGAAGAAGTCAATGACTTAAACTCTGAATTAACCAAGTTTATTAATATAAGCAATAATATTAAGGCAGAAGACTTTGAGCTCGCAAAACACACAAAAACTTTAGAAAAGAACGACAAAGAAAAGCTGGAATTAGTAAGAGAAAACGAACAGCTCAAAACCTTAATCGCAAGAGAACGGAGGAGAAGATAAGCTTACCACTTTTCACCAGGTTCATGTTCTTCTTCATGCTCACCGGAAGCAATTCTTTCTATGTTTTCTAATCTCTGATTGATGTTATCTAAATTAGCTTTTATCACATCAAGCTTGGTAGACAATATCTCCATATCCTTTGAAATCATTGTCTCCTGTTGTATAGCTACAGGCTGCTGCATTGGTTGCTGAAATGATGATTGCGGTTGGGCTGAGAGTTCTGGAGGCTGAGGAGAGAAAGATGATGGCTGCTGCGGAGAAAGGGGTGGAGCGCCAAATTCTGGCTTGCCTAATCCTGTTGTATCCCTTGTTAAGTCAGGCCCTTCAGCTAAATCTGGTAACTCTCCTAAGTCAGGCTCTTTTTTCCAGAATGCTAACCTATCTAAAATACCCATTATTGTTCACCTCTTTTTGATAATTCTGTTTTAGCTGATGATTGTTAAGCTTTTGCAAGAGTCTTTTCAATTGCAGGCTTAACCAATGAAAGCGGCACTGATTTCATAAGCTTAAATACTATTGTTTCAGGATAGATAAATATGTTTCCTTTTTTGTAGCTTTCCAGGAGGTATAATACATTGCCTTGCCCAATGATATAATTGCTGAAAATCATGCTGAAGAGAGCAGCCCTATACTCTATGTCATTAGAAGTTCTTAATTCAGTTAATACTTCATTTTTTGTAAGCTCCTCATTTTCCACCATAAAACTCTCTTGATTTATGTTTGATATTGTTTCAATATCTATGAGAAGGAGCTTATAGCTTGAGCCAAGAACTTTTGGATAATCATCATCAGCTAGATATGTTGAATATTGATCAAGTTGTTCTTCTGTGAGGATTTGAGGCGGTTCCTGCATGACAAATCCTGTCAGTGCTTTGTCATTGTCCTCTAACAAAAGAAGGTTAGAATTCTTGCCAAAGTTGTCTTTCATGTCCATTACATCTTTGTAGATGAAAAAGCTGAGGATTAGCATGATTATGATCATAGACAAATTTAAAAAAAAATAGATTTTGAATAGTTTTTTTATTAGTAGTATTATGGATGTTGCTCCGAATAGTATAAAGAACGATAGAATGATTATTGTGATTGCTTCCATTTAGTTCAAACCTCTTTTTTTATTTATTTAGCAGCAAGCTTTATATCTTTTGCCTTTACTGTTTTTCTTCCTGCATGCATTGCAAACCTTATAGCACTTGTTGCTATGTCTTCTGCGATGTCTTCTAATACTTCTTTTAAAGCAGTCTTTGCCTTGTCAGATACTCTTTTTGCACCGCATGTTTTTAATATTTTTTCCATAGCGGCCAGTGGTAAAATTCTTTTTGACATTTAAAAACCCCCAAGATTATCTTTTTCTCATAAAGAACAACTTGTATTTATATTTTCTGCCTATTGTTCTTAGAAATGAGTTTAATTCAACCTCTATAGCCTTAAAATCCCTAAAACCTTGCTCTTTTCTCTTAAACTCATTGCTATGGTGGTAGTTTCTATTATTTTTAGAGGTGAATTTATGTTGTTTGTGTAATAACTCATGGTACATGATGTAGTCTAAAAGACGTTCTGATGATTCTAAGAAAATTTTGCTGATTATTACTGTGTCTGTGCCGTATTCGTAAGATCCCAGCTTTCTCCTTGAATGGTTTCCGAACATGAGATTGGGTTGTTCCATGATGTTGTTGAAGTATTCCTCATTTATTCTATTGAAAGATGCTTCAAGGATTGGATGAGATTTGGTTTTCGGAGCTGCAAGGTGAATGTTTCTCATGAAACTATTGTATAAGTCAATGTTAAGGGTTGTCTTTTTATGTTTAAAGATTTTTAAGAGAAGTTCTTGCATAAGGCCTATTTGTATATCCTCATTGATATTAACCCAGTTTTTGCTTAAGTTGAGCTCAATCCTACTGTTTATTTTCTTTATGTTAGCGTTGTAAGACTTAAATTTACCAGAGTAGTTTAGTGAGAAACTGTAAATTGTTTCCTTTTCGGGATAAAGAAGGTTAAATGCCTGTTCTGGAAGATTCATTTTAATAAATGTTTTAATATAAGCTATAAAAATATTTGTATAGAAAGAAAGTTTTATATAGGACTTCTTTTATTAACTCCTATATAACTCAATTAAATAATACTATATAAGAGGTGTTTATCAATGAAAAATAAAAAGGGACAAGGTCTTTCTTTGAATACGATTATTATAGCAGCAATTGCGTTATTAGTTCTGGTTGTTCTTGTGATGATATTTACAGGAAGAATGAGCGTGTTTACTGGCGGAGTTGGCGGTTGTGTTAATCAGGGTGGTAACTGCGAGACAGGTAGTTCAAGTAGTTGTCCTACGAATTCAATAGAAATAACTGCAAAATGTAATAATAATAATAAATGTTGT
>PVBE010552725.1_pt1 | contig 22570 bp, 19 predicted proteins | sample 1631181 | NCBI WGS metagenome assembly PVBE01 (sample SAMN08397723, study PRJNA350692) | Marine metagenome, whole genome shotgun sequencing project. | isolation source: water | place: Pacific Ocean | collected 2012-04 | reverse complement strand
CATGATGCTCATCATGAATGTCGCCGACAATTCCTTGTCTCTTTCATGGTCGATCCAGTACTTTATGCACATGGCCTTGCATGTCCATAGCCTCCATTGTTCTCTTCCTTCTCCCGGGTGCTCTGGTCGCAAGGATTACCCGTCAGGGGAAGTGGCGTCGGAAGTGAACTGCTTCCGGTAGAGCTTTGCATATTCCCGGTCCTGGTCCATCAGTTCTCCATGCGTCCCCGATTCGATGATTCGTCCCCCTTCGAGCAGGAGGATCCGGTCCGCTTTCTGTACGGTCGACATTCGGTGCGCAATCACAAAAGTAATTCGACCCGCTTTTCCTCGAACCATAAGATCTTCGAGTGCCGCCTGGACCACTTGTTCACTTTCGGTATCCAGGGCACTTGTCGCTTCATCCAGGAGGAGTAAAGCCGGGTTTTTCAGAATGGCTCGGGCAATCGTGATTCTCTGTCTTTGACCTCCAGAGAGTTTTGATCCCCGGTCTCCCACACCCGTTTCATATCCTTCCGGGAGTTCTTCGATAAAGTCCTGGATATGGGCCGATCTTGCCGCTGCTTCGATCTCTTCTTTTGTCGCGGTCAGTTTTCCGTACCGGATATTTTCCCCAATGGTGTTGTTGAAGAGAAAGGGGTCTTGAGACACCATTGCAATATGATCAAGCAGGGATTTCCGTTCAAATCGGTCCAGATCCACTCCGCCGATCCGAATCGTTCCCCTTTGTGGTCGATAAAAGCGGCAGAGAAGGTCGACAAGGGTCGATTTGCCGGCCCCACTCGATCCTACGATGGCGATCACTTCTCCCGGAGCCGCCTGGAAGGAGACCCCGGAAAGAACCGGCTGTGTGTCGTAAGCGAAGGTGACATCCCGGTATTCTATCCCTTCTCCAAGACCTTTCATCAGAACGGCATCAGGGGGGTCCGGGGTTTCGATCGGCATATCGAGAAGATGAAAGATTCTCTCTGCACCCGCCAGCGATTCCTGGAAAACGGCATAACTTCGGGTGAGTTGTTTCATCGGTTGATTGATCATGGCAAAGCCGAGGGCGAAAAGGGCCATTCCCCCGACGGTAATCTGTTCCTTCAGGAAAAGAAATCCTCCGAGAAGGATTACGGCCGCGATCATCAGCGAGATTCCGACTTCCGTGATACTCTGTGCGAGTGCACGCCGACGGCGGGAACTCATTATTTTCCGGAAGTAGCCCAGGTTCAGTTTCCGGTATCCCTCCATTTCATACTCTTCCCTGTGGTAGGCCTTGACGATGCGGATGCCGGAATAGAATTGGACCTGCGATTCGGTTGCTTCTCCCATCTTGTCGAGAGCCTTCCTACTGCTCTTTCTCATCTTTTTCCCAAGCCGGTAAACGGGGAAAAGTGTAAGCGGGAGGAGGGCGATCGTAATGCCTCCCAGGACCGGGCTCGCCCAGAGGAGGAGTCCCATGGCCGCCAGAATCATAAACGGTTTGAGGAAGATATCGGAACAGAGAAAGGTCATGGCATTGGAGAGTTGAACCACGTCGGTCGTGACCCGAGAAAGAAGATCGCCGCTCTTCTGGTCTTGTATCTGAGAGAGAGGTAATTGAAGAACATGTCCGGTCACTTCGTTTCTCAGGTCGTTGATCGTTCTCTGTACGAGGTAGAAGGAGAGATACTCTTTCATATATTTCAGGGGAAAGAGGAGGAGCGATATTCCCAGAGCATACCAGGCGAGAGAATAGAGGTGGTCCCATCCAGGAGGGGTTTTCTCTTCGTCCGAAAAGCGGTCTCCGCAGGTAGCGCAGTAGCGAAGAGTCTCCGCAGAACTGTTTGTTCCACACTGTTCACAGGTCGCGTGAGCTTCTTGAAGGCTGAATTCGTCCAGAAGTGGTTTTACGAGAGCCGCTCTCCCCCGATCGGCTCCTGCCAGGAGAATCATCCCCAAAAAGTACGCGATAAAAATCAGTTTGTAGGAGCGTAGGTATCCGAGAAGTCGTGAGGCGAGTCGTCTGGCGGGAGGCTTTCCCTCTTCGGTCACGATTCGATTTTCCCCAGATCCGTTTTATACTTCTCAAACCGGGCCCGGGTTTCTTCGTATGTATCGGCGCCGAATTTTTGGAGAAAGGCTCTTGCTATTTCGAACGAAACGACCGCTTCTCCGATGACACTTGCGGCAGAGACGACGCAGACGTCGGAACGTTCATACGCAGCTCTCTTTTCTTCCTGGCTTTTGAGATCAACCGTGTTCAGGGGTTTGAGAAGAGAGGCAATCGGTTTGCAGGCGGCTCGACAGACGACCGGTTGACCATTGGTCATGCCTCCCTCAATTCCCCCTGCGTTGTTCCGGGTTCGTCCCAGTTTGCCTTCTTTCTCTTTTACGATTACATCATGCATATCGGATCCACGTAAGTCCGCGGAACCAAATCCCAGGCCAATCTCCACCCCTTTTACCGTCTGGACGGAGATAAGGGCTCGCGCAAGCATTCCATCAAACTTTTCCCTCCAGCCTGCATGGCTGCCGAGTCCGGGGGGGCAGTGGAAAGCTGCGACCTCAAAGATCCCTCCGAGGGTGTCTCCGGCCCGCTTGGCTTCGTCTACCAATGCCTTCAATTTTTCATCCAGTTTGGTGTCGGGCGTGTAAAAAAGGGATCGATCTCTCTGCTGGCGGATTTCTTCGGGATTGTCGAAGCGAACCCCGGATCCAACCCCTCCGAGGGCAACGAGGTATCCGAGGACATGGATATCAAAAAGCTTCAGGAACCCATTCGCGAGTGCCCCTGCCGCAACACGCGCCGCGGTTTCCCGCGCACTGGCCCGTTCAGAGACTCCGCGCGCATCTTTGGTGCCGTACTTCATTGCTCCAGCGAGATCGGCATGCCCGGGGCGGGGTCGGGTAATCGGATTGAGATCTTCTGTATTTTTGACCCGGTTTTCAATTCGCAGGGTAATGGGGCTTCCGAGGGTTTCGCCTTTTCGAAGACCGGTGAGGATTTCCGCCTGGTCCTTCTCCATCTTCATGCGGGCTCCTCGACCGTATCCTCCCTGTCTTCGAGCCAATTCGGCATTGACAGGATCCAGTTCGATGGGAGTTCCGTACGGAAACCCTTCGATCATCGCAAGAAGGCATTGGCCATGAGATTCACCGGCGGTCGTATATTCAAGCATAGGGCTGGCGGGATTATACGGGAATCAAGAGGGGGATGCCAAAAGGTTGTTTATTATGGATTTCCGTTATACCAGGCGCGCCATTCATTTGCGGTTTCTTCGAGCAGATTTTCTTGGGTGGTCGTTTCTGGAAGTTCGGTCCCGGTAATCGTATTTCCGGCTTCAATGAGTTCCGGGGAAGGGCTCTTCGTAAGAGCTTCTGCAAGGGGTAAGAGAACTTTTTTATCCAGGCGGACCACCTTCTGAATGGCGGCCCGTTTTTCTTCTTTGTTTTCCACGCCCATATGTTCAAGAAGAACCTTCACCCCATCCTGGTAGCTCTGGTCGAGGGCGGTCTGCATTTTCTCCGGGATCGGACCGTTCGCTCCATGTAGAAGATCGTAGGTTTTTTCTACAATTCGGGCGGGGTCCCCAATCTGAATGAAAAGCATGACGATCTGCTGCTGCAATTTCCACCAGAGATCGGGGTGTGCTTTTGCAAGAGACACGCTTGCTTCCAGGGAACGGATTGCACTTTCGGTATCCCCGAGGGCGAGGTAGCACTGAGCCATTCGTCGGTGTCCCTCCAGATGACCGGGAAGAATCGTGACCAGTTTTTTGTAGTGGAGAAGGGCACGCCTCCATTCTCCGGCAATAAACATCCTGTAAGCGACTTTTCCCATAAGGGAGGGGAGTCGTTTCGATTCATTTACGTCGACCGCGTAAATTCTTTGCGCGATTTCCTCAATGGGAGAGATTTTCTCTTGAGGAAGAATGGAGAGGAGAACTTTCTCGAGACGATCAAAATCGGTCCCAGAAAGGCGTAGAATCGTTTTCCAGATCGCTTTTCGAACGGAATCCGACTTCTCCTTCTTGAAGCATTCGAGTACCGGGTCGAGGGCGGTAGGATCATCAAGTCGACCAATTGCATCGGCCGTTATCGCCCTCAGTTCCTCATTTGGATCATCCTGGACCATGCGGATGAACGCCTCCATGGATGTTCCATCCTTGAGGCGGCCCAGTGTGGTAATGGCGATTTTTCTGAGGTAGAGCGAGTGGTCAGGGGAGAGAAGCGGTCGGATGTATTCTGTGGCCCGGGGATCTCCGATTTTGCCCAGGCTGCTGATGGCGGCCCACTGAACATTCTCGTTGGAAGAAGAGAGAACTTCGAGGAGTCCCGGAACCGCCTTTTCACTCCCAATGACTCCCAATGCGTAGGAAGTCTTCTCCAGGAGGGTGGGATTGTTTTCCGATCCAATGAGCTTGAGAAGGGGGGCGACGGCCTCGTCGTTTTTTGGGACCCCAAGAGCTTCGATCGCGGCCCCCCGCACTTCGAACTGGGGATCCTGAAGAAGTTCCTCCAGAATAGAGAAAGCCCGATTTCCCTTCGTTGTTTTCAAAACCCCCGCTGCTGCCCGGCGAACATCGGGGGAGGTATCTTTCGCAGCGATGAAGATCATGGCGGTTGCATCGGGATGGTCTACGCCGTTGAGAAAAGGCAATGCGTCGACTCGGAACACCTCGTCCGCGATCTTCCATTGCTCCAGGACCGGTTCGAGAGCCCTCTTTCGATCTTCCAGGGAAAGTTTCCCGAGTTCGAGAAATGCTTGTCGATGGAGTTCAGGAAATTCCGATCCAAGACCGTCTTTAAGAATGATGGAAAGTTCCTGTCCCGATTCTTTCGTCCCGCGCGCCTTTTCGAGGCGCAACTGGAAGATCTCCAGTCTGGATCGGATTAGCTGCTGGCGAACTTTGTCGAACTCTTTTCCCAGTTCTTCCAGTCTTTGGCGTAACTCTTCCGGATCCTCCTGGTGGGCTCCCGGAAGAGCGCTACAGGCGGTAGAGAGAAAAAACGAAAATAGCAGGGAAAGTTTGAACATGAAACGGCCTCTCGGCCTATGGATTATACGTACGAGGCGAGGAAATCGTCAATTCCCCCTTGGGGCGGAATTATCTTGGAGGAGATCTCATGGACCTCTATTATGGGCGCCACCAATGATTATCGATCTTCTTAACCGGTACTTAAAGATCTTCGTCCTCCTGGTCCTCTTCTGGACGATGTTGTGGAGTTATAACAATGTCGGATGCGGAAAGGTGGAAGGGGATGAGATGGTTCCCTCCCTCGACCAGAACAGTTTTCACCTGGTTCTTTCCGGAAAAAGGCTTTCTCCGGAAGTAGCCGAGTCGGATGTGGTCTTCTTCCAGCAAAGTCCGGGCAAGGGAGAACAGAAGGGATTTGCGGGGAAGGTTTATGCAGGGCCGGGAGAGGTCGTTTGGGTGGAAAGAAAGATTGTTTCCGAACAGGTTCGGGCGGATAAGAGTATGGAAGTGCGCAAGGAGAAGCCGGTCGGTGCGGAGGCGTCCCGGTTTATCCGTGTTATCGTCCCGCGTGATTCCTGGTTCCTTCTCTGTGAAAATACGAAGGGGTATTCCCTGTATGACAGTCGCGGCCGGGGGCCGATCGGATTCTGGGCTCTCGAGGGGAGGCTTCGAAGGTAGATGGGGAAGGATTCGAATTGGTCTCTGCAAAGTCTCATTGAGCTCGGTGTTTCTGGCCTTCTTGTCATTCTTGGGCTCGTTTTCCTCTTCCTTGGGGTTCAGGATTATCGCCTCCGTTCCTCTTCCGTTGCGGCCTTTGAGGCGTACGACCGGAATGATTCGGGGAAGGTAGAGGGCTTCTGTAGGGACGCTCTTTCCGTGGACGAGACGTACCATCCTGCGCGGCAGCTTCTGGCGAAGATTCTTCTCGAGCAGGAAACGCCCGACCTGGAGGCGGCCGAAAAAGAGTATCGTCATCTTGTCGATGGAGGATATTCCGGAACCAATGCTCATGTCGGGCTTGGGGTGATCTCCCTTTTACGGGCGAGTCGGGAGAAGGATCCGGCGGCAGCGTCAAATTGGATCAAAAGTGCGCGCCATTCCTTTCAGGATGCAGGCGAGGATTGCATAGAGGCTCAGATCGGACTTGCTCATGCCGCTCTCCTGGAAAGCTTGAAACATGGCCAGAGTCTTTCTCGCGGGAAGGGGCTCTTTCAAAAGGTTCTTTCCCGACTTCACTCGAACGAAACGGCGCGCTCCTCCATTACGCGCGATGGGCTTGTTGATTTATACGCGGGGTTGGGTCGTGCGGCATGTGATCCAGACACCTATCAGGAAGAGGCGGCTACCTGGATTCATACTTCCCACTACTATGCGCCCGATTGGATCCTGCCTCTGGTAAATCTGGTCTATATTGATGCACAAAGGTACGTCACCGAAACATTCGATCGTGAATCTCTTAAGGAAGAAAGGCCTTCGAGGCTTTCCCTGACTCGGGTTGTTGAGACGATGTCTGCGAACTCTCCTGCTCTGAAGGAAGCTCATCTGCAGCGCCAACTGGCGATCGCGTACGCTTTCGCCCGCGTCGGGGATATCGCGGAGTTCCAGGGGCGTATTCGGTCGTTGCGAACCGGTCTGTACCGGGATCGGATGGAACCTTTCCGGGTGGAAGCGTTTGGCTTGATCCTCTTGATCGGACAGGAGGGGTTGGAGTCGACGACTCTTGCAAAATACCTGACGAAGGCTGTGGAGGCGCTTGACCGCCTTTCGAAACATCCGGATCTTACGGACGTTGCTGAGCGGGGAACGGTTCTGAACAATCAAGCCGTTGCTCTCTACCGACTTGGGGTCGTCATAGAGGCGAAAAATCGGATCCGGCAGGCTCTGAATGTAATCCAGGAAGCGATCAAGCTCGATCCGGGGAATGCCCTTTTCAAGAAGAACCTTGTCTCGATAGAGGCGAGGGTGAAAAAATGAAACAAGGTTTTACCATGGGGATCCGTCTATGAATTGTCCGGGATGTTCGCACGATAATCCAGGAACGATTACCTATTGTCAGCGCTGTGGCGGTCGACTGGATTTGACGGCGGATGACATCTCCGCTTCTCTGGCAGAAGAGCGGAAGGGGGAGGCCGCGGTCGATGCGGCGTACAAAGCACGGCGGGTCCTGGTTGGTTCGGTGATCTTTTTTCTGCTGGCGCTGACGGTGTACGTGTACGCGGGAAAGGCTCCCCAGGAAGCGTATCACGTTCCTTCCGTTTCCAACGGGGGGGAGTATCTGGAATATCGTTATGCGGTAGAATCCCGGATGGATCGGCTTGAGATTGTTGTCGAGGAGAAAAAGTAATGCGCGTTTTTCTGCTTCTTCTTCCCATCCTTTCTCTTTTCGCTTGTGGAACCGGTTATCACTGGAGAAGTGAAGAGTTTCAGGAGATGTATTCGACGGAGACCCGTGCGAAAGAGACGGGGAATCTGGACCGGCAGAAGATCTACTATTCCCTTGATCGTGGCGAGACTGAGTTCCTGGGCGTCCTGGAAAAGAATCAGATCCGTCTCCAGGGGCAACGAAATTCACGGATGCACTACATCATCTTCGATCGGCATCACGAGAAGGTCGGTTTCATTTCGGCGGAGGGTGAATTCTCACGATTCGATGCGGAAGGACGTCTCCAGCCGATGGGGGAGTTCCCGATCTTGATGAAGGGGTTGAAGGTGTTCTTCGGATTCCCCCTCGCATCGCGGGAACACGAGTATCAGATCTTTCTACAGCCGATCGATCCGTACGGGAACTTCTGATTACCTGAAAATTTCCCGGCCGATGACGATTCTCTGGATTTCAGAAGTCCCTTCTCCGATTTCACAAAGCTTTGCATCCCGGTAGAAGCGATCGACTTCGTATTCCGACATGAATCCATATCCCCCGAGGACCTGCATCGCATTTCGGGTAACCCGCATCGCCATTTCGCTTGCGAAAAGCTTTCCCATGGACGCCTCGAGTTTGAAGGTCTTTCCCGCATCTTTCAGTCGGGCGGCATGGTAGATCATGTGGCGTGCCGCTTCGATTTCCACCTTCATGTCGGCAAGCATGAATCCGACCGCCTGATGGCGATGGATCTCTTTCCCAAAGGTCTTTCTCTCCTGAGAGTATTGATGGGCCCGTTGATACGCGCCCTGGGCGAGCCCGAGCGCCATGGCTCCGATGGAGATACGGCCGGCATCGAGAATCTCCATGAAGTAATCCCAGCCATGCCCACGTTCTCCCAAAAGATGGGATGTGGGAACCGAGACATCTTCAAAGGTGACATAACAGGTATCGCTTCCACGGACACCGAGTTTATCTTCTTTCTTGGCGACCGTGACCCCTTTCCAGGAGGGGTCGATCACGAAGGCACTGATCCTTCGATGTTTTTCGTTTTCCGGATCGGTGACAGCCGTGATTGTCATCACGTTCGCCACGCTGGCATTGGTCATGAAGAGCTTTGACCCATTAATTTTCCAGCCATCTTCGGTTTCGACGGCGGTTGTCTGGGTTCCTCCGGAATCACTTCCGGCTCCCGGTTCCGTCAGTCCGTACGATCCGATCGTTTCGCCGGCCGCATTGGAGGGGACATATTTCTTCTTCAGTTCCTCACTTCCGAAGAGGACGATCGGCATGGTTCCGAGGGAGGTATGTGCGGCGAGACCGAGCGCGGTAGACCCGCAGACTTTCGAGATTTCCTCGATCGCCAATATGTAGGAGAGGGTGTCCGCTCCGGCTCCTCCGAATTCTTCTGGAATTGGGATTCCGGTCAGGCCGAGTTCCGCCAACTTCTTGAAGGTCTCCATGGAGAACTCTCCCTTTTCGTCGAGTTCCCGGGCTTTCGGTTTGACGACCTCCTCGGCGAAATCGCGGACGGTCTCCTGGATCATCTGTTGGGTTTCGGTGAGCTCTAATGCGTGTTCCATGGCGGAGGATTCTATCAATCCGTCGGGATCGCCTCAAGAAAAGAGCTCTCGAATTTGAGGCGGGTGTTTCCCTTGCGTGCCCCGAAATCGCGTGGTAATGTGCCTCACCTTCCTTATGACACGATTTGCCAAGCGTCTCGATCAGATAGAAATGTCGGGGATCCGCAAGATCTTCGAACTGAGCCGGGGAATGACCGATGCGGTCGATCTTTCCCTCGGGCAGCCCCATTTTGATACCCCTCCCGAGGTCAAAAAGGCTGCGATCGAGGCGATTGAGAACGGGCACAATCGATACACCGTGACCCAGGGCCGTCCTGATTTGCGGGAAGCGCTCAATGCCGATCTCGAGAAGAATTTTGGTTTCAAAAAAGGTCTTTCGATGGCGACTTCCGGTGCGGCGGGAGGGCTTTTCCTGGCTCTTGCGGCTCTTGTGGAGGCGGGGGATGAAGTCATCGTTCCCGATCCCTATTTTGTTCTCTATTGCCATCTGGTCCGGTTTTTTGGAGGGACCCCGGTCCTTCTTGATAGCTATCCCGATTTCCGGGTGACCCCGGAAAAGATTGAAGAGTTGATCAGTCCCCGAACCCGGATGATCCTCTTCAACAATCCCGTCAATCCGACCGGGATTGCGTACACAAAAGAAGAGGTTGCCGCGATTGCCGCGGTGGCGAAAAAACATAACGTTCTTCTTGTCAGTGACGAGATCTACAGCGCATTCAGCTACGATTTTCCGCATGAGAGCATGATGCGTCACTATGAGAACACCATCCTTGTTGGAGGGTTCTCGAAGACCTATGCGATTGCCGGATGGAGGCTCGGCTTTGCCGCCGGACCCGAGGATATCATCAACAAGATGTCGATGATGCAGCAGTTCTCGTATGTTTGTGCTCCTTCCGCGGCACAAGTGGCGGGGATCACGGCGCTTGAACTCGACATGAGTTCGTATATCGAACCGTACAAGCAGAAGCGGGACATGGTGTACGAGGGTTTGAAGGATAATTTTGAAGTCGTTCGTCCCCAGGGGGCGTTCTATATTTTCCCGAAATGTCCCCGGCCCGAGCAGACGATGTTGCGCAAAACGCTCGACGCGGTAGGGGAAGGGGCGGACCAGGAATTTGTTCGTCGGTCGGTCGAGAACAAGGTTCTGGTCGTTCCCGGTAGTGCCTGCTCGAAACATAATTCTCACTTCCGCCTCTCTTTCGCTGCGAGCGATGAAGATCTCAAGCGCGGGATCGACATTCTCAACCGTATTGCGCGGTACTAAAATGGCGACGGTCCTCGTCTCCCGCCGATTTAAAGATCCGGTCGATTTCCCAAAAGGGCAGATCCGCTACGGGAAGATCTCTCCTCGTACGGTAGGGGATGTCGATGCGATCGTCAGTCTCTTGACCGACCCGATCGATGAGAAGATCTTTGCGGCGGCACCCCGCCTGAAGATCGTCGCGAATGTGGCGGTCGGGGTCGATAATATCGATCTTGATGCCGCGCGGGCGCGGAAGATTCATGTGACCAACACTCCGGATGTTTTGACCGATTCGACAGCGGATCTCACCTGGGCGTTGATCCTTGGGGTGGCTCGTCGTGTCGTGGAAGCGGACGCCTTCCTGCGAGCCGGTCGGTACAAGAAATTCGATTTCGATCTTCTTCGAGGGATGGAGCTTTCCGGGAAGACGCTTGGGATTATCGGTCCGGGGCGGATCGGAAAGGCGGTCGCGAAGCGGGCACGTGGCTTCGGGATGAAGGTTCTTTTCGCGAAGAGGGATCGCACGGAGCGCGATCGGCTTCTGAAAGAGAGTGATATTGTTTCTCTTCACTGTCCGCTCTCCTCTGAGACGCACCACCTGATCGGGGCGAGGGAGTTGAAAAGGATGAAGCGTTCCGCGTTCTTGATCAACACGACGCGCGGGCCGGTTGTGGACGAAGCGGCGCTTGCAAAGGCGTTACGGGCGGGGGAGGTTGCGGGCGCAGGGCTTGATGTTTTCGAGAAGGAACCTCTTGTTCACCGGGGGCTTCTGGGAAGGAAGAATGTCGTTCTTCTTCCGCATATCGGAAGCGCAACGGACGAGGCGAGGGGGAAGATGGTCGCGATCGCTTTCCGGAATGTGCGGGAGGCTTTGGCGGGGCGGGTTCCTCCGAATTCGCTTACGGTCTGAAGAGACCAGGAAACGTTTCTGCCATTCCGGTTGTTTACGGATCTCCCTGGGCATATAATTTGGAACGGTTCATCTGGTTTCATTGCCAGAGACTTCATAGATCTCTCCATAAATGTGTAAGGATAGTGATGCTTATTGTTACCGGCGCGGCTGGTTTTATCGGCAGCAATATTGTGAAAGCGCTTAATCAGCGTGGACGCAAAGACATTCTGGCGGTCGATGATCTGACAGATGGCACCAAAATGTTCAATCTCGTCGACTGCGATATTCTGGATTATCTGGATAAGGATGAATTTCTTTCTTCCATTCGAAAAAAGGAAGGCTTTGGTTCTTCGGTTGACGTTGTTTTTCATCAAGGAGCCTGTTCGGATACAACGGAATGGAACGGGAAATATGTTCTGGAGAATAATTATCAATACTCCAGGCATCTTCTCCATTACTGCATGGAAAAGAGTGTTCCTTTTATTTATGCGTCTTCGGCCGCTGTGTATGGGGGGAGTGACCGCTTTGTAGAGGATCGGGAAGCGGAAAAGCCTCTGAACGTTTACGGGTATTCGAAATTTCTCTTCGACCAATACGTTCGTCAGATCCTGCCTGAGACCCGTTCCCAGATTGCAGGGGTGCGGTATTTCAATGTGTATGGCCCGCGCGAGCAACATAAGGGGGCGATGTCGAGTGTCGCGTATCACTTCTATAAACAGATCAAGGAGAAGGGCTTCTGCAATCTGTTTTCCGGAAGTGGTGGGTATGGGGATGGAGAGCAACGCCGAGACTTCGTGTATGTGGATGATGTTGTTGGTCTCAATTTATGGTTGTGGGATAACAAACAAGCAAGCGGTATTTACAATTGTGGTACGGGGAAGAGTCAGACCTTTAACGATGTAGCCCATGCTGTGATCCAGTACCACGGGAAAGGGGAGGTTCGGTATATTCCCTTCCCGGATCATTTAAAGGGTGCGTATCAGAGTTATACGCAGGCCGATCTGTCCCGCGTACGGGAGGCCGGATACCAGGCGGAATTCAAGTCCGTGGAACAAGCGGTTCCTGAATATCTTCGTTGGCTGGAGAATCAGCACTTTATTGGGAAATGAAGAGCGTGGATTCTCCTTTCTGATTCTTTCCGCCTCTTTTGCACTCTACTTCTCAGGTTCTCTCGCATGGGAGGGTTTGTTCCCGGTCTCGGGGCCGGTCAGGAATTCCACCACCGCTTCCACCCTTAGTTTGGAAGAGCGATTGCCCGTTTTGATCTCGATCTCTTCGCCGGCCGTTTCAGGTCCAATTATGAGAATTCTAAAACCACATGAACCCTCGGTAAATCCCTCTACGATTTCCGCATCCGGATCGTCGATCGATCTCTGGATATAGTCCTTGTCTCTCGCAAACACCTTGCCGGAAGAGAGTTTGACCTCTCTTCCGAGAAGTCCATGAAGACTGGGACCAATTTTCCGCACGTCCGGTTCAAGACTGTGGCAGGAGGTACAACGCGAGGCAACGATCTCTTTTCCATTATAATTGGCAGACAGTTCTTCCGAATCCTTATGTTCACTACAGCCGGAGAGGAGGATTCCGGAAAGAAGAGAAACGTAGATCAGGGGGGAGAAGGCGAGGCGGAAATTTTTCCTTATAGATGTGGTTCGTAGCATAATTCGATCCCCTTTTCCCTGATCAGTACTTGTCTAAATTAAGTATACACCCACAAATCCGGCGATCCTCTGGAAGCCATGAATACAATGCCCGAAAATGTCTGGCGGTTTTAAAGGCGGCTTGCCCTGAAAAGGTCGGTTTTCAGCGCCGAAACGGCCGGTTTCCTTTCATGGGCCTTTATGGGTGAACAAATCCCCCTCTCTTCGCCGAACAAACTATCGAATGAAGACGCGATGGATGTGGTTCCTCCTGACGCCCGCTCTTATCCTGGGCGTGGTTGCTGGGATCCGCCAGGACTCGGTTCTGGGGGTGGCGGCTGCTTATGCCGCGATGCTCGCGCTCATCCTCAAGGCGCCTCGTGAGGTGAACGAGGTTGTCCGCGAGGCCGCAAAGAGAGACCAGGAATTTTCCCGCCAGCGGGCCGAGCTTCAGTCCCGGATCGATGTCCTTTCCGCCCAGAGGGAGATCAGCCTCATTCTCAATGAAGATGTCGATCTCAAAACCATTCTGAAAAAAGTACTCATCATTATAGAGGATGCAACCGGCGCCGAAGAGATAGAGATCAAAACTGTGGGAGATAAAGGCGATCTGGTTCCAAGGGCAGCTCGGGTAGGGGGCCGTACCGTGTTTAAGGCAGCCGGCTCGCGATCGATTGATTCGCTGATGCCGACCTGCCTCGAACGCGGAGAAGCGGTTATGCTTGCGGAAGAGGGGCGGATGCATGTCCTGGCCCCCCTCTCCGCCGACCGCGAACTGATGGGGGTCGTCCGCTTTACCACTCCGGTCGAGCGTGGGGAACAGGCCTCCCGCCATTTCCAGGAACTGGCGAAGTTCATCGCCCTCGCCCTCAAGACGCCCGACCTCTACACCCGTGCCACCCATGATGGGTTGACCGGACTCGCGTCGAAGCGTCACCTCCTGACGCAGCTTGCCGCTGAGGTCGCATCCTGCCGCCGGAAGCAGGACCCTCTCTCTCTTATTATTCTCGATATTGATCACTTCAAGAGCGTCAACGATACGCACGGGCATCAGGCCGGCGACAAGATCCTCAAGGGGATCGCCACCCTTCTGCAGAAGAAACTGCGCAAAGGGGATGGAGAGGTTTTCCGGTATGGCGGAGAAGAGATGGTTGTTCTTCTCCCGAGAACGACCACGGAACATGCCGCGGAGGTTGCGGAACGACTCCGGGTGGCGATCGAAGAGAAGAAGTTCTCGATCGGTCGGAAGAAAAGCCTCCAGATCACCTCCAGTTTTGGGGTCGCCACTTTCCATCTGGGGATGAAAGAGGGGGCCGATCTCATTCAGAAGGCGGATGAAGCTCTCTACAAGGCGAAGAAGGGCGGACGAAACCGTGTTGAGATCCTGACACGGGAAGAGCTTGCGGGCGTCTGATCCAGGCGGTAGCCTTTCTCCATGGATTTTACCCTCGAATCCCCGATGTCTCCCTGTGGGGATCAACCCGCCGCGATCGAACGGTTGACCGATTTGATCGGGAAGGGAACGCCGATGTCGACCCTTCTGGGGGTGACCGGCTCGGGAAAGACCTTCACGATGGCCGAAGTGATCCAGCGGGTGAAGCGGCCGACGCTTGTGATCTCGCACAACAAGACGCTCGCGGCACAGCTCTATTCGGAGTTCCGTGAATTCTTTCCCAGGAACGCCGTTCACTACTTCGTCAGTTACTACGATTATTACCAACCGGAAGCGTACATTCCCCAGCGGGATATTTACATTGAGAAGGATGCGGACATCAATCAGGACATTGACCGCCTCCGGCTCGCCGCGACGAGCGCGCTCATGTCCCGCCGGGATGTGATCGTGGTTGCGAGTGTTTCCTGTATTTATGGCCTCGGCTCTCCGGAAGATTACCGGGCGATGATCGTTCCGATCTGTAAGGGGAAAGAACTCGACCGGAACACCTTTCTTCGAAATCTGATCGATCTTCAATACGAACGGAACAACGTGAACGTCTCCCGGGGAAAATTCCGGGTGCGCGGTGAGATGATCGAGGTCGCTCCTTCTTACCAGGACACGTCGCTGCGGATCCATTTCGACGGGGACCGGGTGGTAGAGATCGAAGAGATTCATCCGACGACCGGTGATCCCATTCAGACGATGGACGATGTCGTGATCTATCCGTCGAAACATTTTGTCATGTCGGAAGAGAAGGTTCAGCGCGCCCTCGCTTCGATCGAGAGTGAGCTCGATGAACGGCTCAAATGGTTTCATGCGGAGGGGAAGCTTCTGGAGGCACAACGCCTTTCCGCACGTGTTCGGTACGATCTCGAGCTTATGCGGGAGATTGGGTATTGCAAGGGGATTGAGAACTATTCCCGGCCGCTCTCTGGAAGAAAGGAAGGGGAGTCGCCCGCCTCTCTCATCGATTACTTTCCCGAAGACTTCCTCTGTATTGTCGACGAATCGCATGTCACTCTGCCGCAGATCCGTGGCATGTATCGGGGCGACCGTTCGAGGAAAGAGACGCTCGTGGATCACGGCTTTCGTCTCCCGAGTGCGCTCGATAACCGTCCTCTTATGTTTGAGGAGTGGAGGGAGAAGACTTCACAGGTTGTCTGCGTTTCGGCGACGCCCGGGCCCTTCGAGTTGGAAGCGTCCAAAGAGAGTCTCGTCGAGCAGATTATCCGGCCGACCGGTCTCGTCGATCCTCCGATCGAAGTTCGTTCGGCGCGCGGGCAGGTTCCCGATCTGATGAAGGAAGTGGAAGTGCGCGTGGCGCGGAACGAACGGGTTCTCGTGACGACATTGACCAAACGGCTCGCCGAAGATCTCGCGGAGTATTTCGAAGAGCGAAAGATTCGGGGGCGGTATCTTCATTCCGAGGTTCAGACGATCGAACGGGTGGAACTTCTGCGAAATCTTCGGGAAGGGAAGTTTGATGTTCTTGTGGGCGTGAACCTCTTGCGGGAAGGGCTCGATCTTCCGGAAGTCTCTCTCGTGGCGATCCTCGATGCGGACAAGGAAGGATTCCTCCGGTCGGAGACTTCCCTTATTCAGACGGTCGGTCGTACGGCCCGGAACGTCAATGGAGAGGTGATCATGTACGCTGATAAAATCACCAGCAGCATGCAGCGAACGATGGATGAGACCTCCCGCAGGCGGAAGATTCAGATCGAGTTCAATGAGAAAAATGGAATTACCCCCAGGACCATCCAGAAAGAGATCCGCAAAGGGGTCGAAGAGATGAGCCGGACGCACAAGATCACCGCCGATGCGGTCCGGATGGATATGACCGAGTTGGAGAAAGCGGAAAAGATCGCGGAACTGGAGAAAGAGATGCATGTGGTGGCGGAAGCTCTCGAGTTCGAGGAGGCGGCCCGTCTTCGTGATCAGATCCAGGATCTCCAGGGGGGCGGCTCGAAAAAGAAGAAGGGAAAGTCACGGCGCAGGCGCTAACGTTCGAGTCCGACCCAGAAGTTGCGATCCATAGACGGGGAGAAGTCGTGTAGCAATCTTTTCATGGAGGTGATCTTCTTCGCGATCACGGGATCTTTTTGGGCTCTCTTTCGGACGACTCCGGGTCGAACGATCATGTTCGCATAGATCTCCGCCTTGTCTTCTTCCACACCGCTCATCGAATATTTGTTCAGAAATCCACGCAGGGTGTTGTCGAGTGGCCACTGGTCTTTCCCCCGGGCATTCTTTCCTCCGGACCCGTATTCAAAGCGGTCGGGGTTGAGCTTTTTCCATTTCTTGTCGTCGTAGATTTTCCCGTCGTCCTTCCAGTCGACGACATGGAAGAGTTCATGATGAATGACGCTCTCCTGGTAAAGCTTGTTCCAGTTTCCCTGCTCGACATCGAGATGGAGGGTCTGGTTCTGAAAATCGGGCACCCCGGCCCGTTCCTGCCCGTCGTACTGGAGGCCCTGGGCAAGAACGATTCTCTTCAGATTTGTTTTCTCAAGGAAGGGGGTGGGGTATTTGGAGAGTTCCCGGGCGAGGACCGGTGTGTACTTTTTCAGGGAGGCTTCGGTTGGGACTTCCCCCGTAATGATTCCGAAGCGGTTTTTGACCGGATAGATTTTCGTCGGTATGCGGACAATTTCGATCTGAAAACGTTTCGAAACGTTTTCCAGGGAAGCAGGCGTGTCCTGCTTCGCTTCTCCCACCGGACATAGAATCCCCACAATGAGGGCTTCCAGTACGAAGAGGGCGTTCATGATTCCTCCGAGTATACGCGCCTCTTTCTTGTCCGGCCACCATGAGTTTGCTAGACTTCGACCCCCTAAACGGATGTGTGCCCGTAGCTCAATTGGATAGAGCGTTGGTTTCCGGAACCAAAGGTTACAGGTTCAATCCCTGTCGGGCATACCATTTCTCATTCCCTTCCTGAATCGTTCTTCTATTCTTCTCCGGGCTGGAACGGGCCCAGCCACTGCAGGATGGTACCCACGATCCCCGTCTGCTCATGCTTTACCCAGTACAAGGAGTGTTCCGAACAGTAGTAGGCAATATTCGACACATCCATGCCCGATAGGTTGATGTTGAGTACCGCTGTGGTCAGTAGGTCGGAACTGTCGAGGGGACACTCGTCGTTCTCCAGCGCGGTCTGGTGGGCTGCGGGAGCGATCGAATTCTGGGGATCAACGACAAGGAGGAAATGGTCGTTGATCAATTCATCGAACGTCCGTTCTATCGCCCTGCTGAAAAGAATTTCATCTTTGACGACATCCACGTTTTCGAAAAGGGTCAACGAGGAGAACGCGTAAGGATATGTAATTACCTGGGGTACGAAGCCTGTGGGAATCGTTTCTGTAACATGGACTGTTGCCGTTTCTGCCTCCGATGTGGCACTCGTATTGGCAACCGTGTATCCCCCGGCATTCTGGTAATGGCCCATCGTCCCCGTTGCGAGGTGAGACAGGGTGGGGGGGGGCGGCGGTGGCGGAGGAGGGGTGCCCCCCTCTCCGTCGTTAGGGTTTTCGACCTCGAAACATCCTGAGAGCAGAAGCGTCGAAAGGAGAATCAATTTCTTCACATGGAGCCGACTTTGAACAAACATCAGATGTATTCCTCCATTCACTCCGCCCCTTTTTCCCGTTTCTTCTGAAGAGGTCAGAAGCTTCTCTCCTGTACGCAATCCGTCGGTAAATTGATATGTGAAAAGGAAATAATATCCTTCCGGGAAGAACCTTTGTGCTGTGGGAAAGCTTCCTCGGCCCTTTCATGTAAGGAAAAGCGTCTACGCCCCGGGTGGACGTAAACGCTCTTTTGGTCCTTACAATCGGGATATTTAAGGCCGCCAATTACTGCATTCGTACGAGTCGGAAGGATCCCTTGAGACCGTAGTGGTCCGAGAGGCTTCCCGTGCGGCCGCCATTGCTGTTTCTCCATTCGTGCCAGAGGTCGGAAACTCGTGCGTCATTGACAAGCGCGATTCTGTCGAGTTCGATGTGATATTGGGATCCCTGCTTCACCATGAAGTAGTCGAGACGCTGGAATCTCATTTCCCGGGGGATATTGTTGTCCTGGTCCTGGGAAAGGAACCAGGCGTAAAAGTTGCGGTCGGTATTCCAGGTGTATCCCGGAAGGGTCGGATATTCACTCTTCCAGCAATCGGCATTGGAAGGGAGACCGAGGTTGCTCAACATGTCGGCGTACTCATCCGTTCCTGCATCCACATTATAATCTCCGGTAAAGAGAACCGGGTGAGTGGTGGCGAGGTGTGTGTTGATATAGTCCCCTACCTGCCGCATCTGGTGCACGCGCGTGGCTCGGTTCTGATGAAGGCTCTCATGATCCGCCTGGGCATGAAGGTTGATGATGGTAATGTAATGGTTTGCATTGTTTCCGAAGCGGATCCGGGTCACGGTGAACCCTTTATTTGCCATAGAGTCCGGTCGCACGGATTCTTCCCACTTGACGAAAGTGTGGTTCGAGACGTGGTGATCTTTGTCCACCAGAAGCATCAGGCCATCGTCTTCCCGGGGGTCGTACCAGTGGCTGTGTCCCCCCAGTTTTACGGTGTACTCATCCCTTACTTTTGTATTAAACCCGTTCGGAATGTGCGAAAGGATATCTTCGCGAGCCTCTTCCTCAAATACTTCCTGGAGAGACACGATATCGAAGGTATCCAGGCTGTTTAGAGGCGGGGTCTGTTCATTCAGGGCCTGTTTCGCCATCATGAAAGCTCTCTCTTCATTGTCCTCGTGTGTGTTTCGAACACTATCATGCATGAACACGTTGGCGGGGGCGCAAAACCAACCGTCACAAAGATGGGGATCGAGGAGACGCATGTTCTGGGCAAATACGTTAAACGAGGCGACATTTTGCGCCTGTTGTTGATTGTTCTGATGAGAAGAAGATCCAGAAGAGGAGTTCTGGCTTGAGGAAGAGTTGCTCCCGTTGTTACTGCTCGAAGATCCAGAAGAAGAGCTTTGGCTCGAAGATCCGCTCGAAGGGGTGCTTCCTGTGTTGTCACCTCCGGATTGTGCTCCCGAGATAGCCGTTGCTGCGACAATGATAGGTGCTGTGATATACCTGAAAAATCTTCGCCACATAAAATACTCCTTTGAGGTAAGGGGGGTAGAAAATGAAAAACGGTCCCGTATGAGATCCGTTATATTTGGAGAAGAGTGAGGTGGTTGATTGCGTTACGTTTCTGAATCTACAGCTGGAACAAACAGGGGCTCTGGTTATTCCCGGAAAAATATTTTTTGGATAAATTGTGACTTCCCTGGATCTGGAAAAACCAGTTAGATAATCGGGTGGATAATTTCTTCACGGGAGATCGACCCATCCTGATCGGCCACCGAGGGGCGGCTGGTGTCGTGGATGAAAACACGATCGAGTCGGTCCAGCATGCGGTCGACCTCGGGATCCGGGCGGTTGAGATCGATATCCAGGCGACCCGGGATGGACATGCGGTTCTTCTTCATGACGAGACGTTAGACCGGACGACCAACGGCTCCGGGCGGACGGATCAACTCGATCTCGAAGAGATCCAGAAGCTACGCACGACTACCGGCTATGAGATTCCAACCCTCGAAGAACTATTCGCCGCTTTCCAGAAAAAGGATCTCCGCTTTTTCGTCGACATGAAACGGGTCGAAGGGTTTGAGTCGTACGTACTCGATCTCGTCCACAAATACGATCTCATCGAGCGGACTCTCTTTGATACCGAACTGATGAGCGTTGCGGCACGGCTCCGGGAAGTCGATGCGGATGCGTATGTCGCGATCAGCCCCCTCAATGTTCTCAAGCGCGGAAGCTGGATCCAGACCGCGCTCGATGCGGGAGCGAACCATATCGATGCGTTCCACCACTTCCTGACCAAAGGGTTCATTAAACGGGTTCATGAAGCGGGGTTAACCGCGTCCGCCTGGATTGTGAACAATCATGCGACGGTTGATCGTCTCAGGGACCGAGGAGCGGATGGAATCATGGGCGATTATCCCGGGATCTTTGTCGACCGGAAGGCGAAGGACCATTCAAATTCGCCTTTCTAGGCACTCCGGATTTCGTTGCCTCTCCAGAGGGCCCCGGGTAGCATATCGCCCCAACACAACATGCGAAAACTCTTCCACGCTCTGGCTTCCCTTTGGATGACGATCCCCATCCTGGTGGTGATCGCCGCGATCCTCATTTTTGCGACCTTTTATGATGGTCTCGACGTCACGATCGGTGCGGTTCGAAAGGATTGGTACCGTTCCTGGTGGTTCAATGGCCTTCTCGGGCTCCTTGCGGTCAATCTGATCGCCTGTACCGTCAAACGGAAGCCGTACCAGTTCTGGATGTGGGGATACCTCAAGACCCATAGCGGAATCCTCCTGATCATTGTTGGATCGATGGTCAGCAGCATGTTCAAGATCTACGGGGATATGCCGATCTCCAAGGGCGGTTCTCTTGATTACGTTCAGCTGGAAGATCAGCGGGAGTTGACCCTTCAGTGGTTCGGGGCGGATAAAGCGTATACCTTTCCGGCCGATTTCAACTGGTACCGGGCTTCCGAGCCAAACGAGGTATACGAGATCCCTGATTCGGAGAGTCGGGTTCGCATTAAGCGCTTCTTTCCCAATGTTGTGCGGCAGCCCGCGAAATTGCCCGAGAGGGTGGAAGTCGTGATTCATCAGGGGAATATGGAAACGCCTCCCTTCGTGATTCCGGTGAACAAGGCGACGCCGATTTCGGGTAGCCCTCTCAATATTACCTTTGTGAATACATCGGAAGAGCGGTATCTCGATCTGAAAAATGCGGGGACCGAAGGCAGTCTGGAAATTCTCATAGGAGAAGAATCTCTTCAGATCGATGTAACCCAGGCGCGTACAGAAGTGCAACCTCTTCCGGGGGACGGGACCCTGAAAGTTCTCGAGGTCTACGAGAGCCTCGTGATCGACGAAGATGGAAATGTGGTCGATATCGCAGGGAATCCGGGCATTAAAATTGAGGTCACTCATCCTACTCTGGGAGGAACCTATTTTGTCCTCGAAGGGCCTCCGGCGGGGGCTTTCTACTCAGAGGGCGAAAAGAAAGGACAAGCGGCTTCGTTTGAGATCCTCTATCAGTCTCCTCTCAAGGGAAGTCACTTTGCGATCCTCAGGACCCCGGAAGGATGGCGCTACTTTACGACCAGTAGCAAAGGGGATTCTGTAGCGGGGGAGACCGAATTGGGAGGAAAGGTTCGCCTTCCCTTCATGCCGGTGAAACTCGAAATTGAGGTTCGTAACTATCTCTCCTCGACCGATGTTGTGGCGCGCCCCGTTCCTCCGCAGGAAAACCAGGCTCTCTATCCTGCACTCGAAATCGAATTCGAATCGGGCGAAGAGCGGGTTTCCGGTTTCCTCCTTTTTGACGAGACCCCCGAACGGGACATGTCCCGCGATTTTGCCGTAGGGGGAAGGAAGCTTCGGGCGACCTTTTCGCCTGTGAAATACCGGATCATGCAGATGGTTCTCTATCTGAAGGATGCTCGACAGGTCAATCATCCCGGTACGATGAATGCGGCCGTCTTTGAGAGCGATATTGTGGTTGAGGATCTCAAAACCGGCTTGAAACACGAAGCGACTGTAGGGGTGAACTACCCTTTTACTCTTCGAGGATATAGTTTTTATCAGAGTGGATTTGATGGGAGTAATCCGGACCGCCCACGCAGTATTTTCCAAGTCCTTCACGATCCGGGGACCAATATTATTTACACCGGATCTTTTCTCACCTTTTCGGGCACGATTTTCATGTTCTATCTCAAGCCGATGATCCTGCGTGCGCGGGGGAGGTCTCAGCGCCTGGGAGGGAAGTCCCTGAAGAAGATGGAAAAGATCCTCTTTGCATTCTTCTCTCTCCTGGTCCCCTTTGCGGTGATCTTTCTTCACATCTCTCGCGATTGGGATCCTTTACGTACCTACGAGAGGGGGCGGATTGTCGCGGTATCGTGGATCGTGGTTTTGAGTATCCTCATGTGTTATCTTGGTTTTTTCGTCCTATAGGTCTGTAAGGGATTGAATGAATCTTCTTCTCATCCTGCTATTGAACCTGTCCGGAGGGGACGTCGACGTCTCTGCCTGGGAAAAGGTCGCGATCCAGGATGACGGGCGGATCAAGCCGTTTGATACCTTTGCCCGCGAGTGTCTCGACCGGTGGACCGGGAAGCAGTCATTCCACTCGTTCAAGGATCCTTCCTCCGGGGAAAAGGTAGAGGTCTTCTCTTCGCCCAATGCAACCGTATCGATTCTTGAACTGGTTTCCGATCCGGAAGGGGCGATGAAGAAGCGGTTGCTCAAGATTCACCATCCGGAACTCAAAAAGAAACTCGGATTCACGACCTGGAGTCACTACTTCTCGATGGACGAACTGCAGTTGCAGGCGGAGACTCTTCGTTCTCTCTACGACAAGGCGGTCGGAAAGCCTTCTTCCGAACGGGGCCCTTTGGAT
>PVBE010202585.1_pt1 | contig 22571 bp, 18 predicted proteins | sample 1631181 | NCBI WGS metagenome assembly PVBE01 (sample SAMN08397723, study PRJNA350692) | Marine metagenome, whole genome shotgun sequencing project. | isolation source: water | place: Pacific Ocean | collected 2012-04 | reverse complement strand
CGAGGGCTACACGCTTTACACCTACGGTGCCATCCAGGCCTGGGTCGCCGCCGTCAAGGCGGCTGGCAGCACCGATACGCCTAAGGTCATCGCGGCGCTGCGCGGCGGCAAGTTCAGCACCGTGCTGGGCAAGATCGGCTTCGACAAGATGGGCGACGTTACGGCGCCCGGCTATGTCTGGTACGAATGGAAGGGCGGCAAGTACGACTACACATCCGACAAGTAGTCGCCGTTCCATAACCGAAAATGAGAGCCCGGCGCCTTGGCGCCGGGCTTTTTTTGGCCTCTACATATTCCGACGGTACTGGCCGCCGACCTCGAAGAGCGCGTTGGTGATCTGGCCCAGCGAACAGACGCGCACCGCCTGCATCAGCATCTCGAAGACGTTGTCACCATCAGCCGCCGCATGTTTGAGGCGCTCCAGCATGGCCGGCGCCTGTTTGGCGTGGCGCTTGTGGAAGGCCTTGAGGCGCTTCAATTGCGACTTCTTTTCCTTTTCCGTCGAGCGCGCCAGTTCCAGCGTGGTCTCTCCGGCCACGTCCTGGGCATCCGGATTGACGAAGGTGTTGACGCCGACGATGGGGTAGGAGCCGTCGTGCTTGAGTGTTTCGTAATAGAGCGATTCGTCTTGTATTTTGCCGCGCTGGTAGCCCGTTTCCATGGCGCCCAGTACGCCGCCGCGATCACTTATACGGTCGAATTCGGCCAGCACGGCGGCCTCCACCAGGTCGGTCAACTCCTCCATCACGAACGAGCCCTGGTTGGGGTTCTCGTTCTTTCCCAGCCCCCATTCGTTGCCGATGATCAACTGGATGGCCACGGCGCGGCGCACCGATTCCTCGGTCGGCGTGGTGATGGCCTCATCATAGGCGTTGGTGTGCAGGCTGTTGGTGTTGTCGTAGGTGGCGACCAGGGCCTGCAGCGTGGTGCGGATGTCGTTGAAGGCATACTCCTGGGCGTGCAGCGAGCGGCCCGAGGTTTGGGTGTGGTACTTGAGTTTCTGGCTGCGCTCGCCGGCGCCATACTTGTCGCGCATGGCAACGGCCCAGATGCGCCGCGCCACACGACCCAGCACCGAATATTCCGGGTCCATGCCGGAGGAAAAGAAGAACGAGAGATTGGGCGCGAACTCGTCGATCTTCATGCCCCGGGCGAGGTAGCTTTCAACGTAGGTGAAGCCGTTGGCCAGCGTGAAAGCGAGCTGGCTGATCGGGTTGGCCCCGGCCTCGGCGATGTGGTAGCCGGAGATCGAAACCGAATAGAAATTGTTGACCTGGTTGGCGACGAAATATTCCTGGATGTCGCCCATCACCTTGAGGCTGAACTCGGTGGAAAAGAGGCAGGTGTTCTGGCCCTGGTCCTCCTTGAGGATATCGGCCTGGACGGTGCCGCGGACGTTTTCGTGCACCCATTTTTCCAGGCGCTTGGCCTCGCGCTTGTCGGGCGCCCGGCCGTGTTCGGCCTTGAATTGCTCTAGCCGCTGGTCGATGGCTGTATTGAGGAACATGGCCAAGATGGCTGGCGCCGGGCCGTTGATGGTCATCGAGACCGAAGTCAGGGGGTGGCAGAGGTCGAAGCCCGAATAGAGCACCTCCATGTCGTCCAGCGTGGCGATGGAAACGCCCGAATTCCCTACCTTGCCGTAAACGTCGGGGCGGGGATCGGGGTCATGGCCATAAAGCGTCACCGAATCGAAAGCCGTCGACAGGCGCTTGGCCGGTTGGTCGTGCGACAAAAGCTTGAAGCGGCGGTTGGTGCGGAAAGGATCGCCCTCGCCGGCAAACATGCGTTTCGGGTCCTCGCCTTCGCGCTTGAAGGGGAAAACCCCGGCGGTGAACGGAAAATGCCCGGGCAGATTCTCCTCGAGCAGGAACCGCAGAATCTCGCCCTCATCAGTGAATTTTGGCAACGCCACCTTGGGAATCTTACTGCCGCAGATGGTCGTGCTTCTGAGTTGGGTGCGGATCTCGCGTTGGCGCACGCGAGTGACCAGTTCGTCGCCGCCATAGGCGGCGGAAAGCTTCGGCCAGGCGGCCAGGGCGGCCAGCGCCTCGCTACCGATCTGGGCTTCGCGCCCCTTGGCCAGGGCGGCCAGGCGGTCGAGCTCGGGCTTGCCGGCCTGGCCCTTCAGCATTCCGCGGCTGGCCAACAATTGCTGGCGCTCGCGCGCTGCCGCGGATTTGCGCACGGCATCGCCGCGGTAAGCCCGCACCGTCTCCGCCACCTCGCCCAGATAGCGCGTGCGGTCGGTGGGCACGATCAGGTCGCGGCGCGACGACTTGGGGGCAGCCCGCGGCAAAGCCGAGGACCAATCGGCCAGGCCTCGCGCCGCCAACTCTTCCAGAATCGCCTGGTAGAGCGCCGTCACACCGTCGTCGTTGAACTTGGCGGCGATGGTGCCGAAGACCGGCATCTCATCGGGTGCTGCGTCGAAGCGTTCGTGGTTGCGCTGATACTGCTTGCGCACGTCCCTGAGCGCGTCGTCGGCGCCCTTGCGGTCGAACTTGTTGATCACCACCAGGTCGGCGAAATCCAGCATGTCGATCTTTTCGAGCTGGCTGGGGGCACCGTATTCCGGCGTCATGGCGTAAATCGCCAGGTCGACGTGGGGCACGATGCCGGCGTCGCCCTGACCGATGCCCGAGGTCTCGACCAGCACCAGGGCATAGCCCGCGGCCTGGCAACAGGCGATGGCGGCGGGCAAACAACGCGCCAACTCGCTGCCCGAGCCGCGGGTCGCCAGCGAGCGCAGATAGACTTGGCCGGCGCCACTTTGTGGCCCGATGGCATTCATGCGGATGCGGTCGCCCAGCAGTGCGCCGCCGGACTTTCGCTTGGAGGGATCGACGGCGATCACGGCGATATCGAGATCGGGCCGTTCGCTACGGAAGCGGCGGATCAGCTCGTCCGTCAGCGACGACTTGCCGGCACCACCGGTGCCGGTGATGCCGACCACCGGCGCCGAGCCCCGGGTCTTGACCAGGGAAGCGATCTCGCGGCCCAGTTTTTTCGTGGCGGTGCCCGCCTCATGGGCCGTAATAAAGCGCGCCAAGGCGCCGCGATCGCCCTTCTTGAGAGCGGCCAGAGATTTCGGCAGCTTGCGCGAGAGGTCGAAATCGGCCCGCCCTACGAGGTCGTCTATCATGCCCTTGAGGCCAAGCTTTTGGCCGTCCTCGGGCGAATAGATGCGGCACACGCCATAAGCCTCGAGCTCGCTCACCTCCTCGGGGATGATGACGCCGCCGCCGCCGGCAAATATCTTGATATGCCCGGCCCGGCGCTCCTTCAGCAGATCGACCATGTACTTGAAGAATTCGATGTGGCCGCCCTGGTAGGAACTCACGGCAATGCCCTGGACATCCTCGTCGATGGCCGCCGTGACGATTTCGTCGACCGAGCGGTTGTGGCCCAGATGCACGACCTCGGCACCGGCCGCCTGGATCATGCGCCGCATGACGTTGATCGAGGCGTCGTGGCCATCAAACAGGCTGGTTGCCGTGACGAAACGCACGGCGTGCTTGAGGGCGCGCTCGGCACTCGTCTTACGGGACCGCCGGCGGCCCTTAGCTGCCAAGCTTCTGCCCAAGGTCGTGTCGTCCAACTGAGATACCTCCAAAGTCTTTCACTTTCTCCGTCCGAGCCTTCCTTAGCATGACGCTGGCTGTATTTGCACTGTATTTGCCCTACAATCGCCAGCTCTCCGTATAGCCACGGATGGGCACCATGAGGCACGAAATCAAGATCCGCGGCGAGGGCTTCCCCCGCACCCGCCTGCGCCGCAACCGCCGCCACCCCTGGTCGCGGCGCCTGGTGGCTGAAAACCGGCTCGGCGTCGACGACCTGATCTGGCCGATCTTCGTGGTCGAGGGCGAAAACGTGGTCGAGCCGGTGGCATCCATGCCCGGCGTCGAGCGGCTTTCTATCGACCGCCTGATCAAAGCGGCCGGCGAGGCCCGGGCTGTCGGCATTCCGCTTATGGCACTTTTCCCTTTCACCGACCCCAAGCTGAAAACGCCCGAGGGCGAGGAGTCCTATAATCCCGACAACCTGGTCTGCCGTGCCGTGAGCGCCCTGAAAGAGGCCGAGCCCGAACTCGGCGTCATGTGCGACGTGGCGCTGGATCCTTACACCAGCCACGGTCACGACGGCCTCTTGCGCGACGGCTACATCGTCAATGACGAAACCCTGGACGTGCTGTGCCGCCAAGCCCTGGTGCAGGCCAAAGCGGGCTGCGACGTCATTGCACCCAGCGACATGATGGACGGCCGCGTGCGCGCCATCCGCGACACCCTCGACGGCGAAGGCCTCGATCGAGTGCAAATCATGGCCTACGCGGCCAAGTACGCCTCGGCCTTCTACGGCCCCTTCCGCGACGCCGTCGGCTCGGCCCCCAGCCTGGCTGGCGGCGACAAGAAGACCTACCAGATGGATCCGGCCAACAGCGACGAAGCGTTGCGCGAGGTGGCACTAGACATCGCCGAGGGCGCCGACATGGTGATGGTCAAACCGGGCATGCCCTATCTCGACGTGTTGCGCCGGGTGAAGGACGAATTCGGCATGCCGACATACGCCTACCAGGTCAGCGGCGAGTACGCCATGCTGACGGCAGCGATCCAGAACGGCTGGCTCGAGGGCGAGCGCGTGATGATGGAAAGCCTACTGGCCTTCAAGCGCGCCGGCGGCGACGGGATCTTGACTTATTTCGCCATGGCGGCGGCGAAGAAGCTGGCCGAGGACTGAGGGGGCCGCTTCGGTACCTCACCTAATATCGTTGGCGGCTTGTAACTCACGTACGTAGCGCACGATGGCGGCGGTTTGTTCAGGCGTCATCTGAGGCTGCGGCGGCATGTTGCCGTAACCCCAGTGGTGGCTGCGCACGCCGCGCTGGACGGCGGCCAGAAAGGCCCCGTCGGCGTGGTGGCCGGGCCGGTAGATGCGGTGCACAAGCGGCGGCCCCTGCAGGCTGCCGGCGGCATGCTCGCCATGACAGCCGGCACAGTTCTCGTCGAAGGCAATCTGGCCGGCGCGAGCCAGGGGCGTGAGATCGGGGACCTTAACGACGACGGTACCGGGAGACACCGAATGGCCCGGTGCGAAGGCCCACCAAGCCACGGCCAGACCGCCGATCAGCAGCAGGGCGGCGCTGGCCAGCACCATCAGGCGTAACGCCAACATGTCGTACGGAGCGTCGTGCGCCCCTCAGTCGTTGGCCGGGTCCAGCAGTGCCATCAGGCTCGAAGTATCCCAGCGGCTGCCGCCCAGATTCTGGATCTGGGCGTAGAACTGGTCGACCAAGGCCGCCACCGGCAGACGGGCGCCGTTCTGCCGCGCCTCGTCGAGACATATCGCCAAATCCTTGCGCATCCAGTCGACGGCAAAGCCGTGCTCGTAGTGGCCGGCCAGCATGGTCTCGTAGCGATTCTCCATTTGCCAGGACTGGGCCGCACCCTTGGAGATGACTTCAACCACCTGGGCCACGTCGAGGCCGGCCCGCTTGCCGAAGCTGAGCGCCTCACCCAGGCCCTGGACGACACCGGCGATGCAGATCTGGTTGACCATCTTGGTCAGCTGGCCGGCCCCCGAGGGCCCCATGTGACCGACCGAACGGGCGTAGCAGTCGATCAGCGGCCGGGCGCGTTCGAAGGCCGCGGCCTCGCCCCCCACCATCACCGTGAGCACGCCGTTCTCGGCCCCGGCCTGGCCGCCCGACACCGGCGCATCGAGGAATCCCACATCCTTTTCGCCGGCCGCCGCCGCGAGTTCGCGGGCGACCGTCGCCGAGGCAGTCGTGTTGTCTATGAAGACGCTGCCCTCGGCCAGGCCGGCAAAACCGCCATCGGGGCCGGTGGTAACACTGCGCAGGTCATCGTCGTTGCCGACGCAGGAGAAGACGAAGTTGGCGCCTGCGGCCGCCTCAGCCGGGGTCGCGGCCCGGCTGCCCCCATGTTCGGCAACCCATGCCTCGGCCTTGGCGGCGGTGCGGTTGTAGACCATCACCTGGTGACCCGCCGCGGCCAAATGTCCAGCCATGGGATAGCCCATGACGCCGAGCCCGATAAAGGCGACCTTTTCGCTCATCTCGTGATTCCTTTTTGCCGCTGGCCCCAGACCTTAAAAGGCCCTGAATCGCTGTCGCCCCTGGTCTAACCAAAATCGCTGGCAAAGTCACTGCCGTCCCAATGAAGGACAAGACGACTACCCGCTTCAAGAGGCCCGCATCTGGGCGATGAGCTCGGCCACCTTCTCGGGTGGATTGCCTTGGATGCGGGCGTTGGGCCGGGTGCCACCCAGGAAAGCGATAGCCAGCAGTATTTCGTCGGATCTCGGCGCATCTGGGACACTAACGGTCATCGTATCCATGGCGTCATAGTCCCATCCGTCCTCCATGCCCCCCAGGACGATATCGAACGAGGTGCCGGCGGGGCCGGTCTTATTGTTGCCTGGAATCAAAGCCGGGCCACCACCGGCGAGTTTCCGCATGGGCAGGCCGATGCGAACATGGATCATGGCGGCACCATGCTCCAGGTCGCCCGACGCACCTACGATCGCCGCCTTGCCGTAGCCGCGGGGCGTCAGATCCCCCAGGGCGTCCAACGCACGCCGGGTCAGAATTTCGCCGGCCTCGACTGAGAGATCGACCAAGGCGTCGAGATCTTCAGCCGCGGGCTGTCCCGCCAAAGGGTTTTTCAGTACACCGCAAGCCGCCACCCGGCGGCATGGGATCTGGAGGCGCCGCCCCGCCTCGCTGAGTACGTCTTGCGTGATAACGCTGATCTGGCGCATGTCCATGAGTGTTCTCCTTCTGATTCAAGCTTTGCGGCGGGCCTCATAGGCCTGGAGGTGAGTGAGCGCGAACTCAAGGCCTGGGCTCGCCAAGCCATGAGCCGCAGCCCGGCGCACCATGTCGCCCAGGATATGGTCCGCTTCGGTGGGCCGGCCTGCTTCGATATCGCGCAGCATCGACGCCGTCGCGGTAGAGCCGTATTCCGTCAATTGCTCCCTGTAACGAGCCATCTGGTCGGGAACAGGGGCAAATCCTTCGGCCTCGGCCACCGCCGCAGCCTCGGCCAGCAATTGCAGAACCAACGACTTACCCGCCTGAGCGGTCAAGATCTGGCCGATGTTCGCGCGCATCAGGCAGGTTGCTCCGGCAAAGGTGGCAAGAAAGGTGAATTTGTCCCAGAGATCCTGCTCGATCGCCGGGCGGTAGCGGCCATCGACACCTGCCTGCTGCAACAAAGTATCGAATTCCGTTGCGCGCTTTCCGCCCTCGGCCCCGGCCCGGGAGCCGAACATCAATGTGTTGAGCCGGTTGAGATGTCGAACCGTCCCGTCCGGGGTCAGCGTCACGCCGATATGTGCAAGCCCGCCCCAGACCGTGGCCGACGGTGCACGCCGAGCTATCTCATCAAGATGCGCAACGCCGTTCAAAAGGGGCAGCACCACCGCGCTTGATGCCAGATGGCTATCGAGCAAATCCAACACCACCGGCAGTCCGTAGGCCTTGCACGCCAGGATAACCAGATCCGCTTTGGCCATCACTTCAGGTCTATCCGATGCTGTGACAGGGGCCCTGAAGTTCCCAAGCGCGCTTTCGACGACCAAGCCATCTGACGCGAGCTGTTCCCGTCGTCCAGGCCGAACCAAAAAACTGACATCCGCGCCGGCCTCGATCAGCCGCGCCCCAAAATACCCGCCGATCGCACCGGCGCCGATAATAACGATGTGCATGACCGCCTCTGGCGAAGTCGAATTTTCTCTATATAGAGAAAAATTCTCTCATCGTCAACTTCGCCGCTAGCGTAGGCGCGTGCTATCGATGACGATGAAGTACTCGCAATCGCGGCCGGTAAGGTTTTCGAAGGAATGAGGCCGATCAGCCTGAAATAAAAGGAAGTCGCCTGTCCGCAGGACGAACTCCTCGTCGTCGAGGACGACCTTCAGTCGACCTTTGGCGACGTATAGGTGTTCCTCGACCCCTTCGCGATGGCATGGGAACGGCCCAGTCTTGCCATGAGGAGGCAAGCGGTTCCGCACGAAATCGATACCGCGTCCATGATAGAGCGGAGAAAGGGACTGGCGTTCGAATCCCGTCGCCTCTTCACGGAACACGGGCTGTTTCTCGGCAGGAATATGCATCACCTCGGTTCGCTGACGCCCACCGATCAACTGCGAGACGCTGAGATCCAAGGCCTCGGCGAGTTTGCCCAGGACACCCGTCGAGGCCCCGCTGTCGCCGCGCTCGATCTTAGAGATCGCGGCCCGGCTAACGCCGCTCTTCGCCGAGAGTTGCTCTAAAGTCCAACTCAAACGCTTGCGGCGGCGGCGTAGCTCGGCGCCTAAGGGTGCAGGATCATTCATTGCCGTAAGTCAATGCCAACAACAGGTCGCACCCTTAATACGCCCCTCCCTTGGCACACGCAATCGAAGCGACATTGATCCGGCGGCTAGAGAAACTCGAGCCTAGAAACTCGACTGACCCCGGTTTCAGCGCCGGGGCTGCCGTGTTGGCGGCAGCGGTTCCAATCGGCCGGGTAATCTGGTTTCATGGCGCGCCGGCAAGGGTCGGATGGATTGACGGAGAGAAGAAATGGTGTGGTTTTGGCGCACTCTGATTGCTCTCGTAGCGCTCGTCGTGGTGGCCTTGGGCGGCGGCTATGTCTGGCTGCGGGGCTCGTTGCCCGAACTATCTGGCAAGATCGCGGTGGCCGGCCTAAACGGGCGCGTCGAGATCGTCCGCGACCGCCACGCCGTGCCCCACATCTATGCCGCCTCCGTTGCCGACGCCGCTTTTGGTCTGGGCTACGCTCATGCCCAGGACCGGCTGTGGCAGATGGAAATGAGCCGCCGCGTCGGCGCCGGCCGGCTTTCCGAAGTGGTCGGCCCGCCTGGCCTCGGCATCGACCGCTTCCTGCGCACCCTTAGCGTCTACCACTTCGCCGAAAGCGCTGTGGCCGGGCTGGACGGCGCCACCCGGACCCAGCTCGAGGCCTATGCCGCGGGCGTCAACGCCTTCCTGGAAACCCGGTCGGGTCCGCTGCCACCCGAGTTCCTCATCCTGGGTCACGCACCGGAACCTTGGCGGCCGGCCGATTCGCTGGTCTGGGCCAAAATGATGGCGTGGGACCTGGGAGCCAACTGGCGCAACGAATTGCTACGCTCGCGCCTGGCCACCAAGGGCAAGATGACGGCCCGGCAGATCAGCGAGCTCTACCCACCCTATCCTGGCGAAGCCCCGGTGGCATTGCCCGACCTGGCCGAACTTTACCGCAAGCTTCCGCTAGAAAGCCTCTGGGCCGCCCTGCCGTCCGGGCCTGATCGTGCCAACGGCTCCAACAATTGGGTGGTGTCTGGCCAGCGCACGGAAAGCGGCAAGCCGCTGCTGGCCAATGACCCCCACCTCGGCCTGAGCGCGCCCTCGGTTTGGTATTTCGCCCACCTGGAGGCACCTGGCCTGAAGGTCATCGGCACCACGCTGCCCGGTATTCCGGCCGTCGTGCTGGGGCGCAATGAGCGCATCGCCTGGGGTTTCACCAACACCGGGCCCGACGTTCAGGACCTGTTCATCGAAAAGCTCGACCCTCAGAACCCCGGCGCTTACCTCACGCCGGACGGCCCCCGGCCCTTCGAGGTACGGCGCGAGGTCATCAAGGTCAAGGACGCCGAGTCGGTCACGCTCAACGTGCGCCTGACGCGCCACGGGCCGGTGATTTCGGATGTCTCGAAGCAGGCCGCCGAGGTCGCCTCCGGCCCCTTCGTTTTGGCCATGGCCTGGACCGCACTCAGCCCCGACGACACCACGGCTCAGGCCCTGGTGCAAATGAACCGGGCCAACAACTGGTCCGAATTCGTGGCGGCCCTGCGCCACTACCGGGTGCCGCAGCAGAACATCGTCTACGCCGACGTCGACGGCAACATCGGCTATTACGCCCCCGCCCGAGTGCCGCTGCGCAGCCCCGAGAACGACGTCGGCGGTATGATGCCGGTGCCCGGGTGGCAGGCCAAATACGACTGGCAAGGCTTCGTGCCCTTCGAGGAGCTGCCTCAGGCCTTCAATCCGGCCCGCGGCTACGTCGCCACCGCCAACCACAAGATCGTGCCGCCGGGCTATCGCCACTTTCTGACCCGCGAATGGGCGCCGCCCTACCGGGCGCGGCGCATCGAGGAATTGCTGGCAGCCAGCGGCAAACATTCGATCGACAGTTTCCGGCGTTTGCAGATGGACGTCACTTCGCTGATGGCGCGAGACTTCCTGCCGCTGATGCGGCCGGCACTGGCCCAAGCCAAGGTGGCGAACAAGATCAAGGCCATGATGGCGTCCTGGGACGGCAGCATGGCGCACGACCGCCCCGAGCCGCTGCTCTTCGCCGCCTGGTACCGCGAACTGACGCGGCTGGTGGCTGCTGACGAACTGGGCGAACTGTTCAAGGACTACTGGGGTCAACGGCCGCTATTCATGATGAATGTGCTAAGCGGCCAACAGCATTGGTGCGACGACGTCACCACGCCGGCCGCGGAAAGCTGCACCGAGATTGTCGCCAAAGCCGCGGAACAGGCCGTCGCCGGTCTCGCCGAGGCCTGGGGCGACGATCCCACGGCCTGGCGTTGGGGCCAAGCCCACCAAGCCCATTCAGCGCACCGGCCCTTCAGCAAGCAGCCCGTCCTGGGCGATTTATTCGACCTCCGGCTGGCCAATTCCGGCGGCACCTATACCGTTAACGCGGCACGCTACCGGATCGCCAACACCGAGGCGCCATTCGACAACTACCACGGCCCCTCGCTGCGAGCCATCTACGACCTGTCGCAGCCCGACCGCTCGCTTTACATCCATACCACCGGCCAATCGGGCAACCTCCTGTCGCCTCACTATGGTGATTTCGCCGCACGCTGGCGCGACGGCGAATTCATCGCCATGACCATGCAGCGTAACGAGATCGAGGCCGGAGCCCTGGGAACCCTGGTGCTGCAACCGAAATAGGAAGGAATGCGCCGATCAGCCGGTGGCGCCCACCAATCGATGGTAGTCGCCGGCCCAGAACACCAGTGGCGCCCCGGGACGCTCAGCCAAAGCCTCTACCCGGCCGACGATGATAACGTGATCACCGCCGTCGTGGCTGGTCTCAAAACGGCACTCGAAATGAGCCAGGGCGCCGACTATCAGCGGCACCTCGGTGTTATCCTGATCGCAGGCCAGACCGCACCAGGGATCGTCGGAGACAGCGAAACGGCGCGAGAGCTCCTGCTGATCCGCCGCCAGCACGTTGACGGCAAAGCGCCCGGCGGCAAGAAAATCGGCCAGACGGCGACTCGAACGAGCCATACTGAACAGCACCAACGGCGGCTCCAACGAGACCGAACTGAAGGAATTGATGGTGATGCCCTGTGGTTTGCCACCGACATCGCGGCAGGTAGCCACGGCGACGCCCGTGGCGAAACGGCCCAACACCTGGCGCAGGCGTGTTTGCTCCAAATCCAAAGCCATTCTCCCTTCACGAAGGCGCCTCGGCGCTTCGCTTTGTGGCCTACAGCGGCGCAACCGCGCCCGGCTAATACGATATATTTTGTTCGCCAAGGCCAGTCGTCCATTGATGATCGTCCGAAGACGGGTTAGAAACCTTGAAAAGTCAGTGAAAATGCGAATCTTTTCGCATGAGGTAGGGTTCCTGGCGTTAGCTTGGGATCAGCACGTTCGGGAGCGTTGGGGAACCTTCTAAGATAGGGCACCAGCGCTGGGATGCGGGTTCGATGCCAGACGGCTAGGCACCCGTGGATGGGGAATACGGGAACGCGGGAGTCCGAACTGTAAATGTTTTTCATTGTCGGACTTGCCATTGTGATCGGCTCGGTGATGGGCGGCTACCTGCCGCACGGCAGCATCGGCGTGTTGATCCAACCGCTCGAGGTGCTGATCATCCTCGGTGCCGCAATCGGCGCCTTCATCATTTCCAATCCCAAGTCGATCCTGGGCGGCGTGGCCAAGCATTTCTCGCGCGTGCTCAAGGGGCCACCGCACGACCGCGATACCTACCTCGAACTCCTGACCATGCTCTACACCATCTTCCGCCTGATCAAATCGAAGGGCATGCTGGCGCTGGAGCCCCACCTCGAGACGCCGGAGGACAGCCCGCTCTTCCAGCCTTACCCGATCTTCCTCAGCAACCACCACGCCACGGAGTTCCTCTGCGACTACCTGCGCCTGATGACCATGGGCACCGATAATCCCAACGAAGTGGAGACGCTCCTCGACATCGACATCGAGACCCACCACAAGGAAGCCCACACCATCGCCCATTCCATCACCCTGATGTCGGACGGCCTGCCCGCCTTCGGCATCGTCGCCGCGGTGCTTGGCGTCATCGTCACCATGGGCAGCATCACCGAGCCGCCCGAGGTGTTGGGAACACTGATCGGCGGCGCCCTGGTGGGGACCTTTCTCGGCATCCTCTTTGCCTATGGCCTGGTCGGCCCCATCGGCGTCTCGCTGGGTCACTACGCCGATGCCGATAGCAAGTATTTCGAGTGTATGAAGGCGGGATTGCTGGCCCACATGAGCGGCTACGCACCGGCCGTATCCATCGAATTTGCGCGCAAGACCCTGTTCAGCCACGTGCGGCCAACATTTATGGAACTCGAAGAGGCGGTGCAGGAAGCACCGGCAGCGGAGTAAACGACCATGGCGGAAGGATCATCCGGCGTCGGCCCGCCGATCATCAAAAAGGTCAAGAAGATCACCGGTGGCGGCCACCATGGCGGCGCCTGGAAAGTGGCCTACGCCGACTTCGTCACCGCCATGATGGCCTTCTTCCTGTTGCTCTGGCTGCTCAATGTCACAACCGACGAACAAAAGAGCGGCATCGCCGACTATTTCCAGCCCACCATCGCCAGCCTGTCGCGCAGTGGCGCCGGCGGCGTCGGCGGTGGCCTGACGATCTCCAAGGAAGGCGCCAAAACCTCCGATAACGCCCCCACCGTGGTGGTCGAACTGGCGCCGCCCTCGTTCGAGCCGCCCCCGGAGGGCCAGGCCTCGGATTCCCAACTCGAGGAATACAAGGCGCAGAAGGAGCAGGAAGCTTTCGAGGCCGCCCAGATCAAGCTCGAGGCGGCGATGGAAGAATCACCAGAGATGCAGGAGTTCCAGGAGAACATCCAGGTCGATATGACCGACGAAGGCATGCGCATCCAGATCGTCGACCAGGAAGGCGGCTCGATGTTCAAAAGCGGCAGCGCCGAGATGGCAGCCAGCACCAGGAGGGTGCTGTCGCAGATCGCCAAGGTGATCCAACGGCTGCCCAACTCGATCTCCATCGCCGGCCACACCGACGCCTCACCCTTCGACCGCCGCGGCTACACCAACTGGGAGCTTTCGACCGACCGCGCCAACGCCAGCCGCCGCGCCCTGGTCAGTGCCGGGGTCGAGCTTGAACGCGTAGTCAAAGTCATCGGCCACGCCGACATGGAGCCGCTGACGCCGGAAGACCCCTTCGCCGTCCAGAATCGGCGCATCAGCATCGTGCTGCTGCGCGAGGTACCGGTGCTGCCGCCCGAGTTGCAAAAAAAGAGATAGCGCCAGGTCTCCTCCGACCCCACCTATTGCTGACCCAGCCGGTAAAACAGCCTGGAGGGAGGAAGTTGGAGACGCCACCAGATCGATCCGGCAAGCCGCCGCGATCCGCGTCCGTAACGCTCGGGCGCGGCGGCCTCGACGAGGCGCTTGGCGAGGGCACAAAGGCTACCTTTTGGAACACCCTTGGGAGCGACGGAGAAGCTGAGTTTCCCGCCATCCTGTTCGATGGCATCGTGGGGCGGCGTGTGGCCGCCTACCTTGTCGACCTGATCCTGTTGGGCGTTATCTGGTGGGCCCTGGCGGCCGCCGCCTCGATCCTCGGCCTCATCACTTTCGGGCTGACGGTACCGCTGACAGCGCTGGCTCTGGCACTGGTGCCCCTGGCCTATCACACCCTGACCATTGGCGGGCCCTGGTCGGCCACGCCGGGCATGCGGCTGTTGGGACTGCAGGTGCGCACCCTGGGTGGCCAACGCCCCGACTTCGGCCGTGCCGCGATACAAACCGTGGTTTTCTACGTCACCGTCGGCGCCACCAGTTGGCTGGTGCTGCTGTTGGCGCTGTTCAATAACCGCGGCCGCACGCTGCACGACTTTCTCAGCGGCCTGGTCGTCCTGCGCCTGATGCCGGCACCGGACTAGGCGCCCTTGGCAAGCACTGCCGGGCTGCGCATAGTAGCGGCCATGGGCGATTCCAGCATTCCCCCGCAGGCTGCGGCTGCGGCAACCGTCGACTTCAGCGACCCACGAATCTACCGCCACTGGTGCCGCGACATCATCCGCTTTGCCGACCTCGATGCCGGTGGCCATGTCAACAACACTTCCTTCGCCACGTTTTTCGAAACCGGCAGGGTAGCTTTTTTTGCCGACGCCCGGGGCCGCGGCCGGGCGGCGCACGATCCGGTTTTGGCGGTGCGCCTGACGTTTGAGCTCAAGAGCGAACTCTTCTATCCCGGCGAGGTCGATATCGCCACCATGGTGACGCACATCGGCAACAGCTCGCTGACCCTTAACCAGGCGCTCTTCGAAGCCGGCCGGTGCGCCGCTACCGCCGAGTGCATCATGGTCGTGGTCGATCCCGTAGGGCGCAAACCCATGCGAATTCCCGACGCGCTACGCCAAAGCATGCTCGATGTCGCAGGATGAGCGACCCGGCGGCACAATCTTGCCGCGGTGGTGGTTTCGCGCTAGCTAATGGTATGGAACCGCTTGTCGGTTCCCGAATTCGACTGGAGACAACGGCCCAACCATGAAACCAGCCCTCGATACCGGACCCAGGAGGTTCTTCGCGACGCCGCGGACGTCGTGTCCCTACCTTGACGACCGGCTCGAGCGCAAGGTCTTCACCGAGCTGATGGGCAACGAAGCAGCGGATCTGCACGATGCCCTGGCGACTGCCGGCTTCCGGCGCAGCCAGAACATCATCTACAAGCCCTTGTGCGACGGCTGCGCCGCCTGTGTGCCGGTCCGCGTCCGCTCGCTCGAGTTCCGGCCGCGACGCTGGATGCGCCGGGTCAGCAAACGCAATGCCGACCTGGTGGCCCGGATCGGGCCACCGGTTGCCACGCAGGAACAGTTTGCCCTCTTCCGCCGCTACCTGGCGTGGCGCCACGATGACGGTGGCATGGCGGACATGAACTATGCCGAGTACCGCAGCATGGTCGAGGACACGCCCATCGTCACCCGCCTGATCGAGTACCGCGACGCCGCGGGTGAGCTGCAAGGGGGATGCCTCACCGATTTGATGGCGGACGGCCTGTCGCTGGTCTATAGCTTCTTCGCACCAGAGCGCAACGACAGCAGTCCTGGCTCGGCCATCATACTCTGGCACATCGACTGGGCTCGCTCACTGGGACTGCCCTTCGTCTATCTCGGCTACTGGATCGCCGATAGCCCGAAGATGGCCTACAAGATCCGCTTTGAGCCGCTTGAGGTGTTGGGCCGCGAGGGCTGGGAGAGGCGCTGAACCCAGTTCGGCACACAAAGTCCACAGGGCGGAATATAAGGAGGGGCACGGGGATGAAACGACGCCAATTGCTCAAGGCGGCGTTAGGCGGAGCCGTTACGGCAGCGGCTGCGGGTTCGGGAGCCGCACCGGCGCTGGCCCAGGGCCGGCGCGAGTTGTCCATGGTCACCACCTGGCCCCGAAATTTTCCCGGCCTGGGCACTTCGGCGGAACGGCTGGCCCGGCGCATCACGGCAGCCAGCGACGGCACCCTGGAGGTTCGCATCTTTGGCGCCGGCGAGAAGCTGGCGCCTTTCGACTCCTTCGCCGCTGTGTCACGGGGCGAGGTCGACATGTACCACGCCCACGAGCACTATTGGGTCGGCCAGTCACCGGCCTTCGCCTTTTTCGCCGCCGTTCCCTTCGGCCTGACGGCGACCGAGATGAACGCCTGGATTTACTGGCACGGCGGCCAGGCACTGTGGGACGAGCTGGGCGCCGGGCACAACATCAAGCCCCTGCTGGCCGGCAACACGGGCGCCCAGATGGGCGGCTGGTTCGGCCGCGAGATCGCCGGGCTGGAGGATCTGAACGGCCTGCGCTTCCGCATCCCCGGACTGGGTGGCGAAGTGCTGCGGCGCCTCGGCGCCGAGGCCGTGAACCTGCCCGGCGGCGAGATATTCCCGGCGCTGCAGTCCGGAAAAATAGACGGCACGGAATGGCTGGGTCCTTGGAACGATCTGGCTTTCGGCTTCCACCGAGTGGTGCGGAACTACTACTACCCTGGTTTTCACGAGCCCGGCACGGCCCTTGCGCTGGGTCTCAACAAGAAGCTTTGGGATGGCCTCGGCGAATCCCAGCGCCAAATCATCAGCCACGCCTGCGCCGCGGAAAACGCCATCACGCTAGCCGAGTTCGACACCATGAACGCGGCGGCGCTGGAAATACTGACTTACCGTCATGGCGTGCAACTCAGACGCCTGCCCAACGAGGTGCTCAGAGCCATGGGCCGCACCTCAGGTGAGGTGGTGGCGGAATTCGGGGCCGGTGACCCCCTGTCGAAGCGCATCTACCGAAGCTTCATCAAGGCCCGCAAAGCGGCCATCGGCTGGTCGAAATACGGTCAGCGCAGCTTCAATGAAGCCCGCGCACTTCGTTTCAAATACAGTGATTAGAGAAATGCGGGCTAGCCCCTGAGCATGAAACGCTGAATTTTTCCTGTCGCCGTCTTGGGTAGGTCCTCGACGAAGTTGATCCAGCGCGGGTATTTGTACTTGGCTAGACCCTGTTTGCAATGCGCCGTTAGCTCGGCCGCGGTTTGATCGCCGGCGTCCTGGGGATCGTTGAGCACCACGAAGGCTTCCGGCTTGATCATCCCCTGGTCGTCGACCCGCCCGACCACGGCGGCCTCCAGCACCTTGGTGTGTTCGATCAGGGTGTCCTCGATCTCGAAGGGCGAGACCCAGATACCGCCCACCTTGAGCATGTCGTCCGAACGCCCGGCGAAATAGAAGTAGCCCTCCTCGTCGCGGCTGAATGTGTCACCGGTGTCGAGCCACTCTCCCGACCTGGTGGCGGCGGTCTTTTCGGGATTGTTCCAATAGCGTGCCGCCGCGGACGGACCCTTGACCAGCAGCCGGCCGGCCTCGCCGGGCGGCAACTCGTTGCCCTCGGCATCGACGACCTTGGCTTCATAACCTGGCACCGTGAGACCTGTGGAGCCGGGCTTGGGCGCACCGGGGCGGTTGCAGATGAAAATATGCGCGAACTCGGTCGAGCCGATGCTGTCGAGGATATTGACGTCGAACTTCTGCTGCCAGCGCCGCAGTACGTCGATGGGCAAGGGCTCGCCGCCTGAGACGCAACAACGGATCGAACTCATATTGCGCTCTTCGTCCTGCAGGGCGTGCAGCATGGAGGCACACAGTGTAGGCACGGCGAAGAAGAGTGTCGGCCGAAAGCGCTCTATGCAATCGAACATATCGTCAGGCGTGGGAGGCCCGGCAAACAGCGTCGAGGCGGCACCAACGTAGGCCGGCAAATAGAATCCACAACCCAGGCCATAGCCGAAGAAGAGCTTGGGCGCCGAAAAACACCTGTCATCCTCGGTCATGCCCAACGTGTCGTGGGCATAGTGCTGGCCCAGCGCGATCATGGTGCAGTGGCGGTGCACCGTACCCTTGGGATTGCCGGTGCTACCTGAGGAATAGAGCCAAAAGGCATCGCTTTCGGCCGTCCCCGGCGCCCGATCGAGATCGCTGGCTGCGTCATCCATCAAGCTGCCCAGCGATCTCCCTTCGCCATCCACGGTAAGTCCCATATCGGTCCGGCCCATGGCTTCCAGCGCCGCCTCGACCTCGGTCGCGACGACCTGCGAATAGATCACCGCCTTGCATCCCGAATCCTCGAAGGTGAATTGATAGTCCTTGGCCTTCCACATGGTGTTGAGCGGCACCGGCACGATGCCGGCTTTGATGGCGCCGCTGAAGAGGTAGAAGAACTCGAAGCTATCCGTCACCACCATTAACAGGCGATCGCCGGGCTCGAGCCCGAGCCCGAACAGCACGTTACCGCAGCGGTTCTGGCGATCGGCCAACTGGCCGTAGGTCTGCTCGCCGGCAGCCGAGCGCGAGAACACCTTGTCGGCGCGACCCTCCTCGAGGTGGCGGTCAACCAAGACCCAGGAACAATTGAAATTATCAGCATAGGTAATGACGGTTGGCGTTTGGCTGGTGTCGAGCGTCAGCGTGTGATCCCTCATGGCACCGTCCCCTCTCCTTCAGAAAAACCTGCTATTCAGCCGCGCAGCACGAAGCGCCGGATCTTGCCCGTGGCCGTCTTGGGCAGGTCTTCGGCAAAGTTGATCCAGCGCGGGTACTTGTATTTGGCCAGGCTCTGTTTGCAGTGCGCCAACAGCTCGGCAGCGGTCTCGTCGCCGGCGTCGCCCGGTTCGTTGAGCACGACGAAGGCTTCGGGCTTGATCATGCCTTGGTCGTCGGCCCGGCCCACCACGGCGGCCTCCAGCACCTTGGGGTGGTCGACCAGCGTGTCCTCGATCTCGAAGGGCGAAACCCAGATGCCACCCACTTTGAGCATGTCGTCCGAACGCCCGGCAAAATAGTAATAGCCCTCCGCGTCACGACTGAAAGTGTCGCCGGTGTCGAGCCATTCGCCCTTCATGGTGGCAGCGGTCTTTTCGGGATTGTTCCAGTATCGCGGCGCCGTCGAGGGACCCTTGACGATGAGGCGGCCATCCTCGCCATGAGGCAACTCGTTGCCTTCGGCATCGACGATCTTGGCCTCGTAGCCCGGCACCGGCAGGCCGGTTGAGCCAGGCTTGGGCGCACCTGGGCGGTTGCCGATGAAGATGTGCGCAAGCTCGGTCGAGCCAATGCTGTCGAGGATGTCGACACCGAACTTTTGCTGCCAGCGCCGAAGAACGTCTGCCGGCAGCGGCTCGCCACCCGAGACGCAGGCCCGGATCGAAGAGAGATCGCGTTCCTCGTCTTTCAGAGCGTGCAGCATGGCGGCATAGAGCGTCGGCACGGCGAAAAACAGTGTCGGCCGAAAGCGCTCGATGCAGTCGAACATGTCCGCTGGCGTCGGCGGGCCGCTGAAGAAGGCCGACGAGCCACCGTTCCAAGCCGGAAAATAAAAGGTGCACCCTAGGCCATAGGCGAAAAAGAGCTTGGGTGCCGAAAAGCAGATGTCGTCCTCGGTCATGCCCAGGGTGTCGTGGGCATAGTGTTGGGCCGACGCAATCATGTCGCGGTGGCGGTGCACGGTTCCCTTGGGATTGCCGGTACTGCCGGAGGAATAGAGCCAGAAGGCGTCGCCTTCAGCCGTTCCCGGGGCTGGTTCAAGATCGCTTGATGCCTGGGCCAAGAGACTGCTGAGCGATCGCCCCTCGCCTTCTATCGCCAACCCCATGTCGACCCGGCCCATGGCTTCCAAAGCCGCCTCGACCTCAGCGGCAAAGGCCTGCGAATACACCACCGCCTTGCAACCCGAGTCCTCGAAGGTGAATTGGTAGTCCTTGGCCTTCCACATGGTGTTGAGGGGTACCGGCACGATGCCGGCCTTGATGGCGCCGCAGAAGAGGAAGAAGAACTCGAAGCAGTCCATTACCACCATCAGCACGCGGTCGCCGGGCTCCAGGCCAAACCCGAGCAAGACATTGCCACAGCGGTTCTGGTTTTCGGCCAATTGGGCGTAAGTCAACTCGCCTGTAGCGGAACGCGAAAAGATCTTGTCGCCACGGCCCTCCTCGAGGTGGCGGTCGACCAGGCCCCAGGAGCAATTGAAGTTATCAGCATAGGTGATAACGGTCGGCGTCTGCCCGCCGTCCACGGTCAGCGTGTGGTCCCTCATGGCGCTCTCCCTCCTGCCAAAGGTTGACTGCCAAGATCGTCAACTATGAGGCAAGTTGGGCGTCCCGACAACGCCCGCTGGGAGTCAAATCTGGCGCTTGCGTTTGCGCTGGCGCAGATCGAAGCAGTCCTCGAGTGCGCGGGGATCGTCTTCCGGGGCAAAGAGCTCGGTCTTCTGCACCTTCTGGGTTCCGGTAGTCGGCAGGTTATCGCGAAACAGCACGTAGCCCGGCGCCTTGAAATAGGCGAGCTGGCCGTTGCACCAGTCGAAGAGCACGTCCGCCAGCGCCTGGTCGGTGGACTGATCGGGCATGGCGACGATGCAGGCCATGACTTCTTCCTCGCGCAGCTCGTCGGGCACCGCGATGACAGCAGCCTGGGCCACGGCCTCGTGGGCTTGCAGCACGGCCTCGATCTCGGCCGCCGCAATGTTCTCGCCGGAGCGGCGGATGATGTTCTTCTTGCGATCGACGAAGTAGAGCATGCCGCTAGCGTCTTGGCGCACCACGTCACCGGTGTGGAACCAGCCGCCCTGCCAGGATTCTTCGGTGGCCTCCTCGTTCTTGAGGTAGCCGGAGAAGAAGCCGTCGCGGGGGTCGGGCCCATGGAATCGGACCAGCAGCTCGCCGTCCCGACCGCTTGCCACGTCGTTGTCGTTATCGTCCACGACACGAGCTTCAAGCCCCTTCGTGGGGCGGCCGAAAGCGCGCGTGCCGACCTCTCTCGGCTCCGCCATATCAGCGAACACCCGGCCGGTCTCGGTCATGCCCCAGACCTCCATCAGGGGAAAGCCGAAACGTTCCTCGAAACCCCGGTGGTGTTCGGGATCGACGCCCGCGCCGAACCCCACCTTAACCTTGTGCGCTGTGTCCTCGGGCGCCGCTGGCAGGTTGAGCAGCATCGGCGGCACGACGCCGAGATAGTGGATCACCGTGGCCCGTGTGGTGATGACGTCCGCCCACCAGCTCTTGGGATGGAAGCGGTCGGGCGAGATCAGGCAACAGCCCGAGAGCAGCACCCCGGTTGCCGTCACCGCCAGGGCATTCATATGAAAGAGCGGCAGCGGATTGAGGATGCGCTCGGCACCGGGCTCCAGGGTACCGACGCCGCCGACGCCGAGATACCATTCCCCGGCATTGAGGAAATAGTGGTTGCTTAGCATGCAGCCCTTGGGTCGGCCGGTGGTGCCTGAGGTGTAGAGAAGCGCACATTCCGAGGCCCGGCCGGGCTGGGCCGCGAGGGGCGCCTTCGCTGCCGGCGGCGGCAGCCTCTCGGGCAAGTTGGCGGCGTCGATCACCGGAAGCGGTTTCTCCCGTTCCGCCGCCACGGCCTCGAGATCGCCGCAGCGGCTGTTGATCGAAACCACCATCTCGGCCTCGGAATGATCGAGCAGATAAAGCATCTCGTCATGTCGGTAGTCGGGATTGACCGGCACGATAGAGACGCCCAAGGCATTGAGGGCAAGGAAATGCTGGAAAAACTCGGGCCGGTTCTCGAGCAGCAACGCGGCCCGGTGGCCGTGGCCGTAGCCGGCGGCCCGATAGCGCTCGGCCAGGTCGAGAGCGGCGTCGAAAAACTCACGGTAGCTGAACTCGCCACCCTCGAGCAGGTAGTCGCGCCCGGCCGCCGCCGGCACGCAGAAGAACGGCGCCTCGGGGCTTCGGTCAGTGGTCGCAGCAAATGCTTCGAAAACGGTTTCCATGGTGATTCTCTCAGGCCGCGCTTTTCTTTTTCAGACCGCGGAAATCAAAACAGCCGTCCAGCCGACGGGGATCGACGTCGGCGGCGAAAAGCTCCGGCTTCTGCACCTTCTGGGTTCCGGTGGTCGGCAGGCTGTCGCGAAACAGCACATAGCCCGGCGCCTTGAAGTAGGCGAGGCTTTGGTGGCAATGGTCGAAAACGGCGCGTGCGGCAGCCTCATCGACGGCTTGACCGGGCATAGCAACGATACAGGCCATCACCTCTTCCTCGCGCAGCTCGTCGGCGACGGCAATCACCGCCACCTGGGCTACCGCATCCAGACCCTGGATCACGGCCTCGATCTCGGCGGCGGCAATGTTTTCCCCGGAGCGGCGGATGATGTTCTTCTTGCGGTCAACGAAATAAAGCCGGCCTTCGTCATCTCGGCGCACCACGTCGCCGGTGTGAAACCAGCCACCACGCCAGGATTCTTCGGTGGCCTCGGGATCTTTGAGGTAGTCGGAAAAGAAGCCTTCACGAGGATCGGCGGCAGCGCTGCGCACACAAAGCTCACCCGGTTCGCCCGCCGCCGCCTCAGCACCTGTGTCGTCTATCACGCGGGCCTCGAAGCCATCGCGCGGGCGGCCGAAGCAGCGTGTGCCGATCTGGCGCGGATCAATGTTGTCGTTAATGAATCGTCCGGTCTCGGTCATGCCCCAGCCCTCGACCAGGGCAAAGCCGAAGCGCTGCTCGAAAGCCTCGTGCAGCAGCGGATCGACGCCGGCACCGAAACCATAACGCACCTGGTGCCGGCGCTCGGCCGGCGTTGGCTCGAGGTTCAACAGCATCGGCGGCATGACGCCCAGGTAATGGATTACCGTGGCGCCGGTGTCGGCCACGTCCTGCCACCAGCTTTTGGGGTGGAAACGGTCGGGCGTGATTAAACAGCCGCCGGCCAGCATCATGCCGCTGGCGGTGCAGGCCAGGGCGTTCATGTGAAAGAGCGGCAGCGG
>PVBE011568210.1_pt1 | contig 22592 bp, 23 predicted proteins | sample 1631181 | NCBI WGS metagenome assembly PVBE01 (sample SAMN08397723, study PRJNA350692) | Marine metagenome, whole genome shotgun sequencing project. | isolation source: water | place: Pacific Ocean | collected 2012-04 | reverse complement strand
TTCGAGGTTGAGGGCCTAGTGGGGTAATACCCCGTGGAGGTTCGAGTCCTCTCTCCGACACCACTGCACTCAATACCCTCCAGGTGCACCGAATGGTCGGGAAGTCCGAAACGGCGGGGCTTGTCGGGCTTAACACCGAGCCGGGTCTCCACCTCAATCTCTCTGCGGCGAGGTGCACAGAGTTGCACCGCATGCACCCCGATAGACCCCGATGGAAGGGGTTCCGGGCACCCCGTCGGCACCCCGACATGCCATGCTAGAAAGTCACCGCCGATGGCTGGAAGTACGGACGGGTAGGTCAGGAGTGCCTAGGGACCCCTGTCAGGAGTTCGCTGTGATTCCGTTCACTCTCAACGCCCTCATGTAAGTCTCCGCCCGCCGAGATGTAGCGTGCCCTCCAAGAGTCGCTGAGGCCAACAATCGCTGTCAGGCCACTGGCTCTCCCTCTCCCTCTCCCTCTCCGTAGAGACGGATGGCCTCGCTATCGAGAGCACGCTTGGCGAGCCGGGCTTCGAGCTTGAGTCGCATCGCGTCGGCCAATTCAGGTATCGCGATGAGTCTCTCAATGGTCGGCCAATCATCTCGGTCAGTGGAGAGCACCCGGCCTGCTTCGCGAACCGTCATGGTCTCAGCCGGCCGATCGATGAGGGTGACCCTATCGCCGCCCTTGATCTCCCCTTCGCTGATTACGCGCAGGAGGTAGCCGGTGTTGCCGGCATCCTGCATGACCGCTGGAAGCTTCTTGTTGTCGTAGCGGACACCGATCAGATAGCAGGGGTTGCGCGGCGAGGTCACCTGGGTGGCGACATCGCCGATCTGGAACGTGTCACCGATGAACACTTCGGTCTCGATGAGTCCTTCCACGGTGAGGTTCTCCGCGAACGCGCCTGCCGCGGGCAGGTCAAGATTGTGCTCGTCTCGCCAAAACGTGTAATGGTCCAGCGAGTACACGAGCAGCGCCTGGTCCACACCGCCGTGGTCGTGGTAAACATGCTGGTCTCCCTCCAACCCGAGGGCACTGAGTCGCACTGGACCCGCGACGGGTTCCTTCACGAACGCTGTCTGGTGAACCCTCCCTCTGGCCTCCAGGCCCTGGACTGCACCAACATAGACCGCTACTACCCGACCAGACAGGGTATCCACATTGACCTCCCCATTTCCCTACGTTCATTGCATTCTTGCGGAACACCAACGCGATGGTGCCGCCGTAGTCCTCGTCGTCTTTGTAGCCGCCGTTGACCACCACCGAGTCAGAACCTTCGTATTGAGAGCCTGAGATCCCTCCCTGGACGGGCCGATGAACGCCAGCATCATGGAGAGCCTGGCGATCAGCGAAGGTGGCCCCCGCAGGGACCCCGAGGATTTCGCCGAAGATACGGTCGGGCATACTGATCCGAACCTACTCGGCCAGTGCGAAGCGGGGATGCACCGGCCCGCGGAATAGACGCTCTTTCAACCGGCCCCTCGGCAGGTACTTCAGGGGATCAGGTGTACCACGGGATGGTGTGGCGTCGCGACTGAGAAACGCCGGGGTTCGAGGTCCTAGGCCTGATATCCCTGTGCCCTCGTTCTATCAGCCTTCTTGAATCCGCAGTGTGACGACACGCTCCAGACGCAGAAACGCCCACGGCACCAACAAGAAGTATCGAGGCCGGGTCTGAATCGTCGAAGTACCCGGGAACAGCAAGTCAGAGAGCGCGTCTCGAATAGCCCCTATTCCAAGCTCATCGAGCGTGCCCTTTTCTCTGAATAGGTCGATGACCTGGTGCATCTGACGACGGTCATCGTCCGAGTGGTCAAGCCACGCCAACTCTGATGCTAACGACTTCCTTCCTTTGGAAAGAAGCTAGCGAATGGCTCTGACAGCTACTTGGATGCCGCACGATCAGTCACTCGCAAGGGAGAAATACATGGAAGACCTGAGAGTCTCTCCTACTAGCATTGCCGCACGCATGTAGAGAGGCGATGTGATCATCCGCAGCACCGTCGGCGTCACGGCGCCGGAAGGGTTCAGCGCCGCGGGCGTCGCATGCCGTATTCGTGACGATGAGCTAGATCTGGCACTCCTCATGTCGGACCGCCCGGCGGCTGCGGCTGCGGTGTATACGGCAAATGTGATTCGGGCCGCCCCACTAGTGCGAAACCGCGCCGCCCTTGAGCGCACCGGCGGGAGAGCCACGGCCATACTGGTCAACTCGGGTGTCGCCAATGCCTGCACCGGTGAGCAGGGCGACCGAGCGGCGGATTGGATGGCGGAAGAGACCGGGCGCATGCTCGCGATACCGGCCGACGAGGTGCTGGTTGCATCGACCGGCGTCATCGGGGTGCAACTTCCACTCGACAGGCTGGAGATAGGGCTGCCGATGGCCGTCAAGAGATTGGCCATCGATGGTGGGCCCACGGCCGCACACGCCATTCTCACCACGGACACCCACATCAAGGAAACGGTGGGACGAGTCGTGACGGCTGACGGCTCGTACACCATCGGCGGTATGGCCAAGGGGTCGGGGATGATTCATCCGAACATGGCCACCACACTCGGGTTTGTCACGACCGATGCCGAGGTGACGTCGGACCTGCTGCAGGCTGCACTGCGACGCGCCACGGACGTGTCGTTCAACCGAATCACGGTCGACGGCGATACCTCCACCAACGACATGGTCATCGCTATGGCCAACGGCGCTTCTGGGGTGCAGGTCGATGCGGGTGATAGGCGCTTTGAGATGACCCTGACGGAGGTGCTGGTCAGCCTGGCCCGAGAAGTGGCGCGAGACGGCGAGGGCGCGACCCGTCTCATCACCGTGCGGATTACTGGTGCCTCTACTGAGGACGACGCCCTGGCCGTGGCACGTACCGTATCTTCGTCGCTCTTGGTAAAGGCGGCCGTGTTCGGCGCAGACGCCAACTGGGGCCGAGTGGTCGCGGCGGCAGGAAGAGCAGGGGTTGCAGTCGACGGAGAAAAGATGACGCTTTGTTTCAACGGCCTTGAGGTGATGTCGCCGGGGTACCAGTCGGACTTCTCTGAGGTTGAGGCGACCGACCTACTGTCGCAGTCTGAGGTAGAGATCTGGCTAGATCTGGGCCTGGGCATCGCCGAGGCCCAGATCTGGACGTGCGACCTGAACCAGACGTATATCGACATCAACGCCGGATATCGGACCTGAGTCGTCGGTGGCCTTTGGTCTGTGATCGCTGGGTATGGGCCCGATGAGCGAGAATCAGCCTCGGGATGCTCTTTCCCGTGATCGACTCATCGGTGAAGAGTCGATCACGTCACCGACCCTTGATTCGAAGAGTTCTATCAAGGTGTTCGAACGTTAAGCGGAGGCGGCCGACTGTTTGGTACCTCGTCAGGCACCTCAGGGGTTTGGGTCGATGACAGGACGGCGCAGCAACCCGCTTCCCATCTCAAGTCGCCATCGTGTGCGGCACTCCAATGGGCACCCCGGACGCCTGGCTGGGATTGTGGAAGGCGCACCGAGTGTCGTCACAGCGTCAGGACGGGCACCGAGATGCACTAGCGACATAGCGATCTCACGCGTCGTTCGAGGTTGAGGGCCTAGTGGGGTAATACCCCGTGGAGGTTCGAGTCCTCTCTTCGACACCGCGCCTAGCCTCGTCGGCGTGGCAGCTTATGTACGCTTCGACGATCTGACCCCGGGCCGCTGCTCATCCTTTGAGCTGATAGGCCAGACGGGCGAGCTGACCGCCGCAACCCTCGACGAGGTGAGGCCGGTGGTCGAGGCGGCCGAATCGGCCGCAACCGGTGGGGCATGGGTGGCGGGCTTCGTCGGCTACGAGGCGGCTCCGGCATTCGACGCAGGTCTGCCGGTGCGACCGGCAGACTCTACCCCGGCCGGCAGGACGCCGCTGGCGTGGTTCGGAATCTTCAACGAGAAACGCTCTTCGCCGCCGCCCGCGGAAAGCGGCTCGTACGCGCTGGATCGCTGGGAGGCTTCGGTTAACACCGCCGCCCATCACCGCACCGTAGGGGCCATCCGGGATCGCATCGCCCTCGGCGACACGTACCAGGTCAACTACACCTTCCGGCTGCGCAGCAAGCTAGAAGGCGACCCTCTCGCTCTCTACCTGGATCTGGCCCACGCCCAACGGAGCGCACACTCGGCGTTCCTCGACACCTGCGACATAGCGGTTGCCTCCGCCTCCCCTGAGCTGTTCTTTGCACTGATCGACGGGAGGTTGACGACCCGGCCGATGAAAGGCACCACCCCTAGGGGTCGTTGGCTCGAGGAGGATCTCGAACGTGCCGAGGAGCTGCGCCGGTCCGAGAAGGATCTGGCCGAGAACATGATGATCGTCGATTTGCTGCGAAGCGACATGGGCAGAATCTCGGAGGTCGGAACGGTGCGAGCGGAACCCGTCTTCGAGGTGGAAAGATACGAGACGCTATGGCAGATGACCTCGACGATCACGTCACGCGTCCGTTCCAGTACGGGTCTCCTCGACATCTTTGATGCGCTCTTCCCGTGTGGGTCAGTGACCGGCGCTCCCAAGGCCAGCACGATGGCGATCATCGCCGAACTCGAGAACTCACCGCGTGGTGTCTACTGCGGTGCCGTAGGAGTCTTGGTCCCCGGAGGACGCCGCGCCCAGTTCAGCGTCGGGATCCGAACGCTGGTAACTGATCGGCGTTCAGGCGTTGTCGAATACGGCGTCGGTGGAGGAATCACTTGGGACTCGACACCGGAGGGCGAGCATGCCGAGGCGCTGCTGAAGGCCGAGGTGCTGGCCGTCCGACGGCCGAGCTTCAACCTGCTGGAGACGCTGCGCTGGGACGGGTCCGACTATTGGGAGCTGGATCGTCATCTGGAGCGGCTCGCCGGATCGGCGCGGTACTTTCGGTTCCGCCTTGATCGGGAGCGGGTCGTCGCAGCACTCAAGGCGGCAGGGCAGGATGCGGGAGCTATGGCATGCAGGGTACGGCTGACTGTCACCGAGACGGGGAACCCGTCCACAGGGATCGCGCCTCTGCCGCCAGACGACGACGTTGTGATACTAGCGATCGACGACGATCCAGTGGATCCCGCGGAACCCATGCTCTTCCACAAGACCGATGCCCGGGATCGATACGATATGCGGCGAGCGCGTCATCCCGCGGCAGACGATGTGGTGCTCGTCAACGAGCGGGGCGAAGTGACAGAGACCTCTACCGCCAACATGCTGGCCCGCATCGGCGACCACTGGTACACGCCGCCGGTTGAATCGGGGTTGCTACCGGGTATCGAGCGAGCACGCCTGCTTGCCGAAGGATCCATCGAGGAGCGAGTGCTCATCCCGAAGGATCTTCACGACGCTTCCGGGCTGGCTGTAGTCAATTCGGTCCGCCTGTGGCGACCGGCCCGATTGCTGGGAGAGGAGATGATCACCGAGTGACCGTGCCCGGCGATTCAAAGCGGGATATTGCCGGGCATGCGGCACGGAATCGCCCCTGTTTCCGATGATTGCGGTCGCCCCCTCCGCGACTGGCCGAACAGCTAGAAGGCGAGATTCCTTCGGATGCGGTCTCACGTCAGAAGGTCGAGAGGTGTGGCCGCCGGTGGATCTGGGCAGAGTTCCGCTCCGGCGCCAGTAGTCGTGTGATCAGTTCAGAGCCGATATCGGGATGACCGGCTGGAGATCTCGACCAGTGACCGGGTGCGACGTGGAGGGCCGAGTCCTCTCTCCAACACCACTGCATCTTGATGGTGCTGGACACGGGATTCGATCCCGCGAGATGGTCAGCCTTCCGTTTGGTCAACGTCGTCGACGAAGCGCGCGACGGAAAACGACAGGATCATGGGTATGTCGACAGCTCCGATCGCGAGCGTGGCGACCAACAGCACCAACTGGCGCGCCGGGAGCTCGTTGCGGACAAAGACGAACATCAGCAGCCCGGCGATGATCCCGTATCCCAACGACGTCCACTTGTAGACGAGAAAGAACGGCCGCCAGGCGAACCCTCGTGTGCGCGCCAGCGCGACGCCGTTGAGTGCCACTGTGAGGGCCGATGCCACCAACAAGCCGACGGCGGGAGCGATCGGCGGTACTCGCGGAAGCGACCAGTTCAGATAGATCACCGCGGACACGGCGAGCGCCAGTGACACCACCCCTGTCAGGACCACGGGTGGCAAACGCTTGTCCTTTGCACGGTACGCGTCGCCTGGCCGTTCTGCGCCGCTCATGTCGCCAGCCTGGTCATGATGATCAGCGTGCCCAGTTGCATCAGACCCAGGATGGCGGCACTCCAGATGAACCGCCTCATCAAACGGCCAATGCGTTCCAGGTTGGGCAGGGGCTTGCGTAGCTCAAACAGAACGGCCAGGCTTGTGGGCTCATTCACGCCGAGCGCGACGATCGTCATGACTCCCACGATCACGAAAGACGCCAAAACGTAAGCGTGGTGCGGGTACAGCTCGTAGATCTGGCCGGTCTGCAGCGCGAGTTGGAAGCCACAGACCAGCGTTACAGTGACCAGGGTCGGCAGCAGTAGCGAGATCTTCGGCATCAGCCGGGTGATCATCTCCAGCCTGGCCTGAATTGGCATCCGACCCATCATGGGGCCGAGGACGAAGCCCAGAAACAGGTCGACGATCGTCCAACCCGCGCCGAAGGCGACATGCCCGAACATGAGCGCCCAGAGCCAACCACCCACCACCGCGATGAGCATGAAGATCAACGATGGCACCACGAACCAAAGCGTCGGTAGCGCCACAATCGTGCGCGGAGGGCGCGGCAGCACCACGTCGGAGCGGTCGGGGATCGCAGACACCAGTTCAGCCATCGCTTACCCCGGCTCCAACGCATCCCGGAGGCCATGGAGGCGCGCAGACCGCGTCAAGATGAACTGCAGGATTTGGGGCACTAAGTGCCATCCGACGTCTTGAATACACCAAAGTCGGCCAGTAGCTGCCTCGCTGCCGGGCGCCGTTAAAACGGCGGAAATCCAAGCTTCGGATGCCATCAAGCGGCCCACTCCCCATTGTTGGCTCTTCGCAGTCACCTGCGCTGAATACCTGCTCCGAATATAGCCGGTGGCACTGCAAGTAGGCGGACCGTGATCTAGTCTGGGTTGCCACACCCTTACGCTTCGAACCGTCCCCAATGGAGCAGATGTGACTGTCATGCAAGACACCCCGTTCACACCCCGCACCGAAGCCCTCAGTTATACCGACGCGTGCTACCGGTGGGGGCCGTGGCATCTTCCTACCGCTTATACCACCATGGAAATGGAGCTGGAGGCGATACGCACCAGAGCCGCAGTGATCGATATGTCACCGCTGTCCAAATGCTCAATTTCAGGTTCAGATGCGGTGCAGTTCGTCGATAAGATCATCACCCGCGACGCAACCAAGATCGGACCGGATCAGCTCATTTACACCCCCTGGTGTGACGAGCGAGGCAAAGTCATGGGCGACAACATCGTTGCTCGGACTGAAACATCGACCTTTATGTTCTCGTCAGATCCCAATCTCCGTTGGTTCGCGAAGCACGCCGAGGGTCTCGACGTGACCGTGGCAGATCAAACGGAGGAATACGGCATCCTCGCACTGCAAGGACCAGCCTCACGGCAGGTCTTGGAGGCGGCAACTGGTCAGGATTGGTCAGATCTCGCTTTCTCGCGGAGACGGAACACGGTCATCGACGGTATCCCGCTGGACGTATGGCGGACCGGATTCTCTGGAGAACTCGGCTACGAGCTCTGGGTGACGGTCGAAGGTGCAGTGCCGATGCTCGATGCTGTGCTGAAGGCAGGAGAACGTTTCGGTCTAGTACTGGCTGGCGGGCACGCGATCAAAGTGGCCCGAGTCGAAGCCGGTCTCATTCTCATCTCGGGTGATTACACCGGATCGGGAGGCGAGGAACGAGGGGCCCATACTGAGGTAGACCCCGAGGAAGTGAGCTCACCCTTCGAGCTGGGTCTTGGCCGTCTTGTCGACTTCGACAAGACGGCCTTCATCGGGCGCCAGGCTTTGGTCGAGGAGCAGGCGCGAGGCGGGCCGCCCCGCCTACTAGTCGGCCTCGATATCGATTGGCGCCAGATCGTGGCGCGGTCGGTTGATCGCGGGGTGGCACCAAACGTGTCGCCGCGAGTGTTGTGGGGGTCGCTCCCGCTGCGCATTAACGGAAAGCTCGCGGGGCGGGCTTCGAGCGTGACCTGGGCGCCCAGCGTTAGGAAACTGATCGCGTTCGGCCACGTGCCAAAAGAACACGCCGCATCCGGGTTCGAGGTGACAATCGACTGGACAGAGGACGGCACCGAACCGGAAGAGGTGGACGCTGTTGTGGTCGATCTCCCGTTCCTGCCGAGGAACCGGTCACGGTCTGCCCCTCATTGACGCCAAAACAGCTGCCACCGTCACTGAACGCGCTGGGCGAGTATTATTAGTGTTAACACACCGGGATTGTAAGAGCGGAGACTGACCCGGAGCACCTTCTTCCTTACAACCTTTGAGTGTTGGGTAGCATCGCTCTTTCCGATCAGCAGGTGCCACAGGAGACGGTTATGCGCAAGAGGATGCACTGCTTGCAGGTTTGCCTCAGGAACAGGTCTCGAGCTCTGGTACGAGTGGCGGTAGTGGCGTTTGTCGCCACAACTGTGGTTGGATTATTCGGAAACACACCCCAGGCCCGTGCTCAGGCTGCTGCTACGCCTGTGGTGGCGGCTTCGATCGACGAGGACTGGATTTCTGCGGAGGGCTTCGCTCCCGGTTCTCCCGTCACTTTCAGGCTTTACGCTGGTGTGGCCAGCACTTTGTATTGGGCTGAGATCCACGTCGCCGACTCCAACGGAGCGATCTACCTGGCACCGGGGACCCATCGCCGCGACCTTCAACCAGGAATGGTGATTCAGGCCGACGACGGGTCGGGAATCACACAATTGGAATTGGCTCCTGGTGTCGAAACCACTGCAACGACGACAGATCTGGCGCCTGCATTGACTGCTTCAAGCAGCGAGGACTGGATCCTTGCTGAGGGCTTCGCTCCCAATACCGCTATCACTTTCAGGATCTACGACGGCGTGCGTAGGGCCCTCCGCCGGACTGAGATCCACGTCGCCGACCCCAACGGAGCGATCTACCTGAAACCGGGTGTGTTTGGCTTAGACCTTCTGGCGGGAATGCTTCTTCAGGCCGACGACGGTTCGGTCGAAAAATCGCTGGTGCTGGCTCCCGCCACAACGACGACCGAGACAACCGAATCAATCGCTGCCTCGATAGTGATCGTCGGCGACGCCGAATTCACCCTCCAGACAGTGGCGGCACTTAACCTTCTGTCTCAGGGCTCTCCTGGTTGGTACGTTCAGGTGATTGGGTACCTCGTATTGATCGAGGAACTTCCGGAGGAAGAATGGCCCTCTTGCTGCAGTGCGTATGTGTACTCGCGTACCGGATTCACCTACATAGCTTCAGCCGCCTTCGGACGAGTCGCCGGTGAGCGGAGCAGTGAATTTCAGCTCGTGTGGTATGCAACCACGCTTGTACACGAGGCCTGTCACGTCAGGCGATACTCAGACGGCCTGGTACCTGGAGGGGTGATTGGCGAACGCGCGTGTATGGTTGACGAACTCGACGTCCTCCAAGATATCGATCCCAACGACGACACCGGCTTCCAGGCCTGGGCACAGGATGTCATCGACAACATCGAAGACCCTGCCACCTGGTGGTGGTAACCCGTTCAGGACGGGTTACGGTGGAGAACATCTCTGAGGTAACCTGGGCATCACCAAGGCGTAGTGCGGGATCGACAAGATCTCAAGCCATTCGATTGAGCCCAACAGGGACGGGAGCGGGAGGCGCCTGAAGGCCATGAACCGGCATCGTCGGGTGTCAGTCCTGAACGTGCGATACCCGTGGCTTTCGTCAACGATCGGCCCCTCCCAGCCCGCAGCCCGACAGCCTGCCTTCTGGCGCCTCAGTGAGTACCCCGTCGCTCCTGTAGGACTCTTCGAAGGTGAAGCGCCTTCCACTGGTGCGTCTCGTCTGCCGAAGGATACACCGTTACCGCATTGGCATCTTCCAAGGTCAAGGAGTCAGTCCCTAATAGGGCGTGTATCCTCGAAGCCTCTCATCGATACGGCTGCTCGCCTGTCTTCTACGTGCACCAACCCACCTTCGAGCCCTTACCAACCGGTCGGTGGCTGAAGGCGATACAATCATTGAAGCCGAAGCCTCATTTCGTAACTTCGCAGGAGAGCTTCAGTGGCTGAAAGTGTCAAGCTGGGGGCAGAAGCCGAAGAAGGCCATCCGCAACGGCGGCTGATCCTCATCGTTATGTCGGTCAGCCTCGTTCTGGTCGTCTCCGGGATCAGTTCTCTCAACCTTGCTATTCCGTCTATTCGCAACGCGCTGGCGGCTTCAAACACCGAATTGTTGTGGATCGTCGACAGTTACGGGCTTGCCTTTGCCGGCTTATTGCTCCCGGCCGGCGCTCTTGGCGATCGCTATGGGCGCAAAGAGGCTCTTATCACCGGTCTGGGCATTTTCCTCGGAGGAGCGTTGTCAGCGACCTTCGCCACGACTCCTGTGATGCTGATCGGAGGCCGATCTGCAATGGGTATCGGCTCGGCGTTGATCATGCCGGCGACGCTTTCGATCATTGCGGTTGTATTTCCACCTTCGGAGCGAACCAAAGCCATCGCGGTGTGGGTCGGATTCTCCGGAGCCGGAGGAGCGCTTGGGGTCCTCGCTGGAGGTTTCCTCCTCAACTTCTTTTGGTGGGGATCGGTGTTCTTCATCACCATTCCCTTCGCCCTTGTTGTCCTCATTGCTGTGATCACGATTGTGCCGACCTCTCGGGACGAGGAACAACGATCGCTCGACATCGGTGGTTCAATTCTGTCGATCGCCGGGTTGGGAATCTTGCTCTTCGGGATTATCGAAGGACCCGAGCGCGGATGGACCGATGGGCTGGTGTTGAGCTTCTTCGGCGCAGCAGCGGTTCTCATCCTGCTCTTCGTGTTGTGGGAGCTAAGAGTGAAAGCACCTATGCTCGACCCCAGGTACTTTAAGAACAGCAACTTCACGTTGGGCAGCCTGGCACTAGCTGCTTCGTTCATGGCGATGTTCGGGTTCTTCCTTCTCAATACGCTCTACTTACAATACGCCCAGGGCCATTCACCCCTGGGAACTGCCGTGCGCACCATCCCATTCGGGTTCGTGCTGATCGCCCTAGCGCCCCGCAGCCCGGCGTTAGCAACTCGGTTTGGTACGAGAGTGGCGATTGTCGGAGGAATGCTCATGCTCTCCACTGGTCTAGTCGGACTGACATTTCTCGCTGTGGCCTCGCCCTACTGGCATCTTCTCGTATGGCTGGTCGTCCTTTCTTGCGGAATGGCAATCCTGATGCCGCCATCAACAACGGCGATCGTCTCGTCACTCCCTCAGAGCAAGGCAGGAGTGAGCTCGGCAGTCAACGACACAACTCGTGAGGTGGGCGGTGCAATCGGCATAGCTCTTCTTGGGTCTCTGCTGTCTGTCGGTTACCGCACCAGCATGAACGACACCGTGAGCGGACTTCCGGTTGAACTGGCCGAATCGGCCCACGATTCGATCGGTGAAGCCCTCTGGGTAGCTGGAAAAATCGGTGGAGAGCAGGGCCTCGCCCTCTCTACCGCAGCCGGCAAAGCGTTCACCGACGGCATAGGACTCGCCTACCTCGTGGGAGCCGGCATCATCGCCGCGGCCGCAGCCACGATAGCGATATTTCACCCCCGAGATGACGGCTCATAGGCGCGAATTAGTTGGACTGAACGCAAATCGACTTGAGTTGAACCTCGGGGCCACAGCAACGCTTCTGGAAAGCACAAGAAAGCTGGGACCAGGTCTGTACCCATGTAGCTGAAAGCCCCGATACGCTGCTCCCGTGAAACGCCACACTTTGCTCTTGACGATTCTCGTTCTTGCCTCTTGCGGGCCCGGTAAGGTTGTCGTTCTCCCTCTGGAACCCGAAGAAGTTGTGACGCGTTCCTCGGCGGCGATGGCGTCGATGGGATCGGCAAGCTTCGAGATGGAAGTAAGCGGCACACCGGTCAAGATCCAGGGTCTTGAATTCGCCCGAGCTGAGGGCAACTACCAGGCTCCCGCCTCGGCCATCGCCGTCCTCGAAATGCGGATCGGAAGCACCACAGTCGAGATGACAACCATCTCGATCGACGACAAAACCTGGTTGACCGATCCCCTCACCGGAGCCTGGACCGAGTTACTACAGGGCGTAGGTTTCAACCCTGCAATCGTGTTCGGTTCGGAGGGGTGGGCGTCGATGCTGAAGAATGATCTGAGCGGCAGCACCGTGGGTGGAAGCGGGGGCGACTATTTGCTTGCTGGGAACGTCACAGCGGAGCGCGTTGAGCACCTCACGGCCGGGATCGTAGCTGACCAGCAGGTAAGGATCGAACTGCTCATCGACTCCGAGACGTTCCATATCCTTACAGCCGAGTTCTCGACCGACGGCGACGAGGGATCCACCGACTGGCACATCGAGTTGGGAAGTTTCGGTGTCGCCTTGACGATTGAAGCTCCCGACATCGGGTGAGACGACTCTCCTCGCCGCGAGCCGTGTTTGCCGTGGTTGGCTTTGGTGTATTCATCGCCGCTGATGACCTGACCGTCGCCTCGACGATGCTCCGCCAGATCATCGACGACCTTCACATCGCACTTCCCGAGGGCTTCGATGACGCAGCGTGGATCGTCAACGCCTACCTCATCGCCTACGTCGCGGTGATGCCTTTCGCCGGCCGACTCTCGGACGTCTGGGGACGGCGTCGGGTCTTCATTGGTGCCCTCTCTGTCTTCGCCTTGGGATCGGCATGGCTTTCTGTTACCACAAGCCTCGGCCCATTTCTGATCGCGAGGGTGCTCACCGCGATAGGTGGCGGCGCCATGGTGCCGGTAGCCCTGGCGGTCGTCGGGGATCTGTTCACGGCGGAACGGAGGGGGCATGGTTTCGGAGGCCTGGCCGCGATTGATACATTGGGATGGGTATGGGGCCCACTTTTTGGAGCCCTCCTGGTCCGCTTCCTCGACTGGCGTTGGCAGTTCTACCTCAACGTGCCGATGGCGCTCATCGGGATTGCCCTTGCATTTGTCTCGCTCCGAGGCGTCGGTAAACCGTCACACCGATCACTCGACCTTCCAGGTGCTTTCGCAATGTCGGTGGCGCTCATCGCCCTCACGATGGGACTACTCGAGAGCGCCGAACTGGCGACTTCGGCGGATCTGGCGGGCCTGACCGCTGGTGGGGGACCTCCGGCATGGCCGTTATTCATCGTCGCTGCCGTCGCCGTGGGTTATCTGTTGATCCGACACCGAAGAGCTACCAATCCCCTGATCAATCCGGGATCGCTGAGAGTTCGGGGTGTTGGTTTCGCCCTCGGTGCCAACCTGCTTTCAGGTGCGGTGCTGGCAGTGGCTCTCGTGAATGTCCCGCTCTTTGTCAACCTGGTCCTAGAGACCGAGACGGGACGCGCAGCGCTGCTCAGCGGATGGATCCTCACCGCTCTCACCGTTTCCATGGCCGCTGGAGCACTCCTCGGTGGGCGACTCACCGATCAGCGGTCAGCACGCGCTCCCGCTATCACCGGGTTGACAATCGCCACTCTGGGGCTCGCCGCCATGGGATTGACCTGGGGGACTGGTGTGGAAACGGCGGCAATGAGTTTCCACCTCGCGATCCTCGGCTTCGGCATCGGTATCGCCACACCCGCTCTCGCTACTGTGATCGTCGCCGCCTCGGCGGACGATCACAGCGGAGAGGGAGCATCAACCGTCCTCGTTTCGCGCCTGGTGGGGATCGCCGTCGGCCTGGCAGGTATCACCGCGTGGGCACTTCACAGGTTCAGCGAGTTACGCGGCGGGCTCAACCTTCCGGCGATCACCGATCCCGGCTACGAGAGCGCTGCTCTTGCAGCGCAGGCGAACTTGACCGGTACCGTACTTGGGGAGACCTTTCTGGCCGCCGCTAGCCTTGCTGCTGTAGCTGTCTCGCTTGCCGCCCTGCTACCGCGCACGTCTTACCATCGGGACTGAGTCGCCAGCCGGTATTGAGTTGACCCGAAAAGGTTGCGAATTTCGGCCTTTCGAGGCGACGAATGGTCGCGTAGATTTCGGATTCTGCATCTGCCGGAAAGGCCTATGGGGCGATCTCGATCATCTTGGTAGCGAATGTGGTAGTGGTTCGCGAGCTCTGAGGTGCAACGGCTCCGTCGCACCTGCGACGGGCACGGCGATCACGGCGCCGAGGACGACCACGACGAGTGCGACGTAAATCGACCTGCGCCTTCGATGTGTTCTCGTGCTGCCACGCTTTAATTGGTCTATGCGTCCCCTGTTGTCCCCTGATGGATGGATTGGTAAATCGTGCACAAAACTTCAAGATCAATTCGACATCATACAGCTCCACTAGCCATTCAACGGTGCAGCGACAAGAAATTGGTCCGATCAGGCCGCAGCACATCAGACCGCGACTGGAGCCGGATTGCGTCAAGACTCTCCGTCTCCAGTCGGCAGACCTGGGGGCGCCGGGAACTCTTTGATGTAGAGATCTTGCTGCCCGAACGGAATCGTGATGCCATGGGCGATGAAGCGTTTGTAGATCTCTGAGTTCAACTCGTGCAGCACCATATCCCGATCCCCTGGTCGCTCGATCCAGCACAACAGTTCTAAGTCGAGGCTCGAGTCGCCAAAGGCCCGAAACCGCACCCACGGCTCAGGAACGCTTAATATCTTGGCGTGGCTCGCGGCGATATCTGTCAATACGGCCATGACCTCGTCGATGTCGGAACCGTAGGCGACGCCGACAGCAGTACCGATGCGGAAACGGTGCCGGGGTCCGCCGGCCTCATTGACGATCTTGGTTGCCCCCATTACGCCATTGGGAATCGAAACCTCGACGTCATCGCGCGTCAGTAACCGTGTGGAACGAAGGCCAATCTTGGTTACTTCGCCCCGCTCACCGCTGTCCAGAATGATGAAGTCGCCGATCTCGTAAGGCCGATCCGAGAGGATGGCAACACCGGCGAACAGATTCGACAGCGTGTCCTGTGCCGCAAAACTCAACGCCAGACCAACGATGCCCGCCGATGCAACGAGGCCGGTGACGTTGATATTCCAAATAAGGAGAATTGAATAGAGCCCGGCTATAAAGAAGAGCACTGCAGCGGCATTGGACAAAACCGGTTCCGTGGCCTTCTGGACGAGCCGGAACCGACTTTGGCTTCGCACCATCGTACCGAGCAACAGGCGCAGGAAACGAACTCCGAAGAAGAGCCAGACGAGAACCAGAATGGTCTGGATCACCAGCACAGTGTTCGTCTCCAATGTCCGACTCAGATCCAGCTGGTACGTGGCTGTGATCAGACCGATGAGCCCAACCGTCGAAAAGATCGGACGGTGCATGAGTTCGACCAGCTTGTCGTCGAAGTCGGTCTCTGATCGAGCCGTGAGTCGGCGGAGGGACCCGGTCAACAAACGATCTATCACCATCGCCGCCACCGCAAACCCAACGATGATCGCCAGCGCCTCGACATACGGAAATCGCTCGAAGAACTCGCCGACGTCGTGCCACACCTCAGACATCCGTTCCCACATCTCCTGTTGGTTTGCCTCGCCCGGGACTGTAGGCGGCCGGCGGCAGCCTAGCTCAGGCGTAGTCTCTCTTCCCGAACGCGCCTTTCAATGGAAAACCCAATGAGACTGTGGCGGCAGCGATCTTATGACGATAGGACAGTCCGTTCAGGGGTCAGCAGTCTGTCCTGCACAATGTTTGACTCTCACGTTCGAGAAGCAGGATGCACCCTTAATGGTTGTGAATAGCAGACTTCTTCATTGTGGCGGTTGAACTGATGGTTTCTAGCTCGCGCCCTGGGTCACTACCATCCCGACGAGGTCTCCGTATCCTATCTGATGACATTCAAGACCGATATGGCCTACCTGCAGGCGTTTCCTACGGCGCCGCCGGGTGAGATGACGGGTACCGGTCAGAACCGCCGGTCATGAGTTATCCGGTTACGGCACCTCTGAGTAGATAGTCGATCACGTCCTTTGCCCGGTAGCTGGTCGCGCCTTCGGGAAGAAACCGCGCCACATCGACTGTGTCGTCGCCCGATGTGACAAGCGTCGGCTCTTCCAAGCCGCCCTTCTTGATTTGACCGAGACCGATATTCGCTAAGAGCGCGTTACAGAGACATTTGCGGCCAACGGTGTCGGTAATGTTGCCGCCCTTGCGGACGTAGCTGCCTACCGGTTCCGAGGGGCAGCGCCAGCCCTTCCTTCCATCGTCATCGACGTAGGCCACTCGAAGATACCCAAGGTCGCACATTGGGGTCCGGTCGATGTACACCGCTTCGTCAGTCAGTGTCCCGTCCAGTTCTACCGCCTTGAACGGGAAACCAGTCGGCGACGCGACCGGATCGGTAAACACCGAAGCCCGCTTCCGGCGGCTCTCTTCGAGAACCCTCATTTTGACATCGGATCGCAGACCGGACTCCTCACAGAACGCAAAGGCTGTGCCGACTTGGATACCTGAGGCACCTTCCGACAGGGCGCTCTTCAGTCTCTCCGGCTTGGTGTACATTCCGGCCATCCAGAACGGTCGACCTAATTCGCGAATGACGGCGAGATCCGGGATGTCCTTCTCCCCATAGATAGGTTCGCCCCGCTCATTCCGCTCGGCCCTGTTTCGCGGTGGCGCGTTGTGTCCGCCTGCAGTTGGGTACTCGACGATGAAGCCGTCGACCCGGGCTTCGACCTTGCGCACGAGCATTGTGGCCAGGACATGCGATGACACGATGGCGAGAAAAATCGGCCGACGGATTGGAGGCAGTACGCCGTGCCCGTACTTGACTGGGTCGAATCTGAGGTACGGATCATCCTCCGGAGTGGCCTTATTCATGTCGACTTTCATTTCGACCGGTAGGCCTTCAGCCAAACGGTCGAGAATCCCGGGGATGGCCCGTGGGATCCCCGCTCCCACGACGACATAATCAACACCAGCCAAGGCGGCGCCGTATAACGAGGGGAGCGTCGGCGCCTGGATCTTCTCCATGTAGTTGATCCCTACCGGATTGGGGTGGCCTTCCTTAGCGAGCCAGACCTCCACGTAGTTGGCAACAACCAGGAGGTCTTTGAGTCGACGCGACGGCTTGAGCTTCCCCATCGGACTCTTCTTGAAGCGTGTTCCGGGTGACTTGCCGCCCGGAATCAGATATCGAGCAAGAATGCCATCGACGACTCCGGGGATGGGAAAGGCGTCGAGAGCACGACGGATATCGCCACCAGGATCTCCCAATTGGAGTCTTCTGACGAGCACCGAGTCGATCGCCGTACCCGATACGACGCCGAGCTGCCCTTCGGAGGAGACCGCTCTTGCCAAACGCCAATCCGACACGGCCACGCCCATGCCGCCTTGGATGATCAAGGGGTGGTTGGCCACGAGAGGATCGTAGGCGGACGCCGCTCGGTATGGGGCCGTCGATTCCGACACGCTGAGACTGTGCCCGTCGCAGCAGACAAGGAAGCGAAGCCGCCGTTGCGGGACTCTCGAACCTTATCCACCCAGGAGTTAACAATCGCAGCCGTCATTTTGGGCAGCTTCGAAAAGATAATCAGCTTGAGTATTAAGCCGACCACAGCTGTGTGTCGCAAGGAATCATCGACCTTGATCTCCTCCAAGAGGGGGGAGTGATCTGATATCGAATCGTCGGTCACTAAACGGGAGAGAGTACTGAATGAGAGAGTGGTCAGCACGCCCCAATCGCTCCACGCCGCGTTTACGGCCAGGCAAGCGCGACAGATGCGTCGTGTCGTCCCACACTCGTATCGTCTACTCAACGGACGGCCAAACGGTACATCCTTTTCTCCCGGGCCTTGGCGCGGCCGCGGTAGGTGGTGAATGCGGGCCACATCACTGCGCACGCCGGCCACAGCGCATCCCGGTCGGCGGCCGGCACCAATTGAGCCTCAACTCTGGTCTCTTCGCCCGCTACCTCAATCACGGCTTGAGGGTTGGCGGCAAGATTCAAGACCCACTCGGGGGTTGTAGGCTTGCCCCAATTGAAGCTGATGACAACGAAGTCATCAGCTTCCTTGACGTAGGAAACCGCGACCGTATGAGAATTTCCGGATCGTCGACCGGTGGTTGTGAGGAAGATGGTCTGGACCGACAGGGGAGTTGCCAGCCTGCGGCCCCTGGTGATTCGGTAGACAAATCGATCGAGCCGGGGGGCGAGTCGAGAGGCGATGGCTACGAACCAGCGTTGCCCCCCGACCGAGCGGAGGAGCCAGGAGTAGAGGCTCATAGCGCGACCCTAGTGAGGAAAAGGAGCCTCTCACTAACGGCTCACGTTTCTTTCACGTTCAGTCGGTACGCTGCGACCGTGACGCACAGGGTGTTGATTGCTGAAGACGACGACGCGGTACGGCGCTCGGTTGCACGAGCGCTTAGATTCGAGGGATACGACGTCGTCACTGCTGAGAATGGAGAACGCGCACTCGTAGAGGCCGCCAAGGACCCGCCGGATGCCATCGTCCTCGACATCATGATGCCCTTGCTCGATGGTCTGACTGTCTGCCGCAAGATCCGGGCCACCGGGGACGGAACACCGATCCTGATGCTCACCGCAAAACACGAACTTGCAGACCGCGTGGCAGGCCTCGACGCAGGCGCCGACGACTACCTGGTCAAACCATTCGCCCTGGAGGAACTGCTGGCCCGGGTGCGTGCGCTACTGCGGCGCCGTGAGCTTCCGGCAGACTCAGGTCTGCTTCGACTGGTCGATCTCTCACTGGACCCGGCGACTAGAACCGTGAGACGGGGCGAGCGAGACGTCGATCTGACAAAGACCGAGTTCGATCTCCTGGAACTTCTGCTGATGAACTCCGGTATCGTCCTGACCCGCGACACGATCTACGACCGAATTTGGGGATTCAACTTCGTGACCTCGTCGAACTCCCTCGACGTCTATGTCGGGTATTTACGCCGCAAGACAGAGGCAGCAGGCGAACCACGGCTGATCCACACTGTTCGCGGCGTCGGGTATGTGGCACGCGAGAAATGAGTTTGCAGGCGAGGCTGGCAGCTTTCATCGCGGTAGCCGTCGGAATGGCGGTAGCCGTCGTCGCTTTCTTCGCTTACAGCTTCGCCCGCGACGAGGCACGCGGAGAAGTCGATGACTTTCTTCGGGAGCGGGGAGAGGTGGTGAGTCTGTTCGGCGCTCTTGAATTCGACGAGTTTCGCAGCCAGACCGGTCGCGGGCCGGATCGGGTTGGTGGCCAGGGCACTTCTCCGGGATCGACCTATTCTCCGCTTGCGGAGGTGATCCGTGAGGACGCCATCGCACAGTTGGTGGAGGAAAGAGGAGCGATAGCGACGATCGGGCTATCCACCGTGGTTCTCCCAGTCGACGAGCGCGACCTGTTTATCGCTGCAAACGGTGGTGAAGACTACCTCCGGGATGCCGAGATCGACGGTGTCAAATATCGGATGATGACCCGCCCGCTCGGTCCCAGGATCGCTATCCAGGTCGGGCGTGACATCACCGTCACCGACGAGATTCTTTCCCGACTCCGGCTCCGACTCAGCTTGCTCAGCTTGAGCGGCGTGGCAATCGCAGCGTTTGCCGCCTGGCTCATCGCGGGTCGCAGCCTGCGTCCCGTCGCCCTCCTCACCGATGCGGCAGAACACGTGGCGGCAACTCACGAGCTAGGGGAGAGGATTGAGGTGGATCGTGATGACGAGCTTGGTCGGCTTGCTACCGCGTTCAACGCGATGCTCGCCGCTCTGGAGGATGTTCGGATCAGCCAACAGCGACTGGTCACGGATGCCTCGCACGAGTTGCGAACCCCGCTCACAAGTGTACGAACAAACATCGAACTGCTGGCATTGGGAGTCGTGGAAGGCGAGGATCGCGATGAATTGCTCGCTGATTTAACTTTCGAGGTAGGCGAGTTGTCGCACCTGGTAACTGAACTCGTCGACCTTGCCACCGTCGGCCGTTGCGAAGAGGCGCTGGTAGAGGTCGATCTAGGTTCGATAGTGGAGCAGGCGGTCGAACAACTCGAGCGCCGTACCGACCTAAAGATTGAGGCCAACCTCGAACCGACCATCTTCTTCGGTAGACCCGGGAGATTACTGAGGTCCGTGACCAATCTGCTCGAGAACGCATCCAAGTGGGGGAGTGAGGGCGACTGTATCGAGGTCCGACTTCGCGGCCACGAGTTCTCGGTTAGAGATCATGGCCCTGGCATTCCGGATGCGGACATCGACCACGTGTTCGAACGGTTCTACCGGTCACCAGCGGCACGTTCTCGACCGGGTTCGGGTCTTGGTCTTTCCATAGTCAAGGCCGTTACCGAAGAGCACAAGGGCGAAGTCTTTGCGAGAAATGCTGCAGACGGCGGAGCAATAGTCGGCTTCACACTGCCATTCTCAGAGGAATGAACTCGATCCGACCCTCACCACCGGCTTCTGGCTGATAACTCCGTCGCAGGGCGCAACGGAGTCCTGGAGGGCGCTAACGGCGCGGGCTCGATGGGCTGGGCGGGGGTCCCCAAAGTATAAGACATCCTGGTTGGCAACAAAGAGCTTCAGGTTGCGCCGACCAACTGACCAATTGCTATCAGTTACGAGTAGCGACATTATCGGCTTGATCTCCCTGTATCGGGTCACACCGCGGCATCGGGTAGCCTGGGCCAGTCAAATCCGGAGCATTCTCATGGCTGGCCCAACCGAATTGCCGCAGCTCATCTCGGAGTTCATCGATCTCGCCAAGAAGTACCTGCGGGAAAACACGATTGTTCCTGCCAAGAAGTTGGGACGACTCTTCGGGATCAGCCTGACGGCCTCTCTCCTGTTTGTGCTTGCTGCGCTGTCCCTCTCCGTCGTTGTCATGCGCTTCATCGTGGAGGCGCTGCCGGACGGCGCCATTTGGAGTGGTCTCGGATACATCGTGTCTGCGGTAGCGCTCCTCGTAGTCACCGCTCTTGTCCTGTGGAGGGCGGCCAAATGACGGTCGAACGGTCCGATCTCGAGGACAAACTCAAGGAGGTACAGTCGGCCATTGACGAGACGGCCGAAGGGGCTCGAAACTTAGGGGTCGCGGCAGCGGTAGGCGTCGTCATTCTCCTGGTGATTGTGTACTTCTTGGGAAGACGAAAAGGACGAACCGGGTCAGCGCGCGTTGAGATCCATCGGCTCGGATAGCCAAGTAGGACAACGATACCCAAGAACGGTCAAGAGCGGTATAACCCAGCAGCTCACTACGTCCGCTGAATCCCCCGCAAGGGGAGAGTGGTCTTTGTTTTGTGACAGCTGCCTCCAACCTCCAGAGGGAACACAGCTAGTCAGCCGGTTCGGCCAGGCGAATCTTGAGGGTTTCCCCAGAGGTGAGGCGACGGGAGTAGAGCAATTCGCGATCTGGACGGTCGAGCCAGCGCACGATACCCCGGGCCACCAAGACCCCCCCGACCAATGTGAGCGCGGCGTTACCTCCTCTCATTCCCCTAGAAAGAAGCCTCGCGCCGATTCGTAGCGGATTCATCGGACAATTATACCGTCAGCACCGCCGTGCTCGAGGGTTACAAGGGTCACTGGCACTGGAACTCTGCCTGCAAGGTACCACGGGGTCCTAGGAGTCCCCTAGAATTATGGGTCATGTTCCGCCACCGCGAACGTTTCGTAAAGATCCTCATTTTCATCCTGGCTGGAGCGTTGGTACTAGCTCTCGTCCTGCCGTCCGTTGCCGCCATCTTCGGCAACGGGTGACCAACCTCTTCGCCGCCGGCGATCTCTGCCTGCTGCTCGACGCCAAGGGGAGGCGCTACCTGATTGACCTAGTCGACGGTGATGAATTCCAATACCACGCCGGCTCGCTCAAGCACCAAGAAATCATCGGCAAAGCGCCCACTTCGTTCCTCCGATCGAACACTGGTGGCCGGCTTGTTGCGCTTCGACCTCGCCTCAGCGACTACGTACTCAAGATGCCACGCGGCGCCCAATTGATATACCCAAAAGATCTCGGCCCGATGATCCACTGGGGTGACGTTGCTAACGGTCATACGGTCGTCGAGGCCGGGACCGGATCGGGAGCGCTGACACTGGCTCTCGTACGCGCCGTGGGACCCGATGGAAGGGTGATAACGGTCGAACGGCGCGACGACCATCGCGAACATGCAGCCAAGATCATTGCGAGGTTTCACGGTGGTCTGCCCGACAACCTGACGATGCTCGCCGGCGATGTCTGCGATATCTTCGATACCCATGCCGCGGTTGACCGGCTGATGCTCGACCTGCCGGAACCGTGGTTAGTGGTCGAGGCGGCCGGCGGGAAGCTATCGACAGGGGCGGTTGTTTGCGCTTTCGTCCCGACCGTCCCGCAGGTGCAGCGCCTGACCGATAGCTTTAGGCGCTGCGGCTGGTATCTCGGAACCGAGACGTTCGAGGGTCTACACCGAGAGTGGAAAGTAGAGGGACGATCTGTCCGTCCCGATACTCAGATGGTGGGACATACCGGCTTCATCACCGTGGCCAGGCATACCGCGGCGCGGATGGATGCTGACGACGAGTAGCCAATCGCCGAACCAAATGTAATTTCTGTTATC
>PVBE010944161.1_pt1 | contig 22596 bp, 19 predicted proteins | sample 1631181 | NCBI WGS metagenome assembly PVBE01 (sample SAMN08397723, study PRJNA350692) | Marine metagenome, whole genome shotgun sequencing project. | isolation source: water | place: Pacific Ocean | collected 2012-04 | reverse complement strand
CTGTACATCGCATAAGGATTGTTCGCTCCGTTCTTGTGGGCTTTTACCGCGACACGGGCAAAGTCCTCCTCAGTTGCTCCGTAGTCGTGCATGTATTTCTGTGCCACGGTGGCAAAGGCAACTGGGCTCGCTTTCATGCCCAGAATGTTCTGCCAGGGTTCACCGAGTTCCTCGAACATACCCTTGTGCTTGTCGAACCCATAGAGGAGTACCACCTCACAGGAACCACTATTGATAGCCTGGCGGGCAAGCTCGAACATAGCGCCACCAGTCGCACACATGGCATTAATCTGATAGATGGGCAGGCCTTCCATACCCAGCTTCATCATCAGATCGATACCGGTACCCGCCTTGGGGTATACCACCTTGCCACTCAGAACGAATTGAATGTCCTTGTAGGTCATGTTCGCATCCTCTAGCGCCTTGAGGATTGCATCCAGCGCAAGATCCTCTGGCTCTTTGTCCGGATACCTGCCGAAGGGGTGCATACCAACACCAGCAATGACTATATCTTCCACTTGACCTCTCCGCTCACATAACAGTTATTCATTGTTTCTATTCATCATCAACTGGACGGAATCTGCATACCATTCGATCACTGCCATCCTCACCCTCATCGAACTTGTCAATGACCAATTCCATTTCCATACCAACCATAAGTTTAGCTGGGTCATTTTCAGTAAGCAGTGAACAGAGTACCAGACCGTCCGGGAGTTCAATCCATCCCACACCATAAGGCTCGAAGGGTTCCGGGGGCTGATAGGGTGGTGGAGCCGGATAGTACATGACGGTAAACGCATACAGCTTTCCATTGCGGCTCAGACTGATTGTCTCCAGATCCTGGCTCTGGCAGTTCTCACAGATGCTCCGCTCGATAAAAAATCGCTCATCACAGCTACGGCACCTGGTCCCCAGAAGATATCCCTCTTCATCTGGTGACTCTGGCAGCACCATCATCCCTTCTCTGATGGGAATCTGCTTACTAGTCATGTCGCCCATATTTTCAACCCTGCCCTAATTTGTATTTCGCCCGGTTTTTTGACCCAGCCGTCAACTCAAGGCATCAACTCAAGGAAAGTACGTTAATTGATCTTAGCTAACAATAATGTAATCGATAGATCAACAATACTATACAGATTACGAAACAATTTGTTGCGCTATATCACTTCAAAACAAAACTTGTTCGCAAAAACATAAAGGGTCATGTCGGAAATCTTTAATGACCGCAGCAAGGTTAGCAGTCTTTGGCGGGAGAGCTACAGGGAGAGGTTAAGCTGAAGTGTGATTCACTGGGGTTAACAAACCACTGTATTTTAGCTGGTCATCTCTGGATATCGAGCTGGCCATCCCAGGCGACCCAGCTCTTCAATGACAAATTTTCGTATCTAACGATTTTGTTGTGCTGCGAACTTTGATCAATATTTACTATTTACTGACAGGAACTCGCTAGTGTAAGGTAAATTCAACTGCACCGAAGCTGATGGGAGAGCTCTTGCCATGAATTTACAGACTTTCACACCTGAAGAAGAACATATCACTCAGATCAGGAGTCAACTCCAGCGCTTTGTAGAAGAAAAAATGCCTCGCGAAAAACGCAGAGAATGGGATCAGGAACACACTTGGCCAAGGGATATCTTTAAGGAGATAGCCGACATGGGGCTGATTGGACTGACCATACCAGAGGAATATGGTGGTGCCGGGCAGGATCTAGTTGCAGCCGTCGCCGTTATTGAAGAACTTGCACAGGCAGGCTCCTTCCTTGCCGGGCCTTATATCCATGCTGCCTTCTATGGGGGTATGAATATTTCTGAAAATGGATCAGGAAAACAAAAAGAAAATCTGCTGCCAAAGATCGCCAGGGGTGAACTGCTGCTGAGTTATGGATTATCGGAACCGAATGTCGGTGGTGATCTTGCCAGTGTCGATACAAGAGCTGAGAAGCAGGGCAATGAGATTGTCGTGAATGGTGCCAAACGCTGGTGTACGGGCGCAGACTGGTCTGACTACATCTATTGTCTGGTGCGAAGCGGTAGTACAGATGCACGCTACAAGAATCTTTCGATGCTGTTGGTTCCTACTGACGCACCGGGCATTACCATGCAACCGATAGAGCATGTGAATCTGCGGTACACCGCATCCATGGACGTCTACTTTGACAACGTTCATCTAAATGAAGATGCAATTGTCGGTGGACCTAAAATGTGGAATAGGGGCTGGGAATTACTCGCCGGCAGAGCACTGGATGTGGAGAAAATTGAGATCTCAGCATGCGCCTACGGCACTGCCAGGGCCGCTGTTGAGGAAGCATGGCAATATGCACAGGAGCGGACTCAGTTTGGCAAGCCAATAGCGCAGCATCAGGCCATCCGGCACAAGCTGGTAACGGCAAAAACTAAGCTGCAGGCTGCGAGACATATGTTGTATCACGGTGCCTATCTCGCGAATGAGGGATTACCCTGCTCCGTTGAGACGTCAATGGCCAAACTCTTTGTTGCTGACGTGGGGGTTGAGATTGCACTTGCCTGTCAGCAGGTCATGGGTGCCTATGCGCTGTCCGATGCCTACGATATCGAACGATGTGTGCGTGACCTTCTGGGCATGCCGATTGTGGGCGGATCTTCTGACATGCAGAAGAACAATATTGCAAGCATGCTGAAATTATAAGCCCAGTTGTTGCCTGGTCCGGTGATGCCCAATCCGGGGTTCCTTCAAGGAATATCCAGGCTCAAGCTGGTTCTTTGATTGAAACCCCACCATCAACGACAAGGGTTTGGCCCGTCAGGTATCGCGCTGCATCAGAAGCCAAAAACAAAGCAACACCACCAATGTCTTCTGGGTCGCCAATCCTTCTTACGGGTGTGCCATCTTCAACACCCGTAGCGATCTTTGGGTTCTCCCACAGCGCACGCGAAAAATCAGTTTTGATCAATCCAGGTGCTATGCAGTTGGCCGTAATACCTCTGGGACCCCATTCGACCGCCAGGTTCCTGACGAGGGCAAAATCAGCTGCCTTTGAGATTCCATAGACACCGAGGTTTTCACTGCCCTGGTTACCACCAATGCTGGAAACAATGATGATGCTGCCACCACCCTGTTCCACCATCAATGGCGCAGCCAGATTGCATAGCCAGAAGTTACTTCTGACGTTGCTGTTCATGACCTTGTCGTACGCCTCATCGGACATCTTCGACATGGGGCCATAGTAGGGATTCACTGCAGCATTACAGACAAGTATGTCCAGCCTGCCCCAGGCAGCCAGCGTTTCGTCTATCAGCTTGTGCAGTTCTTCTTTTCTGGAAATATTGCAGGGGATCGCTAGCGCTTCACCTCCTTTCTGACGAATTTTCTCAGCTGCGCTCTCACAAACGTCCTGCTTCCGGCTGGAAATGACGACCTTCGCACCGGCATCTGCCATGCATTCTGCGATAGACAGACCAATCCCCTTACTGGAGCCGGTTATCACCGCGACCTTATCTGTTAGATCAAACATCTATATTGCCCTTTGTTGATTTTGAAATGTTGTAAACTTGTTGAAGTTGTCCGCTACAAGCCATCATGCATGCACTTCTTCGTCTTCTTCGAACGTAAAACTGACATCCGCTGGATTCAGTTTTCTTTCGCAATGATTACATGTGCATTCCACTGTGAAAGCCTCTTTTCCGCATTTGTGGATGAGTGTTAGCACAGCACCTTTTTCCTCAAGCCATGTACTACCCCATTGATGCAGTGACAGTATGACCGGGTAAAGATCATTTGCTTTTTCTAAAGCCCGATATTCGTAACGTGGGGGATTATCCTGGTAGGCCTTGCGCACGAAAATCTCATGTTTAACCAGCACCTTTAGTCTGTCGGCCAGGATATTGGTTGCGATTTTGAGTTCCCGCTCAAAGTCACCGAATCGACGCAGCCCCCAAAACGCGCCCGACACAACGAGTGCTGTTCTACGATCTCCAATTAGATCTGAAATATGAATAGAAGATGTTCCAGTTGATAGTCCGTTATCAGCTTTTTGTTTGCTGTGACGCTGGGTCCCGAGTGCCAGGGCCGGTTCAGCCTTATCTGCAGCGGGCCCTGCAGCATATCTAATATCTCGATAGTGCAGTTCATAGAGACACTCACCGCACTTATAAAGTGGTGTCACGATGTTATTGCATGCCTTGTGCAACAGTTTTGGCGGCAGGTTGAGTGAATTGTCTTCCCTTCCCCACTTTTGTTCCCACAGCCAGACTGCCAGTGCCCACGGATACAGATCCAGGCCCTTGTCCGTCAGCCGGTATTCAAATCTAACAGGTGCACGCTGATAGGGGTTTCGATAGAGCACACCGTTGAACACCAAGGACTTAAGGCGTCTGGTGAGGGTTCCGCGCGGAGTACCCGTGTGCTTTTGAATTGTCTCGAAGTGATAGTTACCAAGAAAGACTTCCCTCAATATCAGGAGTGACCAGCGGTCACCGATGATGTTCAGTGACCGGGCCACAGCGCCCGTTGTAATTAACTGCTGGGTTGATGTCATTGCGAGTCTCGAAAGTTTTCTAATTCGAGATAGCTCTAGTCTGCGTTTGATTCCACCAGAATCCCCCGGTGATGCGGGGGAAAGATATCCTCCTCAAAGTTCGTCCCCATCAACTGATCGACACACACTGTCCCGGATAGTACAGCCGCATCAATGCCACAGCCCCAGTTCTTCTCTCCGTACTGATCACCGGCAAACCATAAACCTTTAACATACTCATTCCTGTGTTTGGGGCGGTCTTTTCCTACCGGCCGCGTCGTACCCAGCGCTTCGGGGGAAGGTGTCCAGAGAATGAATTCCACATCCTCATCCCAGGTTGGGAAGTTTGCCCGAGCCCAAGCTTCACAGCGCTCAATCACCAAATTGACCCGTTCCGGATCTCGCATTTCATTGTCAGTTAAAGCCGTCGAGAAGAGATATTCGGTTTTACCATCCGGAGCCCGGTCTGCTTCACCATCTTTCCAGGAGTCGAACTCGCACATCACCATGTCGACGACACCAATAAACCCTTCCTCTTCACTGGTAATACCAGGCATATAGATAAACGAACGCTTGTCGATACCCAGATCTCCAATGATGGAACGTTTGGTACCGACCCAGCCCGTGAGCAGGCCAATACCCCAGTGCTCCTCCTTCATAAAGCTAACCCACTCCGCGGGAAAGGGCTCCTTTGGCAATACCTGGAATGCGTACTTGGGTGGGACTGTACAGATAACGGTGTCTGCAGTCAGCGTATATTCTTCACCATCCTTTCTATATTTCACACCAGTGACCGTGCCGTCTTCAACAATGACCTCGGAAACCGGTGCATCGCGCAATACTACTCCGCCATTCTCGACCAGCGTTTTTTCCATTTCCACTGGTATTGCGATCGTGCCAGGTTTGTCGACGGTGGCAACTGAACCCGAGATCAGGTTCATGCGGATATCAGGCGCCATTGCCATATAACCAAGAAAATCTGAGGCTGCTGTCATCCTCGGCTCTGCCTGGCCCGTCTGGGATGCAGCCAAAACTTTAATATAAGCGTAAGCCTCAGGGTGCATGCCACGTTCTTCAAGCCATTCCTGCAACGGCTTTCGCGATAGCTTCGAAAGGTCTTCGAATGTGAGCTGGCTCATATCAGTGAGTTGATCCCTGGTCCTGGCGAAACCTTCTTCACTCATCCAGGGATAGGTCTGTCCCTTCTGTACCTGGTGTGCAACTGAAGGTTTGGCCGAGCCATCATCATTCAAACCTTGCCATTCGATGAATCCCAGGCCGCGGTTCAAGGGCATTTCCACATGCCTGCCAACATGCTGGAGCATGAAGTCCGCACGGTTATTGTTACCCCAGAAGAGCCCATGTCCCCCTGCTTCAAAGGTCCGACCATCGAGGAGACCTTCCGAAAAAATGGTTTCAATATCTGGAGTACACTTACTGAGATAGCAATGAGCGAGGGGCAGGGATTTCTTGAAAGCACGAGCGTCCATTTCAACGCCATCGGCTACAACTTTATCGCCTTCACCGACATAAGAAAGGCAGCGCCCACCGATGAATGGGGCTCGTTCAAGGACGAGGACTTTCTTACCGCAATCCTGGGCCAATAAGCTAGCGGCGGTCATTCCAGCCACTCCAGCGCCGATGACAATAACGTCGTAATTCTCTGTCGTCATGTTTTCTCCTCACATGTGACTCTGAGAGAACGGCCGACTATATCCCCATCTGAAATGGAGGTATTCGTGGCTGAATCGCTCAGAAAAATCATTTGATAGAAACACAGGATAGCTCTAGTATGTTCTATAGTGCAAGTTATATATAAATTGCATTATTAGACTAAAAAGTAGCTAGGAAGGGCGATTTATCAATGCAAAAACAAGTTAGTATGTTCTCTATTGGGATTAACTGAAATCAATTGATCTACAAGTTACAGTGATAGGGTTTCATAATTAAAGTTTAGTTGTGAGTTGCTTGACGTCAGCTACCCGCTGATATCTAACCTGCCGACTGGCAGCGACAGCTAGTCCCAACTGAAGGTTACTTCCCGTGCTTTCAGTTTTCCGCCGCACTCACTGCAACAGACCTGTCCATGGAGTGTACGGCCACAATTCTTATGAATCAGCCGCATGGGTTTACCTTTTGAACCATTGTTGCACCACTTGTCTCCCCATTGCCTTAGGGTCTGAAAAATGGGAAAGGTGGCCTCACCTTTCCTGGTTAACATGTATTCATAGCGTTTGGGATTCTTTTGATAAGCAGATTGTCTAAAAACGCCCTGCTCAACCAGAAACTTGAGGCGGTTAGAAAGAATGTTTGTCGCAATGGGCAGTTCTGAGTGAAACTGGTCGAATCGCGTTAGCCCGTGAAATGAAAGGGCAAGAAGATTTGCAGTCCACCGGTCACCCAGGATATTGATAAGATTCTTGTAGAGGCTGCCTTTACTTGGTACTTCCTCAATAGAGACAGAGGAACGTCGGCGTACTTTCTTTTCTCTTTCATCTCGAGTCGCACCCGGCCCGGGTTTGTATTCAACTTCATCTGGAAACACCAGTTCACTACAGGTTTGACAACGCAGCTCAGGCGTGAAGATATTATTGCACTTGAGATGCGTCAATGGTGCCTTGTCCAGCTGTGGTGTCTTAAAGAAATTCCGCTCCCAGTTCATTGACATCAAGACATTTTCATACAGATCGATGGATTTTTTCGTCAGGTGGTATCTCATGCGCTTGCCACCTGCTCGGTTAGGTTTCAGCTGCAGGCAATCTACCGATTGAAGCCATTTCAATCGATTTGACAGCACACCACGAGACACACCCATTGCTTCCTTCATCTCATTAAAGGAATTAATGCCCCAGAACACTTCCTGGATGATCAGCAGGCTCCACTTGTCTCCTACCTGGTCCAGTGCGCGATTGATTGAACTGGCCCTCGTTGTCAGCTTCTTCATCTGCTATTCGCAACCGGAGGCTGGGTTTCCAGGGGGCTAATTAAATTTGTGGGATTTTCGGTTTTCTTAGTCACTTTTTAATACTTTCACAATGAAACTTATTACTTGCATAGTCGGACTTTTAGAAATATGCTATACAAAGTTGTGAGAATTTCCATCCACTTCGGGAGAACTCCTATGTCTCAATATAACTATAAAGCTGTAGCGGCGATAGTCTTACTCATGATCTTGCCCGTTTCAGTCTGGGCACAAGTCCTGGAAGAAATTATCGTTACCGCTCAGAAGCGAGAACAAAGCCTTCAAGATGTTCCCATATCTGTTAGCGCAGTCAGTGGCGAAACGATTGAAAATCGTAGCATTGACTCCCTGTCAGATCTCTCTAGATCCGTACCTAACCTTTATATTACAGAAAGCCAGATTGACAGCACTATTCAGGTTCGGGGAATACGTACAGGTGCCAATAAAGGCTTCGAGCAGTCAGTGGCCATGTATATGGATGGAATCTACTATGGGCGTAGTCAGCTGATTCGCCTACCGTTGATGGATCTCGACCGGGTAGAGGTACTGCGCGGTCCGCAGCCCACACTATTTGGTAAGAATGCGGTCGCCGGTGCTGTCAGTGTCGCCAGTGCTCGACCGACAGATCAGTTCGAGGGTTCAATAACAGCTTCCTATGAGTTTGAGCATGAGGAATCACACATAACTGGCATGCTGTCTGGCCCCCTCTCGGATACCGTCAGGGGTCGGCTTGTCGCCTCAGTTCGCGACATGGATGAAGGTTATTTTACCAATCAGATTTCCGGGAAAGGTGAGCCCTCGGTGGAAGATACGTTTTTGAGGGGCACCCTGGAGTGGGATGCGAGCGACGATCTGCTCGTTCGTATAAAAGCTGAATATGCAGAATTTGATCGCGAGGGCTGGCCTCTGGAGTTACATTCTCCCCAAGGGGCATTCAGTGCGATTTATCAGGGACCGTTTTTTGTCGAGACCAATGAAGACTATCGTAGCGAGACCAGCCGTTCTAACAGCCTCAATGAGGTAACGAATGTTGTACTGAACCTGGAGTACACCATGGGTGATCACACCCTGACCTCCATTACAGGGTATGTTGACTATGAGACAACTGAGATAGTTGACGTCGATTACGCCCGTCTCGACCTTCTTGATGGGACCAATCAGGGTGAGGAATACGAACAGTTTTCCCAGGAGATACGGCTTACGTCACCGGGTGGCGAAAAAGTCGACTATATTGTCGGCCTGTATTATCACGATAGTGACCTGACAGTAACCGACGAAGTCTTTTTTGGTTCCACATTTCTTCTTTCGCCATTTGCACCATTAGCAGATTCCAATACCGACAGACTCTACACGCAGGAAGCAACGCTCTGGTCTGTGTTTGCCCAGGCGGACATCAACTTCACCGATGCCCTGACCCTAACCCTGGGTGCACGTTATAACCAGGAAGATAAAGAAGGTCGACGACGACTCACCCTTGTCTCTGGTGCCACGAACATTGGTATCAATATCCCTTCACCTGTACCTGTTTATACGACCTTGCTGGATCTGCTTTATGGCGCCCTGAATATGTATCCACATGATATATCAGCAGACAGGAATGAAGATTCGTTTAACCCGCTGGTTAATCTGCAATATCAGATCAATGACAACATTATGACTTATGTATCCTATTCCCAGGGGACCAAAGCTGGTGGCTTTGATATACGCGGAAACTCTGTGCAGGGGCACCCGGTGGCCGTACCAGGTACATTTGAGTTCGAAGATGAACAGGCAACCAATTATGAACTGGGTGCCAAGATGAGCTTCGAGCGGTCAGAACTTAATCTGGCGGTGTATTACACGAACTACGAAGACCTTCAGGTTCAGATTTTTGATGGCACTTTGAACTTTCTGGTCACGAACGCGGCCGAAGCGACAACTAAGGGTATCGAAGCCGATGGCCGATATGCTCTCACGGATAATTTGACGCTCTATGGCTCAGTGGCATTTCTGGATTTTGAATACGACAAGTTTGAGAATGGTACGTGTGCCTGGCCCCTGACGGGTGTTTGTTCTCTGACTGGAAAACGAGCTGTTGTGACGCCGGACTGGAGAGGCAATTTTGGGATTGATTTTGAGCATGAGTTTGCAAACTCACTACTGCTGGATGCCAACCTCAATCTGGACTACAGCGATTCATATCTGTTGATGGGAAACCAGGACCCGAATTCAAAGCAGGATTCCTATACAACCGTTGGGCTAGTCGTGGGTCTCGGCAGCAGTGATGGGAAATGGCGCGTGTCGCTGATTGGCGACAACCTGACCGATGAGAGAATCTATCTGACCCTGGGGGCAATGCCACTATCGACAACTTTCACTGGTGGTACAGGTATTGCCTATGACAGTTTCTATCAACGTCCGCGTAACTACTCACTTAAGCTTGAGTACAACTTCTAGGCAATAGATACTTCGGTCGATGCTGGGCACCTTCCCCGGCATCGAGTATCGAATGTTTCTTCGGCTATCTACATTGAGTCAATAAGTGACTAAACAGACAAAGGTTCTGTCTCTGGTTCTGATGCTGGTCGGCTGCTCATCTTCCGCTCTTATGCATGAAGATGATCTGCCGCCAGAGGCTAGAACTGGATGCAAGGCGCTTGCAGGGCTCTCATTAGAGAATGCCGAGCTTAGCGCAGCAGATCTGATTACCGACAGAGCTGATTTACCCGATTTCTGCCAGGTGGACGGCATCATTGCCACCCGCATTGGCTTCACCCTGCGATTTCCTGCTGGAAGCTGGAACAGAAAATTCATGGTAGCAGGCTGTGGTGGATTCTGTGGAAGACTCCTTCCAGAAAAGCCCGGCCATTCAAACAGCATCAACGAAGCACTGAAGCTTGGTTTTGCTGCGATAACCACCGATGGTGGGCACCAGGCCCCCAGTTGGGATACTGATTGGGCAATGAAGGACACGGCCAGCCTGAAACTCTTCGCTGGCGCCTGGATGCCGCTGGCAGTTGCGACGGGCAAACAACTGTTGCAGCAGTTTTATGACGTCGAACCCCATCGTACTTACTTTTCGGGTTGCTCAAATGGCGGCCGCCTGGCGATGATGGCGGCGCAGCGCTACCCAACGTTGTTTGATGCCATAGCCGGGGGAGGTAGCATTTTTGATCTCTCAGGCAATGCCGGGATTCACGGGTTATGGCTGTTGCAGTCAACGCGAGACAGGAATGACAGAGCAGTTATCGATCAGAACAAGATGCCGTTGTTACAAAGTACGGTCAACAGCCAATGCGATCAACTTGATGGTGTATCAGATGGAGTGATTTCCCGTCCTGAATCATGCCAGCCTAGGTTGGATGACCTGCAGTGTACGTCAGATGAAGCCAGCGACTGTTTCACCGCTACAGAACTGATTTCGATTAAACGCCTTTACCAGGGGGCGAGTCTCGGAGGCGTACAACTCTATCCTGGAATACCACCTGGTTCAGAAAGCCTTTGGTCCAGATGGGTGGTTGGCACAGACGATGATCCTGCCTGGGGAGAACGAGCTGCAACGGGTAATTTGCGATTGATCTATGGCATTCCCGCCAGCCAACCTTTTAACGCTCACGACTATGATCTTGCACAGGAACTCAAGAATGTACGACGCTTGGCGCCAATGCTTGATGCGACTAATCCCGACCTGTCAGGTTTTGCCAAAGCAGGTGGCAAGTTCTTCCACTACCATGGCCTCGCAGATCCGCTCATTTTGCCGGGTCGCACGCAACAGTATTATGAAGAAGCTGTCACGGCGCTTGGTAAAAAGAGGCTGGACGAATTTGCTCGATTTATCATGGTACCCGGACATGGACACTGCTGGGAAAAGCCTGGACAGGTGGCCGATGAATTCAACCCACTTCAGATTATTGATCAATGGCTTGAGAGCGGACAGGCGCCGGATCACGTGACAGCCGTTAAAAAAGACACCTCAGGCAGATTGATCCTGTCACGTAAGCTTTGCCCCTTGCCGAAGGTAGCGCAACTAAAAGGAAAGGATGATAGCCGCGCAGAAAGCTACGAATGTGTAAATCCCTGACTAGCCCGTCTTTTGACGGGCTATGCCAGATGGCCGCTCATTTTTTCAAGTGTTCGAATAGCACCAGCATCTCCCGCCGTGGCTGGTACCAGACAGACTTCATCAGCACCGGCGGCACGATATTCTTCGAGCCGAGAGATAACCTCTGCTTCTGATCCGACCAACCCAATCGCAGATGACAGGTTTTCCGGTATTGCCGCGAGAAGTTCTCTCGGGTGTGGGCCGGTTCGGGCGAACTCTACCAGTTCCAAGAAACCCGCCTCAGAAAACATCTCCGAGTATCCGGGAGCGGCTAGATAACCGACTAGCGTATGAAGAATCTGATCAACTGCTTCTCGTTCCGGATCAATAGCGCATGGAAGCCAGACAGCGAGCGCAGGGGGTGGCATAGCTGCTTTTTCCGCAGCCTGTTCCATTTGTCTTCGCAACTGAGCAAGACTCTGAGGAGTAACTAGGTTCAACAACATTCGATCAGAGTAACGTGCAGCGACGCTGACAGCAGCAGGGCCAAATGCAGCAATTGTCAGTGAGCTCTTCGATGCATCCAGGCGTAGCCGATAATTTTTACAGCTTGCAACTTCACCCTCGAAGCGCACCTTCTCTCCATCCAGCAGCCCGCGTACAATCTGAGCGGTTTCCGCCAGGTGTCTGGCAGAGCGAGTGCGCTTCTGGCCATGCCAGTGTTCAACAACAACAACGCTCGATGTTCCCACAGCAAGGTTGGTCGTACGCCCGGTCAACTCCGCCACCGAGGCGACGCCAATGGCCATGGTTGCTGGAGTGCGAATCGACACAGCCAGAGGTCCCGTTGTCAGAGTAATTTTTTCAGTCTTCTGACCCACCATTGTTGCAAATGCAAAAGCATCGTAGGTAGCCATTTCGCCAATCCACAGTTCAGGGAATCCCAGTCGATCGGCATTTATCGCTACCTCCAGGTTCTCAGCTGCCGGGCGGTCCTGCCAGAGTGGTGTGACTACACTGATTTTCATATTTTGGTCAGGTATGGTCTGTAAATTGAAAATTCATTGTAATATAGTCTTATTATGCAAGTAAATTTGTGGCGAGAATAACCCACCGCACGAGCCAGGTAGAAACCCAATATTTTATATGCAGATCGGCTTGCCCTAGGTGTGAAAAATGATTCAGAATGTAACGAAACTGCAGGTAACCCAATGATAACCACTAGCCAGAAACGCATCGATGCGCTAACGACTTCAGGCAGGTGGGGAACCGAAACACTGCACAGCATGCTTGCTGTCCACGCCCGCTTACGACCCGATCAGCTTGCTGTGAAAGATCAACCCAATCGTGAACAACTCACCGGTGATTTGCCACAAGCTTTGACCTGGAGCGAACTGGCACGGGCCAGCGACAACCTGGTGCCGCAACTGATTGCAGCAGGAATTGGAGAAAATGATCGCATAATCGTGCAGTTGCCAAATATTGCTGAGCTGATCGTGCTCTACTACGCTTTTAGCAAGATGGGAGTAATTACCTCCCCAATCCCGGTGCAGTACGGCAGCCATGAGCTTCGCAATGTAGCTGAAGCGTTGGATGGTGCGGCAGTGATTACGATAGGGCGCCTGATCAATTTGGATCTGGCATCGAACGTCCGTCATGCGCTTCCTGACTTAAAGGTGCTGCTCTTTGGCGAAGATCTTGAGCTTGATACGGTTGAGCGAGGCCAGCCTCCGCAGGTTACAAACGATGCAAACCGGGTGATGAGCATCTGCTGGACTTCCGGCACGACCGGAACTCCCAAAGGGGTACCCAGGTCTCACAACATGTGGTTTGCGGCGGGGAGGTGCACGTCAGATGCAAGCGGCTACGTCTCCGATGATGTTCTTTTATGTCCTTTCCCGCTCGTCAACATGGCAGCACTGGGTGGTTTCCTGTTTCCTGCTGCACAGGCAGGTTCTACCATCATTATGCACCACCCACTGGATCCCGCGCTTTTCCTGCAGCAGATGCAGGATGAACGCGTGAGTTTCACCATCGCTCCACCAGCATTGCTTAATCAGTTGGCCAAGTCTCCCGATATGTGGCGACAGTATGATTTCAATGCACTGCGTCGCGTGGGATCGGGTTCTGCACCTTTAGCACCCTGGATGATAGAAACATTTAGCCGTGAATTTGGTGTGGAGGTGGTGAATATCTATGGTTCAAATGAAGGCATTGCTCTGTACGCCACACCGGAAACGGTCCCTGATCCCGGAGCCAGGGCGACTATGTTTCCCTTGCCTGCTGAGGGCTCTGACCTTGAAGCTAGAGTGACAGATCCGGATTCAGGAGACATCGTGACAGGACAGGGTGAACGCGGTGAACTACTGGTCAGAGGAGCGACCGTTTTCGATGGCTATTTCGAGTCCGACAACACAGATGTCTTTGATAAGGACGGCTTTTTTCGTACCGGCGATCTGGTGGAGATTGGTGGTGAAGCAGGTGACTGTTGCAAGGTAGTGGGTCGCTGCAAGGACATTATCAATCGCGGAGGCATGAAAATCTCCCCTGCAGAACTGGATGTGGCACTGGAACAGCATCCAGATATCGTGGAAGCTGCTGTCTGCCCTTATCCGGATTCACGTCTCGGCGAAAAAATCTGTGCCTGCCTGGTCATGAAGCCTGAAGCGGAACTCATGGCACTTAAAGCCGTACAGGATTTTCTGCTTGGTTTCGGTTTTGCAAAATTCAAGTTGCCAGAACGAATTGAAGCCTATGAGCAGCTTCCCCGCAACGCAGTAGGAAAAGTGCAGCGATTCGTACTGCAGGAAGATGTCAGCGCAAAAGTCTCATCTTAACCGGATTCAGATCTGTGAGATATCCCGGCTGTGTCTCGCCGTCCCTTGTTGAAGTCGGCAGATGGTGCGACTGAACCCGAAAAAACTGTTCGATGCGGTCATTGTGGGTGCCGGTGTCGGTGGCATGTGTGCAGCTACTCTGCTGGCTCACCGAGGACGGAAGGTTGCGCTGTTGGAAAAACGCCCCTCTCTGGGCGGGCGCTTTTCAACGATAAACCGCAACGGATACCAGTGTGCCGTGGGCGGACTGGCTGTTCCTGTGGGCCACAACCTGGAGCAGATCTGTGAAGCGACTGGCATCCCGTCAGGTGTAAAACCTTCGACGAGCGTTGCGGTCTGGCTGGACGGCCAGTATTTCGATATCAGCCGCGGCGGCACACGGAGGATTATCAAGGAAGTTGCAGAGCCGGATGAGGCGCAGCGAGTGATCAAAGCGTTAAGTGAAGCGACGACCGGTGAAGGGCCGGGCAACGACATCTCTTTTAAGGATTGGCTGAACCAGTACACACACAATCCGCGAATCCATGGGCTGTTTCAGGCCACCATTTCGTCTCTGTTGACGGTTAATTCCCATGAGTTGCCTGCTGGGGAGTACTTTAGGCTTATCAGGGTCATTACACCGCTGACGTTTGGTTTTATCGAAGGGGGTACGATCAGTCTGTGGCAGCGTATGGCGGATTTCATTCACGCCCGGGGTGGAGAAATTATCACCACTGCGACAGTCGGCGAAATCTCTACTGAAGATGGTGAGATCCGCGATGTCCAGTTTCGGCACAACCGGGAGGACCATGAAATAAGCACACCTATCGTGATCAGTAATCTCGGCCCCAGTGCGACGATCGAGAAAGTCGGTTGTGATTACTTTAGCCCCGAGTATGTTGAAGAAATCGATCGGCGCATGAGACCGACAGCTCTTTTATGGATACATTTTGCCAGCGAGGAGCGGCTCTTTGATTACTCTGCGGTCTCACTGGGCTGCACCAGGCGGGTCAATATGATTGACGCGCCATCTTTTGAAGCAGAAGGAGTAGTGCCTGAAGGCATGCACTTGTATACCGTTGGTGCTGCACCCCTCAACGCGCTGCAGGTGGATGATGTGAAAGTTGAGTTTGCTGCTGTCATGCAGGACCTGGAACGGGTCATTCCGGATTTTGACAAACGCTGTACAATTCTCAGTAAGACCTGCTATCGCGGTAAGTGGCCTGGTTTCAGGACAGTGCCAGGCAGCCACGCCGGACATAAGACCCCAATATCGGGGCTCTACAATGTAGGTGATGCAGCCTGCCCCAGTGGATATGCCGGCTCAATGGGTGCCGCGAAATCTGCTCAACTGGTTTGTGACGATATAGTGCTGCAACGATGAATTACAAGGTCATACAATGGGCAACTGGCAGTATGGGCAAAACCTGTCTGAGAGCAATTATTGATCACCCTTCTATGGAACTGGCAGGACTGTTTGTTTACAGCCCCGGCAAGGTAGGCTTGGATGCCGGGGAAATAGCCCGACGTGATACAACTAGTATAATAGCTACAGACAATATAGAGGACATTCTGCAGTTGGATGCTGATATCGTCCTACATACTGCCCAGATTCAGGCGCCGTATTCCTTTCACAACGGCGACATCTGTCGGCTGTTGGCATCGGGGAAAAATGTCATCAGCATCAACGGCCACAGTTATCCACAGTATTGGGGTGATGACTATTCAGCGCCCATTCTTGAGGCTTGCCAGCGAGGAAACAGCTCGCTATTTGGCTGCGGCCTGGACCCCGGATTCGTGGCCGAAAAAATCGCCACTATAGCCACGGGTGTTTGTCTGGAACTGGATCATATCGAAATCACCGAAGTGGTCGAGTGCAACGTTATGCAGAACCCGGCCTATGTGTTCGATACCCTGGGTTTTGGTACGCCCTGTGATGAGCTTGACCCCAACGATGTCGACTGGAAACCGGCGCAGATATTAAATGGCATGTACGCTGAAGTGGTCGCCCATCTGGTAGAACGCCTGGGATTCAAGCTCGAAGCAGTAGAAACAGATCACGTCATATATCCTGCATCCGGAGACATCCATATGGCAGCCGGTTTGATCAAGCAGGGGACCGTGAGTCACGCCAATTGGCGCTGGCACGGTATCGTCGGTGGCAGGCGCCTGGTGACTCAATCCATTCACTGGATCATGGAAACCGCACATCTCACTGACCCGAACCACGCGACCTGGACCGTGCGGATAAAAGGATTGCCAAGCATGGATATCACTATAGATCTGAAAAACCCCGTTAATCATCAGTTCAAGACTACACCTGAGCAGTATGGTGTGGCCGGTTCTCTGATCAATGCCATTCCGGCCGTCGTGGCGGCACCGCCCGGGATCAGGGAATTGCCGCTGGCCGATTTGTTCCGGAGTCCCGATCACAGATGATGAGAGGCCCCTGGCGAATTGTCTCCCCCATGACCTGAGTCCAGTAGTGGGTTAAGATCAATGCCTATCCAGCACATTGAAGGAATTGAAATGACTATTGAAGGCGGTTGCTATTGTGGGAATGTCCGTTACAAGGCCGAGGGTGAAGCGATCTTTGCCGGACAGTGTCACTGCAGGGAATGCCAGTACATTACCGGAGGTAACCCCAACGTCATTATGGCGATGCCTAATGATGGATTCGAATTCACCAAGGGTGAACCGAAAAGCTTTACACGCACCGATATCGAAAATGCGGTAACCAGGCTCTTTTGTGAGAACTGTGGTACAGCTATTGGCACCCGGACCGAGAGCATGGCCAATGCGGTAATCCTCAAAGTCGGCACCATGGATGATCCCAGCGTTTTTACGCCACAGATGGCCATTTATACTGTGGACAAGCAGGATTTCCATCACATACCGGAAGGCATGCCAGCATTCGAGCGCGTTCCTGGCTGAAATCGAATATAACTGAAACTACCCTGCAATATCTGAGCACAATCGGTTGTTTTTCACCCGTATCCAAAAGTTTCTGGTGAAGCTATTTTGTGGCTGATTATTGTTACCTTTCAGGTGCGCAACCGGTATAGGGATAGATTGAGAATGACGCGTGAGAATAATTAAACTGAGTCTACAATATGACAGATGACACCTACGAACCACCCAAAGTATGGAAGTGGAACCCAGACAATAAGCAGGCCTTTGCCAATATCAATCGGCCGACGGCCGGTGCCCAGCAGGAAAAGGAACTGCCAGTAGGCAAGCACCCATTGCAGTTGTACTCCCTCGCTACACCTAACGGTGTCAAAGTCACCGTCATGCTTGAAGAATTACTGGCGAAGGGGCACGGCGGAGCAGAATACGACGCCTGGCTGGTGAATATCGGTGATGGATCGCAGTTTGGCAGCGGCTTCGTTGCCGCCAACCCAAACTCCAAGATCCCCGCCCTGGTTGATCGCAGTGGTGATACGCCAGTGCGTGTATTTGAGTCAGGCGCTATCCTGTTGCACCTGGCTGAAAAGTTCGGTGAATTTATCCCAGAGGGTGATGCACGGGCCGAATGTCTGTCCTGGCTGTTTTGGCAAATGGGTGCGGCGCCGCTTCTAGGTGGTGGCTTTGGTCACTTTTACGCCTATGCACCAATCAAAATCGAATATGCCATTGATCGCTACACCATGGAAGTAAAACGCCAGATTGACCTGCTCGATAAAAACCTGGCAGAACGCCGGTACATCTGTGGTGATGACTACACCATCGCCGACATGGCCATCTGGCCCTGGTATGGTGCAGTAATACGCAACCATGCCTACGAGGCGGCGGAGTTCCTGGAGGCCGAGACCTATACCAACCTGACCCGCTGGATTGACGAGGTTGGCGAACGGCAGCCTGTCAAGCGCGGCCAGATGGTCAACCGCCCGTTCGGCGACAAGTCCATGCAGTTGCTGGAACGGCACGCTGCCAGCGACTTCGAATTACGCACCCAGAATATTCTCGATCCCTAGAAGAATTGGAGCCAGACCAGTTGAATTCAACTCGTTTAATGGTTCATTAGTATTCACTTCCCATTCGTGTTCCCAAGCTTTGATCATTCGCATGGCTTATCGCATGGTTCCCGGGGCCAGCCTAAAGTGCCTCAGGTGATAAGATGCGCTGCTGGTATTACCAACAACAATAGAGAGATAGAATGAAACGTCGCAGTTTGACGTGCCGTATGGTCGGTGCAGCAGGCAGTGTGATTCGTTACCTGGCATTTGCTCCTTTGCTTAGCGCCCTGCCGGCGAGTGCAGCCTGTGAAAAAGTCGATCCGGTCCCGCATCTGGAGTCATCCTATGCTACCGGCTGGGGAACGGACCATCGCAATACACGCTATCAATCCAGATCTTCCATTCATTCAGGCAATGTGGCAAAACTCGCCCTAAAGTGGGTCTATGGTTTAGCCAGTACAACGTCACGCTCCTACCCCCTTGTAACAGAGGACACCATATTTGTTGGCGACGCTGGCCGTGGGCTGGTCGCCCTGGAGCGCTCCAGCGGCTGTGAGCGATGGGTCCATGAGCATACGGGTCCCATCAGCAGCGCAATACTGAAGGGTCAGATCGGTACACGAAACGTGTTGATCTTCACCGATCGCCTGGAAGGCGTATTTGCGTTAGATGCGATCAATGGTGAACTCATCTGGCACACAACTGTCAGGGATGAGCCTATACCAGTCTATTCAGGCACGCCGCTGGTGACTGAGGACGCTGTATACGTTCCCGTCGCTTCCATGGAAGTAGGACTAGCGGTGAATCCATTTTATGGATGCTGCACCACCAGTGGTGGCATGGCTGCCTTCGACATCAACACAGGCGAAAAGCTCTGGTATCTGCCAACCATTGAAGCCAAGGCAGAGGTTACTGGCAGCCACTTCTGGTTCGTGCAGGAATATGGACCCAGTGGTGCCGCCGTTTGGGCTGCGCCAAGCTATGATGCCAAAAGACGATGGTTGTATTTTGGTACCGGGCAGAACTTCTCCCACCCTACTACCAACACCAGTGACGCAATATTTGCTGTTGATGCAGTAACGGGCAAGGTGATATGGATTCGTCAGCACACAGCTAACGACGCATATACGGCGGCATGTAATATTTCTTTCAACCACCCTAACTGCGCTAATCCGACAGGGCCTGACTTGGATTTTGGTGCGCCGACAATGCTACTGCACACCAGGTCTGGTGGCGAGTTACTGATTGCAGGACAGAAATCGGCCGAAGCCCATGCCATGAACCCGGATACAGGTGAGCGGGTGTGGACCACGAAACTTGGTCGTGGTGGCATCATCGGGGGCGTACACTGGGGGCTGGCGGCAAACGAATCGCTCGGCCTGGTGTTCGTACCCATCAGTGACAAGCAGGCCCTGAGGTTCCCAACACCAGGAGACCCAACTCCTGGGCTCTTCGCGCTGGATATTGATACGGGAGCAAAGCGCTGGTCGTATACCCGGCCGCCACGATGCGGCGAACGTGAATGTCTTTATGGCTTGTCTGCTGCCATTATCGCGACCAATGACATTGTGATCACCGGGACCATGGATGGATTTTTGGAGGTCTTGAAGGCTAATTCAGGAGAACTGCTATGGTCACATGATTCGTGGCGTGCTTATGCGACTGTAAATGGGGGTGAAGCAACAGGGGGAGCCTTTGATGCCCACGGACCCATGATCGCCGATGACCTTGTACTGGTTACTTCGGGCTACAGATATGTGGGTCAGGAACGTGCAGGAAATGCACTGCTGGTTTTCCAGTTGGAGACCGATGATGGGAAGTGATGAATTATGTCTGGCTTCCAGATTTCGTCGCTTTGTCGCCACCTTGATCGACGCAATCCTGGTACCTTCCCTGACGCTGGTACTGGTGATGGTCACAGGCGTAGTGGAAGATGCCGAAGACTTTAGCGATAGTTGGTGGGTACTCTGGGTATTCCTGCTGGCGGTAACGAGCTACCTGAGCCTCAACGGCTATAGCCTGTGGCGTCGCGGGCAAACCCTCGGGAAACTAGTGACAGGTATTGCCGTGGTTGCTGCAGTTGACAGTGGCGACAGCCGGTATACTAGAACCCCTGCTCCCCTTGGGAGACTCGTTTGCATTCGGGCACTGTTCTTTCCGCTCTTGTTCGTGGTAGTCATTCCGTGGCTCGCGCCACTGCCGATTATCGATCAGCTCTTTATTTTCGGCAAGCGACGGCGCTGCCTGCATGACCTGGTTTCAGGAACGGTCGTAGTGCGTCTTTCGAAATAGTGCCGCGAGAAGGATTTGGCTCCAAAAGCTTTGCACTCAGAAAGACCACGTCCGTTTGTGTGCGAATGACCCGCTACTCCAGTAGTTCGCCATCACAATAGAGCCAGTGGTCATCTTGCTTTTCAAAACGGCTGACTTCATGCAGCCTTTCTGCACGGCCTGACACCTTGAACCTGGCAATAAATTCCACCGTGCCCTTGTCACTATCCAACCCTCCATCCTGCACGGACTTGATCTTCAAACCCAGCCATTTCTGGTTACTCACAAACGATATGGAAGCGGGCCTGTAGTCAGGGTGCCAACTGCGAAGCAGGTAGTCTGAATTCTTCAGCGCGTAAGCAGTATAGCGTGACCTCATCAGTGCCTCCGCTGTGCCTGCACGAGAACTGCCCTCGATTACAGGAAGACAGCACTCCTGACCCCTGCGTTCAGAGCCGCAGGGGCAGTCATCCTTAATGATTCCATTTGAGTGATTTTTGCTCATGAGCTGCAAACAGCGGCCTACATGCCGGTTAGCTCAGGCGGGCTTACGACCTCAGCTGGAAGATCCGTCTGCAGCCGGACCCTGATTTCTCCGTGAGCACCCTGCTGCCACAGGTTAATGATCTCGCTGGCGATTATCTCCGGATCCATCATGGTCGCCTTCATTGCTGCAAACTGCTCAGGAACCAGTGCCGTTGCCACACCACCCGGACAGATTGAGTTTATTCTGACATTAGCGTTTTGCCGCTCGGGATCCTGCTCAAGGCTTCTAATCAGACCAACTACCGCATGTTTGCTCATTGCGTAGATCGGATCGTAGGCAATCGGTACCAGGCCAGCCATGGATGCAGTGACTGTGATACACCCTCCTTGTTGGTTCATCACAGGCAGCAGAGAACGCAACCCGAACAGCACACCATCAACATTGACGGCCATTACACGCTTGTATCGGTCGGCTTTCACTGTCAATGCATTGCCTGCACTCAGCGGCTCATTGGGCAAGGCTGTCATAATACCTGCGTTGAGCGCTGCATAGTCGATCACTCCCAACGATTCCACAACAGCTTCCCATTGATCCGGATCGCTGACATCCAACTGCCTGAATTCAGCATTGTTCGCAGCCGCAACGCTTTCACCTGCATCCCGGTCGTAGTCTAAAACAATTGATTCCGCACCCGCATTACTGGCGAGCCTTACCAGCGCTTCGCCAATACCAGAACCGCCACCAGTAACTATCACCCGTTTTCCTGCTAAATCTTCCATCACGACTCCTTGAAATGCCTTGGTCCGACCGACTCGATTCTTTTGATCAGGTTTTCAATTTTAGCACGCTCGCTCCTGACACAAGATATTGCTACAAGTCTGCGGGCTGATCTGATATTTTTCGATGATCAGGAATTCACCAGAGACTGTAACCCGGAGGAACCATGACCCTTGAAGAGCTATTGGAAATCGAAACAATCAAACAGATGCGCTACCTGTATTCGCACTACTATGATGGCAACCGCCTTGACGACCTGGTTGACCTGTTTACCGATGACGCTGTTTGCGAGTTCGGCCCGGATTTCGGCGGTAACTGGACGGGGAAGGAGCAGATACGTGAGCGCTATCACGACTTTCTATATGGCAGCGGCCGCGCTATTCATTCACAAATGCATGCGGTGACCAATCCGTGGATCCGTTTGCTGGAAAACGGCGAGGCGCATGGGCGATGGTATCAACTCAACCTCAATGTCGATGAAGGTGCGGAAAACCCGCTCACATTATTTGGTATCTATGACGATGTTTACCAGAAGGTCGATGGTGACTGGAAAATTCACCGTACCCGTATCGACTTTCTTTGGCCCAGGCGCGAGTTCTACGGTCCGCGCGATATTTCCTAGGGGCAGAACAGTTCCCTGTTTGACATGCTCATTTGAGACTCCTTTGCTTCGGTTTAAATTAGCAGAAGTGTCTCTTAGCAAACAGGGCTAGGTGGTACCATATGGGCTGACGTCACACAGTGTCTCATGCATAACTCACACCGAGTGAAACTAAAGGGAGAATCTATGAGAAAAAAACAAGGATTATTG
>PVBE012532844.1_pt1 | contig 22597 bp, 21 predicted proteins | sample 1631181 | NCBI WGS metagenome assembly PVBE01 (sample SAMN08397723, study PRJNA350692) | Marine metagenome, whole genome shotgun sequencing project. | isolation source: water | place: Pacific Ocean | collected 2012-04 | reverse complement strand
TGTTGGGCACGATCTCCTACGGCCTGTCCTATTCGGTTCTCGCCATCGTCGCGCCCGAGGTGCCGACCGGGGTGTTGAGCCTCGGCGCCACGCTGACACCGATCTTTACCTATCCCGCCGCCGCCCTCTTCAAGCTCGACCGCTTTGCCCTCCTGCGTACCCTCGGGCTGGTCTGCGGCCTCGCCGCCGTGGCCTTGATCGTCGTGCCTGAGACCAGTCTGCCGTCACGCGACATGGTGCCCTGGGTGCTGCTCGGCATGGTGACGCCGCTCTTGTACGTTGCCAATGCAATCATCATTGCTCTCTTAAAGCCGCCGCCCTCGGGTGCGCTACCGCTCGCCTGCGGCACCCTCATCGCCGGCGCACTATTTATGCTGGTGGTGATGCTGGCGAGCGGCCAATGGTGGTGGTTCGAGGGGCCGATGGAGACCGGCGACTGGGCGCTGATCATGGCCGCCTGCGTGATGGCGCTCTCCTTCTACCTGATGATCGAAATTATCCGCCTCGCCGGGCCGGTATTCTTCACCACGGTCAATTTCATCGTGCCGCTCGCCGGTATCGGCTGGGGAATTTTGTTCTTTGACGAGAGCCATAGCCTGTGGATTTGGCTCGCCCTCGCCCTGATGATCCTCGGCGTTTTTCTCGTCAACCGGCAGGGCAAAGCGGCGTCCGCCTGAGGAGACAGTCTATTCCGCCGCCGCGCTTTCTTCGCGCATCAGACCCAATATTTCATCCGCTGATTTGACATGGCAGAAATTGCCGTCGAGATATTCTATGGCGTTGGCATGGCCGCTCGGAGACATGGCGGCGCAAGCATCCTCGGCCATCAGGCAGCGAAAATCGAGATCGCCGCCGACGCGGATCGTGCCCTCGATGCAGCTGTTGGTATAGATGCCGGTGACGACGATTGTGCTGATGCCCATGGTGTGCAGGAGATGTTCGCAATTGGTCGAGGTGAAGGTACTTGAGCCCGTTTTGACCAGCACGATATCACCCGGCGCGGGCGCAACCTCGTCCATGATCTGCGCTTCATGTTCGTTGGCATCGATGGCCAGGCCAAAGGCGCGGTGGCGCCAGGTTTGATCCGAGCCGTCGCCCCTGAGCGAGGCGCAGCGCGTATAGATGACCGGTGCGCCGAGCGCGCGGAAGCCGGTGGTGAGCCGCTGCACCGCCGGTATCACCGTGTTTTCCATGCGCTCCAGGTAATATTTCAGATCGTTGCCCAGGCCCGCCTCGATAACGCGCCGGCAATTCCCGTAATCGGGTGAGGCCTGCTGATAGGTAACATCGATGACGATCAATGCGGTCGACTCGGGGCGTACCGGAAATTCCGGAATGCTGACAATGGTATGCCAGGCGCGCCAGCCTTCCTTGCTGTTGGATTCTCTCGCCATGATAATTCTCCCTTTCAGGGACCAAGTCTAACCGCGTTAGAGGGCGCGGACAAATGCGTCGACTTCGCGGTTGAAACGCTCGGGCTGTTCGAGAAACGGGCAGTGGTTGCTCTCCTCGAAGATCGAAAATTGCGAACCGGCAATATTCTCATGCACGAATCTCACCGATTCTGTCGATAGCATTTTGTCTTTCATGCCGCCGGCGATAACCAGAGCCGGTACCGTCACCTTGGCGAGATCGGCGCGGTAATCCTGCATCGTCTGGTCAAACAGCACGGCACTGGCGATGGTCGCCGGCAGGAGCATATTCTCCGCCACCATCCATTCTATGTCCTCCGTCGACGGCGGCTGCTTGAACAGTATCGGGATGAATTCGCGGAACATCTTCTCGCGCCCGGTCTGCACTTCGGACATGAGATGCACCAGGGCCGGTAAATCGAAAATGCCGAGATCCCAATCGGGCCATTTGAAATCGGACGGGCTCTGGTCGACGAATATCGCCGCCGCGACATTTTCATCGCCGAACTGCTTGAAATAATCCCACAGCACCATGCAGCCCATCGACCAGCCGGCCAACACGACATCGGATAATTTCTTGGCTTTGAGAAAAGCGTGCAGATCCTGGGCGTAGGTTGCCATGGTGTGGCCGTCGGACGTGTGGCTGGAACCACCATGATCGCGCAGGTCGAGCGCGATGGCATGATGGTTTTTGCCTAAATCCGCCACTTGCAAGTGGAAATAGCGCCCACTCATCCACACCCCATGGACGAAGACGATCGCCCGCCCGTTGCCATTCTCTTCATAATTGATCTCGAGTTGGTCATTGATAACTATCATCGGCATGGCAAAAATCCTTTTGTCGCAGGGGTGTGCAGCGCCGAGCGAGAGCGGCTATAACATGATGCCGTAAAAATGGAGGGACGGCAAAATGAACAAACCCGTCGGTGTGGGCTTTATCGGCTCACAATTTATCTCTGTCATTCACGCCCGCGCGTTGCAGCGCAACCAAAATGCGCGCCTGATCGGCGTCGCCTCTCCGACGCCGGGCCATGCCGAGGGCTTCGCCAAGGATTATAACGTTCCGTACCATTTCACCGATCACCGGCAAATGCTCGAACTGGATGAAGTCGACATGGTGGTGATCGGCACGCCGAACAACACCCATTGCCGGCTTGTCTGCGATGCCGTGGCGGCGGGCAAGCATATTGTGCTGGAAAAACCAATGTGCCTGAGCATGGCCGAGGCCGACCGCATGGTCGAGGCGTGCGACAAAGCCGGCGTAAAGTTCATGTATGCCGAGGAGCTTTGCTTCTCGCCCAAATATGGCCGCATGAAGGAACTGCTCGATTCGGGCGCGCTCGGCCGGCCGACCCTGGTCAAGCAATCCGAAACCCATGACGGCCCGCACGCGCCGCATTTCTGGGATGTCGAGCAATCGGGCGGCGGCGTGTTGGTCGATATGGGCTGCCACGGCATCGAATTTTCGCGCTGGATGCTGGGCCGGCCGAAGATCACTTCGGTTTATGCGCAACTCTCGACCCAACTGCACGGCGACAAGACCAAGGCCGAGGACAATGCCCTGCTCATTCTCGAATTCGAGAATGGCTGCACCTTCCTCAATGAAACCAGTTGGACCAAGGGCGGCGGCATGGATGATCGGGCCGAGGTACACGGCACCGAGGGCGTTTGCTACGCCAACCTGCTGCAGGGCAATTCGGTAATTACCTATAGCCGGCCGGGCTATGAATATGCAGTCGAAAAGGGCGGCGCCACCCAGGGCTGGACTTTCACCATCTATGAGGAAGAGTGGAATTACGGCTTTTGGGGTGAGTTCGACCATTTCGTCGATTGCGTACAGAACGACAAGGAGCCGATCGTCACCGGGCGCGATGCGCGCGCGGTGATGGAGGTGCTGTTCGCGGCTTACGAATCGGCGCGCGAGGGCCGCAAGGTGATGCTGCCGTTCAGGAGCGATGCGGCCAAGCCGTGGGACCTCTGGGGCAAGAGTTAAGTTCGCCGATGCGTTTCACCGTTTGCCAGGATCACGAGGCCATGAGCCGGGACGCCGCCGGCATCATGGCCGAGGCAGCCGCCAAATATCCGGCGCTCTTGTTGTGCGCTGCCAGCGGCGGCAGCCCGACCCGCGCCTACGGGCTCTTCGCGGCGGACAAGGCGCGCGGCGCGGCGCTCCGTGTCATGAAGCTTGACGAATGGGCCGGGCTAGGCGCGGCGGACGAAGCGAGCTGCGAGTCTTATCTCCGCCGCCACCTCACCGGCCCGCTCGCTATTCCCGAGGCGCGCTACCTGTCCTTTGACGCCACGGCGGCAGACCTCTCAGCCGAGTGCGAGCGTGTCGAGAAGCGCCTCGATGCTGAAGGGCCGATCGACCTTCTGATCCTCGGCGTCGGTGTCAACGGCCATCTCGGCCTCAACGAGCCGGCCGAGGCGCTGACCGCGGAATGCCATGTTGCAGCGCTCGCCGACTCCTCCAAGGCCCATGCCATGCTGGAAGGCCGCACGTCTGTGCCAACCGAGGGCCTCACTCTCGGCATGGCCGGCATTTTGCAGGCGCGCCACATCCTGGTGCTGGTCGCCGGCGCACATAAAAGGAAGGTCATGCAACATTTCTTGCAACGCAACGTCACCTCCGCCTTACCCGTCTCCTTTCTATGGCTGCACAGCAATGTCGATTTCCTCACCGACGGCGAAGACATGGCCGGCCTGGAGGCGTCGCGATGAAAGGCGTCATCGGCATAGATGTCGGCGGCACCAAGATCGCCTTCGGCGCCGTCTCGCCGGCCGGCGATATTCTCGCGCGCCGCACCATCGCGACGCACCCCGACGACAGCTTCGAGCAAGGCATCGAGCGCCTCTCGGCCGGGGTCGTTGCCCTCCTCGACGATATCGGCTGGGGCGCGGACGAGATTAGCGGCATCGGCATCGGCTGCCCCGGCCCGGTCGACACCGAGAGGGGCGTTATCCTTAGCGTCTACACTCTCCCCGGATGGTCCAACCGCGCCTTCGCCGCGCCGATGAGCGAACGCTTTGGCACTCCCGTCCGCCTCGAGAACGACGCCAATGCCGCGCTCCTGGGTGAAGCCCTCGCCGGTGCAGCCAAGGGCAAGAAAAGCGCGGTGATGCTGACCCTCGGCACCGGTGTCGGCGGCGCGGTGTTGCTCGACGGCAAAATCCATCATGGCGCGAACGGCGCTCATCCCGAGCTCGGCCATGTCCCGGTTCTAATGGAAGGCCCGGAATGCCCTTGTGGCATTCGCGGCTGCTATGAGGTCATCGCCGCCGGCCCCGTCATCGCCGAGGCCGGCCAAGCCATCGGCCTGGCTGACAGCAAGGCGGTCTTCGCCGCCGCGGCCGAAGGCCATGTAGGCGCCAAGGAGATCATTGCCCGCGTCGCGAAAGCCACGGAGGTGGCGGTCTGGACTATCCTCCACACCTTCCTACCCGAAATCATCCTGTTCGGCGGCGGCATTGCCGACGCCCATTGGCCGCTGTTCGAGGCCGCAGCAAAAAAAAGCCTCGCCGCCGCGACCCTCGCCCCAGACGAAGGCGTCACCATCGCCCGCGCCACACTCAGCAATGATGCGGGGATTGTGGGGGCGGCGAGTTTGGTGTTGTGAAGGGAGAGGGTGAAAAGTCAGACTCTTTTCATCATATCGCGTCTTTTGGTTGCGTCGATATTATGGTTTAGCTATCATAGGATAAGGCTTGCAGACAGATTTGTTATCGCGCATCGCGTTATATGAAACCAACGTCCCGGTGGGCTTATGCTCCGAGACGACCCTTATGCCGATTAATATGGCAATCGGTAGATACACAATCCGTATCGCATAGGAGTGTCTGCAAGCCCTCTATTGCCAATATGGTGACCGGCATTGAAGAGAATTGAAAAGCTGCAAACGGCAAAAAGTTTGTCGGACCTCGCCAAAATCCTCGGCTACAAGCCCAAATTCCTTACGTTCATCCTCTACAAAATTCCAGATACAGATAAGTACACGGAATTTATAATCCCCAAATCCGGTGGAGGTGACCGTGTAAAGCACCCGTTCTATGTACCACTTCCTGATAGAGTCTCAGGCACTGGTGGACGCATGTTCAGAGCCTGATGTGGGCGGATTTGATTGTACCGTTTCAGCCACGTTTCGATGACGACCTGAGCCTGTCTGATTGAAGTGAACCACTCGGCAATAATACCGGCATGGTCGGCGCTGCGGGGCTTATGCTCAACAATAGAAGTTAAATTTTCCGCTTGCCCGCGAGTGCTCAAGCCTCTTATGTGGGCATCCTGTAAGGGAACGGGCGAGGGGTATGGAGATGACAGGGGAAAATAGTTTCTACGAACCCGTGGACGGCATGGCGATGCCGCGTTTCGGCGCCATGCCGACCTTTATGCGCCTGCCGCACATTGCCGATTTCAGCCAGACCGATATTGCCCTGGCCGGCGTGCCGTGGGATGGCGGCACCACCAACCGCGCTGGCGCGCGGCACGGACCGCGTGAAATCCGCAATATGTCGAGCTTTATACGCCGCACCCACCATGCGCACGGTATTTGCCCCTACGAGTTGTGCAATATCGCCGATGTGGGTGACGCCAGCGTCAATCCGATCGATGTCAATGACACCATCGGTAGGGTCGAGGACTTCTTCCGCGAAATGCATGCGGCCGGTGCAGCGCCGCTTAGCGCCGGTGGCGATCATCTGATTTCGCTGCCGATCATGCGCGCCATCGCCGCCGAAGAACCGGTCGGCATGATTCATTTCGATGCCCATTCCGATACCTGGGACAGCTATTTCGGCGGCTCGACCTTAACCCACGGAACACCATTCCGCCGCGCCGTCGAGGAGGGCCTGCTCGATCCCAAGCGCGTCATACAGATCGGCATTCGCGGCTCGGTCTATGATCTCAATGACATGGATTTCGCCCATGAGAGCGGCATGCGGGTGGTCACCATCGAGGAATATTTTGAGCTCGGCTGGGAGCGCGTGATGCGCGAGGCACGCGAGATTGTCGGCAGCGGGCCGACCTATGTCAGCTTCGATGTCGATGGCCTCGATCCGGTCTACGCGCCCGGCACCGGCACGCCCGAAATCGGCGGCTATTCGACCCACGAGGCGCAGCAGATGCTGCGCGCCATGCGCGGTCTCAATCTGGTCGGCGGCGATGTGGTCGAGGTATCGCCGCCGTTCGATCAAAGCGGTAATTCTGCGCTGGTCGGCGCCACCATGATGTTCGAGATTCTCTGCCCACTGGCCGAGGCGGTGGCGGCCAGGCGTTACGGAGAGTGACATGACGGAAGAAAACCGGCCCATATTTCCGGCCATCCGCCTGCCGCAGTTCGAAGACCAGGCGCTACCCCAAGTGGTGACGGCTAAGCTGCATCATCCGCTGACACCCGAGCTCGGCGATGTCGCCGGCGCGACCCGTGCCGCGCTGGAAAAATCCCGCCGCTTCGCCGCATCGGAGAAGGGTGCGCGCGTCGCCATCACCTGCGGCAGCCGGGGCATTCAGAGCAAGCCGGTGGTGGTTGCCACGGCGGTTGCCTGGCTGAAGGAGCGTGGCTTCGAGCCCTTCATTGTGCCGGCCATGGGCAGCCATGGCGGCGCCCGGGCGGAGAGTCAGACAGCGCTGCTGGCCGAGCTCGGCTACACGGCCGAAAGCATGGGTTGCGCCATCGAATCTTCGATGGAGGTCAAGCATATCGGCACCACATCGCGCGGCGTGCCGGTCAATTTCGATCAGAATGCGGCCGGTGCCGACGCGGTTCTGGTGGTCAACCGCATCAAGGCGCATACCTCGTTCGACCGCGACATCGAAAGCGGCCTGACCAAAATGATCGCCATCGGCCTTGGCAAGGCGGAGGGCGCGCGCCTGATCCACAAGCTGGGCGTGCTCGGCTATCTCGAAGTGCTGCCCGAATGGGCCGCCATCGCCATCGATAAGGCGCCGATCGCCTATGCCATCGGCATCGTCGAGAATGCCGAAAAACGCGCCGCCGTGATCGAAGGGGCGGAGCCGGAAGATATCATGGCGACCGATGCGCGCCTGTTGCCGCTCGCCAAGGCCAATACGCCGAAGCTGCCGTTCGATCAGATCGACGTACTCATTGTCGAGCGCATCGGCAAGAATATCTCCGGCACCGGCATGGATACCGGCGTCGTTGGGCGGGCCGATATTCGCGGCCGTCCGAACAACGACAATCCGCTCATTCACAAACTGGCGGTACTCGGCCTGACGCCCGAGGCGCATGGCAACGGGCTCGGCATGGGCATGACGGATTTCACCACCCAGGAGGTCGCCAATTCGCTCGATCTCTATGCCATGTATATGAACTCCTGCACCTCGACCTTTACCGAGCGCGTGCGCCTGCCGATCGTTCTCGCCGACGAAAAGGAAGCGATCCAGGCGGCGGTCGCGACCTGTTGGCATTTGGACGGCAGAGAGGCGCGGCTTTGCATTATCCGCTCGACCCTGCAACTCGATCAGATTCTGCTCTCACCCGCCTTGGCCAAGGATTTGGGCAACAAAGGTGAAATCGTCGATGCAGCGCACGCGCTCGAATTCGACGGCGAAGGGCGATTGACGACGCGCTGTCCGGATTAGAGTGTCCGTTATTGCTAAGCCCTTTTTTCCCCATTGGGGGAAGAAGGGCTTGAACCGACGAGAAGGAGGCAAACAATGGTTGATAAAATCGGTTGGATCGGACTGGGAAAAATGGGCGTGCCGATGGCGGGCCATCTGCTCAGCGCCGGCTTTGACCTAACCGTTTATAACCGCAGCCCCGGCTCGGAGGCGGCTTTGCGCGATGCCGGTGCGGGCGTAGCCGAGAGCCCGGCGGCGCTGGCACCGAATGTCGGGGTGATCATTTCGATGACCTCCGACGATGGCGCGCTTGCCGATGTGACCGACGGGCCGAACGGCGCCTTCACAACAGCGAAGCCCGGCACGCTTTTCATCGATATGAGCACCGTCTCGCCGGAAATCTCGGCCAAAGTGGGCGCACGGGCAGCCGAGCTTGGCCTTAGCTATCTGCGCGCGCCGGTCTCGGGCGGTGTCGCGCTCTCTGTTGCCGGCACGGTTACCGTTCTCGCTTCCGGCGCACGCGCGGATTTCGACAGGGCACTGCCGCTGTTTGATGCCATGGCCAAGAAGTCGTTCCATGTCGGCGAAGCCGAGGAGGCGCGCTATATCAAGCTTGCGCTCAACATGATGGTCGGCATGACTTCGGCGATGATGGGCGAGGCGTTGGTCTTCGCCGAGCGCGGCGGGGCCGCGCGGGATACGGTTCTGGATGTCATGGGTGAAAGCGCCATCGCCTCGCCGCTGGTCGGCTATAAGATCGAGCCCATGCGCCAGCGCGATTTCACAGCAACCTTCAGTGCCAAGCAGATGGCCAAGGATTACGACCTGCTGCTGGCGGCGGGGCGCGGCACCAACACACCGCTGCCGCTTGCCGCTTTCGTCCGCCAGATGTGGTCGTCGATAATCGCCAACGGCTACGGCGAGGAAGATTTCCTCGCCTATGTCAAAACCATGGAAGCGCTGAGCGGCGAAGCGCCCGGGGACTGAATAGCTCTAGCGGCTGTCGATCAGGTGGATGAACGAGCCGAGCACCTTGCCCACTGCCGCGCCCTGCTCACCGAGATCCTTGCCGGCCGAATCGGTACAGCGAAAGAGCGCCGCTGCGCCGCCCTCCCGTGTTACCGCCGCATAGTGAAATTCATGGCCGCGAAACTCAGCCCCCGAGGCGGCGAAGGGCGTGTCGGCAAGAAGTGTTGCCGCGCGGTAGCCAAGCGCGCGGCTCGGTGCGGCGAAACTCGTCTGCAACGGCAACAGACCGGCCATGGCGTGGCGCGCGCCGTCTGAATCGGTCAAGCCCTCGCCCAGCACCATATAGCCGCCGCACTCGCCGTAAAGCCACGCACCCTTTTCTGCCGCGCCACGCAGGCCAGCCAGGAAATTCCCATTTGCGGCAAGCCGGCCGGCATGCAGTTCGGGATAGCCGCCCGGCAAGTAGATTGCATCGGCCTCCGCCTCGGGCGCGTCATCGGCGAGCGGCGAGAAAAAGCTGAGCGCCGCCCCGGCCTGGCGCCAACCGGCCAGCACCGCCTCATAGCTGAAGGCAAAGGCCTGATCGTGCGCGACGGCGATATGCTGGCCGAGCGGCGGCAACGGTATAGCCGGTGCAGCCGCCTCCGGCGCCCGCAATGGCCGGCCGAGGGCGCGCAACCCGTCGCTGTCAATATGTTGCGCGACGAGATTGGCGGCGGCTTCGAGAAACGCCTGTAAATCATCCCGTTCGCCGGCCTGAACCAGGCCGAGATGGCGCGACGGCAAGGCCAGCGATGGATCGCGCGGCACGGCGCCGAGCACCGCCACACCGCTCGGCAGCAACGCGGCGCGCAGCATCGCTTCATGGCGGGGGTTGGCGACATGGTTGAGAATTACCGCCGCAACATCGACATCGGCGCGATGACGGGCAAAGCCCTCGACCAGCGCCGCCACCGAAGCGCCCTGGCCGCGCACATCGACAACAAGCGCGGCCGGGATGTTGAGGCGGGCGGCAAGATCGGCGGTCGAGCCAGAGCCATCGACGGCGCCGTCAAACAGCCCCATCACGCCTTCGCCCAAAACAAACGCCGCGTCTTGGCGGATGGTGCCGGCGCATGCGTTCAATGTTTCATCGCGCATCGCCCAGATATCGAGATTGACGCAGGCGCGCGCTGCCGCCGCGCTGTGGAAGGCGGCATCGATATAGTCCGGCCCGGTTTTAAACGGCGCGACGGCGATGCCCGAGCGCTGCCAGTGGCGCAACAAACCCAGCGTGAGAACCGTCTTGCCGGAACCGGAAGCCGGCGCCGCGATAATCAATCCCGGCGCACTATTCACAAATACTGCCCGATGGCGTGGGAGATCTCGGCCGGCCGCATGCCGTGCGGAAAGACTTCGAGAAAGGCGCCGTCGGGGCCCATGAGATACATATAATCGGTGTGATCGACGGGATAATCATCCGCCGATTCACCTTCCTCGCCCTTGCCGTAATAAACCGTGTAGGCCTCCGCCGCCGCCGCGATTTGCGCCTCGCTGCCGCTCAAGGCGAGCAGGCGGGGGTGAAAATTGCTGGCGAATTCGGCCAGCGAATTCACTGTGTCGCGCGCCGGATCGACGGTGACGAAGAGCGGTTGCACCTGTTCGCCGACCTTGCCGAGCATCTTCACCGCCTGGCCCATCACCAGCACATCGACCGGGCAAACATCGGGGCACCAAGTGTAGCCGAAATAAATCAGCATATAGTCGCCGCGGAAAGTCTCGGGCGTTACCGCGCGGCCATTGTGGTCGGTCAATTCAAATGGGCCGCCAACATCGGTTATTTGATCAATGCGGCGCGGCGCTTCGTCCTGGGTGCCGGGCAATCCGCCGCCTTCATATTGGGTGTAGAGAATGATCGCGCCGATCACGGCTATCCAGACCAGCGGATTACGCCGGAGGCGCTGTGGGTCGCTCGGGTCGCTGCGGCCATCGGGGTCGCCGGGGCCGCTACCGCCACGCGGTTTAAAGGGTCCTAGAAAATCCATTGACCGACAAAGATAAGCGCCCCCGGCAAACGCATCAAGCGGTGCGGCTGTCGCCGGCCAGTTTCAGCACCGCGCGGGCGCGCGCTTCGGGTGTGGCGCCGGGATCAAGTGCGGCGCGCAAATCGACGACATCGCCGATGGCGACGATCGCCGGTGCCTCGATGCCGGCCGCCTCGGCGTCCGCCGCCGCTGTTGCCAGACGGGTCTCGACAATATGCTGGTCCGCCGTAGTTGCCTTGCTGATCAACACCACCGCCGTATCGGGATCAAGCCCAGCGCCAACCAGGCGCTCGGCCATCCAGGCGAGATGTTTGAGCGCCATATAGAGGATCAGCACCGGCGCGCCGGAGGCGAGCGCCGGCCAATCGAGGCCCTCGGGCGGCCCGCCGCCGGCTTCGTGGCCGGTGATGAAGGTGACGGCGGAATTGACCCGCCTGTCGGTAATCGGAATGCCGGCATAGGCGAGGCCGGCCACCGCCGCGGTAATGCCCGGCACGAGTTGGAACGGCACCTGCGCCGCCGCCAGGGCCAGCGCTTCCTCGCCGCCACGGCCGAAAATAAACGGATCGCCGCCCTTGAGGCGCAGCACTTTGCGCCCGGCGCGCGCCAGTTCGATCAATTTCTCGGTGATATCGGCCTGTTTGGCCGAGGGCTTGCCGCCTCGCTTGCCGGCATGATGCAGTACCGCGCTGGCGCCGGCCAGGGCGAGAATACCGTCGCCGACCAGGGCGTCATAAACGATATCATCGGCCTCGCCCAGGGCATGAAAGGCTAGCAGTGACAACAGGCCGGGGTCGCCCGGCCCGGCGCCGACCAGCCACACGCTGCCGGGCTCAAAATCGGGCATTTCAGGAAAACGGGATTTGGCTTCGCTCATGCGGCGATTTTACACGCGCGCTGGGGGGGCGGCGAGTTAAACTGCGGCCATGGCTGATGATTCTAACAAATCACCCCTGCGCCAAGGCTGGAGCACAGGCGCCTGCGCCACCGCCGCGGCCCAGGCTGCCTATGGCGCGCTGCTTACCGGGCGCTTCGAGGACCCGGTGACGATCACCCTGCCGCGCGGCGAAACGCCTTCTTTCGCCCTGGCCGAAGCGGACTTGCTGTCAGACGATGCCGCCAGCGCCGCCATTATCAAGGACGCCGGTGATGACCCGGACGTCACCCACCAGGCGCTGATCCGGGCCGGGGTGCGCCTTGGCGAGGCCGGCAGCGGCGTCACTTTCCACGCCGGCGCGGGTGTCGGCACGGTGACCCTGCCCGGCCTGCCGCTGGCGGTCGGCGAACCGGCTATCAATCCGGTACCGCGCCGCATGATGGTGGCGGTCATCAAGCATTTGGCAACAGCGCACGGTGCGCCTGGCGACGCTGAAATCACCATCTCTGTCGCCGATGGCGAGAAGCTGGCCGAGCGCACCATGAATGCTCGCCTCGGTATTGTCGGCGGCCTTTCCATTCTCGGCACCACCGGCATCGTCACGCCCTATTCCTGTTCCGCCTGGATCGCCTCCATCCATCAGGGCGTCGATGTTGCCCGCGCCGCCGGCCTCGAGCATGTCGCCGGCGCCACCGGCAGAACATCGGAAAGCGCGGTGCGCGCACTCTATGGGCTGGAGGGGCTGGCGCTCTTGGAGATGGGCGATTTCGCCGGCGCGCTGCTGAAATATCTCCGCCGCCATCCTGTGTCTCGCCTCACCATCGCCGGCGGTTTCGCCAAGATATCCAAGCTCGCGCAAAGTCATATGGATCTCCATTCCGGGCGCAGCGCAGTCGATATCGAAGCTCTCGCCGGGCATTTGTCAGAACTCGGCGCGGCGCCGGAGGTGATTAGCCAGGCGCAGACTGCCGCCTCCGCTGGCGCGGTTCTGGCTCTGGCCGGTGAATTGCCGCTCGCCGAGCGGGTGGCCACCGGAGCGCTTGGTGTTGCCCAGGACAGACTGCAAGACGCGGACATCATAGTCGATGTCGCAGTCTTTAACCGTTCGGGAAAGCTGATCGGCCATGCCCGGCCATAAGCCCATTTTACTCATCATCGGCGGTACCGGCGAGGCGGCTGCCTTGGCAGAAGCTGCCGGTGCGGCATTTGGTGATGATATGCGGGTGATTTACTCCCTTGCCGGGCGCACCGCCGCGCCGGGCGGCATTCACGGCGAGGTGCGCATCGGCGGTTTCGGCGGCGTTGAAGGGCTGGCCGGCTATCTCAGGGATATCGCCGCCGACTATCTGATCGATGCCAGCCATCCTTTTGCCGCCGAGATCAGCAAACATGCCTGCCTCGCCGCCGCCGCCACGGCAACGCCGCGCCTCGCCCTGTTGCGCCCGCCTTGGCGCGCCGAGGCGGGCGACCGCTGGCATGAAGTGGCGGGTAGAGCAGAGGCGGCAGCGATGATTCCTGCACTTGGCCAGCGTGTTTTTCTCAGCCTCGGCACGCGCGCGCTCGAACATTTTGCCGGGCTCGACGACACATGGTTCCTGGTGCGCCTGATCGACGCCCCGGCGGAAGCGCTGCCGCTGGCCGAGGCCGAGCTTATACTTGGCCGGGGGCCGTTCGACGCGGCTGGCGAGCAGCGTCTGCTCGAACGGCATCGCATCGACCTGCTCGTCACCCGGGCGAGTGGCGGAGACGCAACGAAAGGAAAAATCGACGCCGCGCGGGTTCTCGGCCTGCCGGTCATCATGCTGCGCCGCCCCGCCCCGCCGCCGGGCAAATCCGTCGAGACCATCGACGCCGCGCTCGATTGGCTGCGCGCTATTTAGGCGGGCGCAGGACGTGGCTGTGGCTTGGGTCGTAGAGCCGGCTGTCGTCGAAGGCCGCCGCGCCGAGTGCCTGGCCGACGAGAATGAGGGCGGTGCGGGTGAGGCCGAGCGGCTTGACCTTGTCGCGGATAGTGGCGAGCGTGCCGGTGATCAATTGCTCATCTGGCCAGCTCACCCGGTAGGCGATGGCGACCGGGCAATCATCGCCGTAATGCTGCGTTAGCTGGCGCACCACCGGCACCAGATTGTTGATCGAGAGATGAATGGCAAGCGTTGCTCCGGTGGCGGCAAGTTTTTCCAGCTCCTCGCCGGGTGGCATGGCCGAGGCGCGCACCGCTGTCCGGGTAAGAATAACGCTCTGGACGATTCCCGGCAGGGTCAGCTCGCGCCCAAATGCCGCCGCCGCAGCGGCATAGGCGGGCACACCTGGCGTGATATCGTAATCGATACCGAGCGCCTTGAGCCGGCGCATCTGTTCGGCAATGGCGCCGTAGAGCGACGGATCGCCGGAATGCAGCCGCGCCACATCGTGGCCATCCTCATGCGCCGCCTGCATCGTGGCGATAATCTCGTCCAAATTAAGTGGCGCCGTATCGATCACCCGCGCTCCCTTGGCCGCCTCGGCGATCAGCTCCGCGGGAATCAGCGAGCCGGCATAAAGCACCACAGCGGCGCTTTGCAGCAGCTTCAAGCCGCGCAGTGTCATCAGGTCGGGCGCGCCGGGGCCGGCGCCAATGAAATGTACTGTCATGATATCCGCCGTTTCGCTTTTTGTACTGCCGGGTCGCCGTAGCCGCGCGGGGTATAGACATGCCGGCTACCACCGCATTCGATCACCCGTGTCTCGCCGCTGCCGACCATCACCAAAGTCAGCATGTTGATCGAATCGGGATCGAAATCGCCGAGCGCAATGATCTCGACATGCTCGCCGGCGCGGCCGAGATTGTGCGCCACGACAACCGGGCAATCGGCGCGACGCTTTTCGGCAAGAATCTCTATCGCCCGGGTTAGGCCCTGGCGGCGTTTCCTGGAGGCCGGATTGTAAAGTGCGACAACGAAATCAGCTGCCGCAGCCGCCGCGAGCCGCTTCTCGATAACCGGCCATGGGGTCATTAGATCGGACAGCGAGATAGCGCAGAAATCATGGCCGAGCGGCGCGCCGGCCCGCGCCGCCGCTGCCTGCAAGGCCGAAATGCCCGGCTCGACGCTGATTTCAATGGCGCGCCAATCGGCTGCGGCCTCGCGCTCCAAGAGCTCGAAGGCAAGCGCCGCCATGGCGAAAATTCCGGCATCACCGGATGAGACCAACGCCACCTCGCGCCCCTGCGATGCCAGGTCGAGGGCGACGCGGACCCGCGTTTCCTCCTCACCGAGGGCAAATTCATGATGTTTCTTGCCGGCTATAAGCGGTGCGACAAGGTCGAGATAGAGGCCATAGCCAACCACATCGCCAGCCCGCCTCAGTGCCGCGCTCACCGCCGGCGTGCGCCAGCCGGCATCGCCTGGCCCGATGCCGACGATGGTGAGGCGCCCGATACCGCGTCCGAGCGAATCGGGCTCGATGATCGCGCGCGAGCGCGCCACGGCGCAGGTCGCGCGCGCCGATTTTTGTTTTGCCACGATCAATTCGCCGTCCGCGCCGGCCGAGGCCAGCGCCGCCGCCTCGGCGACGCCATGGCAACCGACCGCGCGGAACACCGCATCGGACGGGTTGGCGAGGCGCGGTGTTTCCTGCTCGAGGCGCGCCGCAGTAAAAAAGCGCAACGGCAGCCCGGATTGCTTTGCCACCACGCGCAAAGCCGGCTCGTCCATCTTGAGGTCGACGGATGCCATACAGGCGACGGCGAGCGGACCGAGCCCGGCTTCAGCCAGTGTTTGCGATATTAATGCCGAGACCTCATCCGCCGCCACGCCACGCTCGCAGCCAACGCCAAGCGCCAATATTTGCGGGCTGAGGGTGATATCAGCCGAGCTTTTGGCAAGCACCGAAACCGCCACTTTGCTCGCCGAATCGGTATTAAATTCGGCCTGGCTGTCGTGCAGCCAATCGGCCAATTGGGACGGATCATCAAGCGCCACGGCCTCTCCGGCCAGCAGCGCCGCCGTCACTTTCTTGACCTCGCCGCCCGCCTGCAACCGCCAACCCTCGGGCGGATCATCAAAGGCAAAGCCCAGGGCCAGCTCGCCCGCCGTGGTGATCGCCGCCCGGCCGCTGAGCGCCGCCGCCAATTCCTCGGCCATGCGGTTAGCGCCATGATGGCCGCCGAGCAAAGGCACGGCATGGCTGCCATCTTCGGCCAAAGCAATAACCGGCGGCTCCTGCGTCTTATCACTGAGATGCGGTGCCAGGCAGCGGATGACGATCCCGGCGGCGGCGAGCGCGATGATCGGCCGTCCGGCAAGAAAGAGCGTGCCGAGATGCTCTGCTGTGTCATCAAACAAGACATCCGCCGCGTTCACCCGCTTAGCCAAGCCATGCAGCTCCGCTCCGGGCAGCGCTGCCCTCGCGCGCCGCGCTGTCTCCAGGCCGGACGGCCCGAGGACAATAACTGCTGGAGCAACACTCATTTCATAACACTCATTTCCAAGCCTCGCCGCGCCGATGGACCAGCACCATCGAGAAATAGGGCGCCGGATCGGGCGCTTGGGAGAGCGGCAGGATGCGCTCGGCCGGCAGGCTGGCGCGCTCGATGTAACGCGCACGCGTTTCCAGATCGAGGCTTTGCAGGATGCACCGCACTTTGCCTATGTGGCGCCCGACCTTGACGATCGCCGCCGCGTCACACACTTCAAGCCGTGCCGTCAAGCTGTCCTCATCCAAGGGCGCCGGCAATACGCTGAGCACATCGTTGCGCGCGGCGAGCGGCGCGGCCAGCGCCGCCGCGCAGGCCATCGGCGAGGATACGCCCGGCACCACTTCTATTTTTTGCGCGCCGGCGAGGCGCTCAAAGAGATACATGAAGGAGCCATAGAAAAACGGATCGCCCTCGCACAGCGCCGCCACATCGCGCCCGGCCTCAAGGTGCTGGGCGATTTCACGGGCCGCCGGACCATAGACATCCTCCGCTGGAAACTGCTTGGACTCGAGCGGCATGCGGATGGCGATCTCGGTCTGGCCTTCCGGTAGGTGCGGCGCGGCAATGGCGCGTGCCAGGCTGTCGCCTTCGCTCGGCGCCGGATAGGTCAGCACCGGCGCCGCGCGCAAAATGCGCAGCGCCTTCAGGGTCAGTAATTCCGGATCGCCCGGCCCGACGCCGAGGCCATAAAGCGTGCCCGGCGCGTTGTTATTATCGTTCATCTACTCGTCCTTTATTGCCGACCATTGCGTCACCGGTGTCAGCGGCCGCCACAAGGTGTGCGAACCGACGCCTTTGGCGCGCGAAATATTGATGCGCACCATATTGCCGCCAAGTTCCTCTCGCCACTTTGCCAACAGGGCTTCGCTTTCCAGGCTGACGGCGTTGGCAACCAGCCGCCCGCCCGGCTTGAGCCGCGCCCAGCAGGTCTCGACCATGCCCGGCACATTCAGGCTGCCGCCGATAAATATCGCGTTGGGCCGGGGCAGCAGTTCCATCGTGTCGGGCGCTTCGCCATGCACCGGCTTCAGGCCCGGCACGCCGAGCGCCGCCGCATTGCGAGCGATGCGCGCGATGCGTTCCGCTTCACGCTCAATCGCGATCGCCTCGGCGCCGCGCGCGCCCAGCATCCATTCAATCGCAACGGATCCGGCACCGGCGCCGACATCCCACAACAGTGCGCCCGGTGAGGGCGCCAGCGCGCTGATCGTCAAGGTGCGAATTTCGCGCTTGGTCAATTGGCCGTCATTCTCGAATGCACGGTCGCGCAGGCCCGGTGCGCCGAAATAGCGCTTGGTCCGGCTGCCGCCCCGGCAATTAACGGCGATGGTATTGAAATCGACGATTTCCTCTTCGCCCCAGCTCTCGGCTGTCCCTTGCACTCGGCGCTCCCTGTCGCCGCCCATATGCTCGAACACGGTGATCCCGCTGGCGCCGTAACCGGCCTCAACCAACTCCGCCGCGACCGCGGCGGGCGTCGTGCCGTCATGCGAGAGAATGACCAGCTTGTGTTCGGGCGCGAGATAGGCGCGCAGTGTTTCCAAGGGCCGGCCATGTAACGTCAGGCATTCGACCGAGGCCACCGGCCAGCCCAACCGCGCGCAGGCCAGGCTGAGCGCGCCGGCGCTCGGCAGTATCAGCATCTCGTCCGAAGAAAAATGCCGCGCCAGAGTGACGGCAATGCCGTAATGCATCGGATCGCCGGTCGCCATGACGACGAAGCGTTTGCCCCGGTGGGCTTCGATATCGGCTATGCTGTCGATCAGCGGAATGCGCCATGTCAGGCGCTCGGCGTCGTTCTCCGGGATCATGGCGAGATGGCGTTTGCCGCCGAGCAGCACTTCGGCGCCATCGACCAGCGCGCGGGCCGTTGCCGGCAATGCCTCGATGCCGTCCTCGCCCAGCCCGACGACGGTTAGCCAGGGGGTATCCATCGTCATGCTGCTTCCTCTCTCAATGTCAGGGCGTTGACGGCGGCGGTGGCGAGCGCGCTGCCGCCGCGCCGGCCACAGAGCGCAACATAAGGCACGTCGAATTCGTTCGCGATCAATGCTTGCTTCGATTCCGCCGCACCGATAAAGCCGGGCGGTGTGGCAATCACCAGGGCCGGCCGCGACGCATGCCCGGCCAATATTTCCAACAGGCGAAAGAGGGCGGTCGGCGCATTGCCGATGGCAATGATGGCGCCGTCCAATATCGGTTGCCATAGCTCGACCGCCGCCGCCGTCCGGGTGGAACCCGCAGCACGCGCGCGTTCCGCCACGCCTTCCTCACTGAGCATGCAGATCACTTTATTGGCCGCCGGCAGGCGGCGGGCGGCGATGCCGCGCGCCACCATTTCGACATCGCAGAGGACCGGTGCGCCGGCCGCCAAAGCGGCGTGGCCCGCCTCACCGGCGCCTTTTGAATAGGCGAGATCGGCGGGCAGATCGACCATGCCGCAGGCATGAATCATTCTGAGCGCCATCGGCATAATATCCTCCGGCACTTGGGAGAGATCGGCTTCGCGCCGAATGGCGGCAAAAGATTGCCGCGTGATCTCCCTCGGATCGCGGACATAATTATGCATCGTCATCATGGCCATGATGGTGGTGGTGATGACCATGATCATGGTCCGCGTCGGTGCCGATGCCTTCGACGTGATGATGATGGCCGACCTGGGCCGCGCCCTGGTCCTTCTCATAGCCGATGATCTGCTCGCGGTATTTGCACAGCTGGCAATTCATCAGATTATAGCCATTTGGAATTTCCGCGAGGCGTTCGAGAAAGGCGTCGATCACCAGGGGGTGGCCGTTGAGATAGCTCGCTTTGACGACCTCGACCTCGGGATGAGCTTTGGCCAGGGCATCGGCGGCGCTGTAGATGCGCTTTACCAGAATTCCGGTGAAGAGGAAATAGGGGAAGACGATGATGCGCCGGAAGCCGAGCCGCAGGACCTGCTCAAGCGCATCGGCGACCAGCGGCTGGGCGACGCCGGAATAGCACGTCTCGGTCCAGCCGAAACCCATGCCTTCCCACAACATGCGGGCGACCTTGGAGACATTGGAATTGGCGTCCGGATCGTTGGTGCCACGGCCGACGACAACCAGCATCGTATCGGCGCGCGGAACGCCGTTACCCGCTTTGGCCTCGGCGGCTGCAATGCGCTCGCGCGCGGCGGCGAGCAATTTGAGATCGACGGCCAGTTCGCGGCCATAGCGTATCGAGAAGCCGTCATGTTTGGCGGCATAATCATTTAGTACCGAGGGGATATCGTTTTTGGCGTGGCCGGCGGCAAACAGCATGCCGGGCACGGCGAGGATGTCATTGGCGCCGCTATTGCGCAGATCGTCGAGGCGCTCGCCGATGGTCGGGCGGGCGAATTCGAGAAAGCCATGCATCACCTTGCGCTCCGGCAGGTGGCGCGAGATGTGGCCGGCCAATGCTTCGAATTCGGTGATCGCCTCCACGTCGCGGCTGCCATGGCCGCATAACAGAATTGCGGGTTGGTTCATAACGTTACTCTTTTCTTTGTTGCGTTGACGGTTCGCCTGCGCGCACCCATTCTCAGGCCATGGATTTCGCAAACGATATTTGGGGTGTCTGGCAATTGCCGGCGCTCGCCGGCCTCGATTGGGCCGCCGGGCCGGGCGGCGCGATTTTGCTGCTGCTGGCGCTGGCGCTCGACTGGCTGATCGGCGATCCGCGCTGGCTGCCCCATCCGGTGCGCCTGATGGGCAGCGCCACCGCCTTTCTCGACGCCCGCCTCAACCGCGCTAAACGCAGCGCCGGCGAGCGCGTCATTCGCGGTTTGCTGGCTGTCATCATGGTGGTTGGGCTCGCCGCCTTGGCGGGATGGGCAATCGCCAATTATGTCGGCGCACTGCCCTTTGGCTGGCTGGCCGAACTGGCGCTGGTGAGCTTGCTCATCGCCCAGCGCGGCATGCTCGGCCATACGATCCGCGTTATTCGTGCACTCAACAAGGACGGCATCGCGGGCGGCCGCTTTGCGGTCGCCTTTATCGTCGGGCGCGAGACCAAGGGTCTTGATGAGCATGGCGTCGTCCGCGGCGCCATTGAGAGCTGCGCCGAGAGCTATTCCGACGGCGTCGTTGCGCCGATTTTTTGGTATCTCGTGCTCGGCCTGCCGGGCCTCGTGGCCTACAAGGCGGTCAACACCATGGACAGCATGATCGGCCACAAGAGCGAGCGTTACGCCGCCTTCGGCATGGTCGCGGCGCGCCTCGACGACGTGCTTAACTGGCTGCCGGCGCGCCTCGCCGGACTGCTGATCGTTTGCGCCGCCTTCTTTGTACCGCACGCCCAGCCGTTCAAAGCCTTCACCACCATGCTGCGCGATGCCGGCAAACATGTTTCGCCCAATGCCGGCTGGCCGGAGGCGGCGAGCGCCGGTGCGCTCGATCTCGCCCTGATCGGCCCGGTACGCTATGCCAGCGGCGTGACCAAGGCGGTCTGGCTTGGCAGCGGGCGGGCAAAGGCGACGGTTACGGACATTCGCCGCATGCTGGCGCTGTTTGCCATCGCCTGTTTTCTCGCAAGCGGGCTGGTGGCATTGATTGCTCTCATTCTTCAGGCATTGTGAACTCGATCTACGCGGCACGGGCGATCTCTAATATCCGGTCGAGATCGAGCGCATCTTCGAGATGCTGGGCCAGCCCATCGAGCGTTTCATCAATACGTGCCTCCCAAGCCAGGGGCGACCGCCCGCGCGCGGCGAGGCGGCTGAGAAAGGCGTGGCGAAAACCGTCTGCGGCAAACAGGCCATGAACATAGCTACCCGCAACCTTGCCGTCGGTTGAGCAGGCACCTTCCTGGCCATGCACAAGCTCGAGCATCGGCCGCGCTGCATCCGGTCCTTCGGTCATGCCCATATGCATTTCATATCCGTGCACCTCTTCGCCGCTCGCCAGCTCGTGCCCGCTCACCGCTTCGAGGCGCTTGTCGCCGCTTAGCACGGTTTCCACATCAAGTAGGCCAAGCCCTTCGGAAATGCCTGCCGCGCCCTCTATGCCATCGGGATCGGCGATCTTGCGGCCGAGCATTTGATAGCCGCCACAGAGGCCGAGCAGGCTGCCGCCGCGCCTGAGATGAGCTTGAATATCGATGTCCCAGCCTTGCACCTTGAGCTCGGCCAGGTCGGCGCGCGTCGATTTGGAGCCCGGCAATAACACCAGATTGGTATCGCCCGGCAGCGCCCGGCCCGGCTCGACGATGGCCAGATCGACATCGGGCTCGGCACGCAGCGGATCGAGATCGTCGAAATTAGCGATGCGCGGCAGGCGCGGTACGGCGATGCGAATCGGACGCTCGGCGCCCGGCGCGAGGCTGGTCCCGGCACCATCTAGGCTCACCGCATCCTCCGCCGGCAACAGGCCGGCGGCGGCAAAATATGGCACGACGCCGAGGCAAGGTGCGCCGAGGCCCTGCTCGATCACCGGAATGGCGTCGTCAAACAGGCTCGGGTCACCGCGAAATTTGTTAATCACACAGCCTTTGATTAGGGCACGTTCTTCGGCTTCGAGTAGATGCGCGGTGCCGATTAGGCTGGCGATAACGCCGCCGCGCTCGATATCACCGACCAGTAGCACCGGCGCCCGGGCGGCCAGGGCAAAGCCCATATTGGCGATGTCGCCGCGGCGCAAATTAACTTCCGCCGGGCTGCCCGCGCCTTCGACCAGGACAATATCGGCCACTTCGGAAAGGCGCGCGAAGCTCTCCAGCACGGCGGGCATGAGGCGCGGTTTCAGTTCATGATAGGCGCGCGCGTCGGCATGGCCGCTCACTTTGCCCTGAACGATCACCTGCGCCCCGGTTTCGCTTTCCGGTTTGAGCAACACCGGATTCATATCCGTGCTTGGCGGCACTCCGGCGGCACGCGCCTGCAAGGCCTGGGCGCGGCCGATCTCGGCGCCGCTTTGCGTCACCGCCGCATTGTTCGACATGTTCTGCGCTTTGAACGGACGCACTTCGAGGCCGCGATTGCGGTAGGCACGGCATAGCCCGGCGACGAGCAGCGACTTGCCGACATGGGAGCCGGTGCCCTGGAGCATGAGAGATGCCGTGCGAGTCATCGCCAGTGCCCTAAAACTCAATGCCGGTCTGCGCTTTCACACCGGCCTTGAAATGATGCTTGATCTCGCTCATCTCGGTCACCATATCAGCCGCCTCGATCAGCTCTTCCTTGGCGTTGCGCCCGGTGACGATGATGTGCAGGCCATCGCGCCGCGCCTTCAGCGCCGCGACGATATCGGCCAAGGGTAAATAATCGTAGCGCAGCACGAT
>PVBE010586734.1_pt1 | contig 22597 bp, 23 predicted proteins | sample 1631181 | NCBI WGS metagenome assembly PVBE01 (sample SAMN08397723, study PRJNA350692) | Marine metagenome, whole genome shotgun sequencing project. | isolation source: water | place: Pacific Ocean | collected 2012-04 | reverse complement strand
GGAAGTGGGAATTCAGCCACCATCTTCTACGAGTCCGATTTCGAAACCTTCTCCGAAGAAAATTAACCCCGCATGGAAAGGTCTATCAGATCCTTTCCCAGCTGTCCGATGAGATGAAAACCCTATTCAAAAAGATCAAACTGTAACGCAGCCCCACAAACAAAAGCAAAGTTCGGACAAACAGGACCCATGAAGTTTCTGCAGAAAACCATTTGGTCACAAGCAAATCGGGAAGGGGGGAATGAAAACTTGCAAGACACTCCGCCAGCCTGGTGTGGCCTCCCGCTTCAAGAGCATCGGTCACAACCAGGACCGCGTCCCGGTCAGCAACCCTTTCACCAGGATCAATCTGCGCCATAACCGTATCAACCAGGTGTTTCTCGATCTGGTTGTTGGCGTACTCCCCGACCCGGTTGTCGAAGGCCAGCCTGGCGTACAACTCCGAGAGATGAAGGATCTCCTCCAGATCAGTACGACTTAAGATTAGATTTTCCAAGCGAGAGAGGAATCGGATTCCCGGGCCCTCTGAATCTGAAAGAGCCCTACTCCTTCGAAGCCTCCCTCCAGATGGCAATCCCACAGTAAGAAAACCAGCGATTACCGGTCAGGAAAACCGTAGACATCCTCCCCGACTTTCCAGGTCCACTCAACAAACCTCTACTGTCAACCCGGAACAAAAGAAAAAAAACGATTTCTCTTTCGTTTCCCCATACTTCCGAATATTCCAAGCAGACCGGCACCATATTTTCTTTGGACAAACTCTTCTTTCTTCCGGCACTCTATGTCATAACCCCGGCAACAAAACGATCCGCTCTCACCGGCATTCCCATTCCGAACAACAAAAACCCCGGGAATACCGGGGGAATCATAAGCGGGCCGGCAAATCCTGTTATTCTTCCCCGGATTTCGTACGTTCCATTTCCAACATATTCTCATCAACGGCTTGAGGACACCCCCTACTCCCCCGGGAATTATTTTGTCCGTGTACCCGCTTTTCCCATCCTGGACTTGCTGCCAAGGCTCTTTCATGTACAATCCTGTCGCTCTTTGCCGATCCGGCAATCGTTTTCGCCCGGCCATTGATACCAGGAATCCAACCGTGATCTCACCCGAAGATTTCTACGCCGGCCTCGCCGCCTCCGGAGTCAACTTCGCCGTCGGGGTGCCCGACTCCCTCCTGAAGAACTTCTGCGGTTACGCGAGCGCGGAACTTCCCCACGGGAAACACATGATCGCGGCGAACGAGGGGGCCGCGGTGGCCATTGCGGCCGGCGTCCACCTCTCCACGGGCGGAATCCCGCTGGTCTATATGCAGAACTCCGGACTCGGAAACACCATCAACCCGCTGCTCTCCCTGGCCGATCCGGAGGTGTACGGAATCCCAATGGTCCTGCTGATCGGCTGGCGCGGGGAACCCGGGGTCCGGGACGAGCCCCAGCACGTCAAGCAGGGACGGGTCTCGCCCGCACTCCTGGAAGCCTCTGGAATCCCTTTCGAAGTCATCACGGGGGATCCTGCCGAGGCGGAAGAAATCGCCCGCCGGGCTCCGGAACGGGCAAGGAAGCAGTGCGGCCCCGTCGCAATCCTGGTCAAAAAGGGAGCCTTTGCGAAACCGCGCGAAAAACAGCAACCGGCAACGAAGATCCAGGGCCTCCCGGCCCGGGAAGAGACGATCGGATTGATCGCCTCCTCTCTTCCGGACAACGCGGTGATCGTCTCCACGACCGGCATGATCTCGCGGGAACTGTACGAATACCGGGAAAAGAACAACCAGGATCATTCCCGGGATTTCCTCACCGTGGGATCCATGGGGCATTCCTCCCAGATCGCCCTGGGAATCGCGCTGGGAAACAACACCTCCCCCATCGTCTGCCTGGACGGCGACGGGGCCGCACTCATGCACATGGGGGGGCTGGCGCTGATCGGAACGAGTGGCGCCCGGAACTACATCCACATCCTGCTGAACAACGGGGTACACGACTCGGTGGGAGCCCAACCCACCGTGGGATTTGACGTGAACTTTGTCGATATTGCCCGCGCCTGCGGATACCCGCAGACATTGGGCCCCCTTTCCGAGGGAACGCAGATCACGAATACGCTCCGGCAACTCCTCGATTCCGACGGGCCGGCATTCCTGGAAATCCGGGTCCGGCCGGGGGCCCGTCCGGACCTGGGACGCCCCGCGGAATCGCCGGCCGAAAACAAGCAACGCTTCATCGAGCGGTTGAGAAGAACAGAGTGAGACCCGGACGCTTCATCGTTTTCGAAGGCATCGACGGCTGCGGGAAGAGCACGCAGGCGAAAAGGCTTGTTGCCCACCTGAAGAAGAGCGGGAAGAAGGTCATTTCGATCCGCGAACCGGGAGGAACCCCCCTCGGGGAAAAGATCCGCGACCTGCTCCTTCACTCGAAAAAGACCAACATCTCTGCCCAGGCAGAACTCTTCCTCTACATGGCCAGCCGGGCCCAACTCGTCGAGGACGTCATCCGCCCGGCCCTTTCCGCCGGAAAGATCGTCATCTGCGACCGCTACTACTACTCCACCGCCGCCTACCAGGGCGCCGCGGGGAAAACAGGCGTGAAGGAAGTGCTCCACCTCGCCGAGAAAATCGCCCGGTTCCCCAGACCGGACCGCGTAATCCTCCTGGACCTCCCTGCCAAGGCCGCCCTGGCGCGCCTCACCGGCCCGAAGGACCGGATGGAAAAAAAGGGGGCCGCCTACATGGAGCGTGCACGCCGGGCCTTCCTTCGGATCGCCCGGGAAAATCCCCGCCGTTTCTCCGTTCATCCGGGAACTGCCTCGCCCGATTCCATTCAAGAAGAAATCCGGACCCACCTGTCCAGGCTTCTCCGGTAGCCCCCACTTCCCCCTTGCACCCCCCCCGGTTTCCCGTATCATGACGGACCTCATGCCGGATTCGAAATTCATCGGGAACGAAAAGACGATCAAAAGGCTCCGCTCTCTCGCGAAAAGCGGGAGGATCGCGCACGCCTACCTCTTCGCGGGCCCCGACGGGATCGGGAAAAAGCGGGCCGCCCTCCGCTTCGCCCGGACCCTCCTCTGCGAAAAGAAAACGGCCGATCCGTGCGGAAAATGCGGTTCCTGCGGCCGGTCCGAACGGGGGACCCACCCCGGCCTGAAAGTGATCGAACGGGAAAAGGACCGCAAGGACATCCTGATCAGGCAGGTCCGGGAACTGATCCGGGAACTCTCCTTCGTGGGAGAAGGTCCGCGGATCGTCGTCATCGACGACGCCCACCGGATGAACGAGGAGGCGATGAACGCGCTCCTGAAAACGCTGGAAGAGGCGCCCGACCGGGTCCTCCTGGTCCTGGTCACCCCCGCTCCTTCCATGCTCCTTCCCACGATCCGGTCCCGCTGCCAGACGGTCCTCTTCTTCCCCATCCCGGAGGAAGAACTCGTCCCCCTTCTCGACCTTCCGAAGGAAGACGCCCTCTTCGTCGCCTCCCTCGCGGAGGGAAGCGCCGCCCGGGCGCTGGAACTGGCTGGAGAGATCGACGAGTGGCGCGGGGAGGTCCGGGAAATCCTGGAGAAGATCGGAACGGGCGACATCAACGGCGTGATCGAGGGCCTTTCGAAAATCCGCGACGTCTCCCGTACCCGCGACAAGGCCCGCCGGATTCTCCGCATCGCCGCCCTCTCCCTCCGGCAGGCTCTCCGGGAAAAGGCGGGAGCCCCCCTCCCCCACCTTCCCGCTTCCGGAAGAAAAACGGAGATCGACGACCTCGCCGACCAGCTCGAGATCCTGCTCGACCACGAGCGGATGATCGACCGGAACGTGAACGTCTCGCTCGCCGTGGAAAACGCCCTTCTGAGAATCGAATGAGCAAATTCTATATCACCACCGCCATCGACTATCCCAACGCCAGCCCCCACATCGGAACCGCCTACGAGAAAATCGGCGCCGACGTCCAGGCGCGCTGGAAACGGTTCCAGGGATACGACGTCTTCTTCCTCATGGGGAACGACGAGAACAGCCAGAAGGTGGCGGAAAAGGCGCGCGAATTCGGGCTCGAGCCGCAAGCCTACTGCGACCGGATGGAGGAGATCTTCCAGTCCGCCTGGAAAAAGCTCTCCCTCTCCCACGACCGCTTCATCCGGACCACCCAGCCGGATCACCACCGGGGCGCGCAGGAAATATTCCGCCGCCTCCGCGAAAAGGGGGACATCTACAAGGGCAAGTACGAAAGCTGGTACTGCGTCGGCTGCGAGGCGCGCAAAACAAAAAAGGACATCGTCGACGGGAAATGCGCGAACCACCCCACCCGGAAACTGGAATGGATCGAGGAAGAGAACTGGTTCTTCCGGCTCACCGCCTACCGCGACCGGGTCCTGGAACTGGTGAAGACGACCGACTTCGTCCAACCGGTCACCCGCCGAAACGAGATCCTCGCCGTCCTCGAGGAGGGACTGGAGGATATCAGCATCTCGCGCGCACAATCGACCTGGGGCGTGCCCGTTCCGGACGACCCCGAGCAGGCGATCTACGTCTGGTTCGACGCGCTCACCAACTACATCAACGGGATCGGGTTCCCGGACGGGGAAAACTTCAAAAAGTACTGGCCGTGCGACCTCCACGTCATCGGGAAGGACATCACCCGCTTCCACTGCATCATCTGGCCCGCGATCCTGATGGGCGCCGACATCCCGCTCCCGAAACGGGTCCATGCCCACGGGTTCGTCTACCTCTCCGGGGAAAAGATCAGCAAGTCCGGAAAGAGGCTCGATCCCGGGAAGGTCGCCGACCGCTTCGGCGGTGACGCCCTCCGCTACTTCCTGATGCGGGAAATCAGCTTCGACCACGACGGGGACTTTACCTGGGAAAAATTCGCCGAACGGTACAACGGGGAACTCGCCAACGAACTGGGGAACCTCCTGAACCGCGTCGTCAACATGATCGAGAAAAATCTCGACGGGGTGGTGGAAAAGCCCGAACACGTCCACCCGCAGGACGCGGATCTCCGTGAAAAGCTCCTCACCCTTTCGGAACGGGTGGGGCCCCTCTTCGACCGGTGCCACTACCACCTGGCGCTGGGCGAAATCTGGGACGCCATCCGCCAGACCAACCGCTACCTCGACGAGACGAGGCCCTGGACCTCCGCGAAGGCGGGTCGGCGGGAGGAGGTCGTCTCCTCCCTCTACCACGCCGCGGAGGCGCTCCGCATCATTTCCCACTGGATCTCCCCCATCATGCCGGGCGTCGCGGACAGGATGGGGGAACAACTCGGGACAGGTCCTCTCGCAAATCCGACCCTCGATGGGGTACAATCATGGGGTGGGTTGGCGGTGGGTACCCGCGTCGATAAATCCGGACCGATCTTCCCCCGGCTGGAGGATGTCCCCAACGCGGAGGATTTCGCATGACGGAACAGGGAATGGTGGAGCGTATCCGAAACGTCGTTGAGAAGGATCCGCGCTTTCCCCCCGAAGCGTACCGTTTCCTCTTTGAAGCCCTCGACTTCACCGTGAAGCGGTTCGGCGTCCGCCGTCACATCTCCGGCGTGGAACTCCTGGAGGGAATCCGGGACTACTCCCTCCACCAGTTCGGCGGAATGACGCGCACCGTTTTCAAACTCTGGGGAATCGAAAAGACCGTCGACTTCGGCGACATGGTTTTCAACATGGTCAACGAAGGGCTGATGGGAAAAACCGACACCGACACCCGGAACGATTTCGAGGGAATCTACGATTTCGACGACGCCTTTCCCCTGCTCTTCACCGCGAATCAATCCTTGAGTGATTGACCCGCCTCCTGCCACAGGGAGGAGCCATCCGCCGCCTCTTCGATTTCGCTCCACCGATCGGTCACCGACGAGTCGATGAAAATGACGTACCCCCCCCCGCCCGGATGATTTCTCCCGCGGTCCGCCCCGATGATGGCCCGCCCTTCCCGGATTTCCGGAACCGCCTTCGGTCCCCGGTAGTCGATCGCCTCCGGGTCGTCCGGCGCGAATTCCGTCTCCCCGTAGACCGGGCAGAGGAAGGGATGGGTCTGGAGCAACAGGGACTTCCACTCGTGGCGATGGTTCCCGTCGCGGCAGGGCCGGGCGCGGCATTCCTCCGGCGACTCCTTTTCGGGATCGGGCCGGCCCCGATAGCCGTCGATCCGGTACGTGAGGATCCTGATCTCGTGCCAGAAATGGCTCCCGCTCTCGAAACCGGGTCCGTGGAAGACCTCGTTCGCACCGATCCGCCCCAGTTCGCGCGCATTGTTCTGACACCAGCGCAACCGGGAACGCTCCCGGGATGAGCCGGTCATCACCACCCCCATCGCCCCCAGGATGAGGAGGAGTGCGACAAGCGCCACCGGTTTTCCCCAACGCCTGATCATCTTCCCGGATTATAGGCGGACCCGGCGCGTTGACAACCGAATTCCCGGCCCGATATCATTGCTCTCACCATGCTCCTCACAACAATCGACGTGGGAACCAACTCCGTCAAGCTCCTCGTCGCCCGCGTCCGTCCGCCGCGAATCCGGACGCTCCTCGAAAAGGTCGTCGTCACCCGGCTCGGCGAGGGCGTCGCCCGGACCGGGGTCATCGGCCGGGGACCCGCGGAACGGACCTTCCTGCAACTCGCCTTCTTCCGGGAACTTCTCCAGGCATACCCCGTGGAAAGAGCCCTCCTGGCGGGCACCCGCGTTTTCCGCGCGGCCGGAAACGGCCGGGAACTCCTGCGACAATGGAACCGTTCCCTCGACATCCGCACCCGGCTTCTCTCCGGACGGGAGGAGGCGCGACTCGCCCATCTCGGAGCCTGCCCCGGAGCCCGCCCCGCGACGGCCGTCGACATCGGGGGCGGAAGCACCGAAATCAGCCTGGGACGGGGGGGAATCCTCTCCCGCGCTCGAAGCGTCGACATCGGGGCGGTCACCCTGACCGAGGAGGAATTGAAGGGAGACCCTCCCACGGAGAAGGAGGTGGAACGGGCCCGGCTCAAAATCCGGGAGGGGTTGAAGCGGACACCGGGAATAGAGGGGGAACTCGTCGGCGTCGGAGGCACGATCGCCACCGCGATGGGCGTCGCCCGCGGATTAAATCCCTCGCCGGAAAATGTGCACGGGGAAAGATTGAGCCGGGAAGAGATTTCCCGCCTGCTTCGTCGACTGCTCCCGATGCCCCTTGAGAAGAGGCTTCGGGTCCGCGGTCTCGCTCCCGGTCGCGCGGACATCCTCCCCGCGGGATTGCTCATCCTGGAAGAGATCATGACGAAAAGCGGATGGGAATCGATCCGCGTCAGTTCCCGCGGACTACGCCACGGCCTCGCCCTCGATCTCGCCTCCCGGTGATCCTCCCTCCCGCGGTCGATTATTGATCGTCCCCGGATGATTTCGCCACGACGACAAGCTCGTCGGAAAGGCCGCCCGGATCGAGCCTTCCCCCGATGAGCGGAAAACCGAACCGGGGCCGGAGATTCCACCCGTACCGGGAAGAGAACCCCCAGAGAAACCGGCTGGGGTTGAAGTAACGCCGGATGCTGAGCACCCGGAATCCGGAAACCCGCAACAACCGGGAGAGCGACGAGGCGGTAAAAAACCAGAGGTGTTCCGGGATTCTCCAGTTCGGCCAGTGCCGCCCGAGGATTCGCGAGGGCAGGCCCCCGCAATCGGGCAGGGCGATCAACACCCTCCCCCGGGGTCTCAGCACCCCGCGGGCCCTTTCGAGCAGGCCCCTGGGATCGACCACATGCTCAAGCAAATGGCTCATCCGGATCCAATCGAAGGACCCCGGAGGGAAGTCCAGCTCTTCCGCCTCCCCGACGCGAACGTCCAAGCCATGTTGCCGTCCCTTCTCCGCGGCGACCTTCGAGGAGTCCAGGCCGACCACGTCCCAGCCCGCCTTCCGCAATTCAAGAAGCGCCTCCCCGGAACCGCATCCGAGATCGAGCAGTCTTCCCCGGGGGCGGGCCGGGGGATAATGGCGTACCAGGGAGCGATATGGCATGGCGCCCAGCGCGATGGGGAGGGATTTCTCCTTCTCCCCCCGCCAATGCCGGAATACGGCTTCCTTGAGTTTCGCCCGGAGCCCGGATCTCGGTTCGAAATCGAAAGAGTAGTAGTTATCGGAATAGTACTCGGCAAGATCCGAAACGGAGGCCTGCGGGTTCATGTACATCAGCCCGCAATCCCGGCACTCCACGATTCTCCAACGCCCGTCCTGGTCTTTGGCGAACTTCGTATCCAGGCCGAAAAAAAGAAACCGGGGCCGGTCCGCCCCGCAGAGAGCGCAGGCGACATTACTCGTGCCGTCCGCACCTCGCCCGACGCTCCAGGTGTTTCGGGTGGTTTCATCTTCAACCTTTATACAACTCCGCCGGGCGCAAAAAAAGAACCGATTTGAACATTGATGACCCCATCTTATCTTTTCTGGACAGACCCGACCCTCGTGCGCTACCCTCCCCGATCATGAAAGTGGTCCTCAACGGCGATCCCCGCGAGATTTCGGAACCGGCCACGGTGGCCGGCCTGGTCCGCGAACTCCGCCTCGGGGGAAAACCGACCGCCGTCGAAGTGAACGGAACCGTCGTCCCCGGGAGAGACCTGGAGAAGACGCTCCTGCACGAGGGCGACAGGATCGAAGTGGTCACCTTCGTGGGAGGCGGCTGATGAAAATCGGAGACGTGGAATTCCGTTCGAGGCTCCTCCTCGGCACCGGAAGGTATCCTTCCCACGAGATCATGGCAAAGTGCCACGAGGTCTCCGGAACCGACTGCGTCACGGTCGCGGTCCGGCGCGTGGATCTCGACGATTCCTCGAAGGACTCGGTCCTCTCCTGGATCGACCGGAGCCGGATCAAGCTTCTCCCCAACACCGCCGCCTGTTTCACCGCCGACGAGGCGGTCCGTACGGCGATGCTCGCGCGGGAAGCGCTCGATACGAGCCTGGTCAAACTGGAGGTCATCGGGGACAGGGAGACCCTCTACCCGGACCTGGCCGGTCTCCTCTCCGCGACAAAAACGCTCGTGAAAGAGGGCTTCACGGTCATGCCCTATACCAGCGACGATCTCGTGACCGCCCTGCGCCTGGAAGAGGCGGGTGCGGCGTGTGTCATGCCCCTGGGAGGCCCCATCGGGAGCGGGCTCGGCATATTGAACCCCCTCAACCTTGAAATCATCATCTCCCGTCTCCAGGTGCCGGTCATCGTCGACGCCGGCGTGGGGACCGCCAGCGACGTGGCGATCGCGATGGAACTGGGCGCCGACGGCGTTCTGCTCAACACCGCGGTGGCCGGCGCGCACGACCCGGTCGCCATGGCGCGCGCAATGCGACTCGCCTGCGACGCGGGGAGGTCCGCGTACGGGGCGGGCCGCATCGGGAAGAAAAAAATTGCCACGGCATCCAGCCCTGAGAAAGGAAAAATCTCGTCATGAAAAAGAAAATAAAGGGAGTCGTCCTGGCGGGCGGCCTCGGAACGCGCCTTTTCCCGCTCACCCGGGTCACCAACAAGCACCTTCTTCCGATCTACATGAAGCCGATGATCTTCTATCCCATCCAGAAGCTGGTCAACGCGGGCATCGAGGAGATCATGGTCGTCACCGGGGGCCCCTTCGCGGGGGACTTCCTGAAACTCCTGGGGAACGGGAAGGACTTCGGATTGCGCGACCTCCACTACACCTACCAGGAAGGCGAGGGGGGCATCGCGGAAGCGCTCGGACTGACCGAGCACTTCGTCGACAAGGACTCCGTCTGCGTCATCCTGGGCGACAACATTTTCTCCGGGGAAATCCGCTCCGGCGTGAACCGGTTCCTCCGCCAGGGGGGCGGCGCCAAGATCTTCCTCAAGGAAGTGCCGGACCCGACGCGCTACGGCGTGCCGGAACTTCGGGGCGAAAAGGTTCTCGGCATCGTGGAAAAGCCGAAGAAGCCCAAATCGAACTTCGGCGTGACGGGTATTTACATGTACGACAACGATGTCTTCAAGATCGTCCGGAAACTGAAACCCTCCCGCCGGGGCGAACTTGAAATCACCGACGTAAACAACGCCTACATCCGGAAAAAGAAAATCACCTCGGAAATTCTCGACGGCTGGTGGACCGACGCGGGAACGTTCGAATCCCTTCACCACGCGGGCAACCTGGTGGCGGAGACGCCGCACATGCGTTAGGAAACCCCAAAATCCAAGCCCCGAATCCCAGGCCCTTCGGAAAAATCCATCAATTTCCACCGCGGAAAATCGCGATCGAACAGGGGTTCAGCGAGGACGGGAACACGGGGTGAAAATTATTACAGCGAAAAACTTCTCGTCGTTTCGGATTTTGGGGTTTTCCCGGGGAGGGCTTATTTCGAAGAGCGGATGGCCTTCGTCAGCGTCAACAGGTTTCCCTGCTGGTTGTATTCCAAGCGGTCGCAACAGCGCAACATGAGCATGATCCCGAGGCCACCCATGCGCCCCTGCTGGTGACGTTCCCGCGCGGCGGTGATGGCGTCCCGCGTGTTCCCCGACGTGACGTACAATTCGTGGTCAAAACCGCCCCCGTCGTCCCGGACCACCACGGTGATCTTTTCCCTGTCGAGAAGGTACTGCACCCGGATCTTCTTGTCCCTCTTGTACTTGTTCCCGTGCTGGGCCGCGTTGACCACGCCCTCGCGGAACGCGGCGCCCATCGCCACCTGCCCCTCCTCGTCCATGCCGCTCTTTTCCAGGAGCTTGTGGCAATGCTCGATCACCTTCTCGATGTTCCCCTCGTCGGTCGCCAGCGTGAAGTTGATCTGCTGGTGGAAGATCAGGCGCTCTTCGGCCGACCGGAGGATCTCCTGGTCGCTGACGTCGAGGAGTTCCCGGAACTCGAAAGGCTGGACGAGGTTCGCGTCACCCTCGATGCCGACGCCCTCGACGCCGACGCCCCCGACGTTCCCCCCGTCCGTTTCCCGGGGGTGAAGCAGGATGAGCGGGACCTTGTTCGTCTCCAGGTTCATTTTGAGGGCGTGGCAGAATTTCTGGCTTCCCTCCATGAGGGCGTCCAGGATGGCCAGGTAGGCCTTGCCCGACTCGATCTTTTTCAGCGCGTCATCGACGTTGTCGGAAACCTCCATGTCCCAGCCGGCCGCCTCGAAATAGTACTCGAGGGTCTTCACGAAGAAATCCTGGTCGGGCACGACCAGCATGATCGTGGACTGTCGCGTCGACTCCACCTTCTTCCGGAAATCGTCGCTTGGCTCGAAGATGATCTTGCCTTCGCCCGCCGGAGTCTGGATCACCTTCGGCGAAGTGAAACCGAGCGAAGAGATCGCGGGCCGGATCAGGCGGTGCCCCTTGGGCTGTCGCTCTATGCGCGGCGCGTCGAATGTGAGTTCCATCGCGCCGAGCCCGTCGAGGAGGACCTTTCTCCCCTCGATAAGTTCCCTCTTCACCCCCTCCACGATGTTTTCGAGAACCGTCTTCACCCGGTTCTCGTTAGTCTCGCCAAGCTTGGAACTGACTTCCCGGACGATGTTGATCTTGGTGAGCGCCGGAAGGGGGTTTCCCGTCAACGTTGCGAGCGAAAAATCGCCGAACCCCGTGAAGGTGACGTCCTTCCCGGAAGAAACGGCGTCGTCGATCCCCTCGAGGACCGCCTTGAGAAACAGGTCCATCCGTTCCTCGGGCATCTGCTTGATGCCGAGGTTCCGGGTCAGGTCGTTCAACGTAATTTCGGACATGATCAACTACCTCACGGGCTCCCTCTCCCGGGCCGAATCCAGGTCCCGGGCTTTCTGGGCCAGTTCGTCCCGGGTGATCAATCCCTTTTCGATCAGGAGGGGGATAAGGGCGTCCCGGAGCTGGACCGAAGCGATCCGCTCCTGTGATTTTCCTTCCGCGTCAAGCTCCCGGAGCAGTGTTTCCTTGGTCTTCTCCTTCACCGGGACTTCCACGGGATCGGCGTGGAAAAGCTCGGAAATCGATCGCAGGATCTGCGACCGGGGGGCCAGTTTCATCTCGATCCTCATGTCCGGCATGGAAAGCTGAACCTCCTCGATCGCCTCGTAATCGAAGGGATCGGAGGTGGCGAGCGTGAGGACGTTGTCGGCGAAATGAATGGGGAGAATGTGATGCCGTTCGATCAGCTTCTGAGGAACCCGCCGGACCAGGTTTTCCGGGAGCACCAGTTCGGAGAGGTCCACCTTGGGAAGGCCCTGCTGTTTCGCGAGGAAATTGGTGAGGGTGGAATCCTCCAGGAACCCGAGCTTGATGATGATGGCGCCCAGCTTCCCCCCGACTTCCTTCCGGAAGTCCATGGCCATTCTCAACTGCTCCTCCGACAGGAGCCGGGCATCGAGGAGCATGTCCCCGAGTCGATGACGTTCCGTCATTGCGATCGCCTGAAAAGAACCCTCAATGCACTTCCTCCGGCGATTCTATGGCCACCCCGAAAAGGTGTCAAGGAAAGCGCGGACCGGCTCAGGTGCGCAACGCCCCGCCGAGCTTTTCGCCGAGCGCCGTCACGACCTTCTCGACGGCACGGTCGACTTCCCCGCCCGTAAGCGTGCGTCCGCTCGCGCGGAAGGTCATCCCCAGCGCCAGGCTCTTGTGCCCCGGGGGGACCTGCCTGCCCCGGTAGAGGTCGAGAAACGCGATTTCTCCGAGCGTCCCGATCCCCGTGCCTCGAATGGTAGCCTCGACCTCTTTCCACGAAACCTCTTCCTTCAAGACGATCGCGAGGTCCCTTTTTACGGGTGGCGTTCGGGAGAAATCGGAGAATTTTCGACCCGCATTCGACCGGGATAGGAGCTCATCAAAATCGAGTTCGCCCGCCGCGCCGCCCGGAATCTCTTCCACGGCGTCCATGCGGAGGGAGACCTCCCCGGCGGTGACCCCCATGCGGGAAAGGACCTGCTCCATCCGGCCCTTCAGGTCGGCGTACCCGTGGGGCGTCGCCACGGAGAGCACCTTCCGTTCTCCGAACCCGCCGTCGCTGTCATGGTAGACCGTCCCCAACTCGAAGACCGGAACGGGCTCTTCCCGGTAGTTCAGGTTCGTCTCCAGCACCTCGATCAGCCCGGGACGGAGAGACTTGCGAAGAAAGCGGTCGACGTTTCCCTCCGGGTCGCGCAATCCGAGGGGCTTTCCCGAAGACCATATATTTTCGTCCACGGAGGGGTATTTCTTCCCCTCGAAGCTCCAAGTCACGACTTCGAAACAGCCCATCCCCATCAGGAGGGACCGAACTTCCTGCCGGACCCGGTCGACCGGCTGATCCGTTACCACGCGGGTCTGAAGCGCCGTGTCGGAGGGAACACGATCGTACCCCTCCACCCGGACCACCTCTTCGATCAGGTCGATCTCTTCCCGGAGATCGCGCCGGGTCGCCGGGGGAACGATCTCCCCCGCATCGTTCTTCGTGCAACCGATTCCCCGGAGAATCGCGTCGATCCGGGCCGGGGGGATTTCCATGCCCAGGACGCGGGAGACCCTTTCCGGGCGAAACCGGATCGGGGAGACGACCGGAGCGGGTTTCGAGACGTCGGCGCCCCCCGCACGGACCGTTCCGCCCGCGAGTTCCGCCATCAACTGCGCGGCCCGGTGGGAGGCCCAGTCGACGGTGGCCCAGTCCACCCCGCGCTCGAACCGGTAGGAGGACTCGCTCACGAGCCCGAGCTTCCGCGAGGCGCGGCGCACCGAAATCCGGTCGAACGACGCGCTTTCGAGAAGAATATTTGTCGTACCCCCGTGAATCTCGGTGCCCTTCCCCCCCATTACGCCGGCGATTGCGACCGGAACTTTGCCATCCGCGATCACCAGCATCTCGGGCGTCAATTCGTACTCCCGCCCGTCGATCGCGGTCATCTTTTCGCCCCGCCCCCGACGAACGACGATCCTGTCGCCGGTCAGCAGGTCCATGTCGAACGCATGCAGGGGCTGTCCCGATTCGAGAAGAACGTAGTTGGTGATGTCGACGATGTTGTTGACGGCACGAACCCCGGCCGCCTCGAGCCTCTCCTTCATCCATCCGGGAGATTCCCCCACCTTCACACCCTCGATCAGGCGTGCGGTATAGCGATCACAGAGATCCGCCGCTTCCATCGACACCCCGACGTCGACCGGTTCGCCCTTCACCCCGGAGAATTCGGGAGCCTTCACCGTGGTTCCCTGGTGCACGGCCAGTTCCCGGGCGACCCCCAGCACGGAAAGAAGATCGACCCTGTTGGCGGAGATGCCGAGTTCAAGGACTTCGCCCTCCCGGTCCTCGATCTCGATCCCGGCGCGCGTCAGCGTGGCCGCCACCTCGTCGGGATCCCCGACCGCGGTATATTCCCCGATCCAGGAAACGGGAACTTTCATATCTGCCTCAGGAAACGGAAGTGGTTTTCAAAGAGGAGCCGGATGTCCGGGATTCCGTACTTCAACATGCAGATCCGGTCGATCCCCATGCCGAAGGCGAAGCCCGTGTACTTCTCCGGATTGATCCCGCAGTTTTGAAGAACCTTCGGATGGACCATGCCACTCCCGAGGACTTCCATCCAGCCGGACTGCTTACAGGCGGGACACCCCTTCGCGGCGCAGATGAAACAGGAGACGTCCACCTCCGCGCTCGGTTCCGTGAAGGGGAAGAAACTGGGACGGAAGCGGATCCGGGAATCCCCCCCCCACATCGACTTCACGAAGAGTTCCAGCACGCCCTTCAACTGGGCGAAGGTCACGTCCTCCCCAACCATCAGGCCTTCGACCTGGTGGAACATAGGGGAGTGTCCCGCGTCCGGCTTGTCGGCGCGGAAGACCTTCCCGGGCGCGATCACGCGGATCGGCGGTTGGGTCGCCTTCATCGTCCGGATCTGCACCGGGGAGGTATGCGTCCGCAACAGCCAGGGAGGCTCGATGTAATAGGTGTCGAACGCGTCGCGGGAGGGATGCTCCGGGGGCACGTTCAGGGCGTCAAAATTATTTTCCTCGTTCTCGATCTCGGGGCCGTACACCACGTCGAAGCCGAGCCGCTGGAAAATGGTGACGATCTCGTCCCAGACGCGCATGACCGGGTGGGGGCGTCCCGCTTCGGGGGCGTCGCCCGGCAGGGTGGGATCGAATATTTCGGAGGTCCCGGCGGCGACGGGCTTCGCGCCCCGGGAGACGAGTTCCTCGAGTTCCTTCTTGAATTCGTTGAGCCGTTTTCCCGCGGAGCCCTTCTCGGCCGGGGGAAGATCCTTCATCAGCCCGAACAGTTCCCGAACCAGTCCCTTGGGGCCGAGGTATTTCGATTTAAGCCGGTCCGGTTCGTTTTGCGCGTCCGTGTCGAATTGCGCCCGGACTTCGGCGATGCGGGATTCGAGATTCATGACGATTCCGTTCCGGGTAAAAAAAAGGGGAATCCACCGTGTTTCGTTTCGGTGAATTCCCCGATGTCTTCTTTGAAGTTATCCGCCGATCAGGCGAGGGCTTTTTTCGCGGTTTCCACCAGCACGTCAAAGGCCTTCTCGTCGGAAATCGCGATTTCCGAGAGCGCCTTCCGGTTCAGCTCGACGGAAGCCTTCTTCAGGCCGTTCATGAACCGGTGGTAGGGCATGTCGCGGAGTTCGCACGCGGCGTTGATGCGAACGATCCACATCGAACGCATGTCGCGCTTCTTGATCTTCCGACCGGTATAGGCGTTCTGCCCCGACCGCATGATGGCTTCCTTGGCCGTCCGGAGAAGGCGGCGGGCCCCGTTGCGCATCCCCTTCGTGCGCTTGAGTACCCTCTTGATTTTTCTCTTTCTTGCGGGTCCGCTAGTGACTCTCATGGGTTCCCTCGTTGTTCGTGACGCGCCGGATATCCGCGGCGTCGTGTTTTCCGTCAAACTGGCGCCACTTCCTTGCCTTGCGGCGGCGGGTCGCCGACATTCCCGAGTTGATGTGCTGTTTCCCCGAGGGACGGTACATGACCTTCCCGCGGGCGCTTATCTTGAACCGTTTTTTCGCGGCCTTGTTCGTCTTAAGCTTCGGCATGTTCTTCTCCTTTGGTGGGTTCCGGCGCCGGAGCAGGAGCGGGGGCGTCCGGGGCCGGCGTCTCCACCGGTCCTGACGCGGGGTCCGCTTTCGACTTGGGCTTCTGCTTCGACTTCGGCAGAGGCGACAGCGTAATCTGCATCCGGGGTCCCATCATGCTTATGTCCCGTTCCACCTTGGCGATGTCTTCCAGTTCCTTCTTGATCCGGACCATCTGTACCCGTCCGAGTTCCTTGTGCGCCCTTTCGCGCCCCTTGAAAAAGACCGTCAGCAACACCTTGTCCCCCGCTTCCAGGAAACTGCGGGCGTGGTTTACCTTGGTCATGAAGTCGTGTTCTTCCGTCCGGGGGCGAAGGCGAACTTCCTTGAGCACCTGGACGTGCTGATTCTTTTTCGACTCCTTCTTCTGCTTCTTCTCTTCGTACTTGAATTTTCCGTAATCGAGGAGCTTGCACACGGGAGGTCTCGCGTTGGGAGAAACCTCCACAAGATCCACCCCCTTCTGAAACGCCAGCTTCCGGGCTTCGTCGGTGGGGGTCACCCCGAGCATACCTCCGTCCACATCTACCAGCCGTACTTCCCGAACCCGAATCTGGGCGTTAATCCGATGAGTCGGTTTCGGAGGCGGTCCTTTGGGAAACCTCAATTTCTCTCCTCAGTTTTTCCACAAGATCCGTCAATGTCATTTGTCCCTGATCGCCCGATTTGCGCTCCCGAACGGCGACGGCCCCCGAATCTCTCTCGCGGGCCCCGACCACCAGCATGTAGGGCACTTTCTGAAGCGTCGAGCTGCGTATCTTATAAGAGATCCTCTCTCGCGACAAATCAATTTCGCTCCGAAAACCCTCGTTTCGGAGCCTTTTCTGCACTTCCAGCGCGTATTCCGCGTCGTCGGAGGTTACCGGGAGAACCATGACCTGAAGCGGGGAGAGCCAGAGCGGAAAATCCCCGCCGTAATGCTCGATCAGGACCCCGAGGAACCTCTCCACGGAGCCCATCAAGGCGCGGTGGACGACGTACGGACGGCGGGCGGAATTATCGCTACCGATGTACTCAATGTCAAGTCGCTCTTTCCGGGGAAGGTTGAAATCAAACTGGATCGTCATGCACTGCCAGGACCGTCCGAGCGAGTCGTTCACCTTCACGTCGATTTTCGGGCCGTAGAAGGCCCCTCCCCCCTCGTCGCGGGCGAAATCGACCCCGGTCTTTTCGAGGGCGACCTGGAGAGCGCTCGTCGCCTTGTCCCAGTCGGAAATCTCCCCGACGTACTTGTCGGGACGGGTCGACAGGTAGATGTCGAATTCCTCGAAACCGAAGAACGAAGCCATTCCATCCCGAAATGGAAGACTTCGACGATCTCCCGTTCGGCGTCGTCCGGTTCCACGAAGATGTGGGAATCGTCGATCGTAAAGCCGCGTACCCGCATCAGGCCGTGCAGGACGCCCGATTTTTCGTATCGATAGACCGTCCCCAGTTCCGCGTACCGCAGGGGGAGATCCCGGTAGGAACGGGTCCGGGTCTTGTAGATCATCACGTGACCGGGACAATTCATCGGCTTGACGCGGAAGGTTTGACCCTCTTCCTTCATCCCGGCGAACATCACGTCCTGGTAGGCCTCCAAGTGGCCCGTCCGCCGGTAAATATCTTCGCTGACGACGTGCGGAGTCGAAACGAGGTCGTAGCCGCGCTCCCGGTGCATCCGCTTCCACTTGTCCTCGACCAGCATCCGCAGGGTCGTCCCCCGGGGATGCCAATGGACGAGGCCCGCGCCCGCCTCTTCGTGGATGGAGAAGAGATCGAGTTCCTTCCCCAGTTTCCGATGATCCCTCTTCTTCGCCTCTTCCCTCTGGTGGATATATTTCTTCAGATCCTTCTTGTTGGCGAACATCAGCCCGTAAATGCGGGTCAGCATCCTGTTGTTCGCGTCTCCCCGCCAGTAGGCGCCGGTGATCCGGTCGAGTTGAAAAGCGCCCACCTTCCCGGTCGAGGGGACGTGCGGGCCCTCGCAGAGATCGACAAAATCGCCGTCCTGGTAAATCGAGGCCGTATCGCCCCCGATCCCCTCGAGAATCTCCAGCTTGTACTCCTGGCCCATTTCGTTCATCCGGGCGACCACCTCCGCCTTGGGAAGGTCTTCCCGGGAGAAAGGGACGTCTTCCCCGATGATTTTCCGCATTTCCGCCTCGATCGCAGGCAGGTCGTCCTCGGATATCTTCCGCGGAAGCTCCATGTCGTAGTAGAAGCCGTTCTCGATCGCGGGGCCGATCCCGAAGCGGACATCGGATCCGAAGATCCGGCGAACCGCTCCCGCCAGGATATGGGCGCCGGAGTGTCGCTGGACTTCCAAGGCCTCATCAGAACCCGATTTCAGAAGCAGGACCTCCGCCTGGTCGGAGAGCGGAGCGTTCAAGTCCCGTGTCTCGCCGTTCACCTTCGCCGCGAGAACCACCTTCGCGAGGTTGGGCGAAATCGACTCCGCAAGGTCGAGAGAGGTGGCGCGATCGGGCATTTCCCGCTCCGATCCGTCCGGAAGTCGCACTTTTATGGCCATAGGGTGCCAGAGTCTACTTTCGAGCACCGGGCAAGTCAAGTTCGCCCCGGAATCTCCCCCGCGGGAAGGGTAGTTCCGATTGTATCCCGGGGAAGTCTCGTACATACTCTGGAGCTATCGGAACACACAAAACCCGGATCAGTGTCCTCGTAAACACCTACAATCGCGCCGACTTCCTGCGTAATTGTCTTACGGGATATCTCCGCCAGACGGTGAGGGATTTCGAAATCGTCATCGCCGATGACGGCTCATCCGACCACACCGCTGAGGTGGTAAAAGAATTCGCGTCGAAGACGTCCGTTCCGGTGCGCCACGTGTGGCACGAGGACCGGGGACACCGCCGCGCGGCGATTCTCAACAAGGGCCTGGCGGATTGCCGGGCCCCCATCGTGCTTTTCACGGACTGCGACGCGATCCCCCCTTCCGACCTCCTCCAGGTCCACCTCCAATTCGACACCCCGAAACGGATGCTGTGCGGCGGATACGTGCGCCTGACCGACGAGGAGACGAAGCGGATCGACCCCGATTTCGTCCTCGCGGGGAATCACGAGGATTTCCTGGATTCCACGCGCAAGAGACGCCTCCGTCGACGCCACCTGAAGAACCTCCTCTACGTGGCGATCCGGAAGAAGGGTCGCCCCCACAACATGGGACTGAACTACTCGGTCGCCCGCGAGCATCTTGAGGAAATCAACGGGTACGACGAACAGTTCCAGGGATGGGGAAACGCCGACGGAGACGTTCGTCGCCGCCTCCGGATGATCGGGGTGCAACCGAAATCGGTCTGGTCGCAGGCCGTTATTTTCCACCAGTGGCACCCGTCCGATCCCACGAAGAACCCCACGGTTCGAAAGCGGAACCAGGCACTCGCCCGCCGGGAGGAGATTCCCTCCTTCTGCGTCCACGGGATGAACAAGGACGGGAGACAGGAAAGCGCGTAGAGGCACCTTCACCACGAAGACTCCAAGACACCAGGAGTGGTATTGGAGATTCCTGCCGGTCCCCGATGTCCAGGCCAAGAAGAATCCGGAACTTCGTGTCTCCGTGACTTGGTGGTTTCCTCCCTACCGGACTTCGTAGCGGGAGAGGAACCGGTTCTCTGCCTCCGCGTCTCCGATCAGGATCACGTCTCCCTCGTCGGGAAGCGGGACCGTGGGGGCGGGATTGATCTGCGTGGCCGACCCGTTCCGAACCGCGACGACGGTGCACCCCGTCTCTTCGCGGAGCCTCGTCTCCTTGATCGTCTTCCCGGCGAGACCGGCGGGCACTTTCACGCGGAAAACGTCGAGCCCTTCCGCGACGAGCAGGGTCTTCCCCCGCTTGAGGTAGTTGAAGATCGTGTTCGCGCCCATCGAGGCGTACGACATGACGAAGTCGCTCCCCGCCCGGTGGAGGGTCGCCACGTTCCTGTCCAGGGTCGCCCGGCTGATGATCTGGATATCCGGGCGGAGTTTCCGGCAGTAGAGCGTCAGGTAGATGTTGGTATCGTCGTCGTGCGTGGAGACGACCACGGCGGGCGCGGTTTCGATCCCCGCCTTCCTGAGCACCTCCAGTTCCGCGGCGTTGCCGAGGACGACCTTGGAGGAATCCTTCACCCGTCCCTTGATCCTCTCCACGATCCGGTAATCGATTCCCCGTTCCTTGAGGGCGCGGCCCGTCCCCCGGCCGACCCGGCCGCCTCCGAGGATCACGACCGGCGCGTCGGAGACGTTGTAGATGCAGAACAGTTCGTCGTACTTGTCCAGCTGGGCCCGGGACCCCGCCAGGATCAGGATCGTATGTGCGCTGATCTTCGTATCGGGAGAGGGCGTCTCGAAATGCCCCCGGTCCCAGAGACCCATGACGGTGATCCCCACGTTCTCGCGCAGTTTCAACTCCCGCAGGCTCTTCCCCACCAGCGGCGTTTTCGACGCGTTCGCCTCGGCGATCAGGAGGTCGTCGAACTGGTCGATCACGTGCGTCATCGCGTCGTTGCCGATGACCCTCCGGGCGAGCGACTGCCCCATCATCTCCCCCAACCGGAGAACTTCCGTGCATCCGGCCAGTTTCAGGATATCGATGGAGGCGTTGTCCTTCGCCAGGGAGACGATGGGAACCTTCTTCGCGACCTCGCGGACCGTGAAGGCGACGTTCGTATTCACCGTGTCGGTCGACGTGGTAGCCACGAGGGCGGCATGCTCCGCGCGGACCCGGGTGTACGTTTTCGGATTATCGAGGTCGCCGAGAACGACATCGAGCCCAAGATCGTCGTTCAGGCGAAGAGCCTCCGGCAGGTCGGATACGATCAGCTTGTACGGATAATGATATTGCTTCAGTTTCGCGATCAGCACCGCCGTGACGGGGCCGTAGTGGGTGAGAAGGACATGGCCGGCCAGGTTCGGGTCAACCCTCGTCGGGGCCCGCGCCGCCTTTTGCGCCTCCATCCAGGGGGCGTAGAAGAAGGAGATGAAGGAGAACGGAAGCAGGGTCATCAGGAAGACGATTCCGGAACCGATGACCAGGATCGTGAAGGCTTTCCCAAGGTCGCTCGTGTAGTGGATATCGCCGGTGCCCAGCGTCGACATCACGGTCAGGGTCCAGTAGGGCCCCGTGATCCAGCTGTGCGATTGCCCCTCGTAGGTCATGATCAGGTGAAAGAGGATGCTGTGCGTGGTCACGAGGGCGACCAGCGCGACCAGGAATTTGAACAGGGACGCCAGATCGCGCTTCGACTTGCGATCCTTCGTTATGCCAAAATACAGGGCTGCGAGTGTCTTCATTCCCTCAACTCCACGATACCGCCGTCTGGAAGCCTCCGCAAGGGAGACCCCCCTACTTCCCGGGCTCCTTTTCGACCACCTGGACGTGCAGTTCCTCGAGCTGTCTGTCCGTCACCGTGTCCGGCGCGCCCGTCATCAGGCAGACCGTGGACTGGGTCTTGGGAAAGGCGATCACGTCCCGGATGTGGTCGAGACCCAGGGCCAGCATCACGATCCGGTCGATGCCCAGGGCGACCCCGCCATGCGGAGGAGCCCCGTACTCGAACGCGTCCAGGAGGAACCCAAAGCGGTCCCGGGCGAACTGTTCGGTCATTCCCAACAGCTTGAAGATCCGGGCCTGGAGTTCCTTCCGGTGAATCCGGATCGATCCCCCGCCAAGTTCGACCCCGTTGAGAACCAGGTCGTACGCCTTTGCCTTGACCTTGAGCGGATCGGCTTCCAGGGAATCGATGTATTCATCTTTGGGACAGGTGAACGGATGGTGCCGGGCGCCCGTCTGTCCCTCTTCGTTCACCTCGAACATGGGAAAATCGACCACCCAGCAGAAGCGGTCGCCCTTTCCTTCCGCCAGTCCCAGCTTGTCGCGCAGGAGCAGTCGAAGTCCTCCAAGGATATACGCGGCCGTCTCCTCTTCGTCCGCGACGGCCAGGAGCAGATCGCCGTCCTTTGCGCCGGACGCCCCAAGGATCGCGGCCATCTCCTCTTCCTTGAGGAACTTGGCCACGCCGCCGGTAAGCTTTCCCTCCTCGACCTTGAGGCGGACGAGTCCCTTGGCGCCGACCCCCTTCACGTAGGTTTCGAGTTCATCCACCTGTTTTCGGGACCAGCTTCCGCACCCGGTCGCGGTCAATCCACGGATCACGCCGCCAGACGCGATGGTCGAGGCGAAGACCTTGAATTCGCTCTCCCGAACGGCGTCGGAGACGTCCCAGATTTTCGTGTCGAACCGGAGGTCGGGCTTGTCCGACCCGTAATGAAGGACCGCCTCGTCGTAGGAGATGACCGGAAAGGGATCCGCCACTTCTTTTCCCAGGACCTTCTTCCATACCGCCGAGATGGCGCCCTCGACCACCTTCTGCACGTCCCCCTCGTCGACGAACGACATTTCGAGATCGAGCTGGGTAAATTCGAGTTGCCGGTCGGCGCGGAGATCCTCGTCCCGGAAACAGCGGGCGATCTGGTAGTAGCGGTCCAGGCCGCCGACCATGAAGAGCTGTTTGAAAATCTGTGGCGATTCCGCGAAGGCGAAAAACTTCCCGGGGAAACCGGGGGCGACCGGGATCGTTGTGTCGGATACGTGGGGATGACGATATGTGGAAACTGAAGCGCACGCGCACCTGCAACGAACTTCGAGCGGAACACGAGGGAGAG
>PVBE010224140.1_pt1 | contig 22598 bp, 14 predicted proteins | sample 1631181 | NCBI WGS metagenome assembly PVBE01 (sample SAMN08397723, study PRJNA350692) | Marine metagenome, whole genome shotgun sequencing project. | isolation source: water | place: Pacific Ocean | collected 2012-04 | reverse complement strand
GCGCGACCTGCCGCTGCCTTAGAGTTCAGAGTTCAGAGTTTAGAGTTCGCTCTAGCCAACGCTGAGCGCCGTAATCATCTCCGATCCTGGACTTCAGCTCTCAACTCTCAACTCTCAACTTCATCGAGCGACACTGCCTCGCTGGCCTCGTGTCTCCTGTGGTTAAATACCCCATGATCGACAACACCATCTGCCTCACAGTGCTCGGGCGAGAGCGGCCCGGCATCGTGGCCGGCATCACCGGCGTGCTGTTCGAGCATGACTGCAACATCCGCGACTCCACCATGACCATCCTCGCCGGTGAGTTCGTCATGCTGCTCATCGTGGAGCTGCCGCCGGTGATGACAAACCTCAACCTGGAGCGCGCCATGCGTGAGGTGCAGCGTCGCTTCGACCTGACGGTGTTCATCAAGCAGCTGCGCGAGGAGGAGTTCCAGTTTCGCAAGCCCCCCAACTCGCGCACCTGGGCCATCACGATCTACGGCGGCGACCGCAAGGGCATCGTGCACCACGTGGCGTCGCTGATGTCCCGCAAGGGGATCAGCATCACCGACCTCAAGACCCGGGTGATCAGCACCATGGAGGGCGCCGGCATCGTCACCATGCGGGTGCTGGCGCCGGTGGGCGTTGACATCGAGGAGGTGCGCCAGCAGCTCGATGACGTGGCCACGCGCTTCGGCGTGGAGGTCAGCCTGGGCTAAACGGGCGGTCACGATTGACTATCACCGCGCCATCGCCACCGCAAAAGCGGGCTACGGGCTACTGGCTCCAGGCTACGAGGCCGGTTTTCGCCAGATTCGCAGCCGTGGACAGGTGTAGTTCTGTCGACTGTCCGCTCGCCTCCGTATCAAGGATGTCGAGCCAACAGGAGAGACGGGAAGGAGCCAGCCCAAGTCGCATACCAGGGTTGCCTTGTAGCCCGTAGCCCGGAGTCTGAAGCCCTGGTCACGATACCTGCACGGGGCGATTACGAATCATGAACTGTGGTTTAGCCAGCTCCTTGGGGGCGCGCGGAACTTTTCACCTCGGGGCATGTCTGCTCCTTAGACCCGGTACAATAGACCGCGTCCAACAACTGCCGCGAGGTCGCCCATGACAGCCAGGAATCTGCCTCTCTCCCTGTTGACCCTCAGCCTCTCCCTCTGCTGGGCCGCGCCGGCCCAGGCCCAGCCCCGGGTCATGGGGGGGCCGCCGCCGCGCTGGCGCCCGCCGGCGATGCTCGTGCGCGTGCAGAAGAAGCTGGTGCCGCTGCAGGTCACCCGCCTCGACGTCGACGCCAGGGTCCACGGCTACCTCACCCGAACCAGCATGACCATGACCTTCGCCAACCCCAACGCGCGGGCCATGGAGGGGGAGATGATCTTCCCGCTGCCCGAGGGCTCCACCGTCTCGGGCTACGCCCTGGACATTCAGGGCAAGATGGTGGACGGCCAGGTGGTGGAGAAGGACCGCGGCCGTGAGGTGTTCGAAAAGATCGTGCGCCAGGGCATCGACCCCGGCCTGGTGGAGTGGACCAAGGGCAACGTCTTCCGCACGCGCGTCTTCCCCATCCCGGCGCGGGGCAGCCGCACCGTGCGCGTGGACTTCGTCTCGGACGTGGTGACAAAAAAGGGCGTGGCCGCCTACCGCCTGCCCCTGGCCTTCAAGAAGCCGGTGGGCCAGGTGTCGCTGCGCCTGGAGGTGGTCAAGCCGGTGTCGGCGCCGCGTATCACCGCCGGCGGTGTGCCCGGCCTGAAGTTCGGCAAGACCCGGGACAGCTACATCGCCCGGGCCAGCGGCAAGAACCTCAAGCTGGACAGCGACCTCGTGGTGACGCTGCCCGACGTGGAGAAGCAGCGCGTGCTGGTGGAGCGGGCGCCTGACGGCACCACCTACTTCGCGGTCAACGACTTCCCCCAAAACCCCGCCGGGGCGGCGGCCAGCAAGCGGTCGCCCAAACGCGTGGTGGTATTTTGGGACGCCTCGTCCTCCCGCGCCACGGCCGACCACAGCCGTGAGCTGAAGCTGCTCGAGCGGTACCTTTCGCCCCTGGGGCAGATCGGCCTCGACCTGGTGGTCTTCCGCCACAAGGTCACCAAGCGCATGTCGTTCAAGTCGGCGGCGGGGCTGGTGGCCCACGCCAAAAAGGTCCGGTACGACGGCGGCACGCGCATGGGCGCCCTGTCCACACGGGGGCAGGCCGACGTCTGCCTGCTGTTTTCCGACGGCGTGTCCAACTTCGGCAAGGAGGAGCCGGGCAAGCTCGGCTGTCCGCTGTATGTGATCAACGGCCAGGCCACGGCCAACCACAGCTTCCTGCGCTACCTGGCGCTGAAGACCGGCGGCGAGTATCTCAACCTCAACCGGCTCACCGACGACAGGGTGCTGGCCAGCGTTGGCCAGCCGGCGTTTAGCTACCTCGGCGCCGAGGCCGCCACCAGACAGGGCGTGCAGGAGGTGTACCCCTCGGTGGTCGAGCCGGTGCACGGCCGCTTCACCCTCGTGGGCAAGCTGGCGCCGGGGAGTTCGGGTCAGGTGAAGCTGGCCTACGGCACCGCGGGCCGGGCGCCAACGGCCCACACCGCCTTCCAGATCCCGCGCCGGGGCGCCGTACCGGGCGACCTGTTGGAGCGTTTCTGGGCCCAGCGCAAGGTGCAGCAGCTGTCGATCTTTCCCAAGCGGAACAAGGCAGGCATCGTCGCCGTCGGCAAGCGCCACGGCCTGGTGACGCCCTACACCTCGCTCATCGTGCTGGAGCGGCTGGAGCAGTACGTGGAGCACGCCATCCCGCCGCCGGTCACGCTGCCGAAGATGCTGGCCAGCTACAAGGTCGAGATGAAGCGGCGGGGGCAGGCGAAGAAGAAGAAGGACCGGGGCAAGCTGGCCGCCATCCTCAAGCTGTGGCAGCAGCGGGTCAAGTGGTGGAACAAGCGGTTCCGGCGCTCGTATCAGATCCGCCGTAAGGTCCGGTCAAAGAGGGCCCGCCTCGGGGCCAGGATGATGAGGCGATCCCGGGTCATGCGCCGCAGTGTGGGCAGCGCGGACGGCTTCTCCAGCGGCGTGGGCGGCCTGGGCCTGAGAGGCAGCGGGCGCGGGGGCGGCGGCGCCGCGCGGGGGGCTCTGGGGCTGAAGAAGAAACCAACGAAGGGCGGCCGCGGGGCGCCGGCGGCCACGATCCAGCTCAGGCCCTGGGACCCGAAGACGCCATACCTCGCGGCGCTGAAGAAGGCCCCGGCCAGCAAGCGGATGGCCGTTTATCGTGCCCAGCGTAAAAAATACGGCACGTCGCCGGCGTTCTTTTTGGACTGCGGCGACTTTTTCATCCGCAAGCGCCAGCCGGGCCGGGCCCTGCAGGTGCTGTCCAACGTGGTGGAGCTGGAGCTGGAGAACGCGGCCCTGGTCCGCGTGCTGGCCCACAAGCTGGCCCAGATCAACCGCCTGGAGCTGTCCGCCGCGCTGTTCGAGGAGGCCCGCCGGCTGCGCCCCGAGGAGCCTCAGTCCCACCGGGACCTGGCCCTGGTGCTGGCCCGCCGGGCGCACCAGCTGCGGCGCAAGGACAGGGCCAAGGCGAAGAAGCTCTATCAGCGCGCGCTGAAGCTGCTGGCCCACGTGGTGATGAACCGCTGGGCTCGCTTCAACGAGATCGAGCTCATCGCGCTGATGGAGTTCAACGCCGCCTGGCCCCGCGCGCGTAAGCTGGGCCTCAAGCAGACCTTCCTCGACCGGCGGCTGGTCAAGCGCCTGCACGTGGACGTGCGCATCATCATGACCTGGGACGCGGACAACACCGACATGGACATGCACATCGTGGAGCCCTCCGGCGAGGAGGCCTACTACGGCCACCGCCGGACTCGCATCGGCGGCAACGTCTCAAAGGACTTCACCCAGGGCTACGGACCGGAGGAGTACTGCCAGCGGCGGGCCATGCGCGGCACCTACACCGTGCGCACCAAGTTCTATGGCAGCTCGGCGGCCAAGCTCATCGGCGCGGTGACCCTGCAGGTGGAGATCTTCACCAACTACGGTCGGCCCAACCAAAAGCGCCGCGCGATCACCCTGCGTCTGACCGAGAAGAAAGAGACCTTCACCGTGGGCAAGATCAAGTTCTGAGCTACATATATGCCGCCGCCAACACGTAGTGGATGTTGGTGTTGTCCACGATGGTAAGGGTCTTCTGGCCGTTGTTCGTGGGTAGCATGCTGCGCAGGGAAGGGTAGCGGCTGCGCTCGGTGATGAAGAAGAACCGCCGGCCAGGCAGCTCCTGGTTCTTCTCCTTGAGGTACTGCTTGATCGCCGTGTTGTCCAGGCTCTTGGAGACCACCACGTCTGCGCCGGTGTACCAGGTCTCGCCGCGCCAGTTGAACTGCCAGGCCACCAGCTCCTCCTCGGGGCCCTTGCGCTTTTTGTAGTATTCGGCGATGCACTTTTTCTGGCTCCAGTGCGGGGCCACCCCGAGCTGGTACCAGTTCTGGATGAAGCCGCCCATGAGCAGGGCCACCACGGCCAGGGCGACCACGCCGATCTTACGCAGGCGAGGCAAAAAGACCGGCACCGCGCCGCAGATCAGGGCGATGGCGATGATCGACCAGTGGTGCCACTGCATGGCGCCCTGGGGCAGCAGAACGACCTTGCCCGGCGCGGGGAAGAGGCGCACCACGTTGAGCATCAGCACCACGATGACCATGGCGGCGGCCACGGAGCCGGCGGTGACGCGGGCCCACTGTTTCTTCATCCGGGCGACGGCCAGGGCGAGGATGATACCGCCGAAGGCCACGCCGTAGACCAGGATCGGGAAGCCCTGGGGGACGCCCCGGGCCCAGTTGCTGTCGTAGAGGTAGGTGTACATCCAGACCCAGTGAGCCGGCTGCTTGACCAGGTCGAAGGTCACCAGCGCCAGCACGCCGATGGAGGCCAGCAGCAAAAACTTCTGCCCCCGCACCTTGCGCTCGAGCAGGTCGTCGAGGAACAGCGCGATGAGGATGGCCGACGGAGGGATGGCCGGCAGGATGTAGTGGTGGTACTTGGTGATGGTCAGCGTGAAGAGGGCCACCGCGGCGGTGAGCCAGACGAAGACGAAGAGCCGCGCCCGGTCCCGCGGCGTCCGCTGCTTGGTGCCGATGGAGAAGGCGCGCACGACCGCCGCTGGCAAGAACGCGATCCAGGGGAACAGGCCGTAGCCGATCTGGCTGACGTAGTAATCGAAGGTGCCCTTGGCCTGGGCCTGCTCGCCGATGGTCAGGCGGCGGAACTGCTCGGTGCCGAAGAAGTCGTTCCAGAAAGAGCGGCCGAAGCGCAGCACCATGCCGTGGTACCAGGGCATGAAGATACAGGCCGCGATGAGCAACCCACGGGTCAGCGCCACGTCGGTCAGCATGCGCCACTCGCGGCTGGTGATGAGGTAGGCCAGGATGAAGAGGCCGGGCTGCAGCGCGCCGATGAGCCCCTTGGCCAGGCCGGCCACGCCGACGGCCATGTAGAAGCCGTAGAGGTAGACCTCGTTTTTGGTGCGGGTCTTGCGCGACAGAAAGACAAACACCAGGGTCAGCGCGATCCAGATGCCCATCCATAGTGCGCGGCTGATGGGCGGGCCCTTGGGGATCAGGCGCAGGGGGAGCAGCGCCTGGATGATGGCGGTGGTCTGCAGCGCCATGAAGCCGAGGAACGCGACCAGAAACAGGTAGTAGCTCCACGCGTGGGGCCAGTCCAGGGTGATGGGCCCCAGCTTGACGCTCTTGCGCGGCAGCACCTCCCGGTTACCGAACATCCCGAGCATGAACAGCGCGATGCCGCCGCTCATCAGGCCCACGTATGGCATGTCGGTCATGGCCTGTCGCGTTATCTGGAAGTACATCGGGCAGGTGGCCAGCACGATGCCGGCCAACAGCCCCGCGCGTTTGCTGAATAATCGCGACACCATGAGGTAGATACAGAAAATACCGAACAGGCCGCAGAGAAAGAACGGTAATCGCACGGCCCACTCGATGGGCGTGCCGGCGATGACGGGGCCGGACTTGGCCCCCTCGTTGCCGATGAGCGGCTGGTAGCCGAAGATCTTCAGGCTCAGGCCGGACATCCAGAAACTGCCCACGGGCTTGGACCAGAAGGTGGTCTCGGAGTAGCCCTCGGGCCCGCGGCCGTTGTGCCAGTAGGTCTCCATCCAGTTGTTGCGCACCATGAACTGGCGGGCCACCTCGGTGTAATGGGTCTCCCACGGATCGAACATGCCGTAGGAGCCCATGACCGGGACGTAGATGCCCGCGCAGAGCAGGAGGATGAGCACGCTCAGACGCCAGTCTGGCTTCTCCATCAGGACCCGCGGCAGGATCTCCGGGGCCGGGGTGACGCTCTCGGTGTCGTTGCTGATTGGGGTGTTTTCTTCGTTGGCCATATTGCTATTTTTTGAACAATTTTTACCTAGATACCCGCACCAGTCGGCCATCGTCAAGTAGCTTGATTGTCTGGCCTACCCTGGAACGCTCTCCTCGCAGCGCTTGCAGAGGAAGTCGGCCGGGGCGGCCTCCTCGCCCTGGAGCATTGCCATCAGGCGCCGGCGGCGCTCCGAACGCCAGATCCGGGCCAGGCTTTCGGTCTTGATGTTGCCCATGCTCCCCTCGCGACGCCAGTCCATGCAGCACATTACCACCTCGCCAGACTGGAGGATGGCGGCCATCTGGTAGGGCATGCGATCGGTGCAGCCGGCGATGTGCCGGTGTACCACGCCGTAGGTGCCGGGCAGGTTACCCGCGCGGTTGACGTGCCCCAGCAGGGACTCCACGTCGGACACACCGCGGGCGGCCCAGTACTCCACGGCCTCGTCCACCTCCTCGGGGGAGAGGAACTGCCGCACGCCCACCAGGCGCACGTCCACGCGGAAGCCGGGGCGTAGCTCGTTGCGCAGCTCGACGAAGCGGGTCACCCGGCGCAGCACGCGCTCGAAGTCGCCGCGGCCCGTGAGCTGGCGGTAGGTCTCGGCCCACTGGGCGTGGATGCTGATGCCGATGGCGTCCAGCCCCGAGAGGATCAGCCGGCGGGAGAGCGGCTCGGTCAGGCCGCAGCCGTTGGTCCAGAGGCAGATGGCGGCCTCGGGGTTGGTCTCCTTGGCGTAGTCCAGGCGCTCGGCGATCTGGCGGTCCATCAGCGGCTCGTTCATCAGGAAGAGGTTGATCGACTTGACCTCGGGGTAGCGCGCGCACTCCTTCATCAGCTTGGCGAAGAGGGTAAAGCTCATCTCGCCGTGCTCGATCTCGCGGCTCACGCCGGGATAGGGGCAGAAGACGCAGGCCGCGTTGCAGCGCGAGGTGGTCTGCACCATGAGCGACGTGGGGAACGAGCAGTACGGAAAGGTGTCCACCGATGAATTCCTCCATGGACGAGGTGTCCGTGTCGACCTATTCTTACCTCGATCTCTGACCCGATGCCAGCGCCCATGAACAGCTTCAGATACCTGATCGCCGTCCTCGCGCTGGCCGCACCCGCGCCGGCTGCGGCCACGGACTGGATGGCAAAGCTCGACCGGGGGGAGATCATCGTCTACTCCCGCGAGGTACGCAACAGCAGCACCCGGGAGGTGGTGGTCAAGGCGGTGATCGACGCGCCGCCGCAGAAGGTCTGGCCGCTGATCAGCCGCTGCAACGACTTCACCCGCACCATGCCGCGGGTGAAAAAGTCGAAGGAGATCTCACGTAAGGGCAACGTCATGGTCTGCACGACGACGGTGGACATGCCGTTCCCCTACTCGGACCTGACGGCCACGATCAAGGCGGTGCACACCCTGCGCAAGGGGTACTGGAAGCGACGCTGGGACTACATCCGCGGGGACTACCGCAAGTACGAGGGCAGCTGGGTCCTGACCCACTTCAAGGGCAGCAAGACGCGCACGCTGCTGGCCTATCGGGCGCACGCCAAGCCCAAGGCCTGGGTGCCCGACTGGATCCGCCGCATGGCGCAGAAGCGCTCACTGCCGAACATGATCAAAAAGTTTCGGCGGCTCGCCAGGAAGTAGCGATGTCTGCTCCGGACACGTGCCTTCGGTGGGCCTTCCTCGGCGAGGTGGATTACGAGGAGGCGCTTGCCCTGCAGCTCCGCCTGCGGGACGAGATCCTGGCCGGGCGTCGGGGTGACACGCTGGTGCTGCTGACCCATCCGCCGGTGATCACTCTCGGTCGCTCGGCCCGGTCCACCAACGTGCTCGTCTCCCACGAACAGCGGCGTCGGCGCGGGGTGAAGCTGGTGCGCGTGGAGCGTGGAGGGGACGTGACCTACCATGGGCCGGGGCAGCTGGTGGGGTATCCGCTGCGGACAGTGGGGCGCGCGGTGGCGGCCCATGTGGAGGCCATGGTCGGGGCGGTGACGGCGCTGCTGGCGCGTCGCGGCATCGAGGGACGGTGGGAAGACGGCCGGCCCGGGGTGTGGACCGACCAGGGCAAGATCGCCGCGATCGGGGTGGACGCGCGGGGGGGCGTGGCGATGCACGGCTTCGCCCTGAACCTGAGCACGGACCTGTCGGCCTTCCAGATGATCGTGCCTTGCGGGTACGCCGCGCCGGTGACCTCGGTGCAGGCCCTGGCGGGGCGCGACCAGACCCCGGAGCTGCCCCAGGCGGCCCGTGAGCTGGCCGAAGGCCTGGCGGCGCGGCTGGGCGTCGAGCCCGTGGAGGTGGACGCCTCCCACCTGGAGGAGCGGTGATGCGACGTACAGTGACGATGATGGCGCTGGCGGCCCTGCTGGCCGGCTGCCCGGCGCGGAAGAAGGCGGAGGCGCCAAAGAAGTCCGAGACCTTGCAGGTCCACCGCGTTGAGGTGAGGCTGCTGATCCCGCCCAAGGTCAAGGTGCCAGGGCTCACGCGGGCGACCGTGGAGGCCCGGGTGAAAAAGAAGCTGTCCTCCTCCAGGGCCCTGACCATGGCGGCGGCCAAGGCCGATGGCACCTACCTGCTCCAGGTGCAGTTGGGGGTGGGCTCTGACCCGGACCAGGTGACGGGGGGCGGCATGGTGCTGGTCTGCTCGGCCCGCGGCGAGACGGGCGTCATGGGGGGCTTTTCGCTCCAGGCCACGGTGGCCGCGCCGCTCGAGGACCTGAAAGGGGCCACCATCGCGGCCCGGGCCTGGCAAGCCCTGGACTCGGTCATGGGGGACGTTGTGTACCAGGCGTCCCTGGTGCGGGCGCCGCCGGGGACGCTGGTGGCGGCGTTGGCGGTCAAGGACGTGGAGCGGCTCAAGGCCGCCATGGAGGTGGTGGCCAACCGCAAGATCAAGGCGGCGAGAGACCCCCTGGTCAAGCTGCTGCAGCACAAGGAGCAGCGCATCTCGGACCGCGCCGTCGGCGCGCTGGTCTCCCTGGGCGACCCGTCCGTGGTGAAGCACCTGACCCGCCTGGCCAAGTTTTCGGACACCGAGCGCATGGCCAAGGTCATCGACGCCATCGGCACCCTGGGGGGCAAGGAGGCCACCCAGTACCTGGAGTTCGTGGCCACGGGGCACGAGGACGAGGATATCCGTAACATGGCCAAGGAGGCGCTGGAGCGCATGGCCAGATCGAGCACGCAGAAAACGCGACACTGAATGTGGTACTTTGATTACACTGTGGACTGATGTTCACGGGTGCAGGTATAGAGAGGCCATGGGAAATAGACCCATTTCAGATCGTGAACCTAATCATTCAAGCACCTTGCGCGGTGTGCTTATTGTTGGCTTGACTATTGCTCAGTGAAGTGTCGAATTTTGAACACTTGATTTCATAGTGAAATACGGATGGGGTGGTACCCGTCCAACAGCTAAATCCATAGACACGGGAGAATCAACATGAAGAAGAGGAATATCCTTGTGCTGATCCCTGCCATGCTGGGGCTGCTCACCCTTTCGACACCCAGCGTGGCCGAGGCTCAGTACTACGGGTACCGGCCGGCCCCGCCCCCGCGGCCCTTTGTGCCGCCCAGAGCCCGGATCCGCCGGCCCTGGCACCGGACGCACTTCTACTTCGGTGGACAGCTCATGGGCCTGGGGATCATCCACCAGCAGATTGAGGGAATTGGCCGCCTGGGCCACGGTGGCGGGTTCGGTCTTCACGGCGGCGTGCGCTTCGGTCGGTTCGTTGCCCTCGAGGCCAACTGGACCTTCACCGCCCACGACGAGGAATGGGACCATGACAGCCTGCAGATCCAGACCTTGACCGCGGACGTCAAGTTTCACATCCCGACCTGGCGGCGGCTGGAGCCGTTCATCCAGGCCGGCGGCGGCTGGGCCTTCTTCGGCGTCACCGGTGCGTTTGAAGGCGGGCACCCCTACCTTTATACCAGCGGCCCGACCTACAACCTCGGAGGTGGAGTCGACTTCCACATCGGTCGCTACTTCACCATCGGCGGTCGAATGCTCTACCGCGGCATGTACTTCGGAGAGCCCCAATACGGCAACAAGCACGCAAGCAACTTTGTCCACGGCCTGAGCATCGACTTCACCGCGGGCTTACACTTCTAGCGCATCGTATCCGGATTTCGGGGACGGTGCTGTTATTTGTTCTGCTGAGCCCTGAAGCAAGTGCATACCAAGTTGTCACCTGAGCTTTCCTGAAGTTGCCCTCCAAGTAGAACCTCGTAGAATTACCCTAAGTTCTGGGTTGTTATGTCAATCGCCGCCTCGCTGATGTATGATCGGGGAAATGGCAACCAAGTTGACAGGAGCGGGGGGACAGGGCGTGGACCCTGTGCTCAACGGGCGCTATCAAGTGGTGCGCACCCTGGGAGAGGGCGCCACTTCTCTGGTCTTCGAGGTGGTGGATCTGCAGGGCGTCTCCAGGCGAGCGCTCAAGGTGCTCCACAAGGACACCGACGAGGACCTGCTGCGATCCGAGTTCGCCCGGCTGTCCCGTCTGGAGCACGCCAACCTGGTGCGGGTCCACGATCTGGACCGGATCAAGGCCGGCCAGGCCCTGGTGCTGGGGGATCGCAAGGTCCAGCCAGGGAGCCTGTTTTTGGTCATGGATCTTGCCCTGGGGACGGATCCGGCCACCTACCTCTCCGGCGTGCCCGAGTCGAACCGGGACAGCCACCTCCGTGATATCGCCCGTGACCTGGCGCAGGCGCTGGCCAGCCTTCATGCCCACGGGCTGGTTCACCATGACGTGAAGCCGGCCAACCTGGTGGTGGAGGAGGGCGGCCGGGCGGTGCTCATCGACCTTGGCCTGGCCACCAGGATCCCCCGCAAGATGCCAGGCAGGGGCACGCTGCCCTACCTGGCGCCAGAGGCGCTGGTGGGCGGCGGGGACCACCGCGTGGACCTCTATGCCCTCGGCGCGACCCTGCATCATCTGAGCACCGGGGGGCCACCGTTCTCCGGCAGCGGCGCTCGCCTGGTGCATCAGATCCTGGAAGATCAGCCGACGATCAATGTCCCCTGGCTGTCACGAGGCGCCGAGCAGCTGATCCTTGGCCTGCTGCAGAAAGACCCGCTGCGGCGCCCACCGTCCGCCCGGTGGATCCTGGCCGAGCTGGCTCGCCTGGCCGGTGATCAGGAGGCAGTGGCCGAGCTGACGGCCCGCCGGGAGCTGCTGACGCCCGCTTTTGTGGGGCGCGCGGAGCTGATGCAGCAGCTGTCCGAGGCCTTCGATCATATGAAGCAGCCGGAGCGACCCCGGGTGGTGCTGACCCTCGGGGAGCCCGGCGTGGGCAAGGGGCGCCTGGTGCAGGAGGCCATCCGGCGACATCGCATCCAGGCTGCGGCAGGGCACTGCGAGCCGTTGACGTTCCGCTCGGGGACGCTGTCATCGGTGATCAAGGGGCTGTCTCCCGATGACCACGAAAAGGGCGAGGGCGGAGCCGTGGCGTCCATGGAGGACCTCGCCATGGAGTACGCCGACGCCCTGGACCGGCAGGCCCGCGGAGGCCCCCTGGTCGTGCACCTCACCGACCTCGACGCGGACCCCGTGGCGCGGGTCGTGGCGCAGATCATGAATCGGGACACCGCCGAGGACACACCGCTGCTGCTGGTGGCCGAGGCCTCTCCCGGGGGTGAGGCGCAGCGGCTGCTGGACAGCCTCGCCGGGGTGGCCGTCATCCGCGTGGAGCCTCTGAGCCAGGACGAGACCTCCGCCCTGATGACCTCCATGCTCGGGCCGTCCGCGGCGCCTACCCTGGCCGAGCGGATCCACGCGCTGGCGCGAGGGAATCCGATCCTGGTGGTCGAGCTCACGCGGCGGTGGCACGCCGAGGGGGAGCCGGGGCTGGACCTCGGCGAGGTCAGCGATCTGGATCACCTGGTCTGCAGGACCAGGGCGTGGCTCCCTCGGAGTCAACGAGACGTGGTGGACGCCCTGGCGGTGTGGGGAGACGCGGTGTCTCCGCTGGTGCTGGCCGAGCTGGTCGACCGGCCGCCCGACGAGGTGTGGGCGGAGCTCGAGCAGGCGGCAAAATGCGGCGCGGTGCTTTTGGATGCCGGCCTGGCGGCCCTGCCGACCCCGGCTCACTTCACGGCCTGGCGCCGCGCCTGCGCCGATGAGGACCGCGCGCTACACCGTCGCGTGGTGCGCGTTTTGCGAGGCGCTCAGGTGGTGGACTTGCCACGGGTGGCCCGCCACATGTTGGCCGGCGAGATGGAAGGGGCGGCGGCCGAGGCGCTGCGGGCGGGGCGGCGGCTCGCGTCAGCGGCGTCGCCTCTGGGTGCCATCGAGCTGCTGGAGCAGGTGGTGCGTCACGGCGACGACCCGTTGGTGGCTGAGGCGTGCCCGCAGCTGGCCGAGCTGCTGCTGCGGGTTGGCCGGTACGACGACGCGCTGGAGCTGCTAAACACCGGGGACGACCAGCAGGCGCTGATGGTCGCCATGGCCCTCCAGCGCCGGGGAGACTACCAGGAGGCCGAGGACAGGCTGCGGCAGGTGCTCCCCCGGTTGACGACTCGGGACGAGCGGCACCAGGCGCTGGCGCTGCTCGGCCAGCTCATGGTGCGCCGCGGGCGCCCGGACGAAGCCCTGGAGCTGGCGGGCCCCGAGGCCAGCGATGCGGCCGCCCGCAGCAACGAGGCGGAGGGCATCGTGGTGGCCACCGCCGAGCTGTTGGAGGTGACGGGCCTGGCTCATCTGTATCAGGGCGATCTCGATCTGGCCGACGGCTTCTTCGCCCGTGGACAGCGCCTGGCCCACGACGTGGCGCTGCTGGCCAAGTTCGCCCACCTGCGAGGCATGGTGGCGTTCAGCGCAGAGCGGCTGGAGCAGGCGGAGGCGCACTACCGGCAAGCGCTGGAGCTGGCGAGCCGCGTGGGCGACGCGCACAGCCGCGTGCTGCTCGAGGTCAACCTGGCCTCGGTGTTGAGCCACCGGGGGAGGTACGGCGAAGCCCTGGCGCGGTTCACGACGGGGATTCGTGACCTGCGGCGTCTGGCGCGAACGGCCGAGCTGGCCTCGGCGCTGTGCAACCTCGCCAACCTGCTGCTGCTGCTGGGAGACCTCGATCATGTGGAGGCGCCCCTGGAGCAGGCGCTCACCCTGGCGCGTCAGCTCGGCAGCCGGCAGGTGGAGGCCTTCGTCGAGATGTTGACCGCCGATCTCGAACGACGGCGAGGCGACGCCGCCGCGGCTGCCCACCGCTACCGCGAGGCCATGAAGGCGTTCGAGGAGATCGGCGGCGTCCGGGAGCAGACGCTCTGCCTGCTCTCCATGGCCGAGGCTCTGGCCGCCGTGGGAGAGCCGGAGGAGGGCGAAGCGGGGTTGCGCGAGATACAGGTCGGCCATGAGCTCGGCGGTGCGCTGGCGCTGACCCGCGCCCGGCTGGCCCTGGAGGCCGGCGCCCCGGCCGAGGCGGCGGTCATCGAGGATCTGGCGCGCCACTGCGCTGACCTGGAGGCTCAGGGGGCGGCCCGTGACCTGTGGCGCGCCGCGACGGTGCTCGGGCGCTCCCTGGCGGCCGCGGGCAGGACCATCGAGGCGCGCGCAGCCCTGGGGCGCGCAAAACAGACATGGGAGGAGATCTTGGCAGACACACCAGACGTGTATCGCGAGCGAATGGCTGCGGACGACCCCGACGCACGCAGCCTGTCGTCTCAGTGGTCGGCGTTGATGGAGCAGGGAGGGGAGGGGGCGGCCACGGAGCAACAGGAGGACGGGTTCGACGACCCCCGTTTGAGGCGCCTGCTGGCCATCAACAAGCGCCTCAACAGTGAGCACCGGCTGCCCTTTTTGCTGGAGCTGATCCTCGACACGGTGATCGAGCTGTCGTCGGCAGAGCGAGGGTTTCTGCTGTTGGTGGAGGACGACGACAGCCTGTCGGTGAAGGTCGCGCGCAACATCGACCAGGAGAGCCTCCGCGGCGAGGAGCTGTCGCTGAGCCGCTCCATCGCCGAGCGGGCGGCGCGCAGCGGCGAGCCAGTCATCACCGTGGACGCGGCCGAGGACGGCCGCTTCGCCGAGGCGTTGAGCGTAAGTCACCTGAGGTTGCGCTCGGTGCTGGCTGTACCCCTGGTGCTCAAGGGACGCATCGTGGGCACGATCTACGTCGACCACCGCCTGCGACAGGGCGTGTTCGGCGACACCGAGGTGCGGCTGATCCAGGACCTCACCGACCAGGCGGCCATCGCCATCGAGAACGCCCGGCTGCTGGCCGAGAACCGCCAGCGCCAGGACGAGATCGCGCGGCTCAATGAGCAGCTCGAGGCGCGGCTGGAGTCCCAGGAGGCGGAGCTGCAGGAGGTTCGCGAGGAGCTGCGAAGCAGCCGCAACGCGCTCAAGCTGCAGTACGAATACAAGAACATCATCGGGCGCACACCGCGGATGATGGAGCTGTTCCGTCTGCTGGATCGGGTCACCGAGACCGAGCTGCCGGTGGTGATCCAGGGAGAGAGCGGCACCGGCAAGGAGCTGGTGGCGAGGGCCGTTCACCACAACGGCCGGCGCTCGTCGGGGGCGTTTGTCAGCGAAAACTGTGCGGCCATCCCCGAGACCCTGCTCGAGAGCGTGCTCTTCGGCCACGTCAAGGGGGCGTTCACCGGCGCGGATCGGGAGCGCAAGGGGCTGTTCGAGGTGGCGTCGGGCGGATCGCTGTTTCTGGACGAGGTGGGAGAAATGAGCGCCGCCATGCAGACCAAGCTCCTGCGGGTGTTGCAAAACGGCGAGGTCCGCCGGGTGGGCGGCACGAGAACGCGCAGCACCAACGCGCGTATCCTGGCCGCCTCCAACAAGGATCTGGCCAAGCTGGTGGCAGAGGGCACCTTCCGCGAGGACCTGTTCTACAGGCTCAACGTGATCAAGATCGAGATCCCGCCGTTGCGGGACCGCCGCGAAGACATCCCGCTGCTGGTGGACCACTTCCTGGGCAAGCACAGCGCCGCCCCCGATGAGCAGCGTGTGAGCACAGAGGCCATGGCCTCGCTCCTGGGATATGCCTGGCCCGGTAACGTCCGCGAACTGGAAAACGAGATCATGCGCGCCGCGGCCCTGGCCGGCGCCATCATCCGCAGCGAGGACCTCTCGCCACACGTCAGCAGCGGAGTGCCGTTGACCCTCAACGATCCGGATGATCTCAACATGCGCGCCCGGGTGGAACACCTGGAGCGCGACCTGATCAAAAGAGCCCTGGACCGCACCGGCGGCAACAAGGCCCACGCGGCCAACCTCCTCGGCCTCAGCCGATACGGGCTGCTCAAAAAGGTCAAACGCTTCGACATCTGACAACTTGGTTGACAGCAAGTGACAACCAAGTTGTCGAAAAGTGCCAACCAAGTTGTCGAAATACTAGGTGCCACCCAAATGTTTCCACACCATAGCGAAACAAATGGGTGGCACCTAGTCTGGAATCCAAATTGCACGGTAGGGAATTGGATTGCTCTGCAGGTTGTTGTCAAAGTATAGGAGAAGGGCTCATGCGCAGGAACATCGCCATCGCCGTCGCAATCACTCTGGTCTCGGGGTGCGTCACGCCCATGATCCCGCTGCCTCCGCCCGACAGCCGCTACATGAGCCTGATCATTCCGGACAAGACCAAGGGGGTGGCCCAGTTCCTCTACAGCCCGCCCAGCGATGATCGCTCTCATAATGGCGCCTACTTCTTCGTCTTCAACGAAAACACAGGAAAGGGCGTCATCCAGCAGGCCGATGGCGAGGGTGCAATCAAGTCCTCTGATTCCATCTCGGTCAAGGACGGCCACCGCATCTCGGTCTGGGTCAAGCGCGCGGCGGGCGAGGAGCGCAGCGACATCGTCAACCTGGTCGTGGACTACTCCAAATCCAGGAAGATCAGGGACGTAAAAGAATAGCGGGGAGGGGGGAGCGACGCGAAGAGCTTTTTAGTCGCTGACCTTGGGCTGCATCGGGAAGAGGAACGTGATGTTGAGGCCGAAGAACCAGTGCTGGGCGAACTTCTTGTCGTCTCCATCCACCTGGGCCTTGACGGTGCAGGTGGTGGGGTTGGCCCCGCCGAGGCAGGTCTTGTAGACGTCCAGCTCGCTGTCCGACAGACCGCGCGTTTGGTCCGCGCCGGTCTCGTTGTCCATGAACATCAGGTCCTTGACCTCGAGGCCCATGGCGATCCAGTGGTTGAAGTAGATGCGCATGCCCACGCCCAGGGCCAGGCCCGCGCGGAAGCCCTCGTTGGCCGCGTCCACCTGGTCGGTGTTGGGCACCCAGTCGCCGTCGCTGCCGCTGTTGGCCGTGTAGGCCAGGGCCACGCCGCCGAAGGCGTACATGTCGTAGAGCACGAACAGCTTGGAAAAGACCGCGATGCGGCCGTAGATCGGCGTCCAGGCGAAGCGCACGTCACCCTGGAACTTGATGTCCGACATCCGCTTGGTCAGCGGAGTCCAGAGGTCGCAATTAGGTTTGTCGCAGCCCGGTCCCTCACCGGCGTCCTTGTAGGACTCCTCGAGCTCGCTGGCCAGGCCGGTGTTGAAGCCGACACCGTAGCCCACGTCCGCGCCCACCGAGAAAGCGTCCGCGAAGTGGTACTCCAGCTTGGCGCCGATGGTGAACGTGTGCCGCATGGCGCGGTCCAGAGAGAAGCCGAAGGACGGCCCGATCTCGAAGCGGCCCTCGCGCAGCTCGTAGCGATGGCGCACGGCCGGCTGCCCCTCGAGGGTCCTGCGGCGCTCTTCACGCTGGGCGAAAGCCACCGAGGAGAGCAGAACCATTCCCAGGCAAACTGAAAAGATGATTTTGTTCTTCATGGTCCGGTCTCCTACCTGAAGGTCGTGTACTGGAAGTCAGTGGGCAGATAGAAGCACACACCGAGGTGGAACTGGAGGTTGTTGATGAAGCGCGTCTTGGCGTTCTCCTTGGCGTTCGCCATCTCACACTCCGAGCTGTCGCCCGTGGTGGGGCACCCCTCGAAGCTGCCGCGCTGTCCCTCGAACTTGTCCACCATCATGTAGTCGCGGATGGACGCCTGGATGGCGATCCACTTGTTGATGAAGACACGCCCGCCCAGTCCCACCGGGAAGGTGAGGGCGAAGGGGTTGGAGAACACCTTGTAGCGGTAGTCCTTGGGCACGATCTCGGTGCCCGAACCGCCGACGCCTGCCATGACGAAGGCCTCGAAGTGCATCAGGTGCTGGTTGAAAAGGGCCAGCTTGCCGTAGATCGGCACGTACGAGAAGTTGAGCGTCACCGTGTAGTTGTACTTGTTCATCGATGGCACCCGCTTGTAGTGGTAGCGGGTGAAGAACTCCTGGTCGAGGATGTCCTTGAAGTAGTACATACCCAGCAGGCTCACCGCGAGCACGTCGGTGATGTGGTACGTCATCTCCGCACCCAGCGAGTAGTGCTGGATGATGTTGTCGTTCATCGTCGCGCCCCAAAAGGGCGACAGGTCGAAGCGCCCCTTCTTGAGGAACGGCTTCCGCGGGATGACGACAATGTCTTTCCAGGTGCGCCTGGCCTCCACACGCTTGGTGGTGGTCAGCAGCGGCGTGGTCGGCTTGATGTCCGATTTCTTGCGCTTGAGGTCCCTGTCCGAGAGCTTGGGCTTTTTCTCCTCCGGGGGCATGTCGATGTCCCCGCCCTTGGATGGCATATCTATGTCATCCTTCGCCTTTTTCTTGCCCTTACCCTGCGACCACGCAGGCGAACAGAACCCCAGCACCAGGAAGCATAATGCAATTGCGGTGCAGCGTTTTTTCATACGAGCCTCATTGTTGCTTGGAGAATGAGAATTATCTGAGGTTTCAATAGGTTAGACGGTTTATCTTCAGTCGCGCAGCAATATAGCATACCGATTTTAAGACAATCAACTGAAATTGCACGTTTCTTATTGCGATTCGGCTGCTTCGCCTGCCTCGGCGGCACCCTCGAACAAAACGTCCACAAAGGCCTCGGGGTCGAACACCCGCAGATCCTCTATTTTTTCACCGATGCCGATGAATCTGACCGGCAGCTTCAGCTCGTTGCAGATCCCGAGCACCACGCCCCCCTTGGCGGTACCGTCCAGCTTGGTGAGCACCAGCCCGGTGACGTCCATGGCCTCCTTGAACAGGCGGGCCTGGGCGATGGCGTTCTGTCCCATTGTAGAGTCCAGCACCAACAGCACCTCGTGGGGCGCGCCATCCACCCATTTGTCCATGGACCGCCCGACCTTTTGCAGCTCCTCCATCAGCTCCACCTTGGTGTGCAGGCGCCCGGCGGTGTCGGCGATGAGCACGTCCACCTCCTCCTCCTTGGCCCGCTTGAGCGCGGTGACCACCACGGAGGACGGGTCGGCCCCCTCCTTGCCCTTGACCACCGGACACCCGGACCGCTCGCCCCACACCTCGAGCTGCTCCACCGCCGCCGCGCGGAAGGTGTCGGCCCCGGCGAGCATGACGTTGTGTCCCTCGTCCTTGAGGCGCAGCGAGATCTTGCCGATGGTGGTGGTCTTGCCCGTGCCGTTGACACCCACTACAAGGATGACGAACGGCTTGTGGCTGGTCGTGTCCAGCGGTCTGGCGTCCTGCTGGGCCAGCATCTCCCGGGCGCGGGCCTTGATGTGGCTCCAGATGGCGTCGGGATCGTCGGCCTCGCCCTTGCCCAGGCGCTGTCGCAGGCTCTCCACCAGCTCCTCGGAGGTCTGCACGCCGATATCGGCGGTGAAGAGGATCTCCTCGACCTCCTCGATGACCTCCTCGTCCAGGCGAGCCTTGCTGCTAAAGAGGGTGCTCAGTCGGGCGATGAACCCGCCCTTGGTCTTGGCCAGGCCCTTCTTGAGCCGCTTCTTCTCCTCGGCGGTGTCCACCGCCGGCGGCTTCCGGGCCTCCACCTTGGCCGGCGGCTTCTTGGCCACCTCCACCTTGGCCGGCGGCTTCTTGCCGTCAGTCTTCGTGGTCTCGGCCTTGCCGGCCGCATCCTTGCTCTCGCTGTCGTCCTCCGCGGGGCCCGCGGCCATCTTGCGGATGGCCAGGATGATCAGCACCAGGAAGCCCAGCGCCAGGGCGGCGAAGATAATAGGGATCGGATCCATGCCGCGACTATATGCACGGCGTAGGGGCGAATCAAGCGCTCAGAACGAGCTCAATATCTCACCGTGTTGCTGCGCTCCACCCCGCTGGCCAGGTCTCGGGCCTGGGGGAGCACCGACTCTTCGGCCGGTTCCCTGGCCCAGTAGACCCGCTCCAGCAGGCGCGTGAGCTTCTCCAGCACCACGTGGCGCCGCCCCGCTCGCCGGCCGAGGTGATGCACCAGGTCGCGCGGGGTCCAGTGCGCCCAGCACTCCTCATTGGGCAGCAGGGGCAGGGCCGCGTCGCGGTACATCTCCAGCACCCGCACCCGCACCTGGACCAGGTCGACCCGCAGCCCGTTGAGCGTGCCGCGGTGCGGGATCTGGCAGCGGAAGGACTCGCTGACGTACCCGCCCCTGGAGACCGTGACCTTGAACATGCCCGCGGGCAGGTCGGTTGTGGAGAAGCGCCCCATGCCGTTGGTCTGGCAGCGGTGGATCACCTCGCCGGACGGGGCCGTGATCACCACCTCGGCGTTGACGATCAGCAGGGTGTCCGTGGCGTCCCAGACCTCACCCGAGACGGTGGTGGACTGGGTGATCAGGGAGCGGATGGTGCGCCGGGCGTGGCGCACGCCACCCACCACTGGCTGCTGTGTCGCCACCGTCTTCGGCTTCTTGAACCGCGTCGTGCGGCTGCGCACCGCGCCGGCCAGCTCTCGCCTGTAGCGGAAGATCACCAGGCCGATGAGCAGCGCCGAGGTGAGCACCGCCGGCACCGCATAGAGCCGCGCCGGGATCGGCCGCGGCGCGAGGACCGAAACCTCCACCGTCTCCGAGCGCCCGGCCCGTCGCCAGATGACGTTGGGCGAGTAGCGGGCGGCCAGCTCCAGCTCCCCTGCCGGGAAGCTGCTGGTCGCCAGCTTGAAGGAGTATTCACCGTCGGTGTCGGAGACCGCGCTCCCCACCAGCGCTCCGGCCGCGTGCAGGGTGACGGTCACGCCGGCCAGCGGCCCCGTGGGATCCGTGGCGCGCCCCGACAGATCCACCTCCTCGTCGGCGGGCACCTCTTTTTGGTCCGCCTCCAGGGTGAGGTACACGGGCGTCTCGAGGATGGTCTCGTAGCGCAGGGAGATGCGGTTGATCTCGTCGTTGCCGGCGAAGGTGGCGATGAGGTTGATCGGCCCCGGCTTGCCCAGCTTGCTTGTGGGGAAGGTGACCCGGGCCCGGCCCGCGGCCGAGGTGGTGAAGCGAGCCAGCACCACGCCCCGGCCGGTGCTCAGCACGATGGGCACCGACACTGGCGTGCCGCCGGAGCTGGACGTGGCCTTGATGGTCTGGTTCTTTTTGGCGGCGTCCAGGGTCGAGGCCAGGGCCAGGTCGAGGTGGAGGTTGAGCTTGGTGACGTCTATCTCCCAGGGCGGCGTGGTCTTGCGGGCGTAGATCTGGTCCCCACCGAAGCGGAACGAGATCTTGAAGACCCCCTTCCGGCGGGGCAGCAGGAAGGCGAAGTTGCCCAGCCGATCCGTGCGAGCGACCAGGGTGTCGACGGATCCGCCGTACCTCACCCTGGCCTCAACGCGCCGCCGCGGGATCCCGTGGCGGAAGTCCTTGTCCAGCAGCCTCCCGCGGACCACGGTGTGGCCGTCTGCCCGCTGGATCTTCTTCACATCCCGGATCACCGTGCGCGCCCGCACGAGCAGCTTCGGCGCGCCCATGGCAGGGGCGGCCAGCAGCAGGATCATCGTCGCGAGGACCGGAGACCACATGGTTATCCATAGTACGATCCAAACCCTCCACAAGCTACCGCTTGCGCGGATCACACGAGGTGATCTACATGGTGTGTGGATCCGGCGCACACCGGTCGTTGTGGACCCCAAAAAAAGCGGCCACAAGATGTAGTCCTCCGTTTACTTTGGCGCGCCGACTCTGATATATCAAAGGGCTTGGATCCAGCGACGGTTCCCCCGTCGCGGCGTAAGAGAGCGAAAAGAGACGATGCGGATAAAACGCGTAGAACTGGTGGGCTTCAAATCCTTCTGCGACAAGGAGCAGATCGAGTTCCAGAACCGCATCACCGGTGTGGTAGGTCCCAACGGCTGCGGCAAGTCCAACATCGTCGACGCCCTGCGCTGGGCCATGGGCGAGCAGAGCGCCAAGCACCTCCGTGGCAAGAGCATGGAGGACGTGATCTTCAACGGATCCGACAGCCGCGGGCCGTCGGGCATTGGCGAGGTCACGGTCACCTTCGAAAACGACGGCCGCATGCCCGTGGAGTACCTGGACTACTCCGAGATCGCGGTCACCCGGCGGCTGCACCGCGACGGCACCAGCGAGTACCTGATCAACAAGGTGCCGGTGCGGTTGATGGACATCACCAACATCTTCCTCGGCACCGGCGTGGGCACCAAGGCCTACTCCATCATCGAGCAGGGGCGCATCGGCATCATCGTCAGCGCGCGCCCCGAGGACCGGCGGCACTTCATCGAGGAGGCGGCCGGTATCACCAAGTACCAGCGGCGCAAAAAGACCGCCGAGCGCCGCATGGACCGCACGCGCCAGAACCTGCTGCGCGTATCAGACGTGCTCGAGGAGATCGACAAGCGCCTGTCGTCCCTGCGCCGGCAGGCCCGCAAGGCCGAGCGCTACAAGGTCTACCGCGAGGAGATGCGGGAGATCGAGCTGTGGGTCGCCGTGCACCGCATGCTGGACAACATGGCCGAGGAGAAGTTCCTCTCCTGCACCCTCGGTGAGCTGCAGGCGCGACACGAGAAGGTGCAGGGCAGCATGGACCGCGGCGAGGCCGAGCTGGAGACGGCGCGCATCAACATCCTCGAGGAGGAGCAGAAGGTCGGCGAGAGCCAGGAGCAGCTCTACACCCTGGACAACCGGGTCAAGCTCAACGAGCAGAACATCCAGTTCCAGTCCCAGGAAGCCGACGCCCTGGAGCAACGCGCCGCCGAGGAGCGCGGCGAGATGCAGGACCTGCGCACCCAGGTGGCCGGCTCCCAGCAGGACCTGGTCCGGGCCCGGAACGAGGTCAAGACCCTCACCGAGCAGCGGGCGGTGCTCAGCAGCACGCTGGGCAGCCGCGAGGAGCGGCTGCAAGACTTTCGCGCGGACCTCACCCAGGTGCGCACTTTCCTGGAGCAGGAGAAGGGCGACGCCACGTCATCCGAGCGCACCGTGGCCCAAAACGACGCCATGGTGCGGGCGCTGCAGCAGCGGCGCAAGGACGTGC
>PVBE011739720.1_pt1 | contig 22600 bp, 16 predicted proteins | sample 1631181 | NCBI WGS metagenome assembly PVBE01 (sample SAMN08397723, study PRJNA350692) | Marine metagenome, whole genome shotgun sequencing project. | isolation source: water | place: Pacific Ocean | collected 2012-04 | reverse complement strand
GATCGCAATGAAGATATTGTTCGACAGGAGAAAGATGCCTGCGAATGCAAGTCCACCGGCAAACCACACCGCCTGGAAGCCGAGGATCTGCTGGACCGTAAGATCATGCGAGAAATCGCGGGGCAGGTGCGACATGGCAAAGAGGATGCTGGAGAGAATGATCGCCCAGGTGAGCGCCTTCCCGAAGGTCCACTTCAGTCGATGAACCAGAAGCAGGGAAACCTGTGAAATCACGAATGCTCGCCAGAACACCTCCTCGTACAAGGCATTTCCAAGCATCTGGCCCGTAACCGTAGTGCTGATCGTCCTAACAATCTGGCCGTCCCAGACAGGATCAAGGGAGACATCGCCCAGATGTGTCAGCAGGAAGAACAATTGGGCTGCAATCCATGTACAGAGCACCCAGGCGACGGCGGGAAGGAAGCGTTGGCGGATCAATCCCAGATCATTGCAGCGAAGTCGACCAACCAGCACCAGCAGAAGGCCCATGATGATGAAGAGTGGAATGTAATTCAGGAATGTCGGAGCGATGACATACCCCGTCGCAGCGGGCAGCGATGGGAGAAGTTCTGAAGGCGACACCACGAGGTTTACGAGATAGGAGAGCACCATGTACACGACGATGGCTAGCACGAGAAACCACAGCGGCGCAGGCCGGACGGATTGGATCCATGCATGCACACTTTGTTTCGTAGTTCCATTCGCCTGCATTGACGGCATCCTACTCAACAAACCCGCCCCACAGCACCTCCGTGTGTACGGGGGTGTTGTTGAGGTCTGTAGGCGTCAGGATGGCAGATGCTCGCCTGGGTCACGTGATTTTGCGCTGTACCTCTGGAGAGTGGTGGTACGCTCGCTTCTTGTGGGGACACCGGTCTGTTCGTGAAAGGTAGAGATACCATGATCCGATCTGCAGCGGCGATGATGAAAACGAAGATCAGATCCCATAGCCAAGCCATGAGTGCCTCCAAACTCGGAGGGGCTGCGGCGTAGTCTTGATCCATCGCTTGAAACGACTCTGAACCGTCAAAGATAAAACAAGCCGGAAGGTGCATGAACAAGGCTGATTGTCTTGCTGCGTGGAAGGCCTTCTGCCCGAATCGATCTGGCTTCGACCGGCGACAAATCATTCACGTCAAAGCCAGTCGATGACGAATGTCGCTGCAGAACATGACGTCCAAGAGAAAGTCGCGATACGGAATCATGACAGGACGACTGCTCCGCCGCGGCGGGGATCACCTGCTGCATCCAGCCTTCCATCGGAATACACCGCCGCAACTTGCACACCACCGAAATACATGTGCTTCGCCTCGAAGGGATTCACCGCCATATCGACATCATGCGGATGAAAGCCCGGTTCGTGGTCGAGGTGCTTCTCGCCCTCCACGCCTCGGACATGGAAACGCGGCGCCTCGACTGCAGTCTTCGCTGACTCGCCACGCGCCACGATGCCGCGCCAGACCTGCGCTACTGCTGGCGCAATGCGATCCGCGCCTGCTGCACCGATCGCCACGGAGCAGCCGCCGCGAGATACCACCATCGGTGTCATGTTGGAAGGCAACCGCTCACCCGGCTTGAGTACGCCCGGCCCGTTCGGCAAGAGTTCAAGTTCGCCAAGCATGTTGTTGAGCATGATGCCTGTGCCAGGAACAACGACGCCCGATCCGTAGCCGGTAGACGTCGTGATACTGCACGCGTTGCCATCGCTGTCAACGGCGCAGATCTGCGTCGTCGAGGCCGAGGCCCGAAGCAGTCGCTGATCGCGGCGTTGCAAGGCAGCGCCCATCACAGCGGCAAGCCGCGCAGGCTCGTCATCGCTGCCCGGCTTCACTTCGGCAAAACCAGCCACGATCTCGCACAGTGTTTCGCCGCCAATCGTGTCGGCCATCGCCACCTGCCAGCCGTGATCCTCACCCAGCAGCGGCGTGCGAACCTCGGCGCGGTACGCGGCAAGATCCTCCGGTGACATCGATCCGCCATTCTTCACAATCCAGGAACCGATCCGCTCACCGAGTTCGCCGGTATACAGCACTTCACTTCCTGCCTCGGCCAGCAGTTCAAGGTCTGCAGCCAGATCCGGAAGCGTGGTCAACTCGCCTTGCACTCTCGCCTGCTCATCGTCACGCCGCCAGATGCGGCGGCTGCCAGGCGTGAGGTCGTAGATCGCCTCACCCGATATCGGAAGATAGGCGGCCGACACAGCCGGATACGGGAACCCCTCGGTAGCCAGACGGATCGCAGGCTCGACGACGTCGGCCCACGGAAGCCGCCCCCACTCACGCTGCAGCAGATCGAGCGCTGCCGGGCCACCAGGCACCGCGACAGACCCAGGACCGACGCCCGTCTCGACGCCCGGCCCATAATCCATCACGATCCGCTGGCCCCCCGGTGGCTCGCTCTGGTGCCCTCCAAGCCCCGGCATGGCCGTCAAGCCGTCCACCAGCAGCGGCCCCCCACCCGCCGGGCGAACCAGGGCCAAGGCAGCACTGCCAGTTGCCGTCATCCCGGGCTCACAGACCCAAGAGGCGATCGCAGCGGCTACAGCGGCGTCCACGGCGTTGCCGCCCCGCGATCGCAGCGCGGCCCCGGCGGCCGCTGTCGATGTTGTGCCGGCTGCGACGATGCAATGGTCCATCCTCGGCAGCCTATCAGGGCCTCCAGCCAGCCCACCCACACTCCCGATGAAAAAGGGAGGGCAGATTTCATGGAATCTCCCTTGCATCAGAATCGAAAGGCGTCATTGTGAGTAGACGTTCGCAAGACCACTCCTAACCCTATAGGAAGAGAAGAGATGGTCGGCCACACGCGGTGAAGGAGAGAATGCCGCGGAACGGGCTCCTGCGGAGGGGAGAAGGACTCAGACGCTCGTCACCGGCTCACGCCGATGGCGGGCGTCGTGTGCTTTCAGGCCAGGGAGCCAAGCGGCTTGGCTGCCTGCTCGCCTCCCGGGCACCTCACTTCGCGTCGTACCAACTTTCCGACACTGCCACATCCACGGTGATCGGTATCGAGAGGTCCATCGCGCCTTCCATGCACGAAACGACAAGATCACGCACCGCGTCTGCGCACGACTTCGGCGTCTCGACAACCAACTCGTCATGCACCTGCAACACCAACTCCGCCTTCGGATCTACCAGCGGGAGTTTGGCGTGCAAGTCGATCATCGCCAACTTGATAAGGTCGGCCGCGCTGCCCTGCACCACCGAGTTGATCGCCAGACGCTCGGCGAGGCTTCGCCGCTGCTGGTCATTCGATTCGATCTCGAGAATCCTCCGCCGCCGGCCACACATGGTTTCGACGTACCCCTCCTTCTCGGCATGGGTCACGCATTCCCGCAGGAACTTCTCGATCCCCGGAAACCTCACCTTGTAGTCGTTGATGATCGCAGCGGCCCGCGGCACGTCTGTGCCTTCTCCAAGCCTTCTGGCAAGCCCGTACGGTGTGATTCCGTAGACGATTCCGAAGTTCACCATCTTGGCCGCATCTCGCTGTGACCGCGTCACCTCGCTCAGTGGAACAGCGAAGACCTCGGACGCCACCGCGCGGTGGATGTCCTCGCCCTCTACAAAAGCCGCTCGAAGCGCCTCGTCGCCTGAGAGATGCGCCAGCAAGCGAAGTTCGACCTGCGAGTAATCCGCCGTCACCAGCACACTTCCCGGCGCCGCCACGAAGGCGCGGCGAATCTCCCGGCCAATGTCGGTTCGAATGGGGATGTTCTGCAAATTGGGGCTACTGCTGCTGAGCCGACCCGTCGCCGTCACTGTCTGATTGAACGAGGCATGGACACGGCCGGTTTCCGGATTGATGCACTCCTTGAGCGATACGAGATACGTACCCACCAACTTCGCCAGCCGCCGGTATTCCAAAATGAATCCTGGCAGCGGCGTGTCGATCTCGGGATCGGATTCCAGTTTCTCCAGCACTTCCTGATCGGTCGAGGGGCCAGTCTTTCTCCGCTTGATCGGGGTCAGACCGAGTCCCGGGGGGTCGCCGCTGGGATCGTTGAAGAGCGCAGCGGCGAGTTGCTTAGGCGAATCCGGATTGAGCGGGCATGGGGACGCATCAGCGATCTGGGACCGAAGTACATTGAGTCGATCCGAAATTCGTAGCCGCTGCCGATCGAGTTCGTCCGGATCGATTCGCACTCCGGCATACTCCATGTCCGCAAGCACCCGCACCAGCGGCCACTCGAGATCGCGAAGAAGGCTGGATAGGCCCTCCGACTCCACCTCTAGATCTAGCGGCTCTACCAACCGAAGCGTCACATCCGCGTCTTCCGCTGCGTACGGAACGGCACGGTCAAGCGCCACGGTGTCGAATGAACGCTGCGCCTTACCCGTTCCAATGAGGCTTGAGATAGGGATACAGTGCAAGCCGAGTTCGCCCAAAGCCAGCGCGTCCAGCCGATGGCTCGACCGAGTCGCGTCGGCCACATACGAGGCGATCATCGTGTCACACACCGGCGACGCAACTCGCAGCCCCGCGTTCCGAAGTACATTCATGTCGAACTTGGCATTGTGCGCGACCTTGGCCACCGACTCGTCTTGAAGGAGCGGACGCAGCGCCTCGATAACCGTTTCTTCGGCAAGGTGTTGATCCGGCTCGGGCGATCGCACGGGAATGTACACGGCTGCCCCTGGCTTCCAGGCCAGTGAAACGCCGCACAGTTTGCTCTGCATCGGATCGAGCCCGGTCGTCTCGACATCAAAGGCGATCAGGTCGGCCTGCGAAGCTTCCTCGACAACCTTATGGAGTGCCCTCTCGTCCAGCACTCCCTCGTAAGTGGCATCGGCATCGGCCTGGGGGACCGACCCGTCTTCGCCGACGTCGGCCCAAAGCGTTCCTGCATCGGCCGAGGAGTCTTCGCCTTGCCCGCCACGAGCAGCCTGAATGATGCCCGCGAGGCGCTCGGGAGCGCGTCGGAAGTCGAGCGATCGAAGCAGTGGACGCAGTTCGGCCAGCGGAAGATCTGCCGGGTCACACCGCGCGTCCTTCAACTCGAAGGAAAAATCAAGATCGTCTCGGAGCCGTACGAGTTCACGGTTCTGCATCAACCGATCCAACGCGCCGTCCAAATTCTCTCGACGCTTTCCCTTGATCTCGTCGAGATGTTCGTAAATTCCCTCAATGCTGCCGTACTGCAGAATGAGCTTGGCGGCCGTCTTCGGTCCGATGCCCGGAACACCAGGAATATTGTCAACCGAGTCGCCCATGAGCGAGAGAATGTCGATGACATGTTCGGGCAGAACGCCTTCGGTCTTGAAAATGTCGGCCGGAACCCGCGTCGTATCTCGTTGTGGGTCGAAGATCTCGGTCCGTGGACCAATGACCTGAGCCAGGTCCTTGTCCGCCGAGATCACAGTGACATGAAGATCTTCATGGTCACGCTCAAGTCGACGAACAAGCGTTGCAATCACATCGTCCGCCTCGGCGCCTTCGACTCCGAGAACCGGAACACCCATCAGTTGAAGAAGCTCCAGACACCGTTCCACCTGCGGATAGAAGTCCTCCGGCGCAGCCTCCCGATTCATCTTGTACTCAGGATCAATCTCGCTTCGGAATGTCCCCGTGTCACTTGAAACATCGAGCGCTACCGCCAGATACGTCGGCTGACGCGATTCAAGCAATTGCATGAGAATGTCGAGGAACCCCGCTACCAGTTTCGTCGGCTCCTTGGTGACCGATGAGCTCTGGTAAGGACGACGAGCGTAGTAGGCGCGAAAAAACTGCGAGTAGCCGTCGATGAGGCAGAGCGTTTCGCTCACGAAGCAGACTCGGCGAGCGAGCGAAGCCGTGTTTCATCGGCAGGTTCGAGTTCCCTGTTCCTGCGAGCCATCATCGCGCGGGCCGTCTCAAGGAATCGCTCGATTCGATAGAGTTTCTCGCCTGCATCGGTGACCCATCGGAGCGGCCCGAGCGTCGACGGAGCATGGGAACTGCACGCAATCATCGAGCCGGTGCCAATGGACGTTCCGGTCATCATTTGTGTGCCGATGGCTGTCTTGACGTGATCGCCGATGAATGCGCCGCAGTAGTTGCGGCCGGTGCGTTCCCGCTGCGAGTTAGGCGTCAGGCGAACTGAAATCTCGCCATAGGTATTGAGGAGGTTCGAAGTCGTCGTCCCGGCGCCGAGATTGACCCATTGCCCGACAATGCTGTCGCCTAGATATCCGTCATGAGCCTTGTTGGACCAACCCTGAAAGATGCTGGCGCCGACTTCGCCGCCAACCTTGCACCCCGGACCAATGACCGTATTTGCTCGAATCACCGCGCCATCGGCGATGGTCGAATCTCGGCCCACCCAACACGGACCGGTCAAACTGACGTTTGGCCGCACGGTCACACCTGACTCCACTACGATCCGCCCCGCACTCGTATCGAGCACGACACCGGGGAAGATTGCCGCAGATTCATCGATATGCACGGGGTGTTCGCCCACAACCACCGCCGGCTCAGGTGGCGGGGATGGAAGACTTGCACAGGCGAGATCCGTTGCAAGTACTTCCGGAAGATGCTCCAGAATGTCCCACGGTCGTTGGTACAACACCTCGTCGGCCTCGCGGCTCACGATCCCGCTGGGCAGTGTGCACGTTGCCACGAAGGCATCGGCGGCCTCGGCATTAAGTCGGGCAGCAAGAACTGTGTCGCCCACCATGGCCGCCTCGCCAAGGGCAAGGTCCGGCAACTCGCCGATCCCCCACCAGCGACCGTTGACGCAAAGGGCTTCGCGCCCCCGCGGTTCGTTGACACATACAGAAACTCTTGAAGCAAGCGGCGCCGCAAGCTCATCGGGAACAATGAAGCCGCTGGCAAAGCGGCCGAGCGTCCGCTCGATCCGCTCCAGCGTTGTCACAGCCCCGGTTCGTACAGACATCACGGCCCGCATCTGAGTCAGCGGTCCGAAAGAGCCTTGAGAATCATCAAAAATCAGCAGATCCGACATGCCTGCTCCCTGAAGGCGGTACCTCGCTCAGCGGCGGACACCAGCATAGTCCAGCCGCCCCGGCGCCGCGTCGAATCGCCACCAACCGCTGGTGCCGAGCAGGATCGCGCCTATCGGGACGCCAATCAACATCGTGTAGATGCCGCTGAAGCCGATCGTTGCAAGCCGATCCCCCGCTGGCGGCGGCGCGAGCGCATGCGTCCACGGCATCCACCAGCGAACCGTCTCCACGGCCGCACTTCCAAGCCCGATACAGATCGAGACCAGCCCAGCAATCACGGCGACGGTCACAATGCGTCTGCGGAACACGACGGGCCGCAGCAGAAGCACGACTTGGGCACTGGCTATGGCCCCAAGAGTCCGAGGACCAATGACCGCAACAGTACCCGCCGCTCCGGCAGAGCCTGGCGATAAGTCCAGCATCAGACCGAGAATCCACGCGGCCCATAGCACCGTTCGCGGGCGGGCCTGCAGGGCCACAAAGGCGAGCAAACACGCCGAGGCGCTGGGTGTTGCGTGACCGAGTCCACGAAGTGTGAAGACGCCAGCAAGGCCGGTGTCGAGCCCAACAGCAACCACGGCCATGATCAGAAAGACCCACCACCTCATGGGGAGATCTCCTCGACCGCAGTCAGAATGGACACCTGCGAAACGGCTGGCACATCGACCGCGGGCCGCGCGACCAACCGCTGACGAAGCGGCGCAGCGTCGATCGCCTCCAGCCGTTCGACAACCGCGACTTCTAATCCGTGCGACCACGCCGGCCATCGCGAGTCAGCCAGCAATAATCGGGCGCCTGGCTCCACCGGAGTCCGCCGATCAATGTCCGCAGTCAACACACCCGCACCATGCTGCCTGAGCAGCAATCGCCGGACCGGATCGCCCGCTTCGTCACTTGCCAACATAACTTCGATAGGTCCCGATTCCGGGTTGGAGAGTGGAAGCACCAGCAAGCGAACCGGTGAGACATGGCTCAGTCGACCAACCAATTGCTGGCCGTTCCAGATAGCAATATCACCAACGGCCAAACGATCGCCGCCACTCTGGGGCGCACGAAGCTCAATCGGCGATCGAGGGTCACTTGGATCTCTTCCCGTCACCTGTGCATCAACCACCAACGGTGGATGCACCGAGCGATATGCGTCTTCCGGAAGCCCTTCGAGTTGGCGAAGCCTGCGAGCCATGTCGTCGGCCCGGACCCGCTGCGCTTCCCACAGTTGCTCGAAGTGATCGCGATCGCGCCGGAGTTGATCAATCTCGGCCTCCTTCACGGGTCGGCCAATCTCATCACGCGGCGGCCGAAGCCAAGAAGCCACTGCAGTTCCGGCGCGAGAGACTGGCATGATTGGAGCCCGAACAACGTCCGCGACGTCTCGCGTCCAAGTCAACCAGGACGCTGGCACAACGGCGGCAGTCGTTGTCAGAAAGACGACAAGAAGAAATCCACCACCAGTTCCACGTTTCATGACAGTGCGACAGGCGAACCGCTCACAGGTCGTCCACGTCGGATTCCATAGTCGCCTTCCAGTCCTCGAGATTCTCGAGGTAGATGCTCGTGCCACGAGCAACGCAGGTCAGTGGATCATCGGCGACACGCACATCGAGACCCGTTTCCTGATTGATGACGACGTCAAGACCTCTGAGCAGGGCACCGCCACCGACAAGGCAGATTCCGTTGTCGACCAGATCGGCCGCGAGTTCGGGCTCCGCACGCTCCAAGGTTCGCTTCACGGCGTCGATGATCGCTCGAATCGGTTCTTGCAGGGCCTCGCGGATCTCTTCACTGGTGACCTCGGTCTTGCGAGGAAGTCCCGTGAGATTGTCGCGTCCGCGTACTTCGAGAGTCGTGTCCTCACCGACCTTGGCAGCCGATCCGATCTCGATCTTGATTCGCTCGGAGGTCTGCTCACCAATCGTGAGGTTGTAGGTCTTCTTCATGTGGTGGATGATCGCTTCGTCGAAGTCGTCACCGGCAACCCGCACCGACTCGCACGTCGCAATATCCGCCAGCGACATGATCGCCACTTCGGTCGTTCCGCCGCCGATGTCAACAACCATGGATGCGGTCGGTTCCGCAATCGGCAAGCCAGCGCCGATGCCAGCCGCCATCGGCTCTTCCACCAGATACACGCGACGGGCCCCGGCTCGCTCGGCCGAATCGAGCACTGCACGCTTCTCAACAGCCGTGATGCCGCTGGGCACTGCGATCACGACACGCGGGCTGATGACACGGGCGCGCCCTGTTGCCTTGCGAATGAAATACGAGAGCATTGCCTCGGTGATCTCGAAGTCGCTGATGACGCCATCCTTCAGCGGCCGAATCGCGCTGATGGATCCCGGCGTCTTGCCGAGCATCTCCTTGGCCTGCCAACCGACGGCATTGCCGTTATTCAAAACGCGATTCGTTCCCTTGCGAACCGCGACGACGGAGGGTTCATTCAGCAGAATGCCCTCGCCGCGAACGGCGACTAAGGTGTTGCAGGTTCCAAGGTCGATCCCCATGTCGACGCTGAACCAACCAAGAAGTCGATCAAGCACGAGTCGTTATCCCTCCGATTAGCGGTGGGTCATCATACTGCACGAACCCAACAGAGGATCGGTGCGACGATTAGTCCTGAAAGGCACTTTCTGGCGATGAAATGATGTCAGCGAGGCCGGTCGGCTCGGACGTCAGGTCAAGTCAATCCAGAATCTTGAAGACCCCACCATCGTTCCGGGTGTCGCCGGATGCGGAGAACTCCAGATTATGGAAGACGAGCCAGAGACATCCCAAGAGCAGAACCAACGCAGCGATGCCAGTCATGGCGGAAAATACGTCCATTACGGGCTTTGAAGATGCTGTGGCGAATCGACTCATCATGATCAGTGCTGCCCCGCCAGAGCGTAGGCCCGCTGACCCGGCTTGACTTTGCCTCGACCCGAGTTCTCCAAGGTCAAGATGCCGGTCGCACGGTTCAAATCCACCTGGATAATCCGCAAGCGACCGATGAATGTGCCGCCATCTCCGACGGTCATGACCCAGCCCTTCTGAATTCCATCTCGGGAGCCGGCGTCGATCTCGACCAAAGTCCGCTCGTTGGACCTGGCAATATCCAAGACAGTCGCTTGGAGGTTGCGGTCGGGAGCAATTCCTTCGTCCTCCGCAAGAACTTCGCCTTCGATGGTGCCGAATCTCGCGGTGTATTCACTCAATGCGGACTCGAGTGCCCGTTGGTCCCGCTTGTACTGGGCGTTTTCCTCGCGAAGTGCTCGCTGTACAGCCTCTCCAACCTGAATCTGGCTGTCCAATTCAGCAAGCCGCTCATCAAGTTCGACTCGGCGGCGCTCGGCAGTCAACGCACGAGTTCGCAGTGTTTCAAGATCGGCGACCAACTTGCTGTTGAGCTCTTGAGCAGTGGTCACACTCTGTGTCAACGAGCGATTCATTCCGTCGCGGCTCGCAGCGTCGGCCTCCGACTTGATCAATCGCGCTGCAATGCCCTCTCGAGCAGTTCGGCACGATTCCAGTTCGGATACATACGACTGCTGCTGCTGGCTGTACGCAGTCAATTGCTCGGTCAGTTGGGCTTCGCGGGCCAAGAAAGCCTGTCGCTCGGTGTTCTGCTGCGCTCGCGCTGCGGACACTTGCGCCGAAGACTCCAATGCGTCGCGTCGCCAGTGCTCCTGATTCATGGTCGATACAACCACCAACGGAACCATGAAGACCGCCAGCAGTGATACCAATACAACGAAAATCTTGGTCAGAATATGCACGCTCTACCTCTCAGCCTTGGTGCCACACCCCTCGGTGGGTTCCGAGTAAGCCCGTTTTGTACGTGCTACGGCATGGGGTGTCAATCTGTCCATAGAAGATTTGGCCCCTTTGGTGCCATTGAACCCCCTTAGTCTGGCATGGCTGAAGTCGATCGCAAGGATGCTCAAATCACCGGCTTCGAAGCAATAGATCGCTCATGCGAGCTTTCTCGGTGGCCCGCTAAGAGCCTGAGGCTGGCACGCGGGAGGTCCGTGAGCCAGCCCGGCGAAGAACTGCGCCAGCAGCGGCCACCTGAACCCGTGGATCTAAATCCACCAACAATCGCTCCAATACCTCCAACCCAGACGGGGAGCGATCCCACGCCAGCACAAACGCGGCCTGCATCCGTACTTCGGGGAACTGATGCTCACTGAGTTCAATTGCCAGCGACGTCAAAGTCATCTTGGGGTCTATTCGAGCTAAGGCCTCAGCCGCCACCAACCTCAATTCCGGCCCCGGCTTGCGAGGTCCTTCCGCCGTCGCCAGAGCCGCCATCGCCGGAACCAGCGACCGATCTCCCAGCCGCCCAGCCATCTGCGATGCGAGCGCCGTCAATTCTCCTTGCGAAGCAGGTGCAAAGAAGGCGGCTCGAATTGTCTCGAGATGCCGGCGGTCGCCTAGGCGAACCAAGGCCTCCGCAAGCCCGAGTTCCGACGCTCGGACGACATCTGCGTCCTCACGCTGAAGGGGGCGCTTCATTGCCTCGCGCAGTACCGCGGTGGCTGATGAATTTCCGATTTCTCCGAGCACCATGGCTGCATTTCCCCGAAGTGCCCGATCAGAACTCAGCACCATCATGGCTAAAGGCGTTTGGTCAACATCTTCGCCGCATACAGCGAGCGCGAAAATCGCAGCCGCGCGAACGCTCTGCGATGGGTCATTCAAAAGCGGCCGCGCCAGATCTGCAATCCCGCAAAGCCGTTGCCTACCCAGTGCCATGCATGAGGCAAAGCGGACACCGGCGTTGAGATCGACCAGGCCTCGACTCACTGCTTGTCGCAGTGGTTCCACCTGGGTCTCCAACATCTCGATGGCGTTGGCGCGAACCAAGGGTGTCTCCGAACGCGATGCCGTGTCGAGAACTCGCAAGGCTGCTACGCGCGGAGTTGACGTGTTTGCGCCAGCGTGAGTTGGTCGCGTGCTGGACGATGCTGAGTTGCATCCAGATCCATACAACACGAGGACGCTGCCGAGAAGTGTGATGCAGAGGCGATTCATCGGTGTCTCAGATGATAGTCAGCCGGCATCACTGCGGCGGCTGCTTCCCACGCCCACCACCAGAAACACAAGACTCAAGAGCACGCAGGCCCGGGGAAGCCAATTGCCCCACCTGGCCTGCAGCGTCACATGGTCGAACCGAGGAATCGACACCGACAGCGTTCCAGCAGTCCGAGCCGGCAGTGAAGCGGGGTTCGATCCATCAGGAAGGAAGAGTGCTGTTTCACCCGTGTTGGCCACACGAAGCAGCGGACGGCCCATCTCAATCGATCGAAATGCCGCCGCAACCGCGTGGACCCGGCGGGCAGCGTCGCTGTCACCGAACCAACCGTCGTTGCTGATATTGACAATCGCATCGACGACAACTTCGCCGTCCTGCACACACACGTTGCGTACCACGCTCGGCACAGCGTCCTCGAAGCAGATGGGAATGCCGATCAACCACGGCTGCTCGCCGGGCGGCTCCACAATCATTCGGGCCGGAGCAGCGGATGATTCGAGATCAAATCGCATTCCACTCGCACCCAGATCCATCAGGAGCGCCTCCAGCCACGGCAATGACCGCACATACGGCATCGTTTCGCCAAATGGTGTCAGGAATGTCTTGTCGCCCCGCTCCATGTCGCCCGTAGGCTTCAACAGAACGGCGCTGTTGAATCGGTGCGCGGGTTCAAGGCGACCATCCCGAACCTCCACCCCAGTCCAAGTCAACGAACCGACGATCCAGGGCACTCCCGAACTCACCGCTACGCGGCTGACTTCACGAGGCCAACGCGACCATGCCTCGACCTGCGAGCCAAACGACTCGAGCAGCGCCAAGGTCTCCGGCTCAAACCCGAGACCAGGCACCATCGTTTCAGGCCAGACCACCAGATCGGTATCGGTCTGCGCCTGAAGCCCTGACTCGGTCAACGCGAGAAACGATCTGACATCCTCGGCCTGCCGGTTCTGTTGCCACCCAATCTTGTTGTCTTGTGGCAGATTCGTCTGCGTCGCCAGAACTTCAAGCGGAGTGGAATCGACGACCGGCGAGGGTGGAAACCAAATTGCAAATTCAATTCCAACAAATAGCATGGCGGGCAGCACAAGTTCCGCGCCGATCGACTTCCGCAACTTGCCGAACCAAACGAATATCAAGGCTGCCATCAATCCGCCGGCCGAAAACGCGACAAGGCTGCACGCCCAGACGCCTCCCCAACTGGCCAGACTGGCGACATCAGCGCCCAAGAAGGGATGACCAGCAAGATGGAAGGGCCACGCATCAAACAACACTTCGGCGCGAATGTATTCAAGCGAGACACCGAAGACACCAATGAGAATGCTGAGCGGAAGCCGCTGCAAACGCTTCGCAGCCCATCGTGATAGAGCAACCAACACGGCGGCGTAGGCGGCCGAGTAGATCGCCAGTGGTACCCAACCGGCCACTGAAACATGTCGTACCCAAGCCAACACAATCGCCCACACAATTGAAAAACAGATCCAAGTCAGCAGGACCGCAGCCCACCCTGATCGAGCACCAAGGCCGCCGCGAATCAAGAACGCTATCCACAGTGCTGCGGGCCACCCCGTCCATCCATATGGAGGGAAGGCTGGTGGCTGCACCAGCCACCACGCAGCGGCGGCACCACCAATCCAACAGAGGGTCTGCCAGAACGAGTCGGTCTTTGGTTTCAACGAACTGCTACTTGCCCGCATAGTCAATGAGGCTTGATATCTCACTTCGGAGATCGTGCCGATCAACAACACGGTCAACGAATCCGTGTTCCAAGAGGAACTCGCTTCGCTGGAAACCGTCCGGCAGGTCCTGCCTGATGGTGTTCTTGATGACTCGCGGACCGGCGAAGCCAATGAGCGCCTTCGGCTCGGCCAGAATGACATCGCCCAGCATCGCAAAGCTCGCCGTGACGCCGCCCGTAGTGGGGTCGGTCAACACAGAAATGAAGAGCCCCCCCATTTCATCGAGTCGGGCAAGTGCCGCGGACGTCTTGGCCATCTGCATGAGCGAGAGTCCTGACTCCATCATCCGAGCGCCGCCGGATGCGGCAACAACAATGAGTGGAAGGTCCTGCGCAATTGCAACTTCAATAGCACGAGCAATCTTCTCGCCCACAGCGGAGCCCATGGATCCTCCGAGAAATCTGAAGTCCATGGCGGCAAGAACTACCTTCCTGCCCTTGATGAAAGCTGTTCCGCACAGCACTGCTTCGTTGGCGCCGGTCTTGGTCTTTGCTGCAGCCAATCGATCGGGATACGGTTTGGTATCAACAAAGCCGAGAGGATCGGCCGACGTCACGTCCTCATCCATCTCAATGAACGAGTCGACATCCGCCAGATGCGCAACACGATCTGGCGCCGAGATTCGAAAGTGATGTGAGCATTCAGGACATACGCTCAGATTGTTCTCGAGGGCCCGCCGAAAGAGAATCGCGCCACAGTCGATGCAACGGACCCAGAGGCCCTCCGGAACGGGCTTTTTCCTCGTTGCCGTCGCGACATCAGCGTCGGTCCATGATCTTTCAGTTGGATCCGCCATTGTGTTGACAGGGTATCAGGCCGGCCCACCATCTCGGATGGCCGAAATTACTTCTTCGTAATCACTTGATCCATAGATGGCTGAGGCACTGATCAGCATGTTGCATCCCGCCTCACGGCAAGACTGAGCCGTTGCAGGCCCGACGCCACCGTCCATCTGAATCCAAACGCCGCTTCCAAGTGATGCTCGGAGCATCTCCACCTTGGGAAGCACGTCGGCGATGAATGATTGCCCCGAGTACCCGGGGTGCACACTCATGACAAGAAACAATTGGAACGCATCTGCGAGGTCAAGCATCCGATCCACGGGCGTGTCGGGATTGACCGCGATTCCGGCGGTGCAACCACGTGCGGCAATCTGTCCGGCGACCTCGCGATGATTCACCGGAGACTCGATGTGAATCGTCACATGGTTCGCACCAGCATCCACAAATGCGTCGATGAACTGGTCGGGACGTTCGACCATGAGGTGAACATCCAACAGTGCCTCGGGAAGATGACGGCGAAGCGATGCGCAGACCGCTGGACCCATCGAGAGATTGGGGACGAAGTGGCCGTCCATCACATCAACATGAAGCGCGTCGGCTCCACAGGCCAGTACAGCCCCGGCCTCGGCCGCAAGCGTCCCGAAATCAGCCGAGAGCACCGACGCGCCAACAAGATGTTCGTCGGGCCCGGCTACACGGGCAAACCCGGTTATCTCCCCTGACGCCATGTCAACTGCTGGCATGCTGCTTGTACCTCAACCATAGTTCACGGTAGTCGGGCTTGACGTCGGCTGGCGCCATTCGATACGCCTTGCGGGAAGTCTCGATCGCCTTGTCCAAATCCCCTCGCTTGAAATGCGTGGCGGCAACTGTCTTGAGACCTCGAGCCTGATCACGCGGTTCGGTCATTCGGTCAAGTGCCTGTTGAGCCGAATCGAGCGCAAAATCAAGATCCCGATCGGAATCTGGAATGTCGGGATCACCCACGATGCGATCAACCAACATAAATACAGCGTCCGGATCACTCTCGAGATGTCCTTCAACGAACAATCCAGCGGCCTCGTAGGCCGTTGCAGAACTCTGCATGTCCGTCAGGCGAGTCTCGAACAGGTCGATCTCGGTATCAGCAAAAACTGTAGGACTCATTGCGACGATCTCGCTAGCAATCCTTTCGTACTGACGCCAGTTCTTGACCTTCTTCTGCTTACGAAGATCGTCGAAGTGAGGCGCGGCATCACGCATCAATTTCGCATCGAACCTTCCCTGAAGTACTTTGACCAGTGTCTGCTCGAACTGTTCGTCGTTTGGATTTCCAATGAACTGGATCCTCCCCTCCGATCCGACAATGAATGCGGCGGGAATACCCTTGAGTTTGGCTGCCTTGAACCAAGTCTTCTGCGGGCCGCGCCTGCCAGAAACTCCGATGACGTATTTGATCTGCGCTTTGTTTCGCTTTACCCAAGGCTCGACCTTTTCGACCTCTTCCTCTGTCACACCGATGATCTGCAATCGCTCCTCACCCCAGTCCTCTTGAAGACGACTGAGATGGGGAATCGAAAACTTGCAGGGACCGCACCAAGTTGCCCAGAATTCGACGACATGAACTTTGCCGTCATTCATGTCAACCTTCGGCGCTTTTTTCCCTTCATCACCGGATTTTTGTTGAATCGACCCCTCTTCATCGGGCAGAAACCATGTCTCAATCTTGAATTCGCCGGGGGCCACATCTCCGACTTTCAGTGGATCATTTGCCTCTGCCGATGATCCGACGAGACATACGCCAGCGACTGCGGCGGCAAAGATGAATCGGTTTACGAACGCGGACTTACTCATAGTGATACTCCCTTGCCTGTGGCCCATTCTTCCGGCACTCCTGCCGAGTATAGCGCTCAAACCGCCTCTAAGGAACCCAATGCGGGCAGTTCTGCCCCCTCCAGCATCCTGAGACTCGCACCACCTCCAGTCGAGATATGCGATATCTCACTGGAAACACCTGCACGCTCAACCGCTGCCGCCGTTTCCCCACCGCCCACGATCGTCACGGCGCGGTGTTTGCGGGTCGATTTCGCCAAGGCGTGTGCAAGCCCCACAGTGCCTTCGTCGAAGGGAGGCTGCTCGAACACACCAACCGGGCCGTTCCAGACGACCGTCTTGGCATCCAAGATTCGACGCGTCCAATCTGCCAAAGTCTCTGGGCCAATGTCCAATCCCATCCATCCGGTTGGAATCCCGATTTCGCAGGTCCGAACCGGAACATCCACTCCAATCGATTCGGCGCAGCGGTGATCGGTGGGGAGCAGGAGTTCGGTCGATGCTCCCTCCGCAAGTGACATCAACTCACGGGCCATGTCCATCATGCCCTCTTCAACAAGACTGTCACCAACACTGTCTCCCCGTGCCGCCATGAACGTGTATGCCATGGCCCCACCAACCAGGATGACATCCACCTTGGGAAGCAGATTGCGGATCGCCGCCAACTTGTCGGACACCTTGGCTCCACCGAGAATCGCAATGAACGGTCGCTGTGGATCGTCCAGAACCCGGGCCAAGAAATGAATCTCACGATCAAGCAGCAAACCCGCCACACGAGGTCGGTCCCGCATGGCGTCTGGCACACCAACCATCGAAGCGTGATCGCGATGCGCAGTGCCAAACGCATCATCGACATACACATCTGCAAGCGAAGCGATCGCAGCACTCAGAGCCTGATCGTTCTTCTTCTCACCCGCGTGAAAGCGGAGGTTGTCTAGTAGGACAACATCTCCGGCACCAGCACCGGCAATCGCTGCCTCGGCTGCTGCCCCCTCACATGCTCCATCAACAAAGTGAACCTTGTGTTGCTCACCCAGCATCGCTTGAAGGCGTACTGCAACAGGTTGCAGTGAGAACGCCGCCTCGGGACCGTTCCCTGCCGGCCTTCCAAGATGGCTCATCAGTACCGGCAACCCGCCTCCTTTGAGGATGTGTTGGATTGTGGGAAGTGCAGCAGCCAGCCTCCGATCATCCATAATTTCATTGCCGGCCAACGGCACGTTGAAATCGACCCGAACAAGTACACGCTTGCCGCGGAACTTGAGATCTTTCACGCTCCGTGTTGCCATTGAGTTGCCTCCAATACGGTCCAGTCGTCGACCAGATGCGTACGGTATCGTCCACAGCCTTCTGACCGGAGCCGTGCTCGATGACAACCAGTAACAACCGACCCGCCATCGTGGTGATCGGCCCTACTGCCGGAGGTAAGACCGCCATCTCAGTGGAGTTGGCTCGTCAACTTTCTGGTGGAGGAGAATGTGTTTCAGCCGATTCAATGCAGGTGTACCGGGGAATGGATATCGGGACCGCAACCCCCACCAACGAGGAACGCGGCGGCATTCCCCACCATCTACTGGATGTAGTCGACCCCGATCAACCCTGGACACTCGACGATTGGCTTGCGAGGGCCAACCAAGCCGTCGAGGACATTCGCAGCCGCGGAAAGTGGCCCATCTTGGTCGGCGGCACGAATCTGTATGTTCAAGCCTTTCTCTTTGGCCTCCTGGATGGGCCAGCACCGGATCCCGCGCTCCGAGCTGAACTCATGGCCATGGATCCCGAATCGCTTCGTGCCGAGCTGGTCCAGCGGGATTCCGAGGCGGCGGACCGAATTCACCGCAATGATCTCAGACGCACCATTCGGGCGGTCGAGTACGCGCGACTCGCAGGGCAACCGCTGAGTGCCGCGCAAGTGCAATGGCATCAAGAGTGCCGCAAAGATGCCCGCCTTGTAGGACTTGACTGGCCCACCGACCTGATCAATCGGCGAATCAATACTCGGGTACGGCAGATGATGGAGGCGGGCCTCCTCACAGAAGTGCGGAAACTCCATGAAACCGGCCTGCTAGGCGAGCAGGCAGCCGCTGCAGTTGGCTACGCCCAGCTCATTGACCATCTCGACGGCCAGACCACGCTTGAGGAGGCCGTCGAGCAAATCAAGATCAGAACCCGGCGATTCGCCAAGCAGCAGCGAACTTGGCTTCGGAAGTTCCGCCACATCGCTGGGGCCACATGGGTTGAACCCGGCGAGAAAACGCCTCAAAGTATTGTCAAAACTATAATTACATCACAATTCGACTAGGCGGCCCAAACAATTCCTTGGGGATCTTGGCAAGTCTAGGCTTGACAGACGCCGATGCGGTCACCATAAATATCCGCCCTTGGGTGATGTCAACCCGAACCTTTTGGGGCCCTCCGCCCCCATTTCCCCAGAGTATCCATGCCCACAAACCTCGTCATTGTCGAGAGTCCGGCCAAGGCCAAAACCATCCAGCGTTATCTGGGCGATGGCTGGGAAGTCGAAGCATCGGTTGGTCACATCAGGGATTTGCCCAAGCGCAATCCGAAGGGAAGCAAGGCACCAGTACCAGGCGTCGATCTTGAAAATGATTTCAGTCCGACGTACGAAGTATCAGCAGATTCCAAGAAGGTCGTCACCAAACTTCGCAAACTCGCCAAGGCAGCCGACACAATCTGGTTCGCCACAGACCTTGACCGTGAAGGCGAAGCCATCGCATGGCATCTCGCGGAATGCCTCAAGGTCGATCCTCTAAAGGCCCACCGAGTAACCTTCAATGCCATTACGAAGGCGGAGATCACCGCAGCATTCTCAGACCCAACTCCGATCAACATGGATCGCGTCAATGCACAGCAAGCCAGGCGAATCATTGATCGCATCGTGGGATATCAGGTCTCACCGCTGCTCTGGCAGCGCGTCGCCGGAGGGCTTAGTGCCGGCCGCGTGCAATCGCCTGCAGTCAGGCTGATCGTAGAGCGAGAGCAACTCATCAGAGCATTCATCCCCGACGAGTATTGGCAGGGCGAGGTTCGCCTGACCCAGACGCCGGACAAAGTCGATGAACTCGCTGAAGCATGGCACACACTTCACACCGGAGAAGAGGTCCCGACCAAGAAAACTCAAGCCGCTTGGCTCACTGGGCACCAAGCGATTTCAGCGCAACTCGCTTCCTTCGATGGCGGCGACTACGCCCTGAAATTGGGGCATGAAGACTGGGCTGCCGACGGCGACGCCGAGAAGGCCCACCGCGCACGAGTTCTGCAGGTTGCTGACGCACTCGGAATTCAAGATCCCACGCTCGACATCCAAGAGGACGCCGAAGGGAAAGGGCCAGCCGCGCGGCTACTCGCAATCGAAGGATCGCTCGATCCAGACGCACGGTGGCGAGTCACTACGATTCAGAAAAAGCAATCCAAGTCCCGTCCCCACGCCCCATTCATCACCAGTAGTTTGCAGGCAGCCGCAGCAAACACGCTCGGATTTACCGCCCGACGCACCATGGGAGCTGCTCAAGGTTTGTACCAAGGGGTCGCCATTCCAGGCGAAGGGCAAATCGGTCTCATTACCTACATGCGAACCGACTCGACACATGTTGCGCCGGAAGCCATCGAGGCTGTCCGCGAGTTCATTCAGGACGAAGTCGGACAGGAGTACCTGCCAGAGAAACCGGTGGCATACCACTCCGCCAACCGCCAAGCCCAAGAAGCGCATGAGGCCATCAGACCCACCGATCCGACTCGACGCCCCGAAGATCTACCCAAGTCGATGCAGGAAGATCAGCGGCGGCTCTACAGCCTCATTTGGCGACGATTCGTATCTGGCCAAATGGTGCCCGCGATCTGGGACCGAACTGAGTTCCGACTCCGTCGCAGTGACCGGGACGCGGGTGCCGAACTCAAAGTCGCTGGCAGAGCGTTGCAATTTGATGGCTGGTATCGAATCGCAGGCATTCCCAGTTCAGATGGCGATCAGATTCTTCCGGACCTCAGCGAAGGCGACGAGTTGTCACCATTTGCGGTCGAACCCAGACAACGATTTACCTCACCGCCCTCCCGATTCACTGAGTCGGCGCTGATCAAGCAGCTCGAACGCGAGGGAATCGGCCGACCTTCCACCTACGCCAGCATTATCGAGAAGATTCAACAGAAGTACATCGAGAAAATTGACCGCAGCTTTCATCCGACAGCTGTCGGTGAAGTTGTCACAGAGAAGTTGATCGACGCGTTTCCACGGCTCATGGATGTCGGCTACACCCGATCAATGGAGTCCGATCTTGACAAGATCGCCTCGGCTGACGCAGACCTCGTTCAAACCTTGAAGAGTTTCTATGGACCATTCGCCGACTCGCTGGCGATCGCATACGAAACGATGACACATGCGCGCGCCGAGATGACTCCAGCAGACTGGAAGTGCCCTGATTGCGGTGCGAGAACCGCCTATCGACTTGCTCGGAGCGGGCGACGCTTTCTCTCCTGCTCCACGTATCCTGACTGCACTTTCGCTACAGGCGTGGATCGCGATGGCAAACCGCAGTTGGAACAACGGGTCAACGTGGCCTGTCCCGAAGATGGCTCTCCCATGATTCTCAGGCAGGGGCGATTCGGCCCATTCATGGCATCCGTGAACTACCCCGACATCAAGATGGTCCTCAATCTTGACAAAAATGGTGGCTTGAAAATTCCCGCCGTACCACCGCTGAAGACTGAACTCGAATGCGAGAAGTGCGGCAAACCACTCAATCTCAGGATGGGCAAGCGAGGCCCTTGGCTGGGGTGCAGTTCATTCCCGAAGTGCCGAGGGCGCGGTAAATGGACAACTTTGGATGAGGAAACCAAGGCTAGCCTTGAATCTGCGTTAGAAGCGCACGAGAAGGCGAACCCACGGCCGGTTGTGACCCGATTGGATGGCGATCCGATTCCTGAAGGCACTCCCGTTAGCGACCTGCTTCTTCCCGGTGAAGATGTGGACCTGGAACGCTTCGAGGAATAGCTCTGACAAAGGCGGAGATGTCCGTACAATCTCCTCTATGGATCGCCGCACAACCAGACAGATCTCGATCGGGAGTGAACGTACAGGCATCGTCCGAATCGGCGGTGACGCCGATGTCTCGGTTCAGACCATGACATCGGGAAGCACCTGCGACATCGACTCGTGCGTCGCTGAAATCAACAGACTCGCAGCCGCTGGCGCTGACATTGTTCGCGTCGCTGTTCCAAAGCGAGCAGACACAGAGGCGCTGTCTGAGATTCTCGACCAGACTCGCGTACCGATCGTCGCGGATGTGCATTTTCATTATCAACGAGCGATCGAAGCCGTCGAGGCCGGCATCCACAAGATCCGCCTCAATCCAGGAAACATCGCTGATCGCACGCACGTCGACAGCGTCATCGATGCGTGCGCCGAACGAAGCATCCCCATTCGCATCGGGGTGAACGAAGGATCGATCATCGAGCGAAAGGACAAGAAGCAGCGAATGGAAGAGCTCGGCAAGTTCTTTGCCGACCATCGACAAGGCCACCTGATGGCTCTGATGATCACAAAGTTGGAGGAGTACCTCGAGATCTTCGAATCTCGAAACTTCCATGACATCTGCATCAGTGCCAAGTCCATGGATGCCAGGCTCGCCATAGACACGTACCGCGAGATATCCAAACGTTTCGACTACCCGTTGCATCTCGGCGTCACCCATGCGGGACCCCGGGAGACAGGGGCGATCCGGAGCATCGTCGCCCTTGGAACGCTGCTCGCGGAAGGGATCGGTGACACGCTTCGGATCAGTTACGCCAGCGACGCCGCATATGAGGTCGAAGACGGGCTCGAAATGCTCTGGTCACTCGGCCTTCGAGATCGACGCGGCGCCGAGCTCATCGCATGCCCGACATGTGGACGTATACAAGTCGATCTCTTTCAATTGGTGCAGGATGTCAGAGACAAACTGGCCGAGCACATCGAAGTACCAATGAAAGTCGCAGTCATGGGCTGCGTCGTCAATGGACCGGGAGAAGCCGAAGGCGCCGACGTTGCCGTGTTCGCTGGAGATCGCCGGGGAATCATCTATGTTCAAGGACAGCGAGTCGCCAATGTCCCCGAGGAGGAGATTCTCGAGCGGCTGCTTGAAGAGTGCGTGCAGTTCCAAAGCCGAGTCAATGATGGCGAAGCAAAGCTGGGCGAGAAGGCGGTTGACATTCTTCCTCCCGACCCCATCGGCGAACTCGGGAGTGGGTCTGGCTCCATCGCCAAAGGAACCGTCGAACAGATCTCCATTGGCAAGACATGACAGCCGCTCACTCAAAGCG
>PVBE012987876.1_pt1 | contig 22604 bp, 18 predicted proteins | sample 1631181 | NCBI WGS metagenome assembly PVBE01 (sample SAMN08397723, study PRJNA350692) | Marine metagenome, whole genome shotgun sequencing project. | isolation source: water | place: Pacific Ocean | collected 2012-04 | reverse complement strand
CACATTGCTACAGATTCTAAGCCTCAGCCTGTTCGAGAAAATGCCCATTTTACAGGCGTTTTCGCAGCAAGAATACAAAACGGCAATTGGTGATAATGATAACCAATTGAATCTATTTAACTTATGATGGGACAGTAGTGATCACTGATTACTAGTCTTGTCACCGATAAGTGCAAAACAAATTCGACATCTTGAACGTTAATAATACAAACACGCTGACTAGAATGTAATAGGACAGTCGGAACTATATCACTGTAGCATTAAAGGCCTCAATAGCAGTAGTGGAAAACTCTAAAAAGGATTTCCTTGAAAATTACGGGGGGAATTGTGTAGAATCCCCCGAATAATTTATTCCTACCAAAAACATCGGACCAACGTGTTTTTCCACGGTTGTGGTTTCGGCGTACCGCTCAATGCGGATCGTTATGACCGAAACTCACTGCGGTGCGGCCTGGAGAATCACTGAGAGGTGAAGAATTGAAGACTTCTAAAACTCCACAAGAACGTAGTATTGACCCAGCCTCGATCGAAATGCTCGAGCACAGCAAGGCCGAAGGCCTGACGACGGTATGGGACCGTTACGAGGCGATGCAGCCCCAGTGCCTTTTCGGCATTAAGGGAATCTGTTGCAAGAACTGCTCGATGGGCCCCTGCCGCATCAGCTTGACCGGCAAGGGCGCCACCGAAGGCATCTGCGGCGCAACAGCCGACGTGATCGCGGCCAGGAACCTGGTGCGAATGATCGCCACAGGCTCATCAGCGCACTCGGACCATGCAAGGGACGTAGTGACCGCAATGTTCCACGCCACCGCCGAAGAAGGCAGCGACTACCAGGTCAAGAATCCCGAGAAGCTTGCAAGCCTGGCCGCTGAATGGGGCGTCGATACAGAAGGCAAGAGCGTCAGGGAGATCGGTCACGCGGTGTCCGAAGTCGCCCTGAGCCAGTTCGGCCAGCAGTTCGGCGAGTTGAAGTTCATCTCGCGTGCTCCCGAGGCCCAGCAGGCCAGGTGGCGCGAAGCGGGCGTGGTGCCCGCGGGTATCGACCGCGAAGTAGTGACGCTGCTGCACAGCACGCACGTGGGCGGCGACTCGGACGCCAGAAACCTGATACTGTCGGGAATCCGGGCGGCATTGGGCGACGGCTGGGGCGGGTCCATGATCGCCACCGAACTCCAGGACATCCTTTTCCAGAGCCCGGCGTGGCTGAAGTCCAGGAGTAATCTGGGCGTGATCGATCCCAAGAAGGTCAACATCGTAGTCCACGGACACGAGCCGATTCTCTCTGAGATGCTGGTGGCGGCCTCCAACGATCCCGAGTTGCTCGAACTGGCCAAGTCCAAGGGCGCCGAAGGCGTCCAGCTCAGCGGTATATGCTGCACCGCCAATGAGATACTCATGCGGCACGGCATTCCGGTCGCGGGCAACTTCCTGCAGCAGGAACTGGCGATAGCCACAGGAGCCGTAGACGCGATGATCGTTGACATCCAGTGCGTCATGCCCGCGGTAGGCACGATCGCCGAGAAGTTCCACACCAAGCTGATCAGCACGTCGAAGAAGGCCAAGTTCCCAAAGGCAAAGCACATAGAACTCGACGAAGCCAACGCGCTGAACATCGCCAAGGACATTATCAAAGAATCGATCGAGAATTTCTCCAACCGAGAGACCGACAAGGTCAAGATTCCCGACGTCTCCAGCCCGCTGGTCGCCGGTTTCACCGCCGAGAACATCTTCACCGCACTTGGCGGCAGGTATCGTCCGAGTTACCGCCCCCTGAATGACGCGATCATCTCAGGGCGCCTGCGCGGAGTGGCGGCCGTTGTCGGATGCAACAACCCGCGATATCAGCAGGACGCCGGACACGTGGCGATGACCCGCGAGCTGCTCAAGAACGACGTGCTGGTGGCAACTACAGGCTGCACCGCCATCGCCGACGCCAAGGCAGGCCTGCTGTGCCCCGAATCGGCCGCCGAATTCGCCGGCCAGGGCATCAGGGAAGTCTGCGACGCGGTCGGAATCCCGCCCGTGCTGCACCTGGGAGCCTGCGTTGACATCAGCAGGATCCTGGTGATCCTGGGCAATGTAGTTAAAGAAGGCGGGCTCGGCGACGATTTCGCCGGCCTGCCCATAGCAGCAGCCGCACCGGAATGGATGAGCGAAAAGGCCATCGCCATCGGCTTCTACGCCGTGGCTTCAGGAGCCTTCACCGTTCTCGGCGAGCCGCTTCCGGTCGAAGGAGCGCCGGGGCTCAAGGAATACCTCACAGATGGAATCGCCGCGGACTTCGGCGGGAAATTCGCATTCGAGTGCGACCCGATCAAGGCCGCCCACTTGATGATCGACCACATCGACGCCCAGCGCGAGGCATTGCACTTGTCCGGCCCGATGTACCCCGTGCCTTACCAGAATGGCCAGGGCGCCAAAGTCGCCGCCGGAACCTCATAGATAAAAGGCCACGGGCAGGAAGCGAACCGGCGGCAACGATAAGAAAAACTAACCGAAAACAGCAGGAGATACTGTTATGTCGAGAGAGGTCATTTCCGCGGCAATCCGTGGAGCACAAGGCTTTGTTGACGAAGCCGTTGCGAAGCTCGCCGAGGCCATCGGGGCCAAGGGCGAAGATCAGACAATCGAGTTTCCCGGGACGGCCTTCCAGCTTCCGATGATCCACGCCCTCATGGGGCTCGAGGTCACCAAGCTGGGACAACTCAAGGAAGTTGTAGAACACTGCCAGGAACTGATGTCCGCACCCCCTGAAGGGGAAATGTGGCTGCCTTACCTCGGCGACGGGCTGGACGCTGGCGTTGCGACATTGCTGTCGATGGAAGTGACCTGCGCGATCCGCTACCTCAACGAAGAACCCATCGAAGACGGATTCACCGGGTTCATCTCCGATACGATCCTCCGCGAGTTGGGCATACAACTGGTGGACGGCAGGATGCCCGGATTCTCGGCGATCCTGGGACCGGCGCCGACGAACGAAATCGCCGTCCACATCGTCCGAGAACTGCAGAAACGCAGTATTCTCACGTTCCTGATCGCCAACGCCGACGGCAAGAGCATGAAGGACCAACTGGACGAAGAAGGCGTCGAGATGGGCTGGGACACCTATATCGTCCCGGCCGGTCGCGATACGCATTCGGCGATCTACGTGCTGGACTGGGCCATGCGAGGCGCGCTGACGTTCGGCGGACACAAGAAGGGCGACTGGCAAAACTGCCTGAAATACTGCAAGGATCGCATCTTTGCTTTCGGGATTACGTTCGGGCCTATACCCGACGACTGGTACGCCGTCGGAGCCGGAGCTATTGTAATGGGCTTCCCGGTGATCTCCGATCACGAATCGACACCGGAAGTCCGCCCCACCGGCGTCACCACTTTCGAGGCGCTGGTTCGCCAACTCGATCACATGCAGATCGTCCCGACCTGCATCGAAGTGCGCGGCGTGAAAGTAAAGGTCGAGGATATCGACATTCCGGTCTCGTATTCGCCCGCGTTTGAAGGCGAGCGAGTCCGCCGTGAAGACATGCAACTGCAGTTTGGCGGGAAGTATTCCGACGCCGTCGAGATACTCCAAACCGTCGATATGGACTCGATCACCGACGGCGAGATCACCGTCACAGGCGACGATATCGACGCGGGCAAAGAAGGCGGAGCCATGCCGCTTGGAATCCACATCCAGGTCGCCGGGCGAAAGATGAAGACCGACTTCGAAGGAATCTTCGAACGCCAACTCCACCGCTACTGCAACGAGGCGATGGGCCTGATGGACACCGGGCAGCGAGACCAGGTATGGTGCCGAGTCAGCAAAGCCGCTTTCGCCGCCGGCTTCCGCCTGAAGCACATCGGAACGATACTCCACGCCAAGCTGCACGACGAATACGGCGGGATTGTGGACAAAGTAGCGGTCAGGATCACCACCGACCCGGCGGAAACCGCCGCGATGGTCGAGCTGTCCGGCCCGCTCTACGCCGCACGAGACGAACGCGTGGCGGGCATGACCGACGAATCGGTCGACACATTCTACTCCTGCACGCTGTGCCAATCCTTCGCGCCCGATCACGTCTGCGTGATAACGCCCGAACGCCTGGGTCTGTGCGGCGCGTACAACTGGCTCGACGGTCAGGCCTCCTACGAAATCAATCCCACCGGCCCGAATCAGCCCATCGTTAAGGGCAAGTGCCTCAACGAGCGAGTCGGCGAGTGGGAAACGGTCAACAAATTCGTCTACGAGCACTCCAACCGCAACATTGAACAATTCAGCGCTTACAGCCTCATGGAAAACCCGATGACTTCGTGCGGATGCTTCGAATGCATCCTGGCTATGGTGCCCGAGGCCAACGGCGTGATGGTGGTGAATCGAGAGTACATGGGCGACACGCCGATCGGCATGGGCTTTTCCACGCTTGCCGGAAGCGTCGGCGGCGGAATGCAGACCCCGGGCTTTGTGGGAGTTGGAAGGCTTTACCTGACCAGTAAGAAGTTCATCAGCGCCGAAGGCGGGCTGCCCAGACTCGTCTGGATGCCGAAGGAACTCAAGGAAGCAATGCGGGCGAAACTCGAGCCGCGCCTGGCTGAAGAGGGCCTGGCGGGATTCCTCGACAAGGTTGGCGACGAAACGGTCGCCACTTCCGCCGATGAACTTGTTGAATTCCTGGCCAAAGTCGGTCATCCTGCGATGACAATGGAATCGTTGATCTAAGCCTCACAACAATAGGAAAAGAAAAATGGCGCTTACCGGACTTGATATCTACAAGAAACTGCCCAAAGAAAACTGCAAAGAATGCGGAGTTCCGACATGTCTGGCGTTCGCAATGAAAGTGGCGTCAGGCCAGGAAAGCCTGGACAAATGCCCCAAGCTTGACGAAGCGGCGATGGGCGATCTCAGCGACGCCTCGGCGCCCCCGCAGCGGCTGATCAAAATCGGCGGCGAAGCAAACACCATCGAGATCGGACAGGAAACTGTTCTATACCGACATGACGAGAAGTTCCACCACCCCACCGCAATCGCGATGCAACTGTCTGACGCAAGCGATGTGCCCGGGGCGTGCGAAGCGTTCAAGAAGCTCGTCTTTCACCGCGTCGGCGAAGATATCCAGCCCGACATGATCGCCCTGGTTAACGATTCCGGTTCGGCGGACACTTTCGCATCCGCCGCCGCCGCGATCAACGACGCACTGGACGTGCCCATGGTCCTGATCAGTTCAGACGTCTCGGCGCTGTCGGCAGCTGCGGGCGGACCTCTTGCCGGCGCCAGGCCAGTCCTCTACTACACCGGAGCCGCAGGCGACGAAGGGCTCGCCGACCTAGCGTCAAACGCCAAGATGCCGCTGTGCGTATCAGGTTCGCTTGACGACGTCGCAGCAGCAACGGAAGCCCTGGCCAAGGCCGGAGTGGCGGACATGCTTATATCTCCCGGCTCTGTCGGGGCCGATGAAGGACTGACATTCGTCACCAAAGCCCGCCGGGCGGCACTGAAGAAGACCTTCCGCCCGCTGGGATATCCCGCACTGGTGCTTGCTTGCGGCGAAGACAAAACCGCCGCCGCTCTGGACGCACTTACGTATATCTGCAAGTACGCCGGCGTACTGGTCACTGACGCCTGGGAGCCCCACCTGCTGGTGCCCATCCTGGCCGCTCGCCAGAACATCTACACCGACCCGCAGAAACCGGTCCAGGTCGAACCCAGGGTCTACGAAGTCGGCGACGTGACCGCCGACAGCCCCCTGCTGGTGACCACAAACTTCTCGCTGAGCTACTACTCGGTCGAATCAGAAGTAGAGGCCTCACGCGTACCGTGCCGCATTCTGGCGGTCGACACCGAAGGCACCAGCGTCCTTACCGCATGGGCTGCCGACAAGTTCAATCCCGAGACCATCGCCGAGGCGCTGACCGCAGCCGGTCTCGACAGTACGCTGTCCCACCACAAGATCGTAATACCCGGCCACGTCGCCGTACTTTCGGCGCAACTGGCTGACGATTCGGGATGGGAGGTCCTCGTCGGGCCGAGAGAAGCCTCCGGACTGGGACCTTACCTGAAAAATGACTGGAAGGCCGCCTAACCCCCTCGGACCTGCGGTAACCTAATGGCCGGAATCTGCAAAGTTTCATTCTTGCCGGACGACAAGACAATTGAAGTGCGCTCCGGGATAACGATCCTCGCCGCCGCCGGCAAGGCCGGCGTGTTCGTAAACAGCCTCTGCGGCGGCGACGGAGTTTGCGGGCGATGCGGAGTGATCGTTCGCAAAGGTACGGTAACCGGCGGATCGACGGATTTCTTCTCGCACGAACAGATCCAGCAAGGTCATATTCTCGCGTGCGAAGGGCGCATCGAATCGGACGTGATAGTCGAGATCCCCGAACACACGCGCCTGTCGGGCACGCCGGAATTTATAGAAGCCGACGTGCACCAACCGCCCGAAGTTCGCAAACTCGCCCATCGGCAAATGGCGCTGGCTCCGCTGGTGCGAAAAACTTACGTTGAACTTCCAGAGCCCACGCTGGACGACAATCAGTCAGACCTGCAGAGGCTCGAGCACGGGCTGAAGGATCAGTTCAAGACCCAGGGCTTCCAGATGGGGCTCAAAGTCACCCGGCGCCTGCCCGACCTCCTGAGGCAAAACGACTGGAAAGTCACTGCAATGACCGGGCACCGAGGCCCGCTGACCGAGATTATCGACGTTGAACCGGGCAAGACCAGCCGCAGAAACATGTGCATCGCCGCCGATGTCGGGACCACAACCGTTGTCTGCCACCTCGTGGACCTCTGCGACGGACAAACGCTTGGAAAAGCTGGGAAATACAACTCCCAGATACGCTACGGCGGCGACATCATCAGGCGGATCATCCACGCTTCGGAGTCCGGCAGCCACGACGAGCTGAGAAAGAGCATTGTCGGCGACCTGAACGATCTGATCCTGCAACTTGTCACAAAACACCGCCTCAGTACGAAGGATATCTCGCTGGTCTCGGTTGCGGGGAACACCACAATGGTGCACCTGCTGGCCGGACTGCCCGTGGCGAACATCCGCAAGGAACCTTACATCGGCGTGGCCTACGACCTGCCCCCCTTCCGAGCCGCGGAAACCGGACTGCAAATACATCCGCGAGGACTGCTGTACTGCCTTCCATGCGTAGCGGGGTTCGTAGGCGCCGATACCGTAGCGGGAATTCTCGCCAGCGGAATGATGCGCGACGACAATGTGCGAATGCTGATCGATATCGGGACCAACGGCGAGATCGTAGTCGGCAATAAGGATTTCCTGGTCTGCGCCAGCGCATCGGCGGGTCCGGCGTTCGAGGGCGGCGAGTGCAGTTGCGGAATGCGGGCGTCTTCAGGCGCGATCGACCACATACGACTTCTCGACGCCGACACCGTACTGAGCTTCTCGACAATCAACTCCGGTGATCCGGTTGGGATATGCGGGACCGGATACATCGATGCAATCGCGGAAATGCTGCGAGTAGGCGTGATCGACAAGACCGGACGCATATCCGCCGAAGCCTCACCCGCCAGAATTCGCACAAGCTCCGACGGCCAGCTTGAGTACCTCCTGACCGAACCCGAAGGCAATGGCGACAATCCGGACGTCACAATCACGCAGGAAGACATCAACAATATAATGCGGGCCAAAGGCGCCATATTCGCCGCCGAGTCGGTCCTGCTGCACGCACTGAACATGACATTCGACGACGTAGCCGAAGTGATGGTCGCCGGCGCGTTCGGTAACTTCCTTAACGTGGACAATTCGGTATTCATCGGACTCCTGCCCGATGTTCCGTCCGAGAAGCTGCGGTTCGTGGGCAATACGTCGCTGGCCGGCGCCAAAATGGCCGCTCTTTCCGCCGACTGCTACGAAGAGATTTTCCGCATAGCGGCCAACACCACCTATTTCGAACTCAGCACCGAACCGACATTCATGTACCAGTTCGTTTCGGCCTGTTTCTTCCCGCACACCAACCTGGACTTGTTCCCCAGCGTAATGGCCGCCCTGGCCAAAAAATCGGAGTAGCAGCATGAAGGGATCCATCATAGCGTTCGGCGGTAAGGGCGGCGTGGGCAAGACCACCACCGCGGCGATGGTGCTGCGTAGATTGATCGCCACCGGCGTCAAGCCGATCCTGGCTGTCGACGCAGACCCGAACGCGACGTTGGCGCTGACGCTTGGGATCCAGGGCGCCGAGACCATCGCCGACCTTCGCGATCGGATGGGCCAGGCCGCACAGGAACCCGGCGAGGTCTCCAAGACCCGGCTCATGGACCAGTGGCTGGCGGAACTGCTCAGCGAACATGTCGGTTTCGACCTGATCACAATGGGCAGGCCCGAAGGACGCAAGTGTTATTGCTACATAAACGGACTGCTCAGGCGTTACTTGAGCCTGCTGCGAAACAACTACGCCTGCGTGCTGGTCGACTGCGAAGCGGGAATGGAGTATCTGTCGCGTCTGGTGATCGACGACGTCGAATCACTGATCCTGGTCGCCGAACCCACGCCTATCGGCCTGACGACGGTTCAACGCATGAGCGAACTGGCCGATTCGCTTGACTTAAACGTCAAACGTCGGATACTTGCTATTAACAAGATCGGTATTCCCGGGGTGCCCGTTTCAGATGCTATAGAGGCGCCCGAAATAGACGGTATCGACCAGGTGGTGCGGGTCCCGTTCGATACGGATCTCGCCGCACGCTGCGGACGAGGCGAACCCGTGGACGATCAAGCCGGCGACCTGGCCGCCGGACCAATTGCCGATATCGCAGCGCTGGCGCTGGGCCTGGAGGCCCCGTCGGCCTGAGAAACTAATTCACCTGAACCAGAGACATGGAATTGAGATAGGAGTAGATCGAATGAGCATTCCTGATGTAGCGGAAAAATGGGGCGCTTCGGTAAATACCGTCGTCATTGGCGCAACGCCTGACGACGGCGGGACCAGAGGTTCGACGGTAACGCTCGGCGGCACGGCCGCCCTGCCGTTCCTTGCGTTTGAAGGCTCGACCGGATGCAAGCCCGCAATAGCTGTAGAAGTCTGGGACGCAGATATCGAGACTTGGCCCGAAGCGCTTAAAGAGGCTTACGGCGATGCGATGAATTCTCCGGCGGAATGGGCGAAAAAAGGCGTCGAGTTCGGGGCCGATCTGATCTGCCTGCGTCTGGTCGGGGCGCATCCCGACAGCGCTGATCACTCCGCTGAACAGTGCGCACAGACCGTAAAAGACGTACTGGCGGCAGTCGACGTTCCGCTGATCATCTGGGGATGCGGAGTCGACGAAAAGGACAACCAGATTCTTCCGGCGGTGTCGGCGGCGGCCAAAGGCGAAAACTGCCTGATCGGAACGGCCAGAGAAAACAACTACCGCACCCTGGTTGCCGTCTGTCTGGCGGATGATCACAAACTCATCGCCGAAAGCCCCTTGGACATCAACATCGCCAAGCAGGTCAATATCCTCTGCTCCGATGCGGGATTCGACCTGGGGAATATCGTGATGTTCCCGACGACCGCATCGCTGGGTTACGGCATTGAATACGTATACAGCATTCAGGAACGAGGCCGCCTTGCCGGACTCAGCGGCGATAAGCTTCTGGCCCAGCCGGTGTTGTGCGACGTGGGCTTCGAAGCCTGGCGGGCCAAAGAGGCCCGGGCTCCGCAGTTCGATTGCGTTACCGACGAGACGCGCAGCGAATGGGGAGTAATGTGGGAAGCGGGAACCGCTACGGTGCTCATGCAGTCAGGGGCTGAACTGCTGACGATGCGCCACCCCAGAGCAATCGAATATGTCAAGAAAACAATAGACCGCCTCACGCCCGCAGCACAATAACCGAAAGGACACTTATAGCATGTACGTAATAGGCGAACGCATAAATGGAATGTTTCAAGACGTCAAGCAGGCTCTCCAGAACAAGGACGCCGAGGTCATCAAGGACCTGGCCAAACGCCAAATGGCCGCCGGCGCGACCGCGCTTGACGTCAACGTAGGCCCAGCTGTCAGCGATGCAAAAGGGGCTATGCTATGGCTGGTCGAGGCTATCCGCGAAGTAACCGACGCACCGGTGGCGATAGACACCGCCAAGTGGGACGTAATGGCTGAAGTAATCCCACAGGTGCCAGGTAAGAAGATCCTCAATTCCTCCAAAGCAGACTTTGAAATCGCCTCGCAGTACGTAGGTCTGGCCGCTGAAAACGGGGCCGGTCTGATCGGACTGACCATCGACGCAGACGGCGTACCGGGCAATATCGACAAGCGCATCGAACTTGGCGCGCAGCTTATCACCATCGCGATGGAAGGCGGGATAGAGATGGAAGACCTCTTCATCGATCCGATCATCCTTCCGGTAAACGTAGCTCCGAAGAATCCCGGACACTGCATGCAGGCGATAGCGCAACTCAAGAGTTTTGCTGATCCGGCTCCGCACCTGGTGCTCGGCCTGTCGAACGTCTCGCAGCGATGCAGCAATCGCAACCTGATTAACCGAACATACTTAGCAATGTGCATCTCCATGGGACTCGATTCGGCGATCATGGATCCGCTGGACACCGAGTTGATGGATACGGGAATAACCGCCGAACTGCTGCTGGAACAGATGATCTACTGCGATTCCTACCTGCAGGCGGCCAAACATTAAACGATCCTGCGACATTAGCGTCGCTGAAAGCCTATAATGAAGTATGCTAAATAAGTGTCCGGGAAGTGCGACTAATAAATCGCTGGATTCGGTTGTCGTTAAGTGCTCCTCATGCGGCGCGGACGTCGAGTTGTTCAGCGATGAACCGAAGCGGCGCTGCCATTGCGGTAATACAGTCCGTCGTGACACCACTCCTCGTTGCGCCGACTGGTGTCCGGCGGCGGCCCAATGCCTGGGCCTGCCGACCGATGCACGCTCATTCGAAGAGAAAAGAGCCGAAATCAGGTCCAATCCCGAAGCCGCCGAATGCATCGCTCGCATCGCAGAACTCATCGAGAAGAAAAAGAAGCGTGGGTAACCCCGCCAATCATATTCCAGCACCGCAGGAGCATTACCGTATCGCTGCGGAAAAGGCGGTCGAAACCCTCAAATCCCAATCGCCCGAGCAACTGGAACTCCTGGGCGACGAGCCCGATGGCGACAACTGGACTATAAAAGTGCTGGGGCAGAAGCTGACCGCGGATATCCGAACCGGATCGGTCAAGACTCCCGGCGGTAAAGAGGTCGGTCAGGCTTGGCGGATACTCGTGCTGCACTACCTGGCGATCGGGTCCGAACCGTCCTTCGGGGCCTGCAACCTGACGTTCGCGACGATATCCGGAGCCATGACGTACGACAAGGTCTACCAGGGACGGGTTATCGGGCGGTTGTGCCATACCGCAGGTCGAGACGCCGAAACGCTGATCAAAGCGGCAGTGGCGTTGGACGCAAGGGAATCCGACGGGGGCGACAAGGCTTTCGAATTCCCGCTCTTTCCGAAACTCAGCCTGAAACTGATATGGTACGCCGCGGATGACGAGTTTCCCCCGTCGGCGACGATACTGCTGCCGGAAAACCTCTCCGCCGCGTTAAGCATAGAAGACATCGTTGTGCTCTCGGAGCAACTGGTCGCCAGCCTGAGCGGCAAGCCAATGGACTGACCAGCGGCGTCTATGCGTCGCCGTCTGCGTCGTCATCCATCAATGCTTCTTCCACTATCATGCCCCTGGGGCCGCCATGCCGGCCGGTCGACCAGTCTCTGGGCGGCGACAGAACGGTCAGTTCGTCGAGACGTCCGAGTCTTTCCATACGCTCCACGATCTTGGCCCAGGCGCAGTCCAGGTCGGCGTTGACCTCGCACTTTCCGTCTTGAGTACCGCCGCAAGGTCCGTTCATAAGAGATTTCGAGCATCTGGCGATCGGGCAGATCCCGCCGGTCTCCTGCAGCATGCAGCTTCCGCAGGCGGCGCATCGCTCGGCCCATTCGCCGGAACGAATATTGGCCGCCAGGCATTTGGTGTCCATCGCCGGAAGAGTGATCGCATCATCGAGCACTTCGGTCATGTAGTTAACGCCGACTCCGCAGGCCAGCGACAGAAGCACGTCGGCCTCGGCGGCCTGGGTGCGAATGGTCTCTACGTATTCGGCGTCGCACTGCCTGGTTATGGTCACTTCCGTGAAAGTGCGGTTTCCGCCTTCGAGATTGTCCTTGAGCCTCAACTGCTCGGCGAGAACGGCGACCGATCGCTCACCGCCGATAAGGCAGACGGTGACGCACCCTCCGCATCCGACAACAAGAACCTTGCTGAAGGGCTTGATCATCGCGTAGATTTCATCGATAGGTTTGCGTTCGGCAATAATCATGGAAGCATCTCCGTTGTTTTCATCCGCGCTTTACGGGCGTTGGCCCGAGGTTCTTGATGCGGTCTGTCATTTCTGTAGCGATTTCGGCGAATCGGGCGCCCATGGCGGCCGACAGTTGGAACATCTCAAGTCGCTCGGGCTCGATACCGATTTCAGCCAGAAGCTTCTTGGCTTCGGGCACGCGGCGTTTTGCGTGGGCGTTTCCGAGGATAAAGTGGCAGTCGCCGTCGAGGCAACCGACCACGTAGACGCCGTCGGCTCCTGACGTAAAAGCCTTTAGCATCATCGGAACGTCAATCCTGCCGCTGCACGGCAGGCGGACTATTCGTATGTTCGGCGGATATTGCATGCGCGAGGCGCCGGCGGTGTCGGCGGCGGTGTAGGCGCAGTAATGGCAGCAGAACGCCACGATCTTGGGTTCAAAGTCATCGCCGCCCTGCAGGGCGTCGGGTTGGTCGGCGGCCTGGGTCATTCTGCGGTCTCCTGAGTCGCCGGGCAGCTTTGGGTCACAAACAGTCCATCGACCGCCGCGGATATCTGCTCATCGGTAAAGTACTGCAACTTGATCGCCCCGCCCGGACATTGCGCCGCACACGAACCGCAGCCCTGGCAGGCGGTCGGCTCGATGTGGGCCACGTCGTCCTCCATCTGCGGCACGCCGTAGGGACACGCACGCACGCAGGTAAGGCACGCGGCGCATCGATCGGCGTCGACCTGGGCGACAGCCCCGCCGGCGGTGAGCACGTCCCGCGACAGGATCGCAGCCGCCCGTCCCGACGCAGCAAGCGCCTGGACGATAGTTTCGGGTATGAATTTCGGCCCGTGGGCCAGCCCCGCCAGGAACACGCCTTCGCAGGCGAAGTCTACGGGGCGGAGTTTTACGTGGGCTTCGAGATAGAATCCGTCGAGCGTCATCGGAACGCGGAGCGTCTTGGCCAGATCCTTGTGACTCTCCGGCGTTATAACCGCCGCCGACAACGCGACGACGTCGGTCTCGAAAGTCAATTTCTCGTTTACGTTCAGGTCGATCAACTTGACGGTCCCGTCGGGAAGAATCTCGGGCTTGTTGTCGTCGTCGTAGCGCACGAACGCCACGCCTTTGCGCCGGGCCTCCAGGTAATGCTTCTCCATGAGCCCGAACGTTCGGACATCCTTGTACGCCACTACGACGCGGCAGGCCGGATTGACCTGCTTGATCTCGAGTGCGTTTTTGATCGCCTCGGCGCAGCAGATGCGGCTACAGTATTCACGCTCTTCGTTGCGGCATCCGACGCACTGGACCATTACTACGGAGTTCAGCGAGCCGCCCTGGCCCTGGCCGAGGCGCCGCTCGAGTTCACGCTGGGTGACGACTTTCGGACACGATCCGCATCCGTATTCCGTAGGCTGATACATTTCCCCGCCGGCGGCGACGATCGTAACGCCGTGTCGAACGGTCTTGCGGGCGCCGTCGGCCGATGCGATGATCGACTCGAAGGCGCCGACCGACCCGTTATTCTCGAGAACCGTGCTGTTCAGGTGCACGGTTATGAGTTGATCGTCACGCATGCGTTTGGTCAGCCTGACCATGAGTTCCGGCACGTTGAGATCGGCCAGCGTGCTGCGAACGTGCTGCATCTGCCCGCCGAGTGCGTCGGATTTCTCGACCAGGTGCACGCTGAAGCCCTGTCCGGCGAGATTGCCGGCGGCTACCATGCCGGCCAGTCCGCCGCCCACGATCAACGCCGAATGTTCGACGCCCTGGGTGTGCTCGACCAGCGGAGCGAGTTTGCGAGCCTTTCCGATCGCAGAGGCCATCAGATCGCGAGCCTTGTCCAACGCTTCGGCCGGTTGGGACCCGTGAACCCACGAACACTGATCGCGGATATTGGCCATCTCGAACAGGTATTTGTTCAGCCCGACTTCCATCAGGGCCTGCTGGAAAATGTTAGCGTGCGTTCGATAAGTGCAGGAGGCCACGACGATTCGGTTGAGGTTCTCCCGCTGGATCACCTCGCGGATCGCGGCCAGCCCGTCAGGGGCGCACGTGTACAAGTTCGAATCGGCGAAGACGACGTCCGGCTGCTCTCTGGCGACTTTGACCAGATCGTCGACATCCACGACGCCGGCGATATTGTTGCCGCAATGGCAAACGAACACGCCTATTCGCGGCTCTTCGCTCGCGACGTCCCGCTCCGGCGGATACTCCAGCTTCGTGACGCAGTCGAATCGCGCTTCGCTGAGATCGCGTGCGACAGTGGCCGCGGCCGCCGATGCTTCAGTCACGGAATCGGGGATATCCTTCGGTCCGGCGGCGGTTCCGCATACGGCGACTCCGCGTCGCGTAGTGGCGACCGGGTTGCCCGCTCCGCCGACGATGAATCCGTATTCGTCAAGCTCCACGCCGAGTATGCCAGCAATTTCCTTCGCATCGGAGTGGCATTCCAGACCCGTCGACAGAACAACCATGTCGAACTCTTCGGCGATGTTCTTCCCGTCCGGGCCGGCGTATTCAAGCTTCAGATCGCCGGTGTCGAAGTTGTTGCGGACCGCGCTGACCATCGAGCGAACGTATCGCACGCCGAGCGACTGGGCGCGGTTGTAATAGGCTTCGTAACCCTTGCCGTGGGCACGCATGTCGATCATGAAGACCGACACTTCGGCGCCCTCGGCGTGCTCCATGGCGATCATCGCCGCCTTCGTGGCGTACATGCAGCATACGCCGCTGCAATATTCATTTCCCGCATCGGTCACGTCACGCGATCCGACGCACTGAATGAACGCGATGCGATGGGCCTCTTTGCCGTCGCCCGGGCGGAGCACCTGTCCGCCTGTCGGGCCAGAGGCGCTCAGCAACCGCTCGAACTGCAGCGAGGTCACTACGTTGGGGTATCGCTCGTAACCGTATTCGCCGCGTCTTTTCGCGTCGTACATCTTGTGTCCCGAGGCGACGACCACACCGCCGATGTCGATGGTGCGCTGGGTCACTGTCTGATCGAGATCTATTGCGCCGGCCTCGCAGGCCCGCTCGCACTGGCGACAGTCGCTGCACAGCCCGCATTGCAGGCATCGCTCGGCTTCGGCCAGCGCGGCTTCTTCGCCCATCGGAAGATCGACTTCGTCAAATCCCGCCAACCGTTGGGCAATAGGAAGCGACGGATGCTTTTCCCGGCCGCGACGGAAGCTTGAAGGCCTGAGACTCGCACAGTTCACCGGGGGAAGTTCGAGTGCGGCTTTTTCGGTTTGATTGGTCTCGACAGGTCGACCGGCGAGATAGTTGTCTATGCTGACCGCAGCGCGACGGCCCTGGGCCATCGATCGGGTTACGGTGTCGGGCCCGGTTACCGCGTCGCCTGCTGCGAAAACGCCGGGCAATGAAGCTTCGAGACTGTGCTCGTCGGCGACAGGTTTGCCCCACTTGGTCTCGACGGCGTCACCGATTGCCTCGACGTCGACCTGCTGGCCGATGGCGGCGACGATTGTGTCGGCGGAAACCTGGAATTCTGTTCCCGGCTGCGGCACCGGTCGGCGTCTGCCTGACTCATCAGGCTCGCCAAGCTCCATCTTCACACACTCTATGGCGATCGCCCTGCCGCTGTCGTCGGTGATGACTTTCGTAGGCGCCACGAGCAGTTCGATATTCACGCCTTCGTGGCGTGCTTCTTCGATTTCGTCCGGCAGCGCCGGCATTTCCATTTCGCTGCGGCGGTAGAGGATCGTGACGTCGGTTCCGCCGAGGCGCCGCGCGGTGCGGGCCACGTCGACGGCGACATTACCGCCGCCGATAACGGCGACTTTGGCTCCGACCTCGACCGACTCGCCGAGGTTGACCTTGCGCAGGAAGTCCACACCGTCCAGAACGTTTGGAGCATCCTCGCCGTCTACGCCTAGCTTGCGAACGACGTGTGCGCCAATGGCCACGAGCACGGCGTCGTATCCGTCGTCCTTGAGCGATTGGATGGTGAAGTCTCGTCCGAGCGACTGTCCGCAGCGGATGTCGGCGCCCAGATCGCGAATCGCCTGGATGTCGGCCTCCAACGCTTCGGGGGGAAGTCGGAAATCCGGAATGCCGACTCGCAGCATGCCGCCGGCAACCGGCAGCGATTCGAAGACCACTACGTCGTGTCCGTTCCTGATCAGATCGTCGGCCGCCGTCAGCCCGGCCGGCCCGGCTCCGACTATCGCGACGCACTTACCGGTGGAATCGGCTATTTTTCGCCCGATGCGCTCGTCGCCGATATCGAGTTTGGCCTGCAGTTCGGCGTCCGGCGGATTGTCTTTGCAGTATTGAACGAGGAACCGCTTGAGGGCCATTATCGAAATCGGCTCGTCGTACGCCGACCGGCCGCAACTGCATTCGCAAGGGCGATGGCAGACTCGCGAGCAAATCGACGGAAGCGGGTTGGTCTCGTGCAGCATGCGGAGCGCTTCGTGATATCGTCCGGCCCGGATCAGCGCGATATAGCCTTGCGGGTTAGTTCCCAGCGGGCATGACTTCATGCAACGCGGGCGCTGGTCCCGCTCGACGACAAACGTGTTGGGAACCGCCTGGGGATACAGACGGTGGATCACAGTGCGTCCGTTTAAGCCCTGATTGAACTCGTTGTCGAGCACTACCGGGCAGACCTCGGCGCAATCGCCGCAGCCGGTGCATTTGTGGTTGTCCACGAAGCGGGGTCTGACGCGGACTTTGGCGGTAAAGTTACCGGCGCCGCCCTCCAGACTGATGAGATCCGCTAGCGTGATCAGTTCGATATTCTTGTCCTGCGCGACACTCACGAGCTTTGGGCTCATGGTGCACATCGAGCAGTCGTTTGTCGGGAAGGTCTTGTCGAGCATGGCCATGTGCCCGCCGAGCGCCGACTCGCGGGCCAGCAGGTAGACCTTGTATCCGGCGTCGCTCATGTCCAGCGACGCCTGGATGCCGGACATACCGCCTCCGACAACGAGCACGGACCCCAGCGGTTTGCCTTGATTGTCCTGTGGAGCATTAATCATCGACAGTTCCTCACTACCGACGCCGGGTTGGTCAGATGCCCTTTGAACCATTTTGCGGTTCCTTCAAGCCCCATCGCCAGGGCCAGCAACTCGGTGAAGTAGAACACGGGCATTGAAACATCCTTGCCCAACTCGGCGGCGACGTCCTTCTGGAAGGCGTCGAGATTCATGTGACAAAGCGGACAGGCCGTTACGATCGCATTGGCGCCGCGGCTCATCGCGTCGTCGAAGATGCGGCCCATAAGTTTCATCGCCGCGGGCTTCCTGGTAAGCGAAGCGCTACCGCCGCAGCAGTCGGTCTTGTAGGACCAGTCGACTGTCTTGGCGCCGCAGAGCTGCATCATCTTGTCCATCAGCTGCGGATTCTCGCGATCGTCAACGTTTGTGTAGCTTCCGGGCCGGACCAGCAGGCAGCCGTAGTAGCTGGCCAGCACAAGGTCCTCCAGCGGATTGGTGATCTTCGAGCCGATTGTCTCGAGAGTCGCTTCGTCCGACAGGACGCTGAGCAGGTGATAGACGTCGACCGATTCGGGTCGGGCATTTTCGAAGCCCGGCTCGCAGAAGTCTTCGGGGTGCTTTGACAGGTGCTCCCTGCTGAAAGCCATGTTGTTGTAGCACGCAGCACAAGCCACGAGCACGTCGCAGCCCTGTTTGGCGCCAAGTGCGAGATTCCTGCCGGCCAGGCGGACCGACAAGCCGAGATCGATACCGCGAGCGGCCGTTGCGCCGCAGCAGTTCCAGTCTTCGAGAATCTCGGCCGGCTTGCCTATCGCTTCGAGGACAGCCAGCGTGGAGTGTCCGTATTCACTACCGGTTCCGTCCAGCGAACAGCCCGGGAAAAATGCGAGTTTCTTGGACGCCATCATTTCTCCTCCGTCTTGTCGGTTTTCTTTTCAAACAGCCCGGCCACAGACGCCTTGTCCTGCACGCCCTTCATAAACAGCTTCATCTTGCCGGCTTTGAGCATCTTCAGACCCATCTTCCAGTCCTTCAGAAGTCCGCCGGCTTTGAATTTATACTTGGCGGCCATCAGTCCGTCGTTCACGCGGCCGTTGCGCTTGATCATCGCCAGCATTATGTCGTCGAAGAGCGGAACGTTGCCGGCCTTGTCGAGTTGGCCTCGCTCGATCGCCTCCTGGCGGATTCGCGAAAACGCGCTTGGGATGTCAACGTTGTTGGGGCATCTGCCCAGGCAGGTCTGGCATCCGATGCACAACCAGGGGCTCGCCGCGGCGATGAGTTGATCGGTCTTGTCCAACTGGAGCAGTCGCATCGCCTGGTGCGGTTTGATGTCCATTTCGTCGGCGACCGGGCAGCCGGAGGTGCACTTGGCGCACGAGAAACACTGCGTGTAGCACGTTTCTTCGCTGACTTTCATTTCAGGGGTGTCGCTCATGGGTTACTCCGCCTGCTGATCCGGCAGTTCGGGACGCGGAAGCAGTCCGGCTCCGCCGACAACTTCCGGGACGACCTCTTCCCACTCGATGCCCTGGATGTGAACGCCTTTGACGCCGGGTATCTCGCGGGCCTGGTTGATAAGTTCGATCGCGATTTTCTTTCCGATCTCTTTCGACTCGGCCCGGGCCTGTGCCTTCTCGTCATCCGGCATGGCCTTCTTGATCACCGGGAAGCGTTTGATCATCTCGTCCGGCACGCTGACGCCGGCGACGAAGTTGTTCATGTATTTCAGCATGCCGGCGGCTTTAGGAACGATTATGCCCATAAGTATCGCGGTCTTGTCCTGCAGACCGCGATCGCAGACCTGCTTCATGGTGTCTGAGAACTGTTCGATGTCGTATACGCCCTGGGTCTGGATGAAGTCGGCTCCGGCGGCGGCTTTCTTGGCAAGACGGGTGATGCGGAAGTTCACCGGATCGCCCATGGGAGTCCACGCCGCGCCGATGAACAGTTTGGGCGGAATGGCGATCGGGTCTCCGCCCTGCTGGAGCCCTTCGTCTCGCATAACCTTTAGAATGTTAACCAGTTGGATCGAATCTATGTCGTAAACATTCTTCGCTCCGGGGTGCCCTTTGAGCCTGCCGGCCGCTCCGAACGACTGGTGATCGCCGGCGATGCAGAGGCAGTTTTTCATGCCCAGAGCCGCAGCTCCGAGTATGTCGGCCTGGATCGCGATGCGATTTCGATCGCGCGTGGTCATCTGCATAACAGGCTCTGCGCCCTGGCCCAGAGTAATCGCAGCGCTTGCGATAGACGACATTCGCACCACGGCGGTCTGATTATCGGTGATGTTCACCGCGTCGACAGAGCCTTTGAGGATGTCGGCCTTGTCGCGAACCGCCTGTGCATCGCAACTCATCGGCGGTCCCAACTCACCGGTAACCGCAAAGTGCCCTGCGGCGAGTATTCGTTCCAGATTCGAACCTGATTTCATTGAAAAACCTCGAATAATTAAGTCATATTTCGCGACACAGCATCAAATCGATACAAACAACGCGACAACTTCAAAGGAGATTGTCATCAGTTGTAGTACACACTCACCCCGGCTAGATCATACCAAGTAAGATCAGCTATATCAATCGGTTTACTACGGGACAATTCGGATGCAATACTATTTTTTGCGTTACCTTACCGATAATTCCGACACTAGCAGGGTGGAAACAAGTTACGTAGCCCAAAAATGCGGCAATAACGCCATAACTACTTAGGAGAACTGAAGATGAAGCGACATTGGATCACCGCACTGGCTGCCTGTCTTACACTGGTCGTACTGGCCGGAGCACTGCAGGCCGAAGAAGCCAAAGAACGCAAACGCCGCAAAGGCGGCCCCGAAGGCGCCAAACGCGTGCGACGCGGACCCGGCGGGCCGAGAAAGATGCCGGATGTCGGACTTTCCGAAGACCAGAAAGCCAAAATCCAGGAAATCCGCAAAGCCGCGATGGCCAAGCTCAAAGACGCAAAGCCCGAAGAGAAAAGGGAGTTGTTCAAGAAGATGCGTGAAGATATCCACGCGGTCTTCACCGAAGAGCAGCTGGCCAAGCTCAAAGAGATGCACAAGGGCAAAGACGGCGGACGCGGCGGGCGACCCGATCTGGGCCTGACCGACGAGCAGAAAGAAAAGATGGCCGCCATACATAAAGACACCCGCGCCAAGATGAAAGATGCGAAGCCCGAAGAGCGCAAAGCGATTATGGAAGCGGCTCACAAGGAGATCGCAAAAATCCTGACGCCCGAGCAACTCGAAAAGTTCAAGAAGCACCGCCATGGCGGAAAACCCGGCCACGGCAAGATGCCCGATATCGGACTGAGCGACGATCAGAAAGCAAAGATCCAGGACATCCGCAAGAAAGCGATGGCCGACGCAAAAGACGCAAAAGGCGAAGACAAGAGAGCCATCATCGGCAAGATGCACAAGGACATCCGTGCACTGATGACCGAAGAGCAGATCGAGAAGCTCAAGAAAGCCCACAAGGGCGGAAAGCGCCCCGGCGGCAAGGGCAGGCCCGAAGGCAAAGGCCCCAGAGGCAAAGGCAAGAGAGGCGAAGGCAAGAGAGGCGGCAAGAAACGCCCGGCGGCCGAATAGTCGACGCGCTAACGTCGAATGCCCTCAGGCATAATATCTAAAGAACACGCCACGACGACCCCGGCGGGCTGCGAGCCAGAAACTCGACAGCCTGCCGGTGTCGTTGGGCAATCGAATCCCGGATCGCACCAAAACGACAAGATCGTCGTGCGGTCCGGAGCGAAGATAGAGTATCATACCGGCGTGGAAGACAACGACAGTCGCGACATCCAGGCCTCCCTCGCCGGCGACGAAGAGTCTTACGAGCGATTGGTGCGACGATACGAACCGCAGATCGCCAAGATGATGTGGCGGTTCAGCAGGTGCCCCGAACAGTGCGTCGAACTCGTTCAGGACGTGTTCGTGCAGGCGTATTTCAGCCTGCCGGGCTTCCGGGCCGAGGCGCCGTTTGAACACTGGCTCAAACGAATCGCAACACGGGTCGGATATCGCTTCTGGAAGCAGCAGGGACGCGTAGACAAACCCCTGCCGCTTGGCGATATGGACCCTGCGGCTCAAACGTCTGAGGCGATGGACCCCGAACTGGCTTCGGAGATCGTCGAGTCGCTGTTGGGCGAACTGAAACCGCCCGAGCGACTGGTGCTTACGCTGCAGTACTTCGAAAGCTGCAGCATGAAGGAAATCGCCGAACGGATGGGCTGGAACGAAGCAATGGTGAAAATGCGGGCCTATCGAGCGAGAAAGAAGTTGCGAACAATCGCTAAACGAAGAGGCCTGATGGAGAAACTCCAATGGACGAACTGAAAGCTATCGAAAAACTCGTCGAGCGGGCGAAGCTCGAACCGGCCGACGTACCGAGCGTCGCTGACGGAATACTGGCGCGGATGCACCACAGCCCGCCGCGCCGGATAACGCCTCTTTCAGTGCTCGCGGTCGCCTCTGCAGTCGCCGCGACAATAGCACTGGCGATGGGCGTTTACTTCTGGATGGCCTCGCCGGACCCGTTAACTGAACTTTACGCTCCCGTACAGGTGGGTGGATTATGGTAGACACCAGCAAAAAACACGACGGCGCAAACCGGCCGATCATCTCCATGCGACGAAGGCAAACGTGGATCACCACGCTGCTCGGCGCTGCGATTCTGGTCAGCGGCGTAGGCATCGGCCTGGGCTCTGCAATGACGTATCTCAGCAGTTCGCAGGAAACCGCGACCGACGACAGCACGCAACAGCAGTCCGACGCCGTGGCGATAAGAATAACCGACTCCATGGACAAAAAGTGCAAGTTTGATGACCAGCAGAAGGCCAAAATACGGGAAATGATGAAGAGCCGCATGAAGGCCATACACGAAATCCGCTCCAAAGCAATGGATGAAATCGCTGTGATACACGGCGAGATATCCGACTCCATGAAGGAACTGTTGACTGCCGATCAGTTCGCACGCTGGAAGAAGCATAACGAAGAAGCACGCAAACGCTCCAAGTACCGCCATCATTCGCGAGGACGCCACAGGGGAGGCGATCGGGACGGACGAGGAAAACACGGCGGGCCGATGGGCATGGAACCGGACATGTTCAAACGCCTCGACAAGGACGGCGATAACGTGCTGGGCGAAGAGGAAATCAAGGGAGCCCACGAGAAGCTGCAGAAAATGCTGAAATGGGCCGACGAAAATAAAGACGGGAAAGTGGAACGCAAGGAATTCGAATCCAAGTTCCGCCGCAGGCGCCCCTCGTCGCCGAGAGGCCCGATGCGAAAGCCGCACGATCGGCCGGAAACCGAACGGCACGGCCCCCCGAAGGCGGACAGGTCGACGCTCAAATTCTAAGACAATCCCGCAAACAGAT